>Ga0082207_1000227_pt1 | contig 32833 bp, 20 predicted proteins | sample LakMenEpi10Aug09_FD_71540 | JGI IMG/M metagenome (GOLD analysis project Ga0082207, IMG submission 71540)
TATTGGGGCTGTTGTTAAACCATGGATACGGCGGATACCCGAGAACGGAGTTGCTTGATTTTCTTGAGAAAGCAACGAAGAGTACCGACATACTTTCTGGAACACTAGAAACATTAAAGCTTGCAGACACAGATATTACCAAAGGTTCCTTACCTCTCAAATCGGACGAAAGTGCCCGCGTCGCGCGGTTTTACAAACACGGTGAAGACATACTGTTGGAAACGTCCGGAAATATAGAACTCTCGAATGTAGGGCCCGGCAGTCGATTTAATAACATAGCGGATGTTATCGTTTTTTCTGACGATCAGGTTTTCGAGTTCATACCGTTAGTTTCCGGCTTGGACCCTTTCGCAAATCTCCGTGTACATCGCCCCAAGGATGCTGAAGGCCTGCGAAGTCGCATTGACGACAGTCTCATTTTTGTATTGGCAAGCGCATATCAAGTGAATGGGCTTTCGTTCGCATCCTACGTTATATCTCCCGATGCGCAGGTTTCGGGAGATCTGCAATCTGGTCTCTCGCTTCATGTAACATTCGAGACGTTGTCAGGAAAAAACGATTTAAAGTATATCGTGAAAGCTTCCGACGGAAAATTTTCATCATACGCTAAGGTAGAGAGTACTGTTGCCGGAGCCGGGAACGTTGTCGTCGAAGTTCGTTGTGACGGCCTTTGGAATGGTATCACCGCAAGTCCCAATCTCGTTGTTAGGAGACTTTCAGGGGGACCCTTTAGCAATCCTGTCGTTGAACAAGTCAAAGTAATTGTCGAACCATGGGATGAGAGCATAAAATTCCCTATCGACAAGGAGTTTTTCAAGAGATATGAAAGGGATTACACTTTCCACAAGGGTGTCGATTTTGCCGGCCAAAATATCGAAGTTATCGAAGCTGTCCCTGGACATATTCGAGGACTTGGGATGAAAAGGTTCGATACGATCCAGAATCCTCTCAGGCGCGGGTATGGATACACGATCGCGGCTGGAGTGTTGTTTTCATTGCTCGTTATTCTCGGTATCTTTTGGATTCTAAAGAAAGGAAGGGTGCGATGAGACTCCAGTTCGCAGCAATTGCGATTTTGATTTTTTTCGCATGTTTTGCGGTCCGTATTGTTGATTTTTCCGTAAAGCCATTGAGGGGACGTACGAATGTCAAGTTGCAATTTGCTCCTAGCAGATATGTTGATGGGCCATTTCAGTCGATTGCTACTATCACCATGAAGGATAACGTTGGCGTGGTCCAAGTCGTTCGCATCCCGGTCGACGGATGGGTTTTAGCGTCAGACTCATCGAACAGTTCAAATTGACGAGGTGGTTGGTGCCAGTCTAATACGGTTTCCGGTCGTGCACATCTCGCAGTTGATGGAGGTTCTTACGTTAAACGAATCCTCCGAGGAAGTGAGTCCACGCGGATTCGAAGAGTAGACGCCCCCCATTTTGTCGAAAAGCCCTCTTCCACTACAAGTTCGCGATCCCGGTCGCTACCCGGGTGTGGCTTTTCTATGCCCGTGCGCTAGGCGGTGAAAATCTTTGGGCGAGCTTTGCTACAATGAAGTGGCCAGACGCGGTAAGAAGATCACTCCTTTATTCCTCGTAAACCTCCGAAATCTTGAACACAAGTCCCACTGGGATTCCTTCCCGCGCCGTCGTTTGTTTGCGATCGCCAGCGGCGATCTGCTGGTGGATTGTCGTGATTGTGGCAGGTAACCTGCTGGAGTTGGGGGTTCGGGTTGATCGCTTTCCGAACATCGATGAAGTAGCCCATCTGCCCGCTGGGATCTCCCATTGGAAGTTCGAGCGGTTCGATATGTATCGCGTCAATCCGCCCCTGGTTCGGACCGTTGCTACGATCCCCAACTACCTGGCAAATACACCCTACAGTTGGAACTTATACGACAGCTCGGTCCGCAGTCGCCCTGAATTCACCATCGGGCGCAACAAATTGGTTCAGGTGAAGATCCACCACTGGAAGGATTTTGTCTACGCAAGGCTCGTCGCGCTTAGCTTCATGATCCTGCTGAGTGTCGCCTTGATGAGATGGCTCGGAAAGCTGCTTGGTCCGTCTGCTCTTGTTTGCCTGTGCGCGAGCCTCTGGTTCTGCCCCAATCTCAAAGCCAATGCACCGACCATCCTGCCCGATGTCGGAGCGGTCGCTACGGGAGTCCTGGCCTGTTACATGTTCTGGCTCTATTGGAAGACACCTACATGGGAGCATGTCGTTGCGTGCGGTCTCGGCTTGGGTCTTGCGCTGCTTTCCAAATTGACTTGGCTCTCAGCGATCGTCTCCTTGCCAGCAACTCTGTGTCTTTGTCTTCTGCTTTTCCCTGAGTCGCGTTCCAAGCGGTCTGTCTCGCTGACCGTCCGACACGTGTTTTGCATCTTGGTCCTCGCTCTAGCCGTTGTCCATGTGGGTTACTTGTTCGAAGACCCCTTCGTGCCCCTTGGGCAGTACGAATTTGTGAGCCAAGTCTTGGGTGGAAACGAAGCGACCTTGGCGAGTCCTGGGAATCGGTTCAAGGACGGATGGCTCGGGATGCTTCCGATTCCGGTCCCGAAAAACTACATCTTGGGAATCGATCACCTCAAGATGGAGGTCGAGCAGAAATACTGGTCCTTCCTGTTGGGGGAATGGAAAAAAGGAAGTTGGCCTCACTATTACCTAATGACTACGCTTTTGAAGACTCCGGAACCGACGCTGCTGGGTGCAGCACTCGGTCTGGGCGTTTTGATCGTCGGGATCTGGCGCAAGATGGTTAAACCGGAAGTGATCTCAATGTTCCTGTTTCTAATCATTCCAGCAGCAGTCTGCTTCGCGTCGGTTAGCCTCCAAGGGGGCTTCAACCACCACCATCGCTACGTGCTGATGATCTATCCGCCGATGTTCGCACTAGCCGCTTACATCGCTTCGCCTGTGGGCATTCAATTGCTGCGTTTTCGGTTGCCGTTTCTCGGGCCGGACAAACGAAGTATCGCCGTTCCCTTGGCGTTGACCTTGGCAGTTCTCAGCGCCGCGTCGTCGCTTCGTGTTCATCCGTACTACACCAGCTACTTCAACACCCTCAGCGGTGGCCCAGAAAATAGTTGGCGACTATTGGGTTTCTCAAACATCGACTGGGGACAAGATATTCTTGAAGTTGACAAATGGCTCAAGTCGAATCCAGACAAACGACCACTTGTCATGGATCTAGATTACTCCGGCATGAATGGAAACCTCTTCGACGTGCAGACAACCGACCCACCGAAATTGCCCAAGGGGGCATCGGTCGATGAGGTTCGCAGGTCGATCACCGAGACTCAGTGGTGGATCATCAGCGTCAAGAAACTCTACAACCTGCCTGATCAGGAAGGGCTTGAGTATCTCCAGCAACTCCAGCCGGTCGAAAAGATCGCATACGCTTACCACGTCTACCGGATCGATCCGCTCCCTGCTGATTCCAAGGCCCCCGATTTGAAACACTTACAAGAGTGAATACTGGATCAAAGGTCTCTTGCACAACTTACCGATGGAATAAATGCAGGGAACCACAGAGGCACAGAGGCAAATGCTCTTGTTCTCTCTGTGTCCTCTATGGCTCAATCTCTTTGCGTTGCAATCTCTTTGCGACTGACCGTCATTGATGAAAAGGGCGTGAATTTGAAAGATACCCAATCCCATTACACCCTCTGTCGAGGTTATGCTACTGCGACTTGCATATTTATGTCTTGAAAAGTCGCGTGTTTGGAAAACCCACTGTGAACAAGCATCTGTCTCAGTCTCCATGGCTTGTCAATCTTTGGGCGATCATCGCCGCCTTTGGTACCTATTTTTGCATGTACATGTACCGTAAACCATTCACGGTAGCGGCGTTCAAGCAAGAAACGCTGGTCTCGGGGGTGGATGGGAACTGGGATCAAAAAGCGGTGTTGGTCTCGGCCCAAGTCCTCGGGTATTTGATCTCGAAAATCATCGGGATTCGTGTGGTCTCGGAAGCCGACCGCGGGCGGCGAGCTTGGATGATCCTTGGCCTGATCGCCGCGGCCCTGGCCTCGCTCCTTCTTTTTGCCGTAGTGCCACCGTCATGGCAAGCTCCTTGCATGTTTCTAAACGGCTTGCCGCTGGGGATGGTCTTTGGGCTAGTCCTCGGTTCGCTGGAGGGTCGCCAGATGACCGAAGCCCTGGCGGCGGGACTCTGCGCCAGTTTCATTCTGGCCGGGGGAGTGGCCAAAACCGTCGGCCAGCAGTTGCTGGATTTTACCCAGCAGAGGCTCCAATGGAGTTTGGCCGAGTCCGAGCGATGGATGCCGTTTCTTGCCGGTTTAGTATTCCTCATCCCGATCTGTTTTTTTGTATGGATGTTGCATCAGGTTCCACCCCCTACGCATTTGGACCAAGTCGCCCGAAGCCCCCGAGATCCGATGCGCAAGGAGGATCGCTGGCGGATCCTGCGAACCTATACTTTGGGTATCAGCGCCGTGGCCGCCATGTATCTTGTCGTGAGCATCCTGCGAAGTTTGCGAGACGATTTTGCTCGCGAGATTCTGACAGGTTTTGGAGCTACGATTAAGTCAGTAGATTATGCAAATATCGATTTTTGGGTGATGCTCGTTGCAACGCTTGCCAATGGTGCCGCAGTCTTGGTGAAAGACAATCGCAAAGCGTTGCAATTAGCGTTTGCTACCTGCCTATTTGGATTTACTGTCTTGCTGGCAACGGTTATTGGACACCGGTTTTGGCTGTCGCTCTCCCCGACGATGCTGATGGTTCTCATCGGTGCAGGTTTGTACCTGCCTTATGTCGCCGTCCACACCACGGTCTTCGAACGCATCATCGCTTGCACGCGAGACCGCGCGAATGTTGGATTCATGATGTATGTGGCCGACTCGGTGGGATATCTAGGTTTTGCAGTCCTGATTTTGGCCAAGAATTTTTTCATCGGTCAGATCGACGAGAAAAGGTTTGCTGAGTTGTTTCTTTGGATTTGCATGATCGGTGCGATCGCCAGCATTGTGGCGGTGCTTATCGCTTGGCAGCGATTTCGATCGATCGAAAATCGATCGGTCTGATCTGTCCGATCTGTCTGATCCGTCTGATCCGTCTGATCTTATCTAGCGTTTTCCAAAAACGCGATCAAATCCGATAGTTCCTGGATGCTTAGTTGGCTTTCGAGTCCTGCGGGCATGATCGAGATGTTGCTCGGTTCTCGGAGCTCGATCTCGTTGACATCGATCGAGCGACGCTTGTCTGCGGCCGTCTGCAAGACCAGCTCTTTGGGTGATTCAGAAACAACAAGCCCTTGAACGACCTCTCCGTCTTGGAGTTGCACTTTCGTGGTCCTATAAGCTTGTTCGAGCCTTGCACTTGGAAACAGGATTGCTTCGAGCAAGTCTCGTTTGGATCGCGACTGTCCGATCTTGCTCAAGACGGGACCGACGTTTCCTCCAACGTAGCCGACCTGATGGCAAGCGCTGCAAGCTGCCTTCGAGGAGCGAAAAACGTGGTAGCCTTCTTTAGGATCTCCGTCTTTGAGTTTTCCGAGCCACTGCTGAACTTTGTCTTGAACATCCTGATCGGGTTGCGTCCAACCTTCGAGAGACTCCCTCCATCGCTTTTGGATCTCGGCTGGCCGATCCTTGAATTTCCCAAGTATCCCATCGACGCTAAGTGTTTTGGCCCCTGGCAACTTCGACACAGCATCGAGCAACTGGAGATCTTGCTCGGGCGTGCTTGATTTGGCGAACGATTCGATGGCTATGGGTAGCTCCAGAGGGCCACAATGGGCGATTTGATTCAGGAGGAACTCTCGTGCCGATGGCGACTTGAGTGTAAGTTTCGAGAGGGATTGCCATGCGAGTTCTCGACGAGCCTTGGAGTCCTGGGCATCTTGGTCTGCTGGTACAAGGGCTTCTTTGAGCATGGCAAGTTCGATCGATTCGTCGACCTCAGAGCCTTTGGGCATCACGGCAATCCACTGGAGAACATTTAAATTCCTGCTCTCTGTCGGCATTTCGCTTTTCGCTATTTTTCGCAACTTAGAAACGATCGCTTGCTGGATCGCTTGGGTATCCCCTTTCCAAAATTGGTTCTGCAAAGCGGTTTGCCAGTTGCTGGCTTGATTCTCGGAGGATTGTTCGATGAGCTTTGCGATTGGGGTGTTCCAAGTCTCCGGTAAGGGCTTGCTTTCGAGTTTCAAGAGCAGGTTTGTAGCCACAAAATCGGAGTTGGCGAACCATTTTTCGGCCACCCAATTTGCCACTTCAGGTTTGTCTGACCAGCGGGCAAGCAGTGCCAGAAGCGGTTCGCTGACGGGACTCTTGGAATTGCTCATGCGCTGAGCGACCGCATCGAGAATCGACTTGCTCCACTGAGGATGGGCTTCGAGGACACCGAGTCCGAACTCTGAGGTCTCTTGGTCATCGGCTAGTGCTAGTTGCAGTACCAAATCACCATACTGGGGTGTGAGTTTACCGCGATGCTCTAGGACCCGGACCAAGGCACTTGTCGAAGCGAAGATCTGTTTGGACTCTAAGGCTCCTTGCAGCGCATCGATCAAAGCTTTGTCTTGGGCTCCTTCGATCATGGCATAGATCAGAGAGTGAGCCAACGTTCGATCCGAGTGCGCGTTGTTGATTTGATTGAGAATTTCGGGTAACTCAGATTCGATACCGATGCGCCCAAGAATTTCTGCTGCGCTTCGGCGCAGTGATGCGTTTGGAGAGACCAGCAGCTCTGCGGCTTTGGGCCGAGCGTCCTGGATGCGATGAAGGGAAGCTAGGTGGCAAGCAAAAATCGCTACCAAGGGATCTGGATCACTCATCGCAGCGATCACTTGGGAATCCATGGCCTGCTGGATCGATATCCGCCGATCGGGACTATCGGGACAGAGCCCTTTGAGTCTATAGATGCCGCCGGTGGCGACCCGTTGGTCGGTTCCGGAACTAGGGCAACACAGATCGTACCATCCACCGGTATCGACGATCAGGATCGAAGCGTCGGAGTCGAGCAGGAGGTCGACGGGATGAAAGTCGATGCGATCGGAACTGACCAAGGGATAGGATGTCGCTTGGTAGTGTGCTTGGTTGTGCTTTTTAAAAAGTGGATGGAGGCTGATTTGGTGCAGATTGAACTGCGCGCAGAGCAAGTAGCCTTGGGAGATACCATCTGTTGCATCGGGATCGGACGCTTTGGGCAGAGCGACTTCCGGGGAGAGAGAGCTTAGGTGCATCAATCCTGCGGGGGCAGCCGGGCCAAGTTCTGCCGTTGGACTCATCAGCGGCCCGGTACGAGGATGTCCATCGAGAACTGCGTGCGGTTTACCGAACAGGGCACCATACGTTGCTGCACCGATCCCATCGCGAAAGCCGTGGCGGGGGTGGTGCAAAAAGGTTGCGCAGAAAAAGCGATCGCCGTTGGGGAGCCAAGCGATATCGACCAGATTATCCATTCCACCGGTCATGACCGGATCGATCGGACCGCCGTCGGGATGTCGACGGTACAGGTGGGATGCTTTGCTTTTCCAAGCTTGCTTGGAAAGTATTTCGTGGGATTGCTCGGCAAAGGCGGCTTTGGCCCAATAGATCCAGCCGTCGGGTCCTAGCCATGGACCGTGCAAATCGTTGGCGCAACCGGTCAGTGTGGTTCCGTCGAACCAGACCTCTCGCTTTTCGCAAACTCCATCGCCATCGGAATCGGTGAACTTCCAAATCTCAGGTGGTGCTGTCACGTAGATGTCTTGGCCGATGCACAGGACACCTTCGGGGAAGCTCAATTTGTCGGCGACGACTTGCCGCTGATCGAATTTCCCATCCTTGTCAGTATCGCGCAGTCGAACGATCCGATGTGGGCGAGAGACGAGCTGTTGCTGGACGGTCTCTTTGGCTTTGATGTTCCAAACCGACTCGGCAAAGACGATCGATCCGTCGGGTGCGAATGTCGCGGCGATAGGCCAGGTGCAAAGTTCGTCGGAGGTGACTTTTTCGATCGAGCAAAACTCAGGGATCGAAAACGCGATCGAGTCGATTTGAACCGTCTTGGTCTTCCAGGGTGCAATCTGAATGTCTTGTGCCAGAGCATTGCAGACAAACAAAGCAAGACAAACGAGAGATTTGCAAAGCTTCAGCGCTTGGGATTTCATGATCATCGCCCAAAGGTAGGAGACGGTAAAAAATTGAGATTTAGGCTCCTAGATTGTGGTGGGTCGATGGGGAATCCACAATCCCGCAAGGAGCTTTTGCGTTGGATCCAAAGCTTCTAGCGATAGAGGGAACCCGATGGGTTTTCTAAGCCTTGAGGGCTTTTGGCCAATCTCGATTCGGTTCCTGTTCCATTTGGTAATTCATCCTCTGAGCTTCGGGGACGAAGTATGCGGCTGGCGATATTTCCAGTGGCCGCTCCGATGGCTCGAGCCGCTGGGGCAGAGACCATGGGGAGCTCGTTGAGTTGGGGTGTGAGTGCTGAGGAGCCTAGGAGGGCTGTTCCTGTAATGTTGGCAAAAGTGTGCGAGACCATGGCCTGTTCGATGGTGGGATCGGCGTTTTGTTGCACGTAGGCTAAGGCGTCTTGAGTTACGGCGATTTGCTGACCGACGGGTGCGATGGGTACATAGCGAAGGGCGGCATAAGCACCGGGCCAGGGAGCTATCGAATGATTCTTGGCTCTTGCCGCTTCATAGATGGCTGCTGCGGGATTCTTCGAATTGATCGAAAGGGTTTTGGTATAGGGATTGTAGGCATCGAACCGGTAGACCCTTGGCGGAAACATGGCGTAGGCACCGACACGAGCGGCCCCATCGGTGTACTTCCATAATGGATGAATGTCGGGATTGGCTTCGAGACGTTTCCATTGCTCCATGGGATCATGATGATGGACTTCGACAATCACATTGTGTAGATCGTTGTCTTCGAGGTAAGTCATCGCGGCGATCAATGCATCTTGCTGGGTTGCCTCTGGGGGAGCTTCCACAGGTCCAAGCCGCTGGTTTGAGAGTTTCTTGCGCCAGTGACGAAACGCATCGCTAGGAGCGTTGACGAATTGTTCGAATCGATCCATGGTTGCTACCGGCCCACCGACGATCACCGGTGGACTCAGCGCAGAGTCTTTCGGGAGAAGCGACGTTTGATCTGTGCCGTATCGGTAGGGACCCAGCGAGCAACCGGCACATGTGCATGCGATAGCCAAGGCACCTAGCAGGGCGATTATTTTGCTATCGCGAGTTGGATCAGAAGATACAGGGTTCACTTGGCTAGCATTCGATTCGATTCAAAGTGTTGCCGTTGAGTCGTTGGTTATCCTCGATCCGTTCGGGGCGTGTCTAGACAGAAAGATGGGAAGCTGCGTGGGAGTAGGCAAGCTAGGTTAAATGCGTTTCGACTGCTACTTCGGGAATTTCAGTTGCAGACGGAAAAACCCGCAAGTTTTAACAGGTCTATCGCCGAAACTCTTTTTGTTCGACGAGTCCAATCGTCTCAGCACAAGAAGGATTTAATCGATGTCCCGCAAGCGACACTACAAAGCATTTTGGATGGTTCTCACGGTAGCGGCACTTACGCAGGTCGGGTGCATCCACCTATCAAACATGGGCCTTGGTCCTTTCGGGGTTCCGATTCCGATTTCGCCGTACATGCAAGACAGTGAAGAGGTTCAGTTCCACATCCACGAGCGGTATGCTCGGGTACCGATTCTCGGTCCGATTACATCTGGAGCGCACGTGGCGATCGATCCTCCGAGCGATGACGAGGTGATCCATGCACTAGAGCAGGCCCGTCCGATTCGCGGTGGTGTCCCTTTCTTGCACGAGAAGCAACGCAACAAGGTGCGAATTACCAAGGTAAAGATTGCCGACTACGTTGATGATCCTCGGTTTGTTCCGTTGATTGGTTTCGCTCAGTTGCACCACGCACACTACAAGTGCACGGTTTACTTTGAGGAACGCACCATCAACGGCTGGCCAGTGCCTTATACACTTGAGGACAATGAGTGTGTAGAAGTAATCTACATCGACCACAACCACTTCCACATGTGTGGCGATCCCGACACGGGTGCTTCGAGTCCCTACTAGCTTCAGCCTACGGACTGACGGTTACCAAAAAGACAAAACCTCCGCGAATAGCAACGCGGAGGTTTTTTTGTTGATGGGATCTAGGCGGAAGGTTCGGCGTCTAGATGGGAATCCAACTCGGCATTGTTGGCATCGACGGCCCTTTTGATAGCATCATAGACTTCACGTCGGTGAACGGGGACTTCTTTGGGCGCTTCGACGCCCAGACGGACTTTATCTCCCCGGATTTCAACAACGACGATGGTGATCTCGTTATTGATTACAATGCTTTCATTCTTTTTACGCGATAAAACTAACATGACTTCCTATCCTCCTATGTGGGGTGGTTCCCCAAATCCTTTTTGATGACTCGCTTGGGTTACGGTTGGTAGTTGTTCGTTAAGGTGACGCTAGAATCAGTGTGGTAAGTCTTTTCAGTCCAACAGAAAAAGGCGAGACAAACACCCCAACTCTAAGACGACCGACTCGGTAGTCAAGAAAATCCCGCGCAACTGGATGCTAAAATTTTGAAAAAATCTGTTCGGCCTGCTATTTTTTCCCTAACCGCTACTCTTTAGAAAAGCCTTACAAATTCAGTCCATGCCAACGGAAAAATCGGTTGCTTCAAAGCAGGATCGCTCCATCGAACGTGGAAAAGTCCATTTTCCTGCCGGTTCGAAGACATCTTGGTCGCAGAAGTTTCACATCGATTTCCTAGGAGTTTTCTTAGTTTTTTTCCTTACTGGGATCGAGCGGGTTCCGGCCGTCAACGAGCCTCATTACTGGACCAAGGCGGCACATTTTTGGGATTCGGAATATGGGAAAGGGGATCTTTTTTTAGAGTCGGCCAACGCCCATTGGCTGTTTTACGCGACTTTTGGCTCATTGACTCGACTGATGGATCTTGGCCAAGCTGTCTGGGCGGGGCGAATGGCGCTTTGGTTCCTTTTGGCGATTGGTTGGACATGGATGATGCGTCGGGCCGTTTCCGATCAACAACAGCGCCCCTGCGGAGCCTGGGTTGCTACGCTCAGCGGAGCGGCTTGGTGTGCGGCGATGCGTTGGGGCCATTTGGCTGGCGAGTGGGTTGTCGGTGGTGCGGAGGCCAAAGTCGCCGCCTATGGATTGGTCTTTTTGGCATTTGGTTTTTTCTTTTCCAAGCGATGGACTTTGGGGTGGCTGTGTATTGGGATCGCTTGTGCTTTCCATGTGGTTGTTGGGATATGGGTATTGCTTGGATCGTTGTTTTCGAGCTTTATGCTGGATCGATTATCGCCTGAGGAGCCCCAAACGAGTCTTCGGGGCATTTCGAGGGCTTGGTGGCTTAAGCATGGGTGGGGCTTGCCGCTTGCCATTTTTGGTTTGGGGTTGGGAATGTTGCCTCCGTTGTTTGCCGATGCTCATGCGACGACGCAAACTTCGACCCAAGCGGCGATGATCCAGGTCTATAAACGGCTTGGGCATCATTTGGCACCCACTGCCATGTCCTGGGCTCGCTGGCAGGCTTTTGCTGGATTATTCTTCGTGGCGTTGGTCGTTTTGATCGGATGCCTTTGGTATGGCTCGACTTCCCCGAGGCTATTGGGGAGCAAGCGGAAGCATGAATTTTGGAGTCGTACACGATGGTCGGCTTGGCCTTATGGATTGCGATGGTTTTTGGCCCAAGCGATCTTTGGTTTGCTCATTGGGCTGCTGGGTTGTTTGGTCGACTGGGGGGCTTTTTTCGGGATTTGGAGCCGAGAGTTATCGGCCAAGTTTCTCAAGTATTATTGGTTTCGCTGGAATGACGTAGCGATGGGGATGTGGGTGGCAGCAGGTTCGATTTGGCTGGCCCTTGGAGCCGCGCGGCTTGCAAGTTCTGCGAAGGATCCTTTTGGTTGGCTAGAAGGTTACGGCAAGAGGATTTCTGTGCCGGAACTGATGCTTTTTGGGGTCTTGGTCTTTGGAGCTTGGGGGCTGGTTGATCGGATCAGGACTCGCGGCAGCGACTGGCTGGGGGAGGGGGAGCGAGCCCGACTTTTATCGAAATCCGATGGATTAGAAGAACAACAACTGCACTACCAGGACTGGCTTAAAGTTTGCGATTTTGTCAGGGACAAGACGCGACCTGGAAAATTGTGGCTCACACCCAGGAATCAACAGACTTTTAAATGGCATACGGCTCGGGGCGAGGTGGCAGCTTGGAAAGACATGCCCCAGGATGCTTCTGCAGTCGTCGAGTGGTATGAGAGACTCTCGGAATGTTATCCTGTGGATTCCGAGCGATCGCTCATGCCCTGGACGACCGAGAAAATCTTGGATCTCCACAAACGCTATGGTTTTCGTTACGTACTGATAGACAGGCGGGTTGGAGGGCAATCTCCACCGCTATTGCCACTTGTGTATCCGAGCTCGGGGGATGAGAACTCGACGTTCGCGGTGTTTGAGATCCCCGGTCCATGATCCATTGGGAATGAAGTTTGAACAAGAAAAAGCCACAGCCAACCTCGGCCCAACCTGCTGCAAAATCCCCAAAAAACAAACCCAGTTCTGGCAAATCTGCTTCGGGCTCGGCAGCTTCGAGCAAACCGTCTGGCTCTGCCAAAGGAGCGACCTTTAAGAGTGTTGCTGAGAACCGCAAGGCCAAGCACAACTATGAGATTCTCGATTCGGTCGAATGCGGCATGGTGCTCCATGGCAGCGAAGTCAAGAGTTTGCGGAATGGGCGATGCAGCATCGAGGAGGCTTACGCGAGATTCAAGGATGGCGAGCTGTGGCTTGTCGACTGCGAAATCGATGAATACCGCCAAGCGACGTTTTGGAATCATCCGACGAAGCGAATGCGCAAGCTTTTGCTTCACCGAAGGGAACTCCATCGCTTTGGGCTCAAGGCCAAGGAGCGGGGCCTGACACTCATCCCTTTGAGGGTTTATTTCACCGACCGTTCGATTGCCAAATGCGTCATTGCTTTGTGCAAGGGGCGCAAGTTGCATGACAAGCGAGAGGTGCTCAAAAAGGCCGATGCGAGGCGCGAGATCGACCGTGCGATCAAGCAGCGTACCAAGCGGCTCTAGGTGCCAAACCCATCCGTCAGAAGGACATTCCAAGGATATTTTCTATGGAGAAACACAGACCCACGATGAGTCAAACTCAAACGCAGGCCTTGCTATCGATCCGAGAGCTCAAGAAGTTTTATCAGCAGCCCGGTGGTGGGCAACTGACCATTTTGGACATACCCGAGTTTGACGTTGGGCGCGGAGAGCAAGTGGTTTTGCGTGGCGAGAGCGGCTCTGGCAAGACGACACTTTTGCATGTGATCTCTGGGATTGTCCCTGCCGATAGCGGTTCGGTTCGACTCGAAGGGGTCGAATTGATGGGTTTTTCGGAGGCCAAGCGGGATCGGATAAGGGCATTGAAGATCGGATACGTGTTTCAAACCTTCAATCTTTTGCCGGCCTTTACGGCATTGGAGAATGTTCGACTGGGGATGAGTTTTGCTCGGATGAGTTCCCGTGCTCAAGGGGCTGAACTCCAGCGTGCCAAGGAGCTTTTGGATCGGGTGGGCTTGTTCGACAGGATGCATTATTTGCCGAGCCAGTTATCGGTTGGCCAGCAGCAACGGGTGGCCGTTGCCAGGGCGCTTGTCAATCGCCCGATCTTGCTCTTGGCTGACGAACCGACGGCCAATGTCGACCCAGCCAACCAAGATCGCATCATCGAATTAATCGCAAAACAATGCACCGAGGAAAACGTAGCGATGCTGCTTGTAACCCACAGCGACGCGGTCGCTTCGCGATTCCCAAGAGTCGAGCAACTTTCGCAAATCAACAAGGCTTTGCAGGCCGTTGGCCAAGTCCAGGGCGTTTAACAGGGGGGCATTACGATGAATCTTTTGTCGATCGCTTTACGGAATTTGCGATACCGAAAACTCGCTTCGTTTTTGACGGCCCTTTCGATGGCCCTAGGCGTTGCCTTGGTGGTGCTGGTGCTGACGATTTCCGGGGTGATTGAGAAATCCTTGGAGAAAACCAGCAATGTTGGCTACAACTTGATTGTCGGGGCTAAAGGAAGCCCTTTGCAGTTGGTTTTCAACACCGTGTTTTTCTTGAGCCAACCGGTCGAGAATGTTCCTTATTCGTACTACATGGAATATCTACCGGCCGATGGCAGGCAGAGGGAACATAAGCGGATTGGAGGGGAGCTTAAGGAACCTCAGAGGGCTGGGCTTTACTCGTTTTTGATGCAGGGTGGATTTGCGATCCCTTTGTGCATGGGAGACTATGTCGACGAGTACCGGTGCATTGCAACGACTCCCGACTATTTCGATCTGCTCAAGCATGGGGATTTGAACGACCAGGATTATCGATTTTCCCAAGGCAGGAACTTCGTCGACTATTCCCCGGAGCATGGTTTTTTTGAGGCTGTTGTTGGCTCCCAAGTGGCCCAAGCTTTGGGGTTAAAGCTCGGCGATGAGATCTTTGCATCCCATGGGGCTGAAAGTGGCCAGCAGCATGGTCAGGGATTCAGCGTCGTTGGGATTCTTGAGCCTACCGGAAGCCCCAACGATCGCGGTGCGTTTGTAAACATCGAGGGGTTTTATCTGCTTGAGGGGCACGTAGCCCCGGAACGGGACGAGGAGTCGGGGCTTGAGAAAAAGGGGACTGCCCAGGGCCCTGAGCGAGACGGCCAGTTGTCGCAGGTTCGCTTGCCGATCCACAAGCGTGAGGTCACCGCCATTTTGTTAAAACCCAATGGTTTTGCCGCCATGTCGATGGAAAAGCAGATCAACAAGACCAAGTTTGCTCAGGCGGTTTCTCCGATCGGGCAGATCGAGGGTTTGCTGGGAGTTTTTGTAAGACCGCTTCGATGGGCCCTCTTGGCGCTGACGAGTTTGGTGGTGATTGTCAGTGCGATCAGCATTCTGGTGAGCATTTACAACAGCATGAACGACCGCAAGAAAGACATTGCCGTGATGCGAGCTTTGGGTGCATCGCGGGATCACATCTTGATGATCATTTTGCTCGAATCGCTCTTGATTGCCATCCTTGGCGGGCTTGTCGGGTGGTTCGTTGGCCATGCGTTAGGCCCTTTGAGCAATGCTTGGACCATGCCCACGACGGGGGTGCGGATCGATTGGTTTGCGGTTCAGTCTCGGTGGGAGCTTTGGATTGTTCCTGGGTTGGTTCTCGTGGGAGCCTTGGCCGGTGCGATCCCAGCGATGGTGGCTTATCGCACCCCAGTAGCAAAGAATCTCTAGGCAAATACCGGTAGCAAGCCGCGATAGCCTGGCGTGAAAAACTGTGCGAATTATTGAAGATGGATCGGTTGGAAGGTCGATGGATGGCGGGCCAGAGTGGGCTTGGAAAAGCTTGGATTTTTTCCGTTGACATCAGGGAACGAATCGATAAACTTGCCCGTCCACTTGGGCACGCAGGGTTGCAGGCACGTCGGTTTCCAGACCGGTAATTGCAAACCTGGGCTTCGCGCACGTAGCTCAGTTGGTTAGAGCGCGTCGCTGATAACGACGAGGTCCGTGGTTCGAATCCACGCGTGCGCATTGGCGAAGCGATTTGCCAGTGGAAAATTCGGCGACGAAAAGCCTAACGGTGAAAAGCCTGACGGCGAAAAGCCTAACGGCGAAAAATTCGGCGGCGAAGGATTCGGGGGTGTAGCTCAGTTGGGAGAGCATCTGCTTTGCAAGCAGAGGGTCATGGGTTCAAGTCCCTTCACCTCCACTGGTTTTAGAAGTTTGGGTTTTTGAAAAGGGTTGGCAAGGTTCGGTCGAGTCCGTGGGCGGAAGCAGCGGCGCACCGGGGTTGTCAGCTAGAGGTTAGGGTGGCCAAGTGCCTCCTGGGCCTTGAAAAACCCAGGTTGAAAAAACAAAGTTGGCCAAAATGAAAATTGCGGTTGACTCGAATGGGTCGGTCTCCTAGAATGCTGACCCCTTGAACGAACGACGCGACGAAAACTGAAAGGTTGGATGTCCGGTTCGCGAAGGAAAACGTTGATCTTTGACAATTTGGTTGGATTGGTAGATGGCATCTAGACGCCAGGCTGTTTCGCAAGAAATGGCTTGGGCGACTACAATGTTTGAAACCGGTTCTGTGATTCTCTGGTGAATTTTTCGCGTGGCCTTCAAGCTTTGTTTTGGGGTTTGTGCGATGAAGAAACTGGGGAGTACTTACCGAGTTCAAACGAGCGTGAATACGAGAGCGAATTGGAGGTCGATAGCAAGCCGGATGCGGTTTAGCGGGAGTGATCTTGCTGGATTGGTTTGGTTTGAGATTGAGATTCCGATGGTCAAGTTACTAAGGGCGCACGGGGGATGCCTCGGCATTGAAAGGCGATGAAGAGCGTGGAAGTCTGCGAAAAGCTTGGGGTAGTCGACAAACAGGCGATGATCCCGAGATCCTCGAATTAGCGTATACTGAATTCATAGGTATACGTGGCCAACCCAGGGAATTGAAACATCTTAGTACCTGGTGGAAAAGAAAGAAAAATCGATTCCGTAAGTAGCGGCGAGCGAAAGCGGAAGAGCCCAAACCAGAGGGGTTTCCCTTCTGGGGTTGTAGGGCCATTCATATGGGAGTTACAAAGCGACAGCTAGCTGAACAGCTTGGAAAGGCTGACCATAGACGGTGACAGTCCGGTAAGCGAAAGTTGAGCGCCTCCCGAGTGGTACCTGAGTAGGACCATGCACGTGAAACGTGGTCTGAATCTGCGGGGACCATCCCGCAAGGCTAAATACTCTTCAATGACCGATAGTAAACTAAGTACAGCGATGGAAAGGTGAGAAGAACCCCTGTTAGGGGAGGTATGTGAACCTGAAACCGTGTGCTTACAAGCGGTCGGAGCACTATTAAAAGTGTGACGGCGTGCCTTTTGCAAAATGATCCGGCGAGTTAGCGTTTGCAGCGGGTTAAGGCCTTACGGGCTGTAGCCATAGGGAAACCGAGTCTGAATAGGGCGTTTATGTTGCGGGCACTAGGCGCGAAACTGCGTGATCTACCCATGGACAGGTTGAAGCGCGGGTTAAACTGCGTGGAGGACCGAACTCATTTGGGTTGAAAACCGATGGGATGATCTGTGGGGAGGAGTGAAAGTCTAATCAAACGCAGAGATAGCTCGTTCTCTCCGAAATATTTTGAGGGATAGCCTCGAGCCACTATGCAGCGGGGGTAGAGAGACTGAATCGGACGGGGGCCCTTCCTTGGGTACCTCACCGAACCAAACTCCGAATACCGTTGTAACTATCTCGGGAGTCAGTCTGCGGGGGATAAGCTCCGTGGTCAAGAGGGAAACAACCCAGATCGTCGGCTAAGGTCCCAAAGTTCTATTAAGTCACTAAGGAAGTTGAATCTCCGTGACAGCCAGGATGTTGGCTTAGAAGCAGCCACCATTTAAAAAGTGCGTAACAGCTTACTGGTCGAGAGGTTCTGCGCCGATAATGAACGGGAGTAAATAGAACACCGAAGCCGCGGGATGCAGCAATGCATCGGTAGGAGAGCGCTGATGGGGAGATACAAGACGTACCGTAAGGAGCGTTGCCGGCCCCATCAGGTGATTATGCCGGAATGAGTAACGATTAAGCAGGTGAGAATCCTGCTCGCCGAATACCTAAGGTTTCCTGGGCAAGGTAAATCCGCCCAGGGTTAGCCGGTACCTTAGTCGAGGCCGAAAGGCGTAGACGATGGATGTACGGTTAATATTCCGTAGCCAATTTTGTGAAGCGATGGAGGGACGGCGTCCGGAGATTCAGCAGTACGACTAGAAATGTCTGTTGGCTCTGACGAGGTGCTTGGTAGGCAAATCCGCCAGGCATAAGCCAAGACAGAGTCACGAGGGCACTTAAGATCCCGAAGTGAATGGAAGGACGTCCAAGAAAAACTTCTAAGCGTTAAAGCAAAGTTGACCGTACTAAAACTGACACAGGTAGGTAAGAAGAGAATTCTAAGGCGCTCGGGAGAACGGTGGTTAAGGAACTCTGCAAAATGGCCCTGTAAGTTCGCGATAAAGGGCGCCTGAGCAATCAGGCCACAGAAAATCGGCACCAGCGACTGTTTATCAAAAACACAGGACTCTGCGAACTCGTAAGAGGAGGTATAGAGTCTGACGCCTGCCCGGTGCTGGTAGGTTAAGGAAGAGGGTTAGCAGCAATGCGAAGCTCGCAACCGAAGCCCCAGTAAACGGCGGCCCTAACTATGAGGGTCCTAAGGTAGCGAAGTTCCTTGTCGGGTAAGTTCCGACCTGCATGAAAGGCGTAACGACTGGTGCACTGTCTCAACCACCGACCCGGTGAAATTGTAGTTGTGGTGAAGATGCCACATACCCGCGGCTAGACGGAAAGACCCCATGAACCTTTACTGTAGGCTGATATTGGGTTGAGGTATGTTCTGTGCAGAATAGCTGGGAGGCTTTGAACCGGGGACGCTAGTCTCTGGGGAGCCATCGTTGAGATACCAGCCTGGATATGCTTTAATTCTAACTTTGACCCGTGAATCCGGGCTTAGAACAGTGTCAGTTGGGCAGTTTGACTGGGGCGGTCTCCTCCTAAAGAGTAACGGAGGAGCGCAATGGTACACTCAGCCTGGTCGGCAATCAGGCAAAGAGCGTAAAGGTAGAAGTGTGCTTGACTGCGAGACAAATAAGTCGAGCAGGTACGAAAGTAGGTCTTAGTGATCCGGTGATTCCGAATGGAAGGGTCATCGCTCATCAGATAAAAGGTACTCTGGGGATAACAGGCTTATCGCCACCGAGCGTCCACAGCGGCGTGGCGGTTTGGCACCTCGATGTCGGCTCATCGCATCCTGGGGGTGAAGAAGCTCCCAAGGGTTTGGCTGTTCGCCAATGAAAGCGGTACGTGAGCTGGGTTCAGACCGTCGTGAGACAGGTCGGTCCCTATCTACCGTGGGCGTACGAAACTTGAGAAGGGTCAACCTTAGTACGAGAGGATTTGGTTGGACATAGCTCTGGTGTCCCAGTTGTCACGCTAGTGGCACGGCTGGATAGCTAACTATGGAAAGGATAAACGCTGAAAGCATCTAAGCGTGAAGCCCTCTTCAAGACTAGGTTTCGTAGCAGTAATGCGAAAGTCCCCTGGTAGACCACCAGGTTGATAGGCTGGATGTGTAAGCACGGTAACGTGTTAAGCTAACCAGTACTAACGGACGAACGCTTGACCATCGGTATCTTGCTCTCAAACAAGACACCTTCGGTCTCTATTCACAAGGTCGCCTTCAGTGTCGACAATGCCATTACCAATCCAACATAGGGCCAAGTATCCTTACCGGTACTTGGTTCTCTCCCGGTGACTATATCAGAAAGGATCACCTGTTCCCATCCCGAACACAGTAGTTAAGCTTTCTGAGCCGATGATAGTGCCCACCAGTGCGAAAGTAGGTATTGCCGGATTTTTAAAACCCCTCTAGGGTCTCCCTAGTGGGGTTTTTTTGTTGCACGTTCGCTACTTGCAAAACACCAAAGCCTAACGATGGAAAACGGCTTCTAAAATCCAAGCCCTTATCCCCCCTTCTTTCTGATCTCTTGCTCGATGAACCTTCGCTGTGCTGACGCCTGGAACATCTATGTTCGTGGTTTTTCCGGCGGTCCGCGAGTTCTTGAGGGTGGCGAGCGTTTCCTGGGTGAGAAACTGCGAATCACTCTGAATCCAGCCAAGAAAGCCTTGGATCGAACTTGGAATCGCAAGTTTTTCGGTTATACATTCATGAACCAACACCACCTTTAATCCAAAGTTCAAGGCGTCCTCGGAGTTGCTCAGCCTCTTTCAAATGCCCGAATGATTTAATTATTCTACTCGCGCTCGAGTACGTTTTCACTAAGTACTAATTTGATTGGAACGATTGAGATGTTTGGAATCGGCATAACCGAAATCGCAGTTTTCATGATCTTTAGTTTCGCATGCATTGGCGTTCCGGTTGCGATCGTCTTTCTCCTCGTGTTCCTATTGCGTAAACCCTGACAATGCACGAACTGCGTGATTGTTTTGGCCATCGGAATCCTCCAGGAAACAGGTTATGTTCGCCTAATCAGAGGGAATTCCACTTTCTAGGGAGGCAAAACAGGTCAATGCAGTCAACAAGGTCAATTCTGTCCGTGGTCAATGCAGTCAACCTTGTCAATGACGTCAATGCCGTCAAAAACGCGGCCGCCGGCAGACGGCGTGGAAAGAGCTAACAATCAAATGACGATCGCTCTGACTCCGAGCGATGATTTCGGAGAAATCATCGACAATAGGCAACGCGGAAGCCGAAGCCCCCTGTAGGCTTGCGTTGCTATTGCACCAACCCCTTGGATCGAATCACAGCAGTCCAGTCGTCAGCTTCCTTCGAATAACCGGCATCTCGCATCAAATCCAATCCCAGCTTGAGCTGACCAAGGACGGATTGGGATTTTTTATCGGGTGTATCGGGAAGTTTCATCAATTCCTTGGTTGATTCAACAGCTTGCTCAAAGTGATTTACAACCTCGGGCAATGGCTTGCTCTGCAACATCATTTGGAAAAGGTGCATATGCAACTCGATTTCATGGGACAGAATCGCTGCCGTTCGAAAATCGCGTTTGAAAGCTTCATGGCAGCATTCAATCGCTTTGGAATACGGTTTAGCGAATCGGTGTTGCGGCCTATCTGTTGGTACAAGTGCCCGGCGGTGTGATTTGCATCAATCGCAAAAAACCATTGAGGTGCTCTGGCTGTTGGTAAGGCGATGACTGCATTTGCCAGGTCAATCCACTTTTGAGTCACTTCGATCGCTCTTTGCTGATCGCCTGAACCGACGAGCAAAAACTGTAGGCTCGTACTTGTTTGTCTATAAAAGTCTAAAGGATTCGCATTTCTCAAGTTTTGACCGATGGAGTTGGATTCTTTTTCCAACAATTCACTAAGGACTTCGATTGCGGATGGAGCGTCCTGTTGTGCAGCCATGATCCTGACTTGCTGATGCGCAATTCGTGATCGTTGCCGCATGAGTTCATTGGTTGGCAAAATGACGGTGCTTTCTCCATCAAACCCCGCAGGATTATGATCGATCATTCCGAAATTCTCCTCGAGTGCCTTAGCAGCGAGCTTTAGCTGCTCAAGCGCTTGAATCGGTTCGCCAGAGCGATCTATAATGATCGACATATTTCCATGGATTTGCACGCGAGCTTGGGCTTCATCTACCGAGGTTGGCCGGCTTGCACCAATCTGATCGAGAGCTTTTTGCTGTAGGCGTTTCGCTTCGCTCAGTTGCCCATGATAGACCTCGTGCATCGAAGCGCCTGACCATGCTTCGGCCAAGGATAGACTTGCAGACTTGAGGTCATCGGGAGGTAGTTTCCCATTTTCGATCAGCGGCTGGATCTCTCGGATCGCTTCGTCGAATCTGGGCCGGGCCTCCTGGAACTTGCCCTGCCCCATCGCCAAGGAGCCCTGGAGTAATCGCAACTGCCCGATTTTCAAATGCATTATTTCTTTGGTAGCATCCGAAAGTTGTACGTGATTGCTGGAGGTCTCCAGACTTTGCTGCATCCAGTTGCAAGCTTGATCGATGTGTTCATTGGATTGGGAATGCTTGTTCAAGCTCAAGTCCATTGCAGCCAATCGACGTGTCACGTGAGCCAAGCGAGAAATCAAGCTCGGGCTCGGTGATGAATCTTCCTTCAAATCCTTTAAAATGGCTTCAAACATTTTTTTGGACTGGTTGGACAACGTTTCGTCAAGTTTTCCGAATTCCGGAGATTGAAAGATTTCCTGATTGGTTGCGAGCAGATCCTGAAATTTCAGAAGTCCTTCGAAGGCCAATGATTCGCGTCGCTCTGCAAGTTGTCGATTGTTCACAGCCTCAACGCGTCTGCTTTCGGCTATCTCATTTGCCTTTTGCGTTTCTTTCAAAAGCCTAGACGAATCATCCAACGCCAGTTCGAGCCGGCTTGCTTGCTCAATGACGAGTTGCTTTTGTTGAGATTGGAAAACCATGAACGATGCACCACCGATAAGGGTGATGGCAAGACCGGTAGCAAGTCCGGTGGCCATTGTGCGATGGCGATTGGGCCAGCGAATGGCTTTCTCCCACCAACTTTCTGGGCGTGCGGTAACAGGTTCGCCAGCGATCCAATTGAGCACATCGGATCTAAAGCGATCGACTGTCTCATAGCGATCGGCCCAATCGATTGCTGTCGCTTTTTGGGCGATCGCTTCGAGCGAAAGTATTCCTGGAATATTCGCTAAAACGATTTCCCTGTGGGTATCACCGGGGTGTCTTTCATGCCGTCCAGGGGGCTGGTTTCGGAGGATGCAGCATAGGATCGCCCCCAGGGAGTAAATGTCTCCAGATCGAAGCTTATCACCTGTTGTTCCCAGGGCGCTTTCTGGAGCGGCATAACCAGGGGTGCCGATCCCAGGTGTTGGTAAGCTATCTTCATGGTTCGACTCCGATCCGATTCTATAGTACAGACTCTCGTCGGTAGTGTTCGATGGATGGATCTTGCGAGCCAGTCCCCAGTCGGCAATAAGCGTTTCACCGTAGGGTCCGATCAGTATATTCGAGGGTTTGAGATCTCGATGTGCGATGTTTTGGCTATGCGCATAGGCGATCGTATCGAGGATATCGACCAATCGACGAAGGAGATCCCTGAGTTGCCAGGATTGTTCGATCGAATTGGTAAATGTTCGTTCGTGGAATTCGTGGATCGATTCTGAAAAGGTTCCAGAACCTTTGCCGGCGATGAGTCGCATCGCGTAATAGTCTCGCCCGTTCGAATCGATCCCTTGTCCGTAAACTGGGATAATTCCTGGGTGTTCAAGCGACGCGGTCAATTCGGCTTCAGCGCGAAATCTTGATCGGACGTGCTCGTCGTTTTGATACTCTTTGCGAATTTTTTTGATCGCAACGAGGCGATTGCAATGTTGATCCACCCCCCGATAAATTTCTCCCATACCTCCGGTCCGCAGCAAATCCAATTCCAGGAACCTTGGTTCGGCCGACTCGTGCGAGCTAGAATCGAGTGAGTAAATCTCATCGAGCAACCGATGCAGTTCAGGGGTTAGTATCTCGGCCGGGATGTCGGAGTACTTTGAAGCAAAAGCCTCTGGAGTGGAATCCAGACCGTTTTGCAAATGGGTTTCGTAGTCCGATGTTGCATCGATGATCTTGCGCCACATGTCTGCGGAAAAAGCAGGTTGATTCGTGGAGGCACCGTTCTCAAGTATTTCACTCATGGATCAGGGTCTCTTGAATCAGGGTCTCTTCCCAGATGGCGCGGATCCACCGAATTTTTTGCAGGATATTGGTTTTCCTGCGATGGAGCGTCTTTGCTATCCATGATGCCGAATGCTCGTCCAGATACAGCAAGGCGATTTGGCGCAGTTCACCCGAGGGGTCTTCGCTGTCAAGCTTTCTAAGCAAATGTTCAATCAGATCGGCCAACTCGGTTTGGGCTTCTTGGCTGTTGAGTTGCTTCAAAAGTTCTTCATCGATCGAATCCAGGGAGTCTCGGATCACACCATTGCGCTTCATTGAGCCGCAGCTTCGAAAGTGACTGCAGATTCGATTGGCCGTGGAGACAAACAGCAACCTCCAGAAATCCTCCCGATTATCCAACTGTGGATATCTTCCATCGAGTACCCCTTGGCAAACGTTCCGAAACGAGCTTTGGGCAATGTCTTCGCCACCGATGGCTGGGTCAGGATTTTTGGACAGTTTTGTATTGGCCAGCCTAACCAATTTGGGATAGAACCGATTCCAGATAGCTTCTGTGGCCGAGCGATCTCCGGCCTTAAGGCGATGAAGCCACTGAGAGATCGAGCCGGGATCAGGATTCATGAAAGTAAACTCAGCCCTAGAGAGTTCTTGGCAGTGTGCGTACTACCCGCGACGCACAAGGAAGTTTAGTCCAAGATATAACGGGTTGTAAATTTAATTATTTTGTCGGTTGGACAAAATTCGGGAACCGGTACTGGCCGTTAATGCGTTCTCTACTATAGGAAGGTGGAGCTTGTTGATTTCAAGCTGCTTTTTTGCGCGGTGGTTGGGAGGTGGAGCTTTGGTTGTTTTCGGAGTCGACTGGGGTCATCTCGAGTCGGTTCCGACGTCGAAGCTCTAAGCGGGGCTGCAGGTCGGTCAGGATCTGGTTTGCAACACTTTGGGTTGCTCCGGTCTTGGCTGTACGGCTTGCAAGCTCCCGTAGTCGCTGGCGCTGAAGGTGGCGATATTGGGGATCGCCCAAGAGCCTAACCATCTCTTGGGTGATCTCCTCGATCGATCGACGTGCGGATCGAGATTGAATTGGGCCGTGGGATAGAAACTCGGGCATCAAAGGGGCTTGAGCAAGCAGATTAGGCAGCGACATGTATTGGCATTTGACGAGCAGTTTGCCAATCGCATAGGTCAAATTGCTGACGTGGTACATGACCGCTGCGGGTTTTCCTCGAGCCATCACCTCAAGTGACACCGAACCGCTTTTCATCAGCGCGCAATCGCAGAGTTCCAAGATCTCGCTAGTCTTGCCCGAAAAGATGTGAATCGGTAGACGCTGATCGGAGGGACTGAGTTGACCTTGGCACCAAAGAGCATGAGAGTCTTTTAGGGTTGCGGCCAAGAACTCGACTTCGGGGAACTCATGGGCAAGCTGTCGAATGATTTGAAGTTGCATCGGCCATATGCGATGAACCTCATGCTCCCGCGAACCGGGTAGTACGGCGACCTGCAAGCGTCCCGAATCCCGCCAGCGTGTGATGAACTTCGAGTCCAACGGTGTACTTGCAATCGCATCGAAGAAAGGATGACCTACATACGTCGTATGGACGTCTCGGGCATCAAACCACTCCTTCTCGAAAGGCAAGTTGCAAAAGACGTGATCGACATAGCGTCTCATTTTCTTGACACGCCATCCACCCCAGGCCCATAACTGCGGGGGTAGGTAATAGAAGACTGGTAAGCCATACTTTTTGGCTCGCTTGGCAATATGCCAATTGAAACCTGGAAAATCGACCAAAACAACTCCGTCGACTTCCCCTCGCTTAAAACAACCTTCGGCGATGTCGGCGATGCGAAAGAACTCTCTTAGTTTCGGGATGACTTCAGAGATACCGACAACGGCCATGCTTGTTAGATCGAAATCCAGATCCAAACCGGCTTGGATCATTTTCGATCCGCCAAATCCGCGCACCCGAGTCGTCGGGTCGATGTTGCGCATGCACTGAATCAGACTCGCTGCATGCAGGTCGCCGCTAGGTTCTCCCACCGAAAAGAAGATCCGCTGTCCCATGGTCTCGTCGATCGTATTGGCGAAATTCTCTGTCATGTTTTCGATGGTCGGGCCAACCGAAACTCCTTGGGTTTTTCGGCCAAAACGGACTTGCATTCAAACGATAAACCAAGGATATACGGGAAACTGCGTAGTTAGGGCAAGACGAAGGTCCGACTGTATCGCTTAGCGGATCCTCTCCGAAGGACTTGTGTTTTGCTAGCAAAAACTCGATGATACTTTGGCCAGTGTCTTTGCTCGTTTCAACTTTCCGGTCTAGCTAATGCTAGCAAAACCAAATCGCTGATGAATCAGTCCGACCTTTCCACCCAGAAAAACTCCGAGCATCTGATCCGCTCTGCTCACTACGACGATCTAGATGCAATTCAAGCCTTGCTCGAGCCGTTTGTTCAGCAGCGCAAGCTGTTGCGGAGACTCGAATCGGAGCTGATCTTGCTCATGGCCAATGGCTTTGTGGCCGAGCTGATCGAGGAAGGTAAGCCGAAGATTGTCGGTTTTGCTGCCGTCGAAATCTATTCGCGTAAACTCAGTGAGATCCAATGCTTGGCTGTCGCCGATGGCTATCACGGACGCGGGATTGGGAGCGATCTGGTTCGGGCCTGTGTGGAGCGAGCTCGTAAAAAAGGGATTCTCGAAGTGATGGCCATCAGTGCTTCGGATGAATTTCTGCGTAAGCTCGGTTTTGACTACTCGCTCCCCGAGCAAAAGAGGGCTTTATTCTTCCAGCTTCATTCTCGGGACGATTTGTTCCGGGACACGATTCCAGACCAGACCGATTAACGCTCGTTAAGGGCTCGCGATGAGTCCATGCCTGATCGCATACTTAACAAGCTCCGAGGTGCTACCGAGCCTTAGTTGGGTCATGATTCTGGCTTTATGATTCTCCGCGGTTCTTGCCGAGATACCGAGCGTCGCAGCAACTTCTTTGGCCGACTTGCCCTCGGCAAACAGTTGCAAGACTTCGCGTTGTCGGGTGGTGAGCATTTTGTGTTCTTCGAGTTCGCTGAGTTGCTCGTCGGCATTTTGTAGTCCGTCAGCGATTTCCGGTGAAATGAATTTTTCGCCAGACAAGACCGATTGCATGGCTCGAAGAAGTTCTTCGCTTGCTGCATGTTTCAGGACGTAACCAACGGCACCTTGACGGATCGCTTTGGCAGCATAAGTCACATCTTTGTGCATCGTCAAAAAAATGAATTTGGCTTTGCAGTCCTGTTTTTGAAGCAATTCCATTGCGTCAAGACCGTTGAGCGATGGCATGGAGATATCGGCAACGACCACATCAGGTTCCAACTTGGTCGCTTGTTCGACCAAGGATCGTCCGTTATCGGCAATTCCGACCAATTCGTATTCGGGTTCTAGGATGGTCCGCAATCCGTCGGCAACGATTCGGTGATCATCGGCGATCAATACTTTGATACGATTCATAAGGCAACTCAAGGTGTGGATAAAGGGTCAGTTGATTCAGGGATCGGGACAACAACAGCGATGGACACACCTTGCGAGGGTGCAGTATCAATTTTGATCGTTCCATCTACGAGTCGAATGCGTTCGGTCATGCTTGCAAGTCCCAGTCCGCGGTTAGGCTGGGTCAGGTTCAGGTCAAATCCTTTGCCATCGTCTTTGATATCCAAGTAGACGAATTCAGGATCGGATTTCAGTTCGACAGTGATCTTCGAACTCGACGAGTGTCGAACCGCATTCCATAAGGACTCCTGAGCAACTCGATACAGACACAAGGCGATTGACTTTGGGATTTCGGGGAAACTTTTCGTGTAATGGCATTCGATCGGGATCCCCCATCGCTGGCTTAGCTCGGTGCATTCGGATTTGAGCGCATCGGGCAATCCAAAGTCATCGAGAACCGATGGATGCATATGTCGACTCATGCGATGGAGATCATCACAGATGCTCTTGAGGGTCTTTTTAAGTTTTCCAAGGGACTCCTTAATCTCTGTCGAGTTTGACAATTTATTTTCAAGGGAACCGGTTTCAATGGAGACTGCGGCTAAGCGTTGGGACACATCGTCATGAAGTTCCCTAGCCAAGTACCGACGCTCGTCCTCACCTGCCGAGAGGATTCGACCTGCCAATGACCGAGCCTCTTTCTCGGCAGCGATACGCTTCTTGCGATTGATCAGCAAGCTGACGATGATCGCAGACTGTGCGAGCAACGCCGCTAATCCCGAAGCGATATAACGCCCGTACTGGCTCCACATATTCGGTTTACGATTGATGATCTTGGAACCTTCGGGAAGCCGTGACTCAGGGATCCCAAATGTTTCCAAGACCTCACCATCAAAAGCAAGGCTGTACGTTCGATCGAGCACCTCAGGGACTTGATCTGCAGACTCACCGTTGAGGATTCGAGCCGCAAGTCTTCCAGCAATTTGACCTTGCTCGACCGGAGAAATAAGTGCTCCGCCAACGATGCCTTGACCAAGCAACGTATCGTAGCATCCAAAAATCGGGATCGCAGAAAGTTTTTTCAAGTCCTGTAGGTACTCGGTCGTGTTATATCGATTGTTCTGTTTGTCGACTTCATAAGTGAGCAAGAGTGCTGCTGCATCCGATCCAGCCTTGGAAATCTCCTCCGCAGCTTGTGCGGGACTCAGTCCCGACAAATCGACAAGCTCTAGTTCCGAGGTGCGACTTGACATCCCCTTCCACGCGAGATTTTTAAACCACTGATCCATCTTTGAACTCCCAGAGAGTATCATCAGTTTGGATGTTTTCGGGAGCAATTTCCGGATAACACCAACTGTGGAATCAAACTCCATAATGAATCCTACACCGGTCAGATTCTCTCTTTTGGCCAAATAATTTCCAAAAGCCTCAGGTATCGCGCAAAAGACAATCGGACAATTGGGGAAGAAATCATCTCGGTTCGGGAGCAAAAAGGTCACCGCTGGAAAGAAAACAGGAATGATCACATCGGGTGGGTATTTGGCGTACTTTCGCTTAAGCAACGCAGCCCATTGCTGGAAATAATCCGGGTCGCTCTGGAGCACCACATCCATGTATTCGATATCGATGTCGATCGGGCCGTGGTAGTCTCGCCGAATCGCTTCGATGATCCCCGAATGCCACTGGGTGTTGATCGGGGACATTTGGCGATGGGTGTAAAGAATCAAAACCCGCTTATTGGCGGAGACTGGAGGCGAATTGGTCGCCAAAACGGGCTCCTGACCATCCTGATCGCAAAGCTCACCCGATCGCAATGAGCAACTCATTGCCAGTGCCACAAAAAGAATCAGGGATAAACGAACCGCAAAATGCTGCATGAAACACAAGCCAGGCAAACCATCACCAAAAACAAAGACCGTAACCTTGGGACTGCAGGCACACACCCCAGTGAAACCATTCTGGAGTGAAACCCAGTCTAACCGACCCTATTCTAAGGGTTAGGTAAAACTTGCACCTGTATTATTACTTAGACGCCCCCTCTTCCAAAACCCGTTCAAAAACCGCGTATCGGACGTATTTCAAGCATTAAAGCCACTTTTAGGGAATCTTTTCCCAGCGTAGTGCTTGCACACACCCATAAAAAGAATGAAGATAAATGCCCTGTTTCGAATTCCTGCAAAGGTTTTCCTTACTCTCGTCCAATGCCCACTCCTCCCCCAAAATTTCGCCGAAGCACCGATCAGGTAAGCACCGAATCTTTTTTCGTTGCTCGTCTGGGTTGGTTGCTTATTGCCTTGAGTTTTTCGCTCCTAGGTTGCGATTCAAAATCACCTTCGCTACCAAAAACCGCTACGACCGAGCCGAGTCCATCCCCAACAACACCTTCCCCCAAAGAAGAGGATTTCAAGGAGTCACTCAGCAACGCATCAAAGCTCTTGGCTGACAAGAAAATCCCAGAAGCCTGGGATGCCGTTAAGAAACTCTCTGTGGTGCGTCCTCAAGACCCCCAGCTTTTGTACCTAAGCGCCTTGATCTTGGCCGCCAAAGACGATCTGCCCGGAGCGATTCAAACCATCCGCAGGATTCCATCCGATGCACCCGAGGCTCTTCCAGCTGCAGGCCAAGCTGCCGAGTGGACGATGGCTCTGGGCAAATTACCCGAGGCAGAGACAGCGTTGCTCAAACTCGTCAAGCAATATCCAACGGCCGTCCCTGCGATTCGATTGCTCGCGAAGATATACAACGCCCAAGGCCGTCGATTCGAGGCTAGCCGCTACCTCGAACGACTCATCCGCTTGGGCGATTTTACCCGAACAGAATTGCTCGGGACGGTCGATCCTCGGGATTACTTCGACGATGAAAACGTAAGGAAACCCTTTGCTCAAGCATACCCTGACCACCCTTATGTCGCTTTTGCGAAAATTCGCACGCGATTGATGCGCAACGGGTATGCCTCGCACCTAGAAGAGCTTAAACAGATTTCGACTCAGAACCCGAATCTGGTCGAACCATGGGTTTGGACAGCAACGAGCCTTCTGGAAACCGATCGCCTAAAGGAACTGCCAAACTGGCTAGCGAATCGACCTGCCGGAGCCGAAAAACATCCTGAATATTGGTACGCAACCGGCGGACTTATGCTCAGAACCGATCGGTTTGAAACGGCTGCGCGGTGTTTCGTTCAAGCTATCCAGATAGATCGTCGGCATGTGGCGGCCTATCAAGGTCTGGCCGACGCTCTTATCGGAATCAAGCTCATTGAAGAAGCTCAGAAAGTGCGACAATTCGGAAACGATTTAGTGACCATCAATGACTACGCCCAGCAGATCTCCTATGAATACGGAGAACCAAAGCTTTTCGACAAGATCGCTCAGATCTATGAGAACCTCGGTGATCAGGTCGCCGCATTCGGCTGGCAAGCCCTCGCGGCAACCTTGGGTCATCAACCCATGACCGATGCGCTCAAAGAGAAACAGCTTGCTTTGCGCAAAGGTCCTACCGAACCGCCAAAGGTTCTCGAAGGAATCCCTTGGGAATCGTGGCCCTTGCCCTCGGAATTCTCAGCCGACTCGATACCCGAGAAAATCGCAAGTCGCCAGGCTGATCCAGATGACTCCACGAGCCCAGGGGGAATTGCCATGGAAGATGTTGCCAAGGAGTTGGGGATCACCAGCGCCTTTGGAAATGGCGCAAAGCCCAATCGCAGTTGGTACACAATCGAGGGGGTCGGCGGTGGGGTAAACGCTCTGGACTACGATAAAGACGGTTGGCCGGATCTTTATTTTTCGGAGGCAGGCGGCTCTCCACTGGATGCTACGCCTGTGTATTTACCAAAGACGCTTTTTCGCTCCATCGGTGGAAAGCGATTCGAGGAAGTCGCCAAGTTGGCGCACGCCGGCGATGTCGGTTACGGGCAAGGGATTGGCGTATCCGATTTGGACCAAGATGGTTTCCCCGACCTGCTAGTTGCAAACCTCGGTGCTTCTCGGATTTATCGAAACAACGGAGACGGAACCTTTGAGGTCAGCGAAATCCCTCAAGAGGATTCCAAATCGCTTTGGAACAGTTCGATCCATGCAGCCGACTTAGACGGAGACTCGCTCCCAGACTTGATCCACGCTTCGTATGTTTATGGTGATGAGTCAATCTCTCGTCGTTGCGAGTCAAAAAATTCCTTGAGGATATCTTGTAACCCAAAAATGTTTCCTCCGGGCAGGAATCGAATTCTCTTTAGCCGTGGCGATGGAACTTGGCAAGTCGCACCGATGGATCTTTTGGAATCCATACGGACAGGTTACACGCTCGGGACGCTCGTAACAAATCTTGATCAACTTCATGGCAACGATGTATTCTTTGCAAACGATGTTTCGCCAAACAATCTGTTGCTCAGCGAACCTAAGTCGGCAAGCCAAGACAGCATCGGTCGATGGAATCTGGTCGAATGCGCTGCAACCGCGGGGGTTGCTGTCGACAGCATTGGACGAGCGCAAGCCTGTATGGGGATCTCTTGCGGCGATCAGAACCGAGATGGATTGCTGGATATCATTGTGACAAACTTTTACAACGAAGTTAGCACGCTGTATCTGCAAACCTTACCCGGAGTTTTTGTCGACGGAACCCGCCGCAGTAAACTCGGAACCTGGACCCTTGATCAACTGAGCTTCGGAAGCCAATTCTGTGACCTGGACAACGACGGCTGGCTCGATTTCATCGCAGTCAACGGGCACATCGATGACCTCAGAACCGAGAACATCCCATTCCAAATGCCGACACAAATCCTCAGGAATGAGAATGGTGAATTCCGATGGCTTCGATCCCCCTATCCAGGCAAGTACTTCGAGGGTAAATGGATTGGCCGGGGGCTGCAAATGGTCGACTACAACGTCGATGGCAAGCCCGATTTGGTAGCCACCCACCTCGATCGTCCTGCCGCATTGCTTGAGAACCGTTCCACAAGCGAAAATCACTTTGTACAGTGGGAACTGGTCGGAACGGCCAGCGAGCGAGATGCAATCGGTGCAGTCCTAAGGATCGAGGCCGAAGATGAGTTTTGGGTGACCTCAATGTGCGATGGCGAAGGTTACTTTGGTTCCAACCAGCGGCTAATCCACGTCGGTCTTGGCAAAAAGAACAGGGTAACCAAAGTCCACTGTCTGTGGCCTTCGGGCAAAGAAGAGCAAATCGAAGGAATCGATACCGATCGTCGTTACCGCTGGGTAGAAGGCCAAGGCATTCACGAGGTACCTTTAGAACGCAACTAATCCTATCACTCGAAGAATTTATAGAACTTTCCAAATGCTATTCAAAAACACCATCAAATCCTCACGGATCGCTGCAACGAGTCTCTGGCTTCTACTAGCTTGCACGCAAGCCTTGGTTGGCCAAGCTCTAGGCCAAGAAACCCAGACAGCCGCCTTACCTGGCTCGGTGATCAAAAAACTCGCTCTAGAGATTGAAAAGGTCAAGCCTTCCGTTTCTGGAGAAGGGACAAAGCGATGGATCGAAGAGGTTGCTCAATTGGAGAAGATCCGCCCAAGGACGATTCAAGTAGCGGAACGTGAGATCCTAGTCGATGAGTCACTGTTTTATAGCGGTCGTTATGGCACGCCGCTGACTTACTCACGAGCCCTTGATCTTGCAGAGAAACATGGCTTTTCTCTCCAAGCCGGTGCCAAGGTTTTCGATTTCGGCTACGGGAGTATCGGGCACCTGCGGATGCTAGCTCAAATGGGAATCGAATCCACCGCAGTCGATGTCGATCCTTTGATTGCTCAGATGTACAAGGATTGCTCAGGGGCGTACTCCAAAGGAAGAATTCAACTGCTCAACGGAAAATTTCCAGCCGAAGAAGCTTTGGTTCAAGCCGCTGGCCAAGGCTATGATTTGTTTCTCTCCAAGAACACTCTCAAGCGGGGGTACATTCATCCGGCGAGAGAGCCTGCAAGCCCTCGGCATGTAATCGACCTTGGGGTAAACGATCAGCAGTTCCTCCAACAGATCGCCAGCATGCTAAAAACCTCCGGCCTGTTTGTCATTTACAACTTTTGTCCAGCCAAAGCTCCCGAGGACAAACCCTACATTCCTTGGGCCGACGGAGAGTGCCCCTTTACCAAAGACCAACTCACACAGGCGGGCTTCGAAGTCTTAGAGTATGACGTTGTCGATGACATCCAGGCTCGT
>Ga0082207_1000228_pt1 | contig 32771 bp, 28 predicted proteins | sample LakMenEpi10Aug09_FD_71540 | JGI IMG/M metagenome (GOLD analysis project Ga0082207, IMG submission 71540)
GACAAACTGCCAGAGAGTGTTGAACTAATGCTCAAGCTCGTCGACGAGCATCTCTTGGATATCGATCCCCACGAAGACATGCTCGCCATCCCGCTGCGCAAGTAATGGTTCTTCAGGTATTTCTGTGGGTGAACATTCATCCTTTTCGTGCTCGTACTCGTACTCGGATGATGAGAATTGCTCTTCGGAATGGAGTTGACCTTCCTCAGCACCCGCATGATTGCGCCTGCTAAACTACTTTCGAGTACGAGCACCGTTTCACTGAGCACGAGCACGGTCGAGCAAACTCCGCAAGCAATCACAGAGGTGGTCCGAGCGAGTATACCAATTTACATGAAAACTCTATGTTAGGCTTACATTCCCAACTCGCGAATTGGCTCACCGTGGTCTACGATGTTTCTTGGTCTACCGCTAGCGTCTGTGTACTGCGTCTCCAAGGGCACTCCAAAAAATCGATAGATCGTTGCAGCGATATCTCCTGGTTTGACAACGCGCTCTCGCACATAAGCCCCCTCCTTATCGCTCTGGCCGATGACCTGCCCGTGCTTAAGTCCTCCGCCGGCCAAAGCCATCGACATGAGATTTGGCCAATGGTCTCGACCATCGGTGCTTTCCTGGGTGCCCATCATCGGGGTTCGTCCAAACTCACCCATGGCGATGACCAAGACATCGTCGAGTTTGCCTCTTTCCTCCAAATCGCTCACGAGCGTCGTAAGCAAATGATCAAACAGAGGGAGCAGTGGTTTGAGTCCCTTGGAGATACCTCCATAAGGGGGTATGTTATCGCCGTGGTTGTCCCAGGTGCCACTGGCGGTATGGTAACTCAAATCGAGCGTCACAAAAGCCGAACCGGCTTCCACCAATCGCCTTGCCAAGAGCGCTTGCTGAGACCACAAATGCGATCCGTATCTCTCTTTGGTTTTGTCGGTCTCCTGAGCCAAATCAAACGCCTGGCGTGTCTCTTTGCCCAAGAGCAACTCATAAGCTTGCTGGTGATGGGAGTCCATCGCGCTCATCGTCTCGGTCTGATCGATGTCGCGACGCATCTGATCCAGATCCTTCAATAGCTGGCGTCGATTTTGAATCCTTTCGAAACTTAAGCCCTTAGCAAGTTGAAACATCTCACCATCAGACTTTTTACCCGTGTCGCTTCCCACCAAATCATAAACAGGCAGCTTGGCAGCTAGATTGCCCGGGAACGGGTCGTATTGCTGACCTAAATATCCGCCAAACGCGATATGGCTACGAGAGCGATAGAAGCCGACGTAAGGTGGGAGTCCCGCACGATTCGCCCCGTGATGCTTCGCTACGATCGATCCGATCGATGGGAATCGCGGTGCCTCTGGGTTTGTCCTTGGCTCGGCGTCCAAATTCCCCGTTTGCAAAACCATATTCGGTTCGTGATTGCTGAACTTGGCATCCACAGATCGAATCAGGGTAAATCGATCGAGCATCGCAGCTTGTTTGGGCAAATGCTCGCAGATAAAGACTCCCGGCAATGCCGTAGAAGTGACTCCAAAGGGACCTCGATTCTGGATCGGTCGATCGGGCTTGGGGTCCCAAGTATCGATCTGACTCGGGCCACCAGTCATCCATAGCAAGATAACGCTCTTGCCCTTGGGAGCACCCAAGCCACCTTGGCTGATCGGTTCGCGTGCCTGGAGCAACCTCGGAAGAGATAACCCGGCAATGCCCCCAAGGCTCGCCTTGAGAACATTCCGCCTGCTGGCAACCACCAGTCCCTCACGCACAAGTGCATTAAACGATCCAAAGGCATGAGCATGGGAATGTGACCAGCGGTTCATCGATGGATACCAAGGTTCATACGGAAGTGAGAAACCAACCAGAAGCCTTTATGTTAATCCTCCCAAGTCCAAGCCGCACCCGCTTACCCCCCAGGTAATCGCGGAAAATTCTACGCAGTCCCTTTTTTCATCAAGTCCGTGACCTGACGTGTCAAACTCGTTTCGTATTATGCTAGCACACACGAGAAAAACCTGTTGTCCGCCAGTTTCTGACGATCATGCACCGACTCTACGCTTTCCAAATCTCTCCCAGAAGAACCCTTAGTCACTTTCCGCAGGCCCACGGAGGATCTGTCGAAGCCTCTGACGAATTGCTCAAGCTCTTTGAAGAGCTTATCCCGTCTTCCAAAATCGAATCGCAGTCCCTGGTTCACCTACGCTCGGAGGATCCCGAATCAGAACCCTTCCGAAACCAAATCCGCGATCACTTCCTAGCAATTTGCTACGGCACTGAGGATCAAGCATTAAGCAGCGCCCGTGAGATCGCCGCCAAACTCAGTCTTTCGATGGATCAGCGATCCTCGAAACACTCTCTATTGGTGATCGATGCCCACGAGCATTCTAAAACGCGCCGCATCGTCCTTTGGCTCTTCCCCAAAGACGATGTCTTTCGACTTCAAACCTCTAGCACTGGCAACCAACTGTCGGTTCTCGAAGATGTCTTCAGCAAATCGTCCACATGGCGCAAAGCAGCGATCTTCTACGGGCCAAACAATCTTCATGGATTTCGAACCGGCAGAGTTATCGATATCCAATCGAGAAAGACCGACGAGCGTGCGGCGGATTTCTGGCTGCATTTGTTCCTAAATGCCATCTATGCCATGGACTCAAGGAACTCGACTTCCCAACTAGTCAGCACGCTCAAAGATGCCTTTGAATCTTCGACAGGAACCCTACGCGATCAACTCTTTGCGGCCATGGTTTCCCTCCCGAAGTCTCCGAACAAAAACTGGAGCTATGCCCAAATCGCACAGCAGTACCTTGATCCTGCTTACCAAAACTCCTTCCTCAACCTGATTCCCGACATGGTTCGCGAAAGCTCCTTTGAGCTCGATCCGGAGCTCTTTCAAACAAAGCTCAAATTCCGAGTCTTCGAGACCAATGATGGGGTCTGGGTTTCGTGCCCTCCGAGTCAAATCGGTAAAACCGTTCATATCGATGCTCCACGATCGAGTATCTCAGTTGCAGGAACGATCAAACAGGAATCGATGAGGGCTCGCCATGTCCAATGACTTTTCGAATGATCCAGGGATCGAAAAAAGCCTACTCCAGCAAACCGCGCTCGCACTGCAAAACCAATTTCGCGACGTCGTTTTCGAACAAGACCGACGGGTCCATCACATTCGCTTCGAAATCCGTGAATCACCCGCTAGTTCCGAAACATCGCATGGAGCCCCATCGCTGGAAATCTTCGGACGCTTGGAATTCGAAGGTGACCTTGAGGATGCACTCGAGACGATTCGACGAAGCTACCCTTTGGAGATCCTCAAGATAAGTTCATCGGCTAGCGAACCGAACATCATCCAAGCCAACATTTCGCCACTTGCCCAAGGCCCCGGTTGGAACGCGCTCCGGAATATGCCGGCTGTATTCAAACTCGAAATCCTACTGCTCGAACCCTCGGTAACCATTCAGTTTCCCGCAGCGGATCTGGCCCCTGGCGATGCTCAGTCGCGTAGCGAGGTGATCTTTCTGATCCATGGCATTCGAGACCGAGCGCGATGGCAGTCTCTGGTCAAGCGAATCATGGAAGAGATCGATGGTGTGGAGGTCATCCCTATCCGATATGGCTATTTCGATGTTTTTCGTTTCTGGCTGCCGGTATGCACTCGAAGTAAACCCATTCGCTATACACAAAAGCAAATACAAATCGGAAAAAACAATTATCGGGTCAATAAGTACTCGGTCATCGCGCACAGTTTTGGAACCTATGCCATCTCCAAGGTTCTTGACGACACCCAAGACCTTGCACTGGAGCGATTGGTGCTATGCGGTTGTATCATCCCTAAAAGTTATCCTTGGGAACATCTAAAAGGTCGCATCAAGCATAAAGTCATCAACGATTATGGCACTCGAGATATCTGGCCCTTCTGGGCTCGAAAACTCAGTTGGGGGTACGGTGAAACCGGACGCTATGGCTTTGGTCGATCGGATGTCGAAGACCGAGCCCACAACCATGGCCACAGCGATTACTTTGACGAGTCCTTTATCCGCGCCTACTGGAAACCACTGTTCGAAAGTGGCCAAGTCGTCAAATCCACTTGGGAAGAGAAAGCTCCTAAGCCTTCAAGGATCCTCGAAATCATCTCGATGCTTCCGGTAAAAAGCTTGCTCGCGGTTTTTTCAACCGCCTTGGCCATCGCGGTATACCAACTTGTTCAATGGCTCGTATCGAGCGCCAATTAGAGGCTTATAATTCGCAAGCTCGAATCGTTGAAGTGACAAATGCGTCGACCTCAGACTCGGTATTGTAGAAATAGAAAGAAGCCCGAGCACTAACCCCTATCCCAAACCGCTCGTGCAAGGGCATCGCACAGTGGTGGCCGACTCGAATCGCAACCCCTGCAGCGTTCAAATACTGCCCGATCTGATCGGAATGTATCCCTTGCACCACAAAGGAAACGATCCCTGTTTTACTGCCGATCGATGGACCCAAGACCCGCAAACCCGGTATCGCCGACAGCCCATCGATAGCTCGCTTGGCCAACTTTCTCTCGTGCTCCAAAATAGCTTGGCTACCTACCCTTGTAAGGTACTCCAATGCCGGCTTGAGTGCGATCGCTTCGACAATCGGTCCCGTCCCCGCCTCAAAACGATGGGGTAAGTCGGCGGACGTAAAGCCTGCTTTGCTAACGGATTTGATCATGTTCCCACCACCCAAAAACGGGGGCATCGATTCGAGCAACTCGCGTTTTCCGTAGAGAACTCCAATGCCAGTTGGCCCAAGCATCTTGTGGCCGCTAAAGACCACCCAATCGGCATCCCACAGCGTCGGTGAAACGCTCCCGTGAGGCACACTCTGAGCAGCGTCGACAAGAACTTTCGCTCCCACACGATGGGCCGCATCGACAATGCCTCGAACGGGATTGATTGTCCCGAGCACGTTCGAGACAGCCGTGACCGATACCAGTTTGGTACTAGGCCCTAAGACCCTATCTAGCGATTCGATATCCAGTTGATAATCGTCTCTGACAGCCAGCCACCGGATCACTGCACCCGTGCGCTCGGCTAGTTGCTGCCACGGAACAATATTCGAATGATGCTCCATCTCGGTCAGGACGATCTCGTCTCCAGGCTTGAGGTTCGCATCACCCCAACTGCGAGCAACAAGATTGATCGACGCGGTGGTTCCAGAGGTAAAGATAATCTGTGAAGACGATTCGGCTTGCAACCAGCTAGCCAGAGCCTCTCGCGACTCCTCCATCGCAGCGGTTGTCTCTGCAGCGAGTTGATGGCCGCTGCGATGCACGTTGGCATAATGCTTGCGATACACGCGACTCATGCAGTCGATCACCGATGTCGGTCTTTGCGACGATGCGGCATTGTCCAGATAGGCCCATGGCTTGCCGCAAGGAAGTTTCTCGGAGAGGATCGGGAAATCATCCCGACAGGTCTCGATCCGAATCGCAGGAAGTGTAACACGATAGCCTGTAACCAATTTGGGCATCGACTCAATCGTCGCATTGGCCAGCGAGGCACCTTTGGCGATCGCCAAAATTCTCTGCACCATCGAGTGCAGACCGTTGCTTCGCATCGGAGTCAAGAACGATTTGAGTTTGATCTCATCGAAGAATGAATCGACGGAAAACGCGAGAATGTCGGAAGCTTTTCGTCCGGAATAAGCCGCCAGCAGAATAGCGACCAAGCCGCGCACCATCGGTGCATCGCTCGATCCACGAAAGTCAATTTTGTCCCCATTGAGGCTGGGAACCAACCAAACCATGCTCTGGCAACCCAGAACTCGATACTCCTCTGTCTGATACTCCTTGGGCAGATCAGGCACGGTTTGTCCAAGTTCAATCAGATAGGCGATACGCTCTTCGGGCGATTCAAGATCCGCCACCTCTTCGCGGATCTCGTCGATGCTGATCCGCGTACTCGTTGGGCTCATCGTTAAAATATCCCAAGTTGATCTCGGGCATCCTCGGTCATCTTCTCGGGTGTCCACGGTGGATCCATCACCACCTTGATATCGACTGCTCCAACGCCAGGCATCTCTTCGATCACTTGTCGACTATTGGCTACAAGCTGTGGCCCTGCCGGGCACATCGGACTGGTCATGGTCATCTCGACGTTGACATCCAGTTTGCCCTCTTGGCCCGGGACAATATCGACGACATAGATCAATCCAAGATCTACGATATTGACGAAGAGTTCAGGGTCAATCACCCGTTTGAGTTCCTCGCGTACTTTGTCCTCGGTAATCGCAAGAGTCGGATCTACCTGGGTAGGTTCAGTTCCTGTGGGTTCTGTGTTCTCGGACATACTTATGCTCTTTCGTACTAATCTAATCTAGCGAACATTACTCGCTCAGAGCCACGTAGATCTTTCCCGATTCGATCTTCACACGATGGCTCGGTGTGTCTTCGGTTGCTGGCATGCACATGGCTTTGCCCGTCCTGACATCGAACTTGGCCCCATGCCTTGGGCAAACCAAGCAATTGCCGTCGAGTTGACCATCACCCAGGGTGCCTCCATCGTGGGTGCACATGTCCTCGACGCAATGGACTTGGTCGTCGATTTCCACAAGCACCACGAATCGATCATCGACTTCGAAGGATTGCGGTTGGTTCGGGCGGATCTGGTCTCTGGGGCAAACGTAATGGAACTGGGACATTGTGGATGTTTCTTTCACTCGTACTTGCGAACTTGGCGTGCGATCGCTGCTCCGAGTGCATCGCGGACACTCTCGATGGTAATGCGGTCGAAGATTTGCTGGAAGAAACCAGTGACGATCATTCGAATCGCTTCTGACCGCGTGAAACCTCGGGATTGTGCGTAGAAGATCAATTCTTCATCGACTCGCCCGCTGGTGCTGCCGTGAGTGCAACGCACATCGTCGGCGTTGATCTCTAAGCCAGGAATCGAGTCGGCTCGGGCCGCATCGCTGAGCATGAGGTTATCGTTGCGCTGATAACCATCGGTCTTTTGAGCGCCCTGGCTGACCTTGATCATGCCACGCCAAACCGTACGCGATCGGTCCTGCAAAACGCTCTTGTACAAAAAGTCGCTCGTGCAGTGGGGCGCTTTGTGGTGCTGCAAGGTGTTGTAGACCAAATGCTGGCGGTCTTGGGTGAACATTACACCGTTGACTTGACTTCTTGCACCTGGCTCAACGAGCTCGACGCGCTGATCGACCTGCGCGAACCTTGCACCCACCGCAGCGACGGTCCATTGCAATTGGGCATCCCGACCTACCGAAGCTCTTTGGTGGGCAAAGTGCCAGCTACCCTTGCCCCAGTCTTGCAAGTTCACATACCGAAGATGGCTGTTGCCATGCTGGATCAGTTCGACACCTCCGCAGTGCAATCCGCGAGCATCGGCCGTGGGACTCGACGACTCAAATAGAACCGTTGCCTCTGCACCTTCCTCGAGAACAATCAGCGTATGCGATAAATCGACTTGGCCATCCCCCATGGCTGCGTGGAGATGGATCGGTCGCTCGACCCGGACATTGCGAGGAACATAGACAAAGTAGCCATCGCTCCACATGGCTGTTTGCAATGCAGCGAAGCGATCGCTTTTGGGACAGATCAGACTGTGCAGGTATTTTTCGACCAATGCCGAATGGTCTCGAGCGCACCTGGATAAAGATCCGACAACCACACCCCGAGCAGCGAGCCCCTCATCGAGCGACTCTGAAACAACCAAGCCGTTGACGCTTCGGCAGCTTGCCGAAACATCGACCCCATCGAGCAAGCGAACAGGGGATCCAGTTGCAATCTGGGCGCTTTCTTCGATATTCGGTGCAAACTTGCTGAGCTTAAGCCCTCGGATATCCGATCGCATCCAATTCTCATCGCGAGGATTGGGCCAATCGAGCCCTTGAAAAATCTCCCAAGCCTCTTTGCGTTTGGCCGTTAACCACAGTGGGTCGATGCGTTTTTCGAGTAAGCGATCGAAGGCGTTCTGGCCAAAAGTTTCGGCGGAATCCAATCGATCGGTAAGTGTTGATGTTGTCATGTCGATTAACCCACCGAACCTTCCATTTGGAGTTGGATCAAGCGGTTCATTTCGACCGCGTATTCCATGGGAAGTTCCTTGACCAGTGGCTCGATAAATCCGTTGACGATCATCGTGCTGGCCTCGGCTTCGGAAAGACCACGGCTCATCAGATAAAAGAGTTGTTCCTCACCGATACGAGACACACTTGCCTCGTGACCGATGCTCACATCCTGATCGAGGATTTCGATGTAGGGGTAGGTGTCGCTTTGGCTCTTGGAGTCCAGAATCAGCGCGTCGCAAACGACGTTCGACTTGGACTTGCGAGCATCCTTTTCCACGCGTACCAACCCACGGTAACTGGCTCGACCCCCATTTTTGGAAATCGATTTGCTGATGATTTGACCCGTGGTGTGGGGTGCCGCATGCACGAGCTTGGCCCCGGCATCTTGATGCTGACCGGCCGAAGCAAAAGCGATCGATAGAATCTCTCCGCGCGCTCCGGGTTCGAGCATGTAAACCGCAGGATACTTCATCGTCAGTTTGCTACCCAGGTTTCCATCGACCCACTCCATGGTCGCATCGGCATAGGCAACGGCTCGCTTGGTCACCAAGTTATAGATGTTGTTGGCCCAGTTTTGGATCGTCGTATAACGACAACGGCTACCCCGCTTGCAGATGATCTCGACGACCGCAGAGTGAAGCGATTCCGAAGAGTACATCGGTGCTGTACAGCCTTCGACGTAGTGAATACTTGCACCCTCATCGACGATGATCAGCGTCCGCTCGAACTGCCCCATGTTCTCGGCGTTGATACGAAAATAAGCTTGGAGAGGGAAGTCGATCTTGACCCCTTTGGGTACGTAGATGAACGATCCGCCCGACCATACCGCAGAGTTCAGGGCTGCGAACTTGTTGTCATTCGGTGGAATGATGGTTCCAAAGTACTCTCGCAAAAGGTCTGGGTGTTCTCTGACAGCCGTGTCGGTGTCGGTAAAGATCACACCCTGTTGAACGAGGTCTTCTTTGAGCGAACCGTAGACGACTTCGCTCTCGAATTGGGCTTTGACCCCAGCTAGGAACTTCTTTTCGGCTTCAGGGATACCGAGTTTGTCAAAGGTGTCTTTGATTTCCTGTGGGACATCTTCCCAAGTTCGACCTTGTTTGTCCGTCGGCTTGAGATAGTAGAAGATGTCTTGGAAGTCTACGTCGATGCTACCGCCCCATTTAGGCATCGGCTTGGAATGGAAAATCTCGAGCGACTTGAGGCGAAACTCGCGCATCCAAGCCGGCTCGTTTTTCATTTCCGAGATTTGCTCGACAATCTGAGCATCGAGACCTTTGCGGGCCTTGAAGACAGCTTTGCTTTCGGTGCGAAAATCGTATTTGTTGATCTCGCCGATGGTTTCGTTGGTCGATGTATCTGTAGACATGAGTTGGTGTTTCTGGAAGGTTTGAGTTTGGGCTACTAGACTGCCAAAGGCTCTTCTTTGGCAAGCATCTGTTGGTTGGCCGCCTCGGCATCCGGATAGGCTTTGCGAATACGATCGTATCCATGGTCATGCAACTGGCGAGCCAGATCGGCACCGCCGGTCTCGACAATCCGTCCGCCGAGCATCACGTGGGTAAACTGCGGCGGATTGTGCTCCAAAAGCTTGTCGTGGTGAGTGATAATCAATAGACCCATCTTATCGCGACCGATCTCGGCAATCGAAGCGCTCGCCAGACGAACCGCATCGGCATCCAAACCGCTATCGGTCTCATCGAGAATCGAGAACTTGGGCGAAAGCATCGCCATCGTTAGAATCTCCGCACGCTTCATCTCTCCACCAGAGAATCCGTCATTGACATAACGACGAGCAAATTCTGGATCCATCTTAAGCTGCTCCATTTTGCCCTTGAGCTCCTTTCGGAATTCACGCATGGCAATCAAATCCTCCCCCTCTTTGCGATCAGGACGGCGGACATTGGTAGCCGCATGTCGCAAGAAGTCAGCCATCTTGACTCCAGGGATTGCTACCGGACGCTGAAAGGCCATGAAAATCCCAGCGCGAGATCGCTCGTCGGCCTCGAGCTCTGTCAAGTTCACATCGTCGAGCCAAATCGATCCTTCGGTGATCTGATAATTCGGATGGCCAGCGATCGCTAGGCCAAGGGTACTCTTGCCCGAGCCGTTGGGGCCCATCAACGCGTGAGTCTCGCCGAATTTAATCACCAAATTCACACCGCGCAAAATCGGTTTATCATTGACCGACACATGCAAATTTTCGATCCGAAGTATATGGCTCATTCCAGTTGCTTCTAAGTTTCTTAAAGGTTTGAGGTTTGGGGGATTTGTTTTTGAGTTGGCTTGAATTGGCAAGACCCATGGCCGTCGAGTTTGCAACAACTCAACTCTAGCGGCTGGCCAATGGCTTCGCTGAGAACCTGCTGCTCCAAATGGCACAAGCTTCGATCGACATCGCGGCTGGTCAGATCCGGATAGGGACACGCATGCACCGAGAGGACCGGTAAGCCTTCGATGCTCACGAAGGAGGCCGGAATCCGCCTAGCGGCCATCAAACCCGCAAGCGACTTCATCCGATCCTCAAGGCTCCCGTCGGGCAATAAATCCCGAAAAGCTCTTCCCATCCGTTTGGAGACTTTGTCAATGAGCTTGGCCTTCGTCCCACCCTCTTCGAACTCCATGATCTCGCTCCAGAGGGCTACAGCCAGATCCGTGTAGGTCACACCGACTTGCCTCCAACCTAAATCGGTCAAGAAATAGGAGAAGGTCGGTCTGCCACGACCCACCGTATTCTTACGACGCTCGACGTAACCAGCGTTTTCGAGCCGATCGAGCCGCTGGCGAACCGCCGTAGCAGTAACCTCCAATTTTTCCGTCAGATCAACAACCGTTAGCCCTTCTTGGCGGCGCAGCAGATCCAAGACCAACTGGTCGACCGGGCGGGTGGGGATCTGGCTGTTTGAAGGTGCTAAGTCCATGATTTTAATGACCTTACGGCAATCAAAGGCGCCTGCAGATGGTTCTTCGACGCACTGGAGTATAGGGAATTTGGCAATTTAGACAAGCTTCATTGCGAAAAACAACAAGGCCACTGGCTCGACTCGATTGGTTCTGGAAATCGGGCAAACTTGCGAAAAATGCACAAGCCTGGAAAGAGCCAGCAGATCGGTCTTGATGCGACTAAGGTTTTTTTCGTACCGTCGACGGCCAAACGAACCATCAATGAGTGATCCCAGCGCAATCAAGGAAGATGCAATGGTCGATTTGAATCGAAAACTTCAAGCCCACCAACCATTTCTATCCTATCGCCTTGCCATAGCGATGGCTTTGGTAAGTTTTCAAACAGCCAGCATGGGGCTGGCCCAGGAGCCACGTAAGCCATCGTGGATGCCTTTTCCCATGGGGCGAGCTTCGAGCAATTTCACCCCCAGCAATCCCACTCCGCCTAGCTCTACAAATGCAAACAACACCCAGTCGAATCCTCCCAGCGATCCGAGTCGACCGCAGCCATGGTTGATGTGGGCCGATCCCTTGGCACCGAATTCTCAGCAACCTGGCGATTGTTATTTTCGTCGCACGATGGAATTGCCTGAAATCGAAAAGTGTTTTGTCGACATCGATTGTCAAACGAAAACAGATGTCTATTTCAACGGTCAGCGAGTAAGGCCTGCCAAGCCTGGTGCTGGCAAGCAACGGATCGAACTGCAGTCCGCAGTGCGCCCAGGACAGAATGTTCTTGCGATGGCCGTTCAAGCAACGGCAACCAGCACTCCTGGAGTTCGAGTCGAGTTCTATTTCAAACCCAAGCAAGGCAACTGGCGATTGGTGGTCTCCGATGCGGATTGGAAAGCATCCAAGGGGGCTCCTCGCAACTGGCAGACTCTTGGCTTTAACGATGGCTCGTGGTCTGAAGCAGTGGATTTGAATCAAGCCTCCAGCGCCCTAGCGAGCTCACCGACTTTTGCCCAAGGAAGTCAACCCAACGAGGATGCCGCACGGAGTGTCCCAGAGCCTGGAGCATTGCCGCTGGTTGCACAGCAGGTAGGTAATCGAAAGAACCCTCTAGAAGAACGCTTCACGATCGTGCCTGGCTTTGCGATCGAAGAGGTTGCGGATGCAAAAATCGGATCTCTGATCGGTATGACCTTCAACGAATTTGGACATATTATCGCTTCGGTCGAAGGGGGCGGTTTGATCCTTATGTACGACACCAACAAGGATGGTGTTCCAGATACGTCCAAGCCCTACTGCGATTTGGTTGAAAATGTGCAAGGTATCTTGGCACTCAACGGAGATGTGTATGTCACCGGCGAAGGCCCCGATGGATCGGGCTTCTATCGATTGATCGATGCGGACCGCAACGGTGAGTTGGAAAAGTGTGAGACGTTAGCTAAGTTCAAGGGTACTCCTGGAGAGCATGGTGCGCATCAAATCGCCTTCGGACCCGATGGTTGCTTGTATCTATCGATCGGAAACCATGCCGGCTTAGCGGAAACCCCAGCAGGCTACCAACCGTTGATGAATCCTTACGAAGGAGATTTGATTCGACCTCGCTTTGAAGATCCAGGTGGGCATGCGATGGGGATCAAAGCACCGGGTGGAACGGTCGTTCGATATGACCTGAGTCAACGAACCATGAGTGTTGTGGCCGGTGGTCTTCGGAATGCCTACGATCTATCGTTCCATCCCAACGGATCGATGTTCCTGCATGATAGCGACATGGAAGCCGATATCGGATCGGCTTGGCACCGCGCCACGGGGCTTTTCAAAGTCATCGAGGGTGGTGAGTTCGGATGGCGAAGCGGTTGGGCAAACTGGCCCGAGTACTATCCGGATCGCCTCGGATCAGTGGCCAATACCGGACGTGGATCGCCCACGGGTATCACGGTTTACAATCACTTTGCATTCCCAGCCCGCTACCACCGCGCGATCTTTACAGCCGACTGGTCCGAAGGTCGAATCGTGGCCGTGCAAGTCGACATGCTCGATGGTGGAAAAGTTCGGGCCGAGGATTTTGTCGTCGGTACACCGATGAATGTGACGGATGTCGAAGTCGGCCCAGATGGAGCTTTGTATTTTTGCTGCGGAGGAAGAGGTACCGAAGGTGGTATCTACCGAGTCCGTTGGCAAGGAAAGATTCCCGATGCGGTACGGAATCTAGGTGACGGAATTGCTAAAGCCATCCGCCAGCCTCAACTCTATTCGGCCTATGCCCGCCAAGCCGTCGCGATCACCAAACGCGAGATCGGTCAGGCTTGGGACGAACAAGTCCTAGGGGTCGCCTTCAGCGAAGAAAACCCAGCCCGCTATCGCACCCAAGCCCTTGATTTGATGCAACTGCTGGGCCCAGTTCCTACGCCAGAGATCTTGGTGGAGTTGTCCAAGACCCCCAACGATCAGGTGCGTTCGAAAACGGCTCGATTGATGGGCCTGTGCGCAAGCGACACGTCCGTTTTGGCCCGCCTTCGCGAACTGCTTGCCGACGAATCTCCCGAAGTCAGACTCGCTTGTTGCGAGGCATTGATTCGCAGCGGTCAACCTTGTGAGCCGACCGAAATCCGGCCTCTGCTGCTGAGCGAATCCCGCGAAGAACGATTCCTGGCTCGCCGTTTGCTGATGAATATCCCAACGAACCAATGGCGGAAATTTCTGACCGACAGCAATAGCAAAGTCGTCATTCAGACGGCTCTGGCACTGGTGCATCGCGACCGGGATCCAACCACCTGCGCTCAGGTCATGGATCACCTGATGCGAGTCTCCAAAGGCTTCGTCAGCGACGCAGACTTTCTCGACCTGTTGAGAACCATGCAAGTGGCCCTGCATGTCAGCGGAGCCAAGGGGGCAGACTACCCAGACGTAGGTGCGTTTGTTACCCATGAGTTCCCAACCGGGAACTCGACGATTAACGGCGAACTGATTCGCTTGGCCACATTTGCTCAAGTCGATTTGGTTTCCGAAGCGGTTGCTTATCTGAAAACCGATGCGACGATGGCCGATCGAATGCTCATCGCCATGCACTTGCCGATGATGCCCCACGAATGGACTTCGTCCGAACGCATGGCCACGTTGCAGTTTCTCGAAGGGACACTAGGTGACCAGACCGGTGGATCCTACGCACTGTATGTGATGAAAACCTCCGAGTCGCTTTCGAAGTATCTTACCGAGCGTGAAGCCCTGCAAATTCTCGACCTCGGCGAGCGCTACCCCAATGCTGCGATGGCAGCGCTGTATAAACTCCCGGAACAACTGAACACCGATCAAATCGAAAAACTCAAGAAACTCGACACCGCGATCGATCAAGGCGGACTTGAGAGCGACGTGTACAAGCGGCTCAAGACGGGTATTACTGCGATCCTATCGATACAAAACGACGAATCGGCCATCGAACATTTGCGCGAAAGATGGCGCAAGAGCCCCGATCGCCGCGCGACGATCGCGCTTGCAATGTCCCAAAAACCCAACGATGCGAATTGGGATTATCTGGTTCGCTCGATGGGTGTGCTCGATCTGTTCGCCGTCGGTGATGTTTGCAACTGCTTGCTCCAAATCGATGCAGCCACCGAGGATGCCGAAGCGGTTCGACAAACAATCCTTCAAGGATGCAAATTGGTCGAATCAGGCCAAGATCCCGCGCCAGTAATCAAACTCCTGGAGTATTGGACCGCCACTAGCACAGCGAGTTTGATCGAAGAACCCGTTACCGATTCTCAAGATCCTGAGCAGGGTCTAAGCATTGGAGAGACCGTTACCGAAGCATCCAAGGAAACCCTCACGCCCATCGCCGCTTGGCAACGCTGGTACGCCACCAAATACCCCGATGCACCACCAGCAGTCCTGGCGAGCGAAACGGCCGATCCCCGCTGGTCGCTTGCGTTTATCGAGCAGTTCTTAAACGGTGAACAAGGCCGCCAAGGATCCCAGGATCGAGGCCAACAGGTGTACGCGAAAGCCCGCTGCAATGCTTGCCACAAAATGAATGGCCTAGGCGGTGGTTATGGACCGGACCTCACTAGCGTCAACAAACGCTTCACCCGTATCGAAACCCTCGAATCCATCCTCTTTCCGTCGCACGTGATCAGCGATCAGTATGCGACCAAGAAAGTGCTCACCAACGACGGTGAAGTCTACACAGGGATTCTGGTCAAGACGTCCAAGGGACTGGCCGTACGAGTCAACGAGAACAAGGAGTTCATGATCGCCGAGGATCAGGTTCAGGAAGTCCAAAGCAGCAAAACTTCGGTGATGCCTGCGGGACTTCTAGACAACCTTACCCCCTCAGAGATTCGAGATCTGCTGGTTTATCTCGGCTACGTCCCGGCTGAGAAGATGGCTCAAGAAAAACCAACCGCCCTACGGCGCTGATGGATCATCGCCCAAGGGCTTTCGAAATTGGTTTCATAACGGCAACCCTAAGTGCAAACTAGGCAGCAGCCTCCCACACGGTCCGAATCAATGGATTGTACTTGCAGGGGTCGTTTTCCAGCGGCTAGCTAGTTGAGACTTCCATTGACTGTAAGCTTCAGCGAGCGATTCGGTCGGATCAAGCCTGTCTCGTTTTTGGAGCTGATCGGCTTTATGCAATAATTCGCTAGACGTGATTGGTTGGCAATTCTCATCCCACCAGCGATCCAGTGAACGAACCGACATCAATGCACACGCATTGCCGATCAGAAATACGCAGCAGATGCGGTAAAGCTTATCCATAATCTCGGTACCGGCTTGGCGGCGGAGCACCTCCGAGACGACTCTCGCACGAAGAGTGTCTGAGGGGACTACCAAGCTCCCAGAGCGACGGATTCTGTTCTCAAGATCGAAGAGTTTCTCAGAGTCCATGGTAAACCTCCGGATCGAGTTGACTGGTCACTTGACTTCCAAGCAAATCAGAAAGCTTAGCCAACGCGTAGCGGTAACGGCTAGCTGCCGTTGCGGGGGGAATTGCCAAGGTTTGGGCTATCTGGTGGAAAGTGAATTCCTCCCAAATCTTCAGCACCAGGACTTCGGCCTGTTCGGTGGGCAACTGCCTGATGGCTTTCCAGATCTCCTGCATCGATTCGTGAGTCTCGATGGCATCCACCTTTTGGGGAGCCCGGATCAAATCGCTCAAGCACTCGGTTAGCTTGCTAGTAGCAAAAAGCCAGCGTTTTTTGCGTCTGAGGATCAGCAATGCATCATTGCGAACCATCTGCAGCAGGAATGCCCATGGGTTTTTTGCCTGGATAAGCACATCGACATCCGAAACCACTTTCAGCAGAGCGCAAGCGACTGCGTCCTCGGCATCATGCTGATTCCTGGTGATTGTCGCAGCAAATCGAACCAAACGGACACTAGTCAGCTCGTAGAGCCCGGCAACCGAGCCGAGCCCATGCTCGGCGATCGTTTCGACTTGCCTGCGAACGTCTTCGTTAAACTCTGGGAATTTAGACATGATTCCATAAGGATGCGCGATCCAAGGAGATTTATCTACGTGGGTTCGAAAAAATAGAGCTAATTCACCCCCACTTGCAGGCTAGCCCTAAGCCTCTGATAATCCTGGAGTAGTTTTTCTTAAGGATAACGGATTGCAAGCAAGTGTGGTGCCAGGATGAGCATTCCCGATGGACAGATGTACTCGGAGCTAAAATCGATCGCTCAATCGATTCTCAAGCGTGAGAGACGAGCCGAATCGATGAGCCCTGGGGATCTCTTCCACGAAGCTTATTGCCGACTTAAAGAGTATCTGTCGAACCCTGCAAATGACATCCAGGACGTAAAAGCCCTTTTTGCTCAGACCATGCGTCGGGTCATCATCGACCATGCTCGAAAACGCTCTCGACGCGAGCGAAGACTCTCAAGAATCGACTTGAACCTCGATCAACAACCGGATCACAAGGAGCTGGGAGACAACTCAGACCGTGCCGAGACTCTCCTGCTTTTGGATCAAGCTTTGACCAAACTCGCGATGGACTACCCGGCTCATGCAAAGGTCGTCGAGCTGAAGTATTTCGGAGGACTGACTATCCCGCAGTGTGCTCAGCAACTGAGAGTCTCTGAGCCAACGATCGAAAGATACTGGGCCTTTGCAAGAAAATGGCTGGCCCGCGAGGTTCAATATATCGCGGGCCAGTAGGTTTGTTTGTGCTCGTACTCGAAACGCTTGAATCGATTCAAGTCGATCTAATGAGCAGGAACTCTAGCAAGCCTCACTGCGACGCTTGGAAGTCGCACGCTTGGCCAAGAATGCCAACCCAGAGAGTCCAAAGATCGCCATCGAGGTCGGCTCGGGCACGACACCACCTCCGCCTCCGCCACTATTGAAGATCCCAAACTCACCGACAGCAAAGCCAAATGCACCTGCGGTGGTGTTTTCGGAGGTCACTTTAATGCTCACCAAATCCTCACCTGCATCGGTGTGCAAGCCAATAAAGGTCGCCCCGGCAGTTCCACTAATGGATAATGGTGGCAGTGGTGGAAGCCCGGGTACCGCCAATTCGAACGAAACGGTTGAATTGTCGACAGGCTGAAGATAGAAGTAAAACGCCTTGGTAAGTGCCGGAAAAAGCAAGGTCAGAGATCTTGCATTGCCAGAGTCGCTCGTGTGCCATACGTTGCCTGTGTACCCGTGCGACCATGTACCAAAGTAAGGCGGTGGGAGAGCGCCATTGGCCATGGTTTCAAAAACACTTTGGCTAAAAGTCACACTTGGAGACCCCGCAGTCGAAGTAACCTGCGCGAATCGCGCGCCACCTTGTGCCAAAGGCGTCATGTTAAAGCCGCCCAAAGAGGACAGCGGCGTCCCAGTGTCACCTATTGTCACAATGACCGCAGCCTCAAGCCGCGAGGAGCCACTTACAAGAACCGCATAGGCTAGGGCAAGCCACCCAAAAGCCTTCTTTGCATTGGCAAAAACCTTCATAATCCGCCTCCAAATCCATTTTCGAGCGAGATAATTGCGAGCGAATCCATTCCGGGAATCCATTCCTCGCTAAACTTGGCGATGGTACCGAGTAAATCCCCTCAGTAAAAATCGCGACTTGAGTGTTTTTTCTTCCTGTTTTCCCCAGTCAGCTCTAATCCAACAAATTGCAAAGGCCCTAAACCGTACAAATCTTCACCGCTTGCGACAAACTCTCGAGTGTATCGCCTGTGGGAAGAAACTCGTGGGCTACATATCCATCAAAACCACTCTCGGCAATCGCCTTGGCAATCGGAGGATAGTAGATCTCCTGCGTATGGTCGATCTCGTGACGACCAGGATTGCCCCCGGTGTGGTAGTGACCAAAGTACTTGTGATTGCTTTGAATCGATCGGATGATGTCTCCCTCCATAATCTGCATGTGGTAGATGTCATAAAGCAACTTGAAATGGTCGCTTGCAACCTGCTTGCACAGTTCGATCCCCCAAGCCGACAAGTCGCACATGTAGTCGGCATGGTCGACTCGGCTATTGAGGAGCTCCATATTCAAGATCACCTTCTTCTTTTCTGCTACCGAAACGATCTTGCGAAGCGCCTCGGCACAGTTCTTCATCCCGGTCTTGCGATCGATACCCCTAGCATTGCCAGAAAAACAGATGACATTCCGAAATCCCGCACTCGAAGCTGCTTCGATCGATTCATTGATGATCCTAAGGGCCTCGTCCCAATACTTTGGATCGCATAACCCATCGGTCAGTTTGTGCGAGGTGACCATCGTGCAGACCAAACCATGCTTCTTAAGGGTCTCAAAGTCCTTTGGGCCTAGAAGATCGATCCCCACAAGCCCCATCTTCTTGGCATGAACACAGAGTTCCTCAAGCGATAGGTTCTTGTCGTAACACCATTTGCAAAGCGATTGATTCAGCCGCCCAGCCTTGGCATCCGCAGGCTTCTCGTCGGCGCCCACCTGCAAAGCACCAGATGCGGCCCCACTACCCAAAGTTGCCGTACCCAAAGCTCCTGTAGCCAGGGCCCCGAGCCCTAGGGCAGACTTGCCGAAACTTCGCCGCGATAACGAATCGAATGGGTCACTATCTTTCATGACTTGGTCTCCTGCAATTCCTATTTCAAAGGGACACGGACTATCTGCTCATCGTTGCGAACGTAAATCGAACCGTTGGCAAACGCCGGTGCACACCAAACAACTTCACGACCAAAGGCATTGTTCGTAGGCTTAATAATGTTCGTTCGTGCCAACTCCTGATATCCCTCGGGTGAAATCTTGGCAATGATCAGTTCACCGGATTCATTGAACAAAAAGAATCGATCGCCGCTTTTTACCATAAACGCCGTGCCGCTGCCTTGAGGCCGATCGCTGATAGGCTTGCTGGTCTCCCAAAGCCGGTTCCCTGAGGCAATCTCAAATGCCATAAGCTCCCCGCTTTGATCGCACCCATAGACGATATCCCCGATGACCATCGGTTGTACGTTCACCGGCGACATCCCTTTCTTGGCTTGGTTTCTCCAAAGCTCCTTAGCCTTCGGCTCGTTGCTTGCGAGTTCAATAAGCAGATTTCGATTCGAATAGCCACCAATGAACAGGTGCTTACCCGAATGAACCGGACTCATGATGATCGAGCCGTTGTCGGCAGTATACGGAATCGACCAATAGAGCTTACCATTCTCGGGATTGACCGAATTGACCGCTTGTGGATTGGCCAAAATCAATTGGCGAACTCCCCCCGCTTGGATGATCGTCGGAGGCGAGTATCCGGTTTCCTTGGCCGCTCCAAAACGCCATACCTCCTGACCGGTCTTTTTGTTAAGTGCCACCGCTTGGGAGCCTTCTCCACCTGCAAGTGTGATCAAGTGATCGCCATCGATCAGTGGATGGGCAGCATAGCCCCAAAGCGGCGAGTCGGTCTTGTACACGGATTTGAGTTTTTGGGACCAAATCACTTTGCCGCTGGCAGCCTCAAAACAAAACAGATCCCCTTCAGCACCAAGCGTATAGAGCCTATCGCCATCGACAATCGGTGTGCATCGCGGTCCGGCAGGATAGGAGATGGCATAAGTCACCGGATACTCATGGGTCCAGAGCACCTTGCCACTCTCATCGTCGATACAATGAACCCGCTCGTTGCCGTCAAAAGCTTTGCGGCCAAAGTTATCCACCTTGGCGTCGGCCTGGGTAACCATATCGGTCACATAGACCCGATTCCCGACGACTGCAGGCCCGGAATAGCCACCGGCGATCTTGGTGCTCCAAAGAGCCTTGAGCCCCCCCTCGGGAAACGAACTCGGAACCGTTTGCGGTTTCCATTGGTTATCGCGACTTGGTCCCATCCAACCAGGCCAATCCTCCCCCCGAGCAAGGCTCGATCCGACGCACGTAAGTATCAGATTGGCAATCAGTAGCGACTTTCGCATGGCTTTGTCCGAGTGGTTGTAAGGGACTGGTTCAATGTTGGGAATTCCGGCTGATTATAACCAGTTTTGGAGTTTCTCTTGAATTCACCGTTGGATCGGGACGTTAAATCCTCGTAGAATTTGGGGAAGTCTTTTGGAGTTTCGTACCTGTGCGAAGGATCTAGCGATGAAACGTTTAAGAGCCAACGGCCAGTCCTTTCGAAACCTTGCACTTGCACTCGGGGCGATCAGCATAGCTCTGTTTCCCCTAATCTCTTTGGCCGACATCATCGAGCTCAAAGACGGTGGGGTTATCTACGGAAAAGTCCTCAATCCTCAAGGCGGTCAAATGGTGCAAATCGAGGCCGAAGACGGCACGCTCATCGAAGTCGAACGGAGGATTGCCCGTATTCGCATCTCGTTGGATCGCGATAAAAAGTACGCCGAAGAGATCCTTCAACGCGGCGACTCCCTCGAAGAGCATCGCGCGATCGTCGAAAAATGTGCCAACGAGCAGATGAACACCATCGCCAATGCTCACCGGGAAAGAATCGTTGAACTCGATCCAGCAGACCGAGCAACCTGGGAAGCTCTTCGCTACTACCCTGACGAAGCCACCGGGAAATGGCTCCGCCGCGACGTGGTGATGTACCGCCGTGGCAAAATCAAAGGTGACAAAAGCCGCTGGTACACTTGGCAAGAAAAAGCTCTCCTGGATTTCGACGAAAAACTCAAAATCCAAAAACGGGATGCTGAACGCGAATTCGACGGCAAACTCAAAACCTACTTCAATGGCGTGGCTCGCCTAAAGGCCGATGCCCAAGCCTACCTCGAGAGCTTAAACAACCCACTGCTCCTAAGTCGGATTGTGAAGCTTATTCGCGAAGGCGAACCGGCAGAAAAACAACTCGGCTGGCAACTGATCAAACAACTACCGATCCGCACCACGACTCCCGCTTTAGTCTCGATAGCCCTGGAGGAGTCCGACATGGGGCTAGTCGGCGAAGCTCTCTCGCAACTGCAAACCGGAGACGATTGGGTCAAAGAATCAGCACTGACTGCTTTTGCCTCTAAACTCGGCAATACAACCACTCGCGATCGGGCTGCTTATTGCATGAGCCCCTTTGTGGATAAACGCTACATAAGCATCCTGATCAACCACCTGCTATCGACCCAAGTCGTCCAGCCTGCTGGCAACCCAGGTGGCCTCAATGCGGGTGTAGGAAACGGAAACATCGGTCTTGGTGGCGGTGCCACTCCCGCCCAACGACGCGTTGTCCAACACAAAGATGTTTTGAACACTCTTGCAAGCCTCACCGGCGAGAACTTCGGCTACAACATCGACCAATGGCGAGTGTGGTTCGCCCAAAAACACGCTGTCCAAAATCTCGATCTGCGAAGAGACGAGTATTGATCTCCAGAATCTACAAGCGGCAATCTCTTGCGTATCGCGGTCTTTGAATTCCTTTGCTCAAGCGGTGCCTACAGCGACTCGGGTCCCGCAGGCCCTTATGCAGCTTTGCTCGACGAAGGTGCTGCGATGCTCCTATCGCTTGCGAGCGATCTTGCTGGCTGTCGACACGAAGTATCGATCGCCCTGGAACCCTCGATCCATCAGGCTTGGAAGAATCACCACTTCAAATCCGCTGCACTGAAACATCTTGAAGTCCACCCGATAACGCCTTGCGAAAATCCGAGCATCGAGCAAATCGCCCAGCAATGGACGAAAGTTTTTCAAAACTCCGATTGTGCCATCGTCATCGCCCCCGAACTAGACGGTCTTCTGCCTGGTATCACCCAAGCCATGAGAGACCGAGGTTGCCACATCATCGCTCCTGAAGCTCCCTTCATCCAGTGCGCCTCGGACAAATGGGAAACGTATCAAGCTTGGCTTGATCATAAACAGATCACTGCGCCGACGCTCCTTGCAAGCCAGTGGATCGAGCATCCAGATAGCCTTGACTCGCATCCTTTGGAGTCCCACGGATGGGTGCTTAAACGCAGATGCACTGCCGGTTCGACCGATATGCAAAGGTTCGCTTCAAAGGATCAACTATTGAAGCATCTCTCCTGCAAGCAAGACCTCCAAGACTGGATCGTTCAGCCCTGGCTAAGCGGTAAACCAGCAAGCCTCGCTGTTATCGGTGACTCAAAGAAGGATCTTAAGTTGCCCTGTGTGATCGGGCCAACCGAGCAGTCATTCGATCCACGTACGGGAAGCTATATCGGTGGCCAAGGCCCCCTGCTTGCCGATCCGACAAGACTCAAGTCCTTTGCGAAAAACTTGCTCGATGCTATCCCTGGCAAGCCAGCCGGTTGGGTCGGAATCGATTTTCTCATTCAAGCCGATGACCTATGGATACCGCTTGAAATCAATGCTCGATTGACATCGAGCTATCTGGGTTACCGAATCCACTACGGTCAAAATCTTGCAAATGCTGTCCTCGGTATGGCCGTGCTCACCGAGCAACCTTTAGACCCACTAAATCCAATGACTTTTCGCTTTTCGGTCAGCGATTTTCGTGGATAATGGGTTTTAAAGCGATTGAACTTGATAACGCTATAACCTCCCACTGAATCATACCTCCTGTATGTCCCAACGATCCATGTCCCTCCCGAATTTGAGATTCTCAATCCTCGCAGCAATGTTGCTGAGCTTGCTTAGTCACGGTCCGGCAGGTGCTCAAAACATCGATTTTCGAAAACAGATCCAACCGATCCTCTCGGAGCATTGCTCGCAATGCCACGGAGTCGATGAGTCGACCCGCGAAGGCCAACTGCGTCTGGACATTCGCGAATCGGCCATCGCTGGCGGCGAATCTTCCAAAGGAGCGATTGTCCCCGGCAAGGCGTCTGAGAGCGAAATGGTTCGTCGAATCCTATCGACGGATCCCGACCATGTGATGCCTCCCCCAAGCTTGCAAAAGCCGCTGAGCAAAGAGCAGATCGTCTTGCTTGAGCGCTGGATCGACCAAGGTGCTCCGTACGATAAGCACTGGGCGTTTGTACCCCCGTCCCGCACCGAAATCGACCTGAACCAACCCATTCACGGTCGCAAGGTCAATCATGCGATCGATTGGCTCGTGGCCGATACGCTTCACAAAAAAGGTTGGCCAAGTACGGCCGAAGCGAAACCATGGGAGCTGTGCCGTAGGGTCTATCTGGATTTGATCGGAATACCTCCAACGCCTGAGCAAGTCGAAGCGTTTCAAAACGAAGGGCTAAGTGCCACGGTCGAGAAGCTCTTGGCCGACGATCGCTTCGCCGAGAAATGGGCTCGTCCCTGGCTCGATGTTGCTCGATACTCGGACACCAACGGGTACGAAAAGGACTTGCAACGCGACCAATGGGCTTGGCGCGACTGGGTACTCGATGCGATCGCTAAAGACATGCCCTACGATCAATTCATCATCGAGCAGATCGCTGGTGATCTTCTCCCAAACGCGACCCAAGAACAGGTTATCGCGACGGGCTTCCTCCGAAATAGCATGATCAACGAAGAAGGAGCCATCGTCCCTGAACAATTCCGCATGGTTGAAATGTTCGACCGCATCGATTGCATCGGCAAAGGAATCCTAGGCATGTCCTTGCAGTGCGCGCAGTGCCATACCCACAAGTTTGATCCGATCACCCATGACGAATACTATGGGATGTTCGCGTTCCTAAATAACACCTTCGAATCCCGTTCCTGGGTCTACAACCCTGAACAACTGACCATCATCAAAGAAGTCCGCGATGGAGTCGCTTCGGCGATCTCGCAATACAAAGAATCCCATCCCGATTGGCAAGCGAATTTCCAAGCTTGGAAACAGCAAGTCCTTGCATCGAGGCCCAAGTGGCAAGCACTTCGCGCTGAGTTGCTAGAGACCATCAGTGGCTTGAACCATCCTGTCCAAGAATCCGACGATTCGATCCTGATGGTTGGTCATACTAGCAATGATATCTTCATGATCGCCCCGGCAACGCTACCTACTATCACAGGGATACAATTCGAAGTTCTCACGCATGGCGAGCTACCCTTTAGGGGGCCAGGACGCAGCAATGTAGGCATGTTCGATTTGCGTGAAATCGAACTCTTTGTCCAGAAACCTGGTAGCTCCGAATGGGAGAAACAAAAGTTCTCCGCAGCAACCGCAGACTTTAGCAACGCAGAAGAAAAGTCAGCCGACGGCAAAAATTCCTCGGGGCCTGTCGCCAACCTGATCGACGGCAAGGACGAAACCGTTTGGAAATCGGATCGAGGCTTGGGTCGACGCAATCAATCCTCGGTGGTCGTGTTGCAATTGGAAAAACCGCTCGAAAACCTTCAAGATCACAAACTCAAATTCGTTTGGAGGCAAGGGGAAATGATCGGCTGCTGTCGCATCAGCGTCACCGACACACCTACGCCCAGTGCTCCTGCGATCGATCATGATGCAATCCTGTCGATGATGGAATCACCCGAGATTTCCGATAAAGCCTTTCAAGCTTGGATGGCCACCCGAGAAGATGCCAAGGATCGGAATCTTGCGATCGAGAATCATTGGAAGCGGTTTCCGGGTGCCAAGACAAGTGTTCTGCACATGACCGAGCGGGATACTCGCAAAGCGCGAGTTACCTACACGCTCAAGCGAGGCAGTTGGGATCAGCCCGATCGGCCGACCGAGCCTCAACTGCTAGGGAGTTTCCATCCAGCCGTGCAAACCCCTGAGCCGGCTCGATTGCGATTGGCCCGTTGGTTGGTCGATAAGCAAAATCCGCTGACTGCTCGCGTTGCCGTCAATCGCATCTGGCAGGAGATCTTTGGCCAAGGCCTCGTCGAGACCTCCGAAGACTTTGGAACTCGGGCTCCGGTGCCTGAGTACCAAGGGATCCTCGATACACTTGCCGTCGAGTTCATGGATTCGAATTGGAGCCTCAAGAAACTTGTTCGCACGATCGTCTTGAGCGATACCTACCAGCGGAGTTCACATGCGACCAAGATGATGTTGGAGTTGGATCCTAAAAACCGTTGGCTTACCCGAGGTCCGCGGTTCCGTTGCGATGCCGAGACAGTCCGAGACATGGTGTTGAGCATTTCGGGGCTGATGCATCACAAGTTAGGAGGCCCGAGTGTGATTCCGCCGGTTCCTCAAAATGTGCTCGATTACAATTATGTGTATCCTGGATATTGGAAAGCTGCCGAAGGCCCTGAGCGTTATCGCAGAGCCCTCTACATGTTCCGCAAGCGATCGATGCCCGATCCGGTGCTCAGCAGTTTCGATGCTCCCAACGGCGATGCAGCCTGTGCGCGTCGCATCCGTTCCAATACACCTCTGGCTGCACTGACAGGTTTGAACGAACCTATTTTCGTCGAAGCGGCCAATGGGTTTGCTCTGCGGATCTTGCGAGAGTCACCCGCATCGGATGCAGAAAGGATCGAGAAGGCTTATAAGCTTGCCACCTCCAGGAGTGCAACGGCTCAAGAAAAGACGCAGCTTCTGAAGTTCTTAGAGCAGCAGCGCAAGAGGCTCTCGGATGGTTGGCTCAATCCTCGCGAGATCCTCACCGGGGATCCGGGCAAGATTAAGGATTTACCCGAGGGGACCACACCTCAAGACGCAGCGGCTTGGACCCTGGCGGCCAGAGTTCTTCTGAATCTCGATGAGACCCTGAGCAAGCAGTAGTGGAGCTTGCTCTAAGTTTGTCAGATGAACTGAATACTAAAAAGCTTGCTCGCCTCGACGCTTAGCTTTGCGATGGGCAAACTCTATCACGGCATCGGCTTGTGAAATACCAGACCGCTTGGCTTGCTGGAGTCCTCGAAATGCTCGTAGTTGTTGCTGAGTGTTTCCGACGACGATCGTTCGATGCATGTTCTGGATGATCGTATCTGGCATAGCAATGAGTAGTTGCTTCAACAGCTCATCATTGCCTTCGACCGAGTCTTGATCAAGCCAAGCCCAATACAAGCTTGATGCGATCCGATCACGAGCCTCTGGAAGCATTCGCTCTTTGGCTGCAACCCGATTAGCCGCAAGCTGCTCTGGGCTTCGGGGTAGTTTTTTTGCTTCGGGCGTATCGAGCATCTTGTTCAAGAGGCGATCGACTGCGATTTGGATATCGTCGGCATTTGCGACGCCTCTTCGCAATCCATCAGCGAGCACTTCAGTGCCCGCATGCGATTTGACAGGAAGTTGTCGGATATAGGGTTCAAACAAATAGGGACGAAGGATCCAGGTAGATGCCGACAAAGCGATGGCACCCAGGAAGACTGCGATGAACAAATGCAATTGGCCCGTGATAGATCGGACGTAGTTCCGGAATTGGGGATTCATGCGGCGTTCCACAATTTCTCTAGCCGCTTACCAGCGGGAAACTCAAGGACAAACCATATCGCAATAGGTAGGCCCAGGGCAATTGGCCAGTAGTAAGTCAAGTGAGCAAACATCGTATGGAGGCTCGTAAAAAACATGGCCAATAGAGTCAAGCTAGCAAAGGGTAATGGTGGGAGTCCAAGAGAGACACCGCGAGTGGTCGAAACGGAGAACGGAGGGGCGGGTAACACGAGCCAGACCCCCGCTCGGGCTGCTGGCCAGCACCATAACCAAGCCAGGATAGCGTGCAGTGCTGCTGCCGATTCATCACGCCACAAGTACCATAAGAGTCCCAAGAGGATTAAAGCGAGGGGGGTTAAGAGCATCGCAATAAGAGCCGTCGCGATCCCCTGTACGAATCCTTGACGGTCGCCCAAGGGCCCAGTCATGAGCAACCAACTCCCCGAATAATCCGCGCAAAACGCGAGTTGGTAGATCATTACTGGAACAGCCAGTGCGCACAAGAAAACCGCCAACGATGGGAGCAATGTTCGAGTCGGATCGAATACAACACATGGATTGGAAAATTGGCCAGTCCATGTTCCCAGTACGACCAAAGCGATCGGGTATTGCAAGGGCAACAGGCATCGCAATAACAGATTCGTATCGCGACGGAGTTGCACGCGCCCAAGCCAAAATCCAAGCCTCGCACTCGAAGAACCTAGCAGCCAGTCGAAACCACGATTTGTCAGGCGGCCAACTTGCGGCATCTTGATGGTTCGGCTCAGTCGGTTTGGACTAAAATCCATATTCGCATACAGATGATTTAGTCGAGCCGCCGCAAGTGTTAGAACAAAACTGCTAAGGGCAAATAATCCGAAGATTCCAAGCCACTCGTTCGCACGAGGATGATCCGCGAAACGATCGATCAATGAAGCCAGTTGGAAGGTAGGTATCCATGTCGCCCAGCTCGGTGGCTTGGCAGCCCACATCTGCACGGCATGGTTGGTATCCCTAAGCATGAATTGACCACCGTAGCCGACGACCAAGATCAAAAGGATTTGCGTCCAGGCCAAGACATTTTTGACGGCTTCCAGTCGAGGACCCGACGAAATCATGGACAGTAGCAAAATGGTAAGTGCTGCAACGATCAAACTTGCAAAACCTGAGACTAACAGGTAGGCAGGAGCGTACCACCAACCGGCATCCTTGAGGCCTGCTCCGATGAGTATCGGCAGAAGGTTCAAAGCCAGGTACATAAGCGACCAATAAAAACCTAGATTCAGCAATCGGGCCAACGTGTAGGTTCGAGACGATATCGGTCGATGCCGAATGATGTCCAAATCGTCGGGGTTCAAGACGATCTCGTGGAATTCAACAATGATGGTGGTTGCCAGTACCAGAAGCGATAAAGTCAGGTTTGCAAAAGCAAAGAAAAAAACTTCTACCCTCGCCAAGAGGATCAAGCACATTGCAGCGGACATCGTCAAGCATTGGGCAACCACCAGGAACAAGGGGCTCAGAAGATGCGATGGCCTAGTCGCAGTGGCTGCGGCATAGTGTTGCTGTCTCAAGTCCATGATCAGGAACGCTCGCGTCAAGGCTCTTACGCTACGAGCATCTGCACCTAACCAACGGCTGATCAAAACAAAAAACCAATTCATTGCGGCGGATTGACTGTTCGAGACAAAGCTTGCAAAAAATCCCGAGTGCCTTGCTCGATCTGTTCGGTTCGCGTTAATTCACAAAAGACGCTCTCGAGCGTTCCGTCTTCCGATTTTTTAATCAATTGCTGGGTCGGTTCGTTTGCGGTCAAGCGGCCTTGGTGCAATAGCAAAACGCGATCGCACAACTTTTCGACAACGGCCAAGATATGCGAGCACAGCAAGATGGTCTTTCCACGGCTTGCCATCTGCTGCAACATTTTCCGTAGCATGGATACCGAGTTGGCATCGAGCCCTTGCAACGGTTCATCCAATATCAATACAGGCGGGTCGGGCAACAGACCACCACTTAGCAAAACTTTCTGCCTTTGACCTCGAGACAATGTTGAGATCTGTCGAGCCGCTACTTGGCCGAGATCAAAGCCCTGCAATAACCGATCGATTCGTTCGGAAGCCAATTCCAAGTCCATTCCGTGCAGATCGGCCACGAGCGAAAGATACTCTTGCGGCGTCAACGTCGCGTAGATGGCCGAGTTTTCCGGAACATAACCCAAGCATTTTTTGGCGGAGAGTGGATCGGAGGCAATGTCGTGATCGCAAATCAATACCTGACCTGCGGTCGGCTTAAGCAATCCGACAATCATCTTGATGGTGGTGGATTTTCCGGCACCGTTTGGACCAAGATAGGCTGTGATCTCCCCGGGTTGAACCGAAAAGTTGACCCCGTCGACGACCCGTTTGCCACCGTATTCCTTGACCAAGTTTCGAACGGCGATCATTGTATCAGCTTTCCGGGAACGAGCGATTATCCTGACCATCAGGCTTCGTCGGTGGTTTGAACTTCGACTCGTAAAACTTCAAGCTTGAGTAGCCGGTTCCAAGTCCCACGGCAGCCGCTATGGCGAGTCGAGCAAAGTATGAACAATCGGAAAAAAGCGATTGAATCGTCAGGTAAGTGATGATGAAACCGCTCATCAGACCGCCGTAGAAAGCCAAATCGGATAGGGTGTAATCAGGTTCCTTCACGGCAATAACTTTCCTTTTTCAAGCGATCGATTGATGAAGCACTTGGCGAACCGATTCGAGCATCGTGTATTTTACAACCATGTCGAGAGCTAGAAAGCCAAATCCTAATCCCCAACGGTTGATTCGCGAACGACGCGTGCTGATAGTCTTTCCGCAAAGATGCTCAAACGACCAACTGACCAATTCATAAGTTAAAACAACAAAGCCGATTCCACGGCAAATGGACCAAGGATGCCAGCCTAACAAAATCACCCCTAACGAACCGTCGGAATGCAACCATAATTGGCTAACATAAAGGTTCATCAAGTCGACTTCATGAAATCCGTGCCATAGTGTGATTAGCCCAAGCGAACAGTAAGTGTAAAACACCATGGCAAAGGCTAATTGAAGGTGACCAGGAACCCAGTAACTCAACTGATATTCTTTGCTTTCACCCGTCAGCAACCATTCCCGTGTGACTTCCCAGTACTGAACTCCTGGTGGAAAGATTCCAGACCAATGTTCAGGTGCGTGCACTGCCAAAGCGATCATTGTCAGGCTGTGAGAAAACAGCATCCCACCAAGAACTAAAAAAGCATAGTAGAGGGAATCCCTTTGCACAGCAGCAAGCAACAGAGGCAAGACCATCACCGGGGTTAACCAACGGCTCAAGTGGTAGCCGGTTAGATGATCCAAAACCACGGGCAAAGCCCCAATCATCAAAGCCAACAACAACCACTTCCAGCTAGCATCGAGCCAATTACTTAATTTGCTAACACTGTGAAATAACTGCCGACGCATACGAGCAGGTAGTATCTCAATGCCCAACCATGGGAACATATCAGCGGCGCGGGAATGGAATCAGGAAAATTCCCGTGGTCCAATACAAGATCAAATTGCCAACTCCAAAGATCGCAATGAAGATAACCCAACCCATGATTCCATTTCCTTCATCACTCATGTTCCACCTCTCATAGTTAAAGGACGTGCAGGCAAACAGATAACAACGGTCCCGTTAATTTAGATAATTTCGTATCGGAATGAAACAGGATTGCAACTCGAAATCATGGAAATCTGTAAATTACTGCTTCCCATTCGCCTAGTTGCCCTCGGATTGTATAGAGGGGGCCCAAACGGTTCATCGACGTCAATAAATCCTTAGACAACCTCGAATCGGACTTTAGCAGGAAACCCGCCATGATCAAATCCATTGCTCGAATCGTCCTTGCTGTCCTAGTGGCAATGGGCTTAACGGTGCTTGAATCAGACGCTCAAGACACGTCTGTCGCGATTGCCAAGCACGATGGCAAGCCGGCTGATATGAAACAGCCCGTGCAAGTCTTTATCCTGCTAGGGCAGTCCAACATGGTCGGCTTGGGCAAAGTCAAGGGCGGAGACATCTCTTTGGAGCATGCGGTCCGAGAGAATAAGAAGTATCCGTATCTGATCGACGATCAAGGGAATTGGATACAACGCCAGGATGTACGCTTCGTCCGTTATATGTCAGGCAAAGGGCCACTAAACAATGAATGGATGAGCGTTCAGGGAAACACACTTGGGCCAGAGCTTGGGATCGGTCATCCGTTAGGGAACGCTATCGAAGCACCGGTGATGATTCTTAAATGTTGCATAGGCAATCGGGCTCTTGGTTGGGATCTCTTGCCACCCGGAGCATTGCGGCGAGAGTATGTCACCAAAGACAAATCGGGAGTCGAGAAGAGACTCGTGTATGCAGGTTACAAAGACAAGCCTGAGTTTTGGGAGATGGATCCAGACAAGGGTCTTCAAACAGAACCAGCACCCTGGCTAGACAAGGCGGGCAAGCCGATCGACTGGTATGCTGGCAAGCAATGGGACACCGATATAGCGGACGCGAAAAAAGTGCTTGCGGATCTGGAGAAACACTACCCAGGTGCGACAGGATATGAAATTGCCGGTTTCTTTTTTTGGCAAGGGGAACGCGATGCAGGGAACGCGGGGCATGCCGCCCATTACCAGGAGAACCTCGTTGCATTTATCAAGGCATTGCGAAAGGAATTCGATGCACCGAAGGCCAAGTTCGTTTGCGCGACGTTGGGTGAAGCTGTCCGAGGGGCTAGTGGACCGACAGGAGCGGTTCTTGAAGCCCATCTTTTGGTCGACGGAGACTCGGGCAAGTACCCTGAGTTCAAGGGAAATGTCGCTACGGTTTATACGCATCCAATGGCCCAAGGTGGAAGTGGCAACGGCCATTATGGCGGCAAAGCTGAGGTCTATATGGATGTCGGCCAAGCGATGGGCCAAGCCATGTTAAGATTGCTGAAAGAAACGCATTGAAGATAATCGTTTGTGGTAAAGACCTGAATGGAAAACAAATGATGAAAAAGAATCGTGGCAGGGTCGTTTTCGTGATCTTTATGGTGTTTTTTGGTTGCGATCAAAAACCATCAAAACAGGTAATAACCTATGAAGGTCCTCCGCCGGGGGAGTCCTCGTTCGGGCCGACTCCTAAGAATTCATCGCCCCAGGGAAATTCGTCTCAGCCGGCTGCACCAAGTTACTCTCAGCAACCCACTTCAGAACCGCCGAGAAGTGTTCCGGTAAAGACCACCCCTTCGAACCGTACTGGTAGTTCGGACATGAAAGACGGTGGGGGTGAAACAATCTGGTTTGGTACAGTCCCTGACCATCTTTCGGTGCCTTGGACCAAACCTCAGGACTTGGTCCTGGATGAAACCTTTCCATCGGAAAGCAACCGGTATTCCGATGGAAACTTTTGCTTTGCAAACGGTTCCATCCAGTACATTCAAGTCGAGCAAGGTGCAGATCCTGAGGCGCTGAGAGATTTTTTTACCATCGCTGGAAATGATACTGGTGCGATGGAGCGTCTTTATCCCAATGGACGCCCTAAGCTCAAGAGTACGAGCATATGGAACGCCAATGCAAGGATGTCTTCGAGTAACAACGCAAAGCAGATAGCGTTAGGATTCATGAACTATCAAGCCGCCTACAGGAAACTGCCACCGGCTATTGTCTTTGGTCCCGATGGTAAACCGTGGCATTCATGGCGAGTTGCCGTACTTCCCTATTTAGGTGATGGTGAGGGTAGTGATTTGTTCAAACGCTATAATTTCAATGCACCATGGGACGATCCATCTAATGAATATGTGCTCACGCACATGCCCTCGATTTTTAAAGACCCTGTGGCACCCAGTAAAGATCCAACCCACACAAAAATCCTTCTGATGACGGGTCCTGGTACAGCATTTCCTAACAAGTAGTTTACTGACTGATAAACAGGGGACAGACCCCGTGTTGAAGGGGACAGACCCCGTGTTGATGGCGGTACAAATGCCAGCATTTTTGTCGGTGGATCAAAAGCGAAATCGAGCATGATTTCACTCCCGTTAGGGGCATTTCAGAGGGATTGATACCAATCCAGACCATTTTTTCACTAGCTCAGCGCAGACCGATTCCCTCAAGCCCTTTGCGGCTCTTCAAAATCTCCATCACATCCGCACCAATAACCCCGGCAACCTCGCTCCAAGCACCCTACCGCTGGATCCTAACTCG
>Ga0082207_1000229_pt1 | contig 32713 bp, 34 predicted proteins | sample LakMenEpi10Aug09_FD_71540 | JGI IMG/M metagenome (GOLD analysis project Ga0082207, IMG submission 71540)
CCCTCGATAACGCTGCAGATGTTGCCGCAACTGGCGTTCGTTACATCTCTGTCGGCGCCCTCACGCATTCATCGTCGGTGCTGGATATCGGCCTCGACATGCAAGCGGTTGTGTAACGGTTGTTACGCAACCGACCGGTGGTGCACGCTTAAGCAAGCCTCAAGCAAAACAGGTACGTATGCCTCGTGTTGCGCATAAACAGCGTTGTGCCCCGCGCCCACCTCAAACGACTGAGCGCCAGGAATAGATTCGATCAACCGCTGCTGACGTTCGAGCGGAACAACGGTGTCTTGTGTGGTGAGTACTACCGATGTAGGCACATCGACACCTGGTAGCCAATCCAAACTGTTGAAGTTGCCAATTGCGCTGCCGGCTTCAAGTATGTGTCGCCAGTCGTGCGTTGCCATTTGGGCAATTGCCCACGGTTCCACACCTTCGCTTTTGCGTTGTAGGTAAATCTGTTCTGTAAGCCAATCGCGAGTTTGGGTTGGAGTTAATCGTGAAAGTGCGGCAAGGCCCGTGAGCCCGAGGAAACCCAAACGTTCTTCGCGCGAAGTGGTGAAGTGCGGGGCAGTAGAACATAGAACCAAACCGCGCACGCGCGATTCGTGGCGTTGCCAAATCAGTTGCGCAATGGTGCCACCCATGGAATAGCCAACGGGAATGAATGTATTGATGCCGAGGATGTCGGCAATAGCAGCCACGTCGTCGGCGCAGTCTTCTAAGCGAAACGAGCCCTTCAACCGAATGCCTTGACCGTGGCCGCGATGATCGGGCGCAATGATTCGGAAGTGTTGACCAAGTAGTTCGAATGTGGTGAACCAGTTGAGGTCGGCAGTTGCTGTCCAACCATGCAACAACATCAACGTTGGGGCATCTGGCGGCCCTGCAACTTCACGAATAAATGTTTGACCACGACCGGGAAGGTCGATGCTGCGTCCTGGTGGTAACGCCATTTACCCCTGGGTCCTAGTGAGGAGCACTGTTACTTGCAGCTTGCCATTGGGCGCGTCGTAACTGACGGTTGCGCCAACTGTTGCGCCAAGCAGTGCAGAACCAAGTGGCGAAGACGGGCTCATCACGCTGATGTGATCTTCGTCTGGTTTTTCTTCAACGTGCCCAATCAAATAATGCTCGGCTGCATCTTCAGAGTCGCCTTCGTAGACAATGGCGACGATGGTGCCGAGGCCGACAACGCCTTCTGGCGACGGTGGGACAATTTCGACGTCTTCAAGGAACGATTCGATCTGGCGAATGCGGCCTTCCATGTGGCCTTGCTCGTCTTTGGCAGCGTGGTAGTCGCCATTTTCCTTAAGGTCGCCAAGTTCGCGCGCCCGTTCGATTTTGTCGGCTACTTCAATGCGTCCGCGAGTGGTGAGGTCGGCATATTCGGCCTTCAGGCGCTCATATGTGGCTTGGGAGAGTTGGTGCTTTGCCATGCCATCAAAGGCTATCTGCGCAAATTCGACCCCTACGATGGATACCTATGAATACGTCGTCGAAAAAGGGACATCGTGTCGCCGTAGTTGGTGGCGATGGAATTGGGCCAGAAGTTGTTGCCGAGGCGCTGAAAGTTATTGATGCTGCCGGCGTGAAGCTGGATCTCACCTCGTTTGATTTGGGTGGCGCGCGGTATTTGCGCGACGGCGAAGTGTTGTCGGATGCAACGCTCGATCAGCTGCGCCAGTTTGATGCGATTTTGTTGGGCGCTGTTGGCACCCCCGATGTGCCACCTGGTGTTATCGAACGTGGGTTGTTGTTGAAGATGCGTTTCGAATTGGACTTGTACATCAATCAACGCCCTTTCTCGGGCACTGCGCCAGGCCACACCACGCCGCATGAGTTTGTTGTGATTCGCGAAAACACAGAAGGTTCGTACGCGGGCGAAGGAGGCGTGTTGCGCAAGGGGACACCGCACGAAGTTGCAACGCAGGGAAGCGTGAACACTGCGCGCGGCGTAGAGCGTTGTGTGCGTTACGCATTTGAACTTGCGGCCACGCGCACGCGTAAGCACCTGACGCTGGTGCACAAAACCAACGTGCTCACGTTTGCCGGTGATTTGTGGCAGCGCACCTTCAACCAAGTTGCTCAAGACTTTCCGCAAGTTGCAACTGCATACAACCATGTTGATGCCGCCTGCATTTATTTCGTGCAAGACCCACATCGCTACGACGTGATCGTCACCGACAACTTGTTTGGCGACATCCTCACCGACTTGGGCGGCGCAGTCAGCGGCGGCATCGGTGTCGCGTCGTCGGCCAACCTCAACCCTGCACGCACAGGCCCGTCGATGTTCGAACCGGTGCACGGCTCGGCGCCCGACATTGTGGGAACCGGTAAAGCAAACCCGGTCGCGGCAATCTTGTCCGCCGCGCATCTCTTGCAGTTCTTGGGCGAAGATGATGCCGCTGCCAAGTTGCGAAAGGCCTGCGAAACGCCAGTTGCAGGCTCGACCAGCGAAATCGGTTCGGAAATTGCCCGAAGAGTTGCGAAATAGACCCGCTAAGTTCTGTACAACATTTTCAATAAGGGGAAGCCATGCCAATAACCACCACACCAAAGATTTGGATGAACGGCACACTTGTCGATTGGGACAAGGCGCAAGTGCATGTGCTGACGCACACGCTGCACTACGGCACGGGAGTGTTTGAAGGCATCCGCGCATACGAGACAAGCAATGGTCCTGCAGTGTTTCGCCTCACCGAGCACATGCAGCGTTTCATCAACTCCGCAAAAATTCTTGGCATGCCAATGCCGTACACGCTCGAGCAATTGGTGCAAGGCGTCAAAGACACCGTCGCTTCCACCGGCTTGCCAGCCTGTTACGTGCGACCAATCGCGTACTACGGCTACGGCGAAATGGGCCTCAACACCACGCCATGCTCCACCGACGTTGCAATCGCATGTTGGCCATGGGGTGCATACCTTGGTGACGATGCCGTAGAGAAGGGCGTGCGCATGAAGATTTCTTCATGGACGCGCCACGATCACAACACCATGCCGCCTGCAGCAAAAACAGTTGGCAACTATGTCAACTCGTCGCTTGCAAAAGTAGAGGCACTCAAGGCCGGCTACGACGAAGCAATCATGCTCGCGCCAAACGGCCTCGTTGCAGAATGCACCGGCGAGAACTTGTTCGTTGTTCGCAACGGCATCATCCTCACCCCGCCAACATCTGCAGGCGCACTTGAGGGCATCACGCAAAACAGCGTTACGCGTATTGCGCGCGACTTGGGCTTTGAGGTTCGCGTCGACAACATTGCGCGCAGCGACCTGTACATCGCCGAAGAAATCTTCGCCTGCGGTACTGCAGCAGAAGTTGGCTCGGTCAGCTCGGTCGACGACCGTCCGGTGCCGTGCCCAGGGCCAATGACCAGGGCCATTGCCGCCACCTACGCCAAGGCCGTGCGCGGGCAAGACCCCCGCTACGTCGACTGGTTGGAATACACCAAATAACAGGCTTGGCGTGAAAAGGGGGTTTATCCCCACCTCTATCCACAGGCCTGTGCACACGTATTTCCACAGTCGGAGGGTTGTCCGACCAGGGTTATCCACAGTTCATCCACAAAGTGGCTGGCCGCTGGTTGCCAAACGGCCATTTGGTTGTGAGACTGGAGACCGTGAACACCTACGGAGCAACCGCCGCCAGCATCGCGATCATCATTATTTGTTAGGCGTGCGTCATTCGACGTACGCCCAAGCCGCCCAACTGGGCGGCTTTTTTCATTCCTAGAACCAATCAGAACGACAGTGAAACGAGAAGACCATGAGTAGCCAAGAAACAGTTGAAGTGTTCGACACAACATTGCGCGACGGCCTGCAAGTTGAGGGCGTCTCGGCGAGCGTCGAGGACAAGCTGCGCATTGCCGAGCATCTGGATTACTTGGGCGTGCACTTCATCGAAGGCGGATGGCCCGGTGCCAACCCCAAGGACATCGAGTTTTTCGCGCGTGCAAAGAAAGAACTGACGCTGTCGACATCAACATTGGTTGCATTCGGTTCGACGCGCCGACCACTTGGAAAAGTTGACGACGACGCAACGCTACGCAACTTGCTCGACGCCGAGACTTCGGCAGTGTGCATCGTGGCGAAAGCGTGGGACTACCACGTCACGCAGGCATTGCAGACAACACTTGAAGAGGGCATTGCCATGATCGCCGACTCCGTGAAGTTTTTGCACGGCAACGATCGACGAGTGCTTGTGGACATGGAGCATTTCTTCGACGGCTACAAAGCCAACCCCGAGTTTTCGCTTCGAGCACTTGAAGCCGCAATCATCAACGGCGCAACGCACTTGGTGTTGTGCGACACGAATGGCGGATCGCTTCCGCACGAGGTGCTCGACATTGTTGCTGCAGTGAAGAAGCACATTGGTAACGACGCAACGATCGGCATTCACTGTCACGACGACACGGGTTGCGCAGTTGCCAACTCGTTGGCTGCCGTGCAAGGTGGTGCTCGTCATGTGCAAGGCACACTCAATGGCCTGGGCGAGCGAACGGGTAACACCAACTTGACCACCGTCATTCCAAACTTGCAATTGAAAATGAACTACGCGTGTCTACCCGACGGCCGACTCGAGCGTTTGACACAAGTAAGCAACTTTGTCGCCGAGATATTGAACAGGCCAATGAACCCGCAGGCGCCTTACGTTGGCACGTCGGCATTCGCACACAAGGCCGGTTTACATGTGTCGGCAATGGCTCGCGCGAAAGACGCGTACGAACACGTGGCGCCCGAGTTGGTTGGTAACGGCACGAGGTTTCTCGTCTCGGAAATGGCCGGCAAAGCAACTGTCACCATGAAGGCCGACGAGTTGGGCCTGAGCCTTGACGGCCCAGCAATCAACAGCGTGATCGAAGACCTAAAGCGTCTCGAGAACGAGGGCTACCACTTTGAGGCAGCCGACGCATCGCTAGAAATGTTGATGCGCCGGGCAACTGGTTGGAAGCAGGACTTCTTCAATGTGGAATCGATGCGAGTGATCACCGACGAGGCTGCAGACAGCACCTTCACCACTGAAGCAACAGTGAAAGTAACAGTGGGCGACAGCAGAGAGGTTCGCACGGCGGAGGGCAACGGCCCCGTTAACGCAATCGACACCGCGTTGCGCTCTGCACTGTCGAAGAACTACCCGCAACTTTCTAAAGTGCACCTCACCGACTACAAAGTGCGAATTTTGGATTCGGGTTCTGCAACGGGTGCAGTAACGCGAGTGCTCATCGATGCCACAAACGGTGATAAATCATGGACGACCATTGGTGTGTCGCCAAACATCATCGAGGCGTCGTGGCGCGCACTAGAAGAGTCGCTCGTATTCGGGCTGCTACACACCTCGGGCAACTAGGCTCGCTTGCGTATGGCCGCACCAAAGCACACACGAGTAGACCCAACCGATGCGCCTCGCGCATACGAATCGCCGAACCACGTTCCTGATAGTTGGGTGAAGGATCGTCCAGCAGAGATTCTTGGGCGGCAGCCACAGGGCGCCAAGCTTGGCCATCAAGGCCCCGACCAGGGTTACATCTTGTTGTTGGCCAACCGTGTCAAACACAAGATCAAAGTGCAAGAGGGCGAAAATCTGGAAGACGCCATCCGCGGCACCATTGGCATTGCCTTGAAGCGCGCATCCATGTACGGCCGCGCACCCGTCATGCACGACCTCACCTTTGCCCTCACCATTTGGGGCTGGTTTGTAGAAACCCCGCCAGCCGACTTGCTGGCAAAGCGTCGCACAGTGTTTGCCGGCCTTCGCGATGCACACCACTATTACGAGTGTCGAGAACTTGTCGACATGGTGCCCGACACAACATTTCAGTTGTCAATCGATCAGTTGACTGCCTCGACACCTATGTCGTGGCGTGCGCTCACCGGCGCGTAAACACTTGCTACAGAGCGTGGGCTTCCAGATCAATGAGGTCTACAAATTCGAGTGATCGAATATGTGTTGCATGCAAATTGACCTTTGGTGCTTTGCCAGCGTCTAGCGCTTCTTGCCAACGCATTGCGCAGAGACACCAGTGATCTCCGGCCTTCAAGCCAGGGAAACCATATTGCGGCATTGGCGTCGACAAGTCGTTGCCGGCTGCTTTTGAAAACGCCAGAAACTCGTCGGTCATCACTGCACACACTGTGTGCACGCCAGTGTCGTCGCCACTTGTTTCACAGCAGCCCGTGCGAAAGAAACCTGTCATCGGAGACGTGCAGCATGTGGTGAGTGGTTCACCATAAATGTTGGTTTGGTTGGTTTGTGTCATAGCGAAGTAGTCATCACGATAGTGCTCACCCATTGTGCATGGGCTACTCAGATAGCCTGAATATCAATGTCAACTGCCACGCCGCGATATCGCTTTGCACCATCACCAACCGGATATTTCCATGTGGGTGGCGCTCGTACCGCGTTGTACAACTGGCTGTTGGCGCTGAAGAACAACGGCACTTTTGTGTTGCGCATCGAGGACACCGACGAATCGCGCAATCAGCCGCAATGGACACAGGGCATCATCGACGCGCTTGCATGGATTGGCATCGACAGCAACGACCCTCATTTTGAAGGCCCGTACTTTCAATCCACCAACGCCGAAGCCCACGTTGCCGCTGCACACAAACTATTTGCTGCCGGCCACGCGTACTACTGCGACTTGACCACCGAACAGATCCAGGAACGTGCCAAGGCAGCAGGGCTCAATGGGTACGACGGCTACTCGCGCGACCGCGGCCTTGCCGCAGGGCCAGGCCACGTGTTGCGATTCAAAGTGCCTGCTGGCAAAACGATTGTGCACGACACCGTTCGCGGCGAGGTGGAGTTTGATAACTCGACAATCGAAGACTTTGTGTTGTTGCGCGGCAACGGCACCCCAGTGTTTCTCATTGCAAACGTCGTTGATGACATGACCATGAACATCACACATGTGGTGCGCGCAGAAGAACACCTGCCAAATACACCTAAACAGCAGATGCTGTGGGACGCGCTTGGCGTTACTCCGCCGGTGTGGGCGCATGTGCCCGTGTTGGTAAACGAGCAACGCAAGAAGCTGTCGAAGCGCCGCGACAAGGTGGCCGTCGAGCAATACCGCGAAGAGGGAATCTTGCCCGAGGCAATGGTCAACTATCTGATGACGCTTGGTTGGGCGCCAATTGGCGACACCGAAATTGTCCCTTGGGAACAAATCGTTCAGGAGTTCTCGTTAGAGAGCGTCAATCATTCGCCGGCCTTTTTCGATATCAAAAAGCTGCAGGCGTTTAACGGCGAATACATTCGCAAAATGCCGCTGGCGGATTTCGTTGACGCCGCCAACAACATTCTCACTAGCGCTGCTGCAACATGGCCTGCCGAGCGTTACAAGCCCGAAGTGTTCGCCGCCCTGGCACCCCTTGTGCAAACACGAGTTGCAGTGATGGCCGAAGTGGTGGACATGGTGGACTTCCTGTTCATGGCAGAGCCACCCATCGACGACGCGGCATTCACGAAAGCGTTCAGCGCCGACTTCGCCATTCCTACCTTGACGCAAATCGCCACCGCTTTCGAAGCAATCGAGTGGAATGCTGAGAGCATCAAGCAAGCCGTTGAAGCCGTGGGCACAGAGCACGAAGTGAAGTTGGGCAAATTGCAGGGCCCGCTGCGCATTGCAATCACCGGACGCTCAGTTGGCCCGCCGTTGTTCGAACCAATCGAGTTGCTTGGCCGCGACGAGTCGTTGCGACGAATTCGCGCCGCACTTTTGCGCAAGTAGGCATGACGTGCGAGGCGCGCAAAAAACGTTGCTTGTCGTTTTAGTTGTTGCGGTGCTGTACGCGTGCGTCAATGTGGTGCAAGTTTGGCGAGTGGGCGGCACCGATCAGGCGCGCAATGTAGATGCAATCGTTGTTCTTGGCGTTGCGCAATACGACGGTAAGCCTTCACCGCAATTGCGAGCTCGCCTTGAGCATGCGCTTGCGCTGTGGGCCGACGGAATCGCACCGCGAATAATCACAACCGGTGGAAATCAACCGGGGGATCGGTTCACGGAAGCCGAGGCGTCGGCAAACTTTTTAGTTGAAGGCGCCGTGCCAGCCGAAGTGATCACTCAGGAGAATGTTGGTTCGACAACGAGAGAGTCGTTGATGGGGGTGCGCGACATTGTTAACGAACGCGGACTCACCAGCATTCTCATCGTGACCGATCCGTATCATGCGCTGCGTGCGCGTTTAATCGCACAAGATTTGGGCATGGTCGCATACGTTTCGCCCACCCGAACCTCGCCGCTGCAGGGGGCAAGCGCAGTTTCTCGCCACGTGCGCGAGGCGGCCGGCGTGGCGCTGAGCCACTTCATTGGCTTCGCCAACTTGGAGCGCTACACCAAATAACGGTGTTGTTGATTTGCTCTCCCCGATATCCTGTGCTGATCACTCTGGGGAGTGGTGTAACTGGCAACACAGCAGATTCTGGTTCTGTTATTCAGGGTTCGATTCCTTGCTCCCCAACTAGCAATCGATCAAAAGAGACACCTATGTCACTGACTAGTCTTTGGGTGTGAGCAACGAAGTGCAGGCTGAATCCATCAGCCGAAAGACCACGCCGAGGTGGGTAACCGTTACCGCAATCGCTGGATTTGTGGTGCTTTCGCTGGCATCTTCCCTGATGATCTTGATTTTTGACAATTCAGGCAGCGGTGCGTCTATTCAAACAGACAGCAACTGGGAGAAGATTACGGCAGAAGCCGCCGGAGTCGACGATCATTACGTCAACGTTTTTTATCAAATCACTTCTTTCGATGCCGAGCGGCAACAAGCCAAAGTGACCGCATACGTATGGCCATCACCAGACATTGCAACACCATTTAGCAGTTCAACAATTACCGATATCAACCTCTCTGTTTTTGTGGATGAAGTTGGTGGAGGTAACGGTGGGATGTACGACTATCCGATTGGAAGTGCAATTGGTGGCATCGAAATGAACGTCGATGCGACTAATCCATACGATCTGAGCCGCAGTATCGACTCTTTTTACCCTTTTGATCAGTATTCCTTCACCTTGTACACACAGGTGGGGGAGATCAACGACGAAGAAGAACTGGTTGAAATTCCTGCTTTCGAAGATTCGTACACGACTGCCGTTCCTGGCTTCCAGGTAGAGCTGGCTAAAGAACACGACGAATCGTTCTATTCCGAGGATGGTCGGCCTGAGGGTTTCCCGCTGGTGGAAAGCGCAATCGAGCAGCGGATGGGTGGCTTGACGATGACCACAGTAATTGTGAATCGCAGCTTTGCCGTAAAAATGATCGCATTACTCGTCGCAATATTTTGTCTGATCATCGCCTTCACGCTGTGCTACATGACGATTGAGATCGTTCGCAGAAACCGACCACCAAGCATGCAGGTGTTGGTGTGGGCGGCAGCAAATGCTTTGGGGTTGATCAGCGTAAGAAGCCTGTTGCCTGGCGCGCCACGAATCGGAATCACTTTTGACATCGTGGTGTATTTCCCGGCACTTACAGCAACACTGATTTCAACGGTCGCACTTTTCGTGCTTTGGGCATATCGCGAAGACTGGCAGATTTAGTTCCCTGTTATGGATTGGGAGAACCTCTCTTTTGAAGGTGGGGGCGCGAAAGGGTACGCGTATGTCGGTGCGATTCAGTGTTTAGAACAGCACCAGATTTATCCGCAACAAATTAAGCGCGTTGCAGGAACAAGCATCGGCAGCCTGTTTGCAGTTCTGGTTTCAATTGGATGCTCCACCGAGTACATGGTTTCCATTTTTCCCAAAGACTTTCAGGTTTTGGCCAAAGACGGTTCTGGAGGACGGATCAGGTCTTTCGCTCGCGCGGCAAAGGCACGGGGAATGCATCCGGGTCATCGGTTGTACGAGTTTTTAGGCGATGTGTTGCAAGAGCAAACAGGAAACAGAGACATAACTTTTGCTCAAATCTTGGAGAAATACGATCGCGAACTTTGCATCCCGATCACGAACGTGACACGGATGATGACTGAGTACTGTCATCCCAAGACGACGCCCAACATGTCTGTTCGTCTTGCGGCAAGAACATCAATGTCGTTGCCAGTGTTGTTGGAGCCAGTTTCAATTCACCAACAGCGTGCGATATCGGCAATTGAAGTTCAGGATGACATTTACGTCGACGGAGGTTTGCTGTGCAATAACCCGACACACGTTTTTGACGGCTGGTGGCTCTCACTGAACAAAGAGGATTCCTTCTTCCGTCGGATCAATCCGTTGTCAAAGGCGAGTGAGCATTATCCACGCTCGGCAAGATTCAGCCCTCCGAATAGTAAGACGTTAGGTTTCACGCTTTTTTCAGAGTCGGAAGCCGACATAACTCGATCATGGGTTTCCGCGGATCTAACGATGCCGTCAAGGCCGAAGACACCCGCGGCCAATCGGAGAACAGTGGAGGAGCAGAGCAGGCAAGAGCTGAGCTCAACACATGAACCCATTCAAAATTTGATTTCATACCTCGACAAAGTTGACATTGATCTTGATGGTCGGATCGACTCAGACGAGTTGGCTGCAGCAATTACGAAGTCGGGTATCAACGATTCTGAATTACTTGCTGTTTTTAACACAACGGACTCCAAGGCGATATTCTCGAATATCGATCAGGATGCCGATGGAAAAATTGATTTTTCGGAAGTGATTAACTTCCTGGAGTCAATTGGTGTCGATGTAACTACTCAATTGGTGGGCTTTCCCGCTCGACACCCTAAAACTGTTTTGGATTTTGCGTTAAACATGCTGGAAGCAGTAAGCCGAGACTTGACTCGAGCCAACTATCAGTCAATCGACCGCCAGAGAACTGTCCCTATCAATACCGACTATGTGGGCACTACTACCTTTGATCTCGAGCAGGCCGACCTAGAGTTCTTAATCGAAACTGGCCGAAGGCATACACAGTCATTTCTTGAAATGTGAAGATGTGCTTGCAGCCAATTAGGCAGGCACTTCAGCGTCATTAGGCGCATTTGGGCGAAATTGATAGACCGATTGGTAGCCTTGAATCGCTACTTGGCCCCATCGTCTAGTGGCCTAGGACACTACCCTCTCAAGGTAGCGGCACGGGTTCGAATCCCGTTGGGGCTGCAAATCGCTTATGAAACGTTTTCTTGTTGTTGCTCTTGCATCAGTTGCACTGATCGCATGTTCTTCGTCTGAACAAAATGCATCAACAGTTGTGTGTCCTCCAGCAGATGCTGCCGATGCAACAGCAATTACTCCAGAGCGTGCAGAGATGCTCGTTGGATTGTTGGAAGCCGATGCAGAGAAGTGCGCAGCTGATCTTGGTTGGGCGTATCGAATTGGTTCGCGCGATGGCGAAAACTTTGCGCTAACTGCCGATTATTCCCAGCAGCGCGTAACGGTGACCGTCACGCTTGGTGTGGTTACTGCTATTTCAGTTGGCTAGCAACTGGTCGCCTGTGCGCCCACGGCATTGCCACTTCTAATTGCGATGCGAGTCGAATAAGTAAGTCTTCGCGTCCATACGCAGCAACTAACTGCATGCCCACAGGAACCCCATCGGCCGTCCAATGCAGCGGGAGGCTGATTGCGGGCTGACCACTGGTGTTGAACGCTGGTGTGAACGGTACGAAGTCTGCAGCAACTTTCATTGGCTTCATTGGGTCGCGCGGATCGTTGTCAAATGAACCGATAGGTAGCGGAACTCGTGAGGCTGTCGGTGTTAACAGAATGTCCCAACCGTCTGCCCACCATTGCTGAACTGCTCGGCGATAGTGCGAGGTGGAGAGAATTGCGTTGGCATAGTCGGTTGCTGAAGCACGTTTCGAATATTCGGCCATGGTCCAGTTGACGAGTTCAAAATCATCTTTTGTTACTTCTCGTCCGAGTAGCGCAGCAACACCTTCGCGTGCGACCGACATATTGGTGCTCCAAAGCGACGTGAACTTTGGCGCGAACGTTTGGTCTTCAAGTGCCTGTGGCCACGCCGCATCTACATGGTGTCCAAGTTGCTCCAGCACTTTTGCAACCAAGCGCACGCCTTCGGCGCACTCTGGGTCGATGTCTCCAGGTACTGGTCGATGATCGAGAAATCCAATTTTCAGTTTTCCTGTTGGCGCACCGACTTCGTCAAGGTACGGACGCGTAGGTGGAGGAGCGATGACGCGATCACCAACTGCCGGACCTTCCACGATGTCGAGCAATAGCGCAGTGTCGCGCACGGTGCGGCTGACAACGTGTTCAACTCCCAAATTTGTTTCATCGCGAAATGGTGCAGCGGTAATGCGACCTTGACTTACCTTGAGTCCAACGAGACCACAGCAAGCCGCAGGAATGCGAACAGAACCACCGCCATCAGTTGCGTGCGCTGCAGGAACAATTCCGGCTGCAACTGCTGCAGCACTTCCACCACTTGACCCTCCAGCCATGCGGTTGGTGTCCCATGGGTTGCGTGTTGGACCCCAAGCTTCTGGTTCTGTCGTAGGAACGCTTCCGAACTCTGGCGAATTTCCGCGACCGAAAATAACGAGTCCCGCATTCATGAAGCGCTGCACAATGTCTGCTGTGTAGTTGGAGTTCAGTGCTGCTGCCTTCATGGCTTTGTTGCCGTTTGAAAGTGGAAGACCCTTCATTGCAGCGTGGAGGTCCTTCAAGATGAAAGGAACTCCGCGAAGTGGCATTGCAGAATTCGTCGGAAGATTGCGGGCGATTTCTCGTGCTTTGTCGAACCAGGTGAATGTGAGTGCGTTAATTGCTGGATTTAGCTGTTCCGCACGTTCTATTGCCGCATCGAGAAGTTCGACTGGAGTTACCTTTCCAGAGCGGACAAGTTCGGCCTGGTCAATGGCATCAACCCATTGTGTGTCTTGTGCAAGCGATGACATTGCAATTCCCCCTAATTGGTTAGGGTTTACAACCTGTGAGCAGTTCTGAACCCACTCTGCAACTTACTGCGCGAGACGTCCTCAAGTCTTCATCGGTTCGTCGCATGCTTACCTCGAGCTTTGCCTTCTATGTAGGAGTAATGCTGCAGGCAGCAACGCTTGGTAAACATATTTTTGATATCACCGGCAGGGCAATTGATATTGGTTGGCTTGGATTAGCCGAATTTGCGCCGATCGCGTTGCTCGTGCTCGTCAGTGGAAGCGTTGCCGACAGATATAACCGCAAACACGTGGCAGCTATTGCCCTTGCTGGCGAGTTGATATGTGCGCTGTCCCTTGTGTGGTATTCCATCTCAATTCAAGGAGACGAGAACCCTGCGGTATGGCCGTTTTTCATGATTGGCATCCTTTTTGGCTCATGCCGCGCATTTCTTTCCCCGGCAGTTCGCTCCATCTATCCCATGGTTGCCCCAGACGGTGGATTGCCACCAATCATCGCCATGAGTTCAGCGGTCTGGACATCAGCGATGATCATTGGACCAGCAGCCTCTGGGTTGCTGTACAGCATTGCCCCGTGGATTCCCTATGCAACAACTGCAGCACTCACGCTCATCGGCATTATTGGAATTTTGCGAGTGCAGTTTTTGCGCGAACCTCCGCCGCGCGACCCGAACGAGAAAGTAACGCTGCGCTCGGCAATGGAAGGACTGCACTTCATTAAGCGCACACCGATTTTGTTGGCAGCAATTTCGCTCGACCTATTTGCAGTGTTGTTCGGTGGTGCTGTTGCACTGTTGCCGGTAATCGCCGAAGAACAACTCGGAGTTGGCAATGTGGCTTATGGATGGCTCCGTGCTGCAGGCGGAATTGGTGCAGCAGCAATGGCGGCTTTCTTGGCAATTCGACCACTCCGCAGAAATGTTGGGCGATCGTTGTTGATCGCAGTAGGCGTGTTTGGCTTAGCAACAATCGTGTTGGGGGATACCTCGAGTTACACCGTTGCGTTCATCGCAGTATTGGTATTGAGTGCTGCCGACATGGTGAGCGTGTTTATTCGTGGATCGATCGTTCCGCTCGTTACACCAGATGAAAAACGAGGCCGAGTTTCAGCCGTAGAAAATGTGTTCATTGGTGCAACCAATGAACTGGGAGCATTTGAATCCGGGGTTGCCTCGCAAGCGTTTGGTACACCGGCAACGGTGATTGGTGGAGGGGTTGCCACCATTGCCATTGTTGGAGTGTGGTGGATTGGGTTCCCATCACTCCGCAAAATTGACCGATTTAGCGACTTAGATACGAGTGAGAACCCCGCATAGAAATTGGTTCGGCAACTACTGTGAAAGACATGTCTAAACCCCTCAAGACAAGTGGAATTGTCCACGAATTCAAAGCCTTTGTTAATCGCGGCAGCGTGGTTGATGTTGCGGTTGCCTTCGTTATGGGCGCCACCTTCAAAACCGTGATCGATGCAGTCGCCGGAGACGGTAAAGACAACCAAGGAATTCTCGGCGGCTTGGTCGGTGCCGTGTTTGGAGGAAATCGCCCAAACTTCAACGACAAGGGCGTGACCTTGAACGGAAGTTTCATTCCTGTTGGTGGTCTGTTTACGGCAATTCTGAATTTCTTGATGGTGAGCACAGTGATGTTCTTCGTGATCAAGGCGTATGGTCGTTTTCATAATGCGAAAACCGAAGAAACGACGAATGATCTGTTGGCATCTATTCGCGACGAACTTCGCGAGCAGCGAAAAAACTAAATGCGCCGCAGCAGATTTATCGCTGGTGTAATCGCGACGTTCCTCGCGATAATCATTTCATTTGGCGGATATCGATTTTTCGTGAACCGCGCCGAATTCCTGGGTGGTGTTGGAAGAATTCCTGGTGGTGACTTCAACTCACTCATCACCCTTCCAGACGGCGTCGATCTCACGTTCCCGGAATTGATTGGCAAAATGATCGGACCTCAAATTAAAGGCAATCGTGTGCTGATGATTGGCGATTCGATTTTGGCTTCAACTTCGAGTCGCTACAACAATGAAATGTGCAACACGCTCACAAAACTTGGATGGCAAGTGGCGGTCGAGGCGCAAGCAGGAGAGTTCATTGGCTTTGGTGCAAAGGTGCTAGGTCGCAGATGGGAAGAGGGCTGGGATACGGCAGTGGTGTTTCTTGGCACCAACAACGACGGCGACATGGTTGACTATGAACAAAAGCTGCGCGAGATGTTTGATGTGCTTTCACAAAATCCATTCGTCGTACTGACCACGGCGGAGTTTCGACCAAAGCAATTGCAGATCAATGAAATCATCAAACGTGTAGCCGACGAATACGGCAATGTAACCGTGCTTGATTGGGCAGCAGTGACAAGGAATAACGGTCTGATCGGAACGGATGGGGTGCATCTAACAGCGGACGGCCGAGCGGTTTTTGCAACTGCAGTTGCACGGTCACTTGAATTCGCGCGTGATCGAAACAATGGTCAGTGTCTGCGATCAATTTTTGATAACGATTCAAAGGTTCTCGATGCAATGCCAACAACCACTCCTGCCGAAACGGTGACCACAGACGCTCCTGGAGGTGCAGTAGCAACTACGGTTACTCCATGACAAACAGCATGAAAATTGGAATTTTTGGCTCAAACAATGACAGCACTGTTGATGGAGTGCTCGCAGAAGTCAAAGCAGCAGAGCGAGATGGCTTCGCCTCGTATTGGCAGTCACAAATTTTTGGTCTTGATGCACTGAGCACACTTTCGGTTGTGGGTCACCAGGTTCCACGCATTGAACTTGGTACCAGCGTGATTCCTACGTATCCACGACATCCGATGATGTTGGCGCAGCAAGCACTCACAGCAAACCAGGCAAGCGGTGGTCGCTTGTGCTTGGGAATAGGACTCAGTCACCAAGTGGTGATTGAAGGAATGTTGAATCTTTCATTCGACAAGCCCTTGCGTCACATGAAGGAATACCTATCGATCCTGATGCCATTGATTCACGATCAAAAAGTTTCATTCGCTGGTGAAACACTCACCACGCATGCCGAACTCACCATTGGAAAGCCACAGAGTTGCGATGTTGTTGTTGCCGCACTTGGGCCACAAATGTTGAGGCTTGCTGCAGCAATGACTCAAGGAACACTCACATGGTGCACCGGTCCAGAAACGCTGCGCACGCTTACTGTGCCAACGATTAACGAGGCTGCCGACAAACTTGGAAAGCCAAAGCCTCGCGTCATTGCCGCACTTCCAGTGTGTGTTACCAAAGATGTTAAAGGTGCACGCGCTCGAGCAGCACAAGTATTTGCGGTGTACGGACAGTTGCCAAGTTACCGAGCAATGTTGGACCACGAAGGCGCTGCTGGCCCAGCAGACGTTGCCATCATCGGTTCAGCAAGCGAAGTGTTCGACAAGGTTGCAGCGTTGCAAGAAGTTGGAGTCACCGACTTTGGTGGAGTGGAGTTTGGTGCAACACCAGACGAACAACACGACACACGTGAAATGTTGAAGTCGCTGTTAAAGCGCTAGTTCACTATTTGCGAACAGTTAATTTGACGCCAGTGTTGGCGTTGATTGCATCAAAGAAGTCGTTGCCTTTGTCGTCAACCACGATGAATGCAGGGAAGTCTTGTACTTCAATTTTCCAGACTGCTTCCATGCCGAGTTCTGCGTATTCAAGAACTTCAACTTTGGTGATGCAGTCTTGGGCCAAGCGTGCTGCTGGACCACCAATTGAGCCAAGGTAAAAACCGCCATAGGTATTGCAGGCATCGGTGACCTGCTTGGAGCGGTTGCCCTTTGCCAACATGACAAAACTTCCACCTGCAGCTTGGAAATCGGCAACGTAGCTGTCCATTCGACCTGCGGTAGTTGGGCCAAATGAACCCGACGCAAAACCTTCTGGCGTTTTGGCCGGACCTGCGTAATACACGCAGTGGTCTTTCATGTATTGCGGAAGACCGTTGCCAGCATCGAGACGTTCTTTGATCTTGGCGTGAGCAAGGTCGCGAGCAACCACCATTGGGCCGGTGAGCATGACCCGCGTTTTCACGGGGTACTTCGACAACATGTCGCGAATTTCTGACATCGGCAAATTGAGATCGATTGCCACAACTTCGGTTGCTAGATGCTCCTCGGTGATTTCCGGAAGGAAGCGAGCAGGATCGGTCTCTAGTTGCTCAAGGAAAATGCCTTTGCTATTGATTTTGCCAAGCGCCTGGCGGTCGGCGCTGCAACTCACGGCCATGGCAACAGGGCAGCTCGCGCCGTGGCGAGGTAGGCGAATAACGCGCACATCGTGACAGAAGTACTTGCCACCAAATTGCGCGCCAATTCCTGTTTGCTGGGACAACGTGAGCATTTTCTGTTCGAGGTCGAGATCACGGAACGCATGACCGAGTTTGCTGCCCGAAGTTGGCAACGAATCGAGGTAACGAGCGCTTGCCAATTTGGCAACTTCAACTGCGTATTCCGCAGAAGTTCCACCAATAACAATTGCAAGGTGATACGGGGGACAAGCTGCAGTGCCAAGTGTCTTCATTTTTTCAAACGCCCAAGGCAACAATGATTTTTCATTCAACAGTGCTTTGGTCTCTTGGAACAAATAACTCTTGTTTGCCGAACCGCCACCTTTGGCCATGAACAAGAACTTGTATTCATCACCATCAACAGATGAAATTTTGATTTCTGCAGGAAGGTTGGTGTCGGTGTTCACTTCTTCGTACATCGAAAGCGGAGCAAGTTGGCTGTAGCGAAGATTGCTGGTGAGATACGTGTTGTAGATGCCGCGCGAAATTGCTTCTTCGTCGCCGCCACCCGTAAACACGAACTGCCCTTTCTTGCCTTTCACAATTGCTGTGCCCGTGTCTTGGCACATCGGCAACACGCCACCTGCAGAGATGCTGGCATTCTTCAGCAAATCGAGTGCTACAAATCGATCGTTGTCACTTGCTTCGGGGTCAACCATGATGTTGGCGAGCTGTTGCAAATGGCTTGCACGTAACAGGTGAGCAATGTCGCGCATGGCGTGCTCGGTGAGCGTAACGATTGCTGCCGGATCAATTTTAAGAAACGTTCCTTCGCTGGTTTCAAAAGTGGAAACACCTTCGTTGCCTAGGAAACGGTATTGCGTGTCATCTGCGCCAAGAGGAAGCAGCTCCGAAAATTCAAAAGGTGCTGGCGTTGGCTTTGCCATTACACGAGGGCCGGTGTGCCCTTGAAGGTGCCTGGGTCGCCAGCAGCTGGAATCAATGGACGTGACCACTTCACCGTGTCGGCAATGTAGTCAGACACTTCGCGCCACGACTTCGGGCTCCATCCTTGAGCGCACTGTGGAACGGTTCCATCTGACTGAATAAACACGAACGCAGGAAGTTCGGTGAGTCCGAGTTGCTTTACCAACACACGGTCTGGATCGGTGAAGGTGAGGTATTCATCGGCCAAAGGACCAAGGAACTTTTTGGCATCAGCTTCAGACGATGTGACAACGAAGTTGACTCGTGTCGCTGCACCAGAGAACTCGTGCAAGATTCGTCCGGCGGTCTTCAAGATCCACGAACTTTCGTTGGTGTATGGATCGATGACGATGGAGGTGAGGTGGAAGGTGGTCAGCCATTCACGCAATGGGCGAGCTTCGCCGTTGAGGGGTTTGAGTGAGGTGTCGAGAGAAGGTGCGTTTGCCACAGGATGAGACGGTAGCAAGTTAGAGCACTAGCGTCTCAACAATGCACCCGATTGAGCATCTGCGGTATGTGGCGCGTGCCACTGGAGCCGACCCGGTGGCACTGGTAAGCGAGACAGCACAAGCGCTATTTGGCTTGCATATGGAGCCTGCTGGCTTGGTATTGGCCGCACGGAGAATTGTGGAGCGACACCCAACATGTGCGCCGTTGTGGTGGTTGTGCGCTCAGGCGTTATCTGCACTCGACCCGTTTGAACGACTGTATGAATTGGAATCCGAGATTGACAAGGATGCAACGACCGACCATCTGCTTGCGCACATCAGCGAAGCACAAACAGTGTGCATTGTTGGCTGGAGCCCAACTGCACTTGAAGCTTTAGTGCAACGAGGCGATTGCAAAGTCTTGGTGATTGATTCCTTCGGATCGGCTGATAGCGCAGTGAATGCACTTGAGCGCGTTCAAGTGGAAGCGGAAAGCGTGTCAATCGAACATGCAGCACGCGCTATTGAAATGTGCGACTTGGTGGTGCTGGATGCACTGGGTTGTGGCCCAGACGAATTCTTAATGACCTCTGGTTCACATGGTGTTGCCGCACTTGCATACGTTGCGCAAAAACCTGCAGTCGTCACTGCACGACGCGGAACGCGACTGCCAGCAGAACTTTGGGAATCCATGAAGTCGCGCAATTTCGATGCGCAACGACCGTGGCGCACGGAAGTGGACGTTGTTCCGCGAGAACTACTTCGCGCTGTCGTTGGTCCGCAGGGATTAGTGGATGCCTCGCTGTCGGTAGTGGCCGAATGTGCCCCTACGACCGAGATGCTCGTGCGCAGTGCGATGTAACCTGTAAGCCATGTCAGCACGCTCCCGTAACCTTCCTCGCCGTTCATGCCTGTCAATTCCGGGCTCGTCAGAAAAAATGCTGGGCAAGGGCCCAGGAATTCCTGCCGACATGGTGTTCCTCGATCTTGAAGACGCAGTAGCTCCAAAAGAAAAAGAAGCTTCACGCGCAAAGATCGCCGCCGCTATTCGTGGCAACGACTGGGGCGACAAGGTGTTGTGCGTTCGTGTGAACGACTGGAGCACCAAGTGGACTGCATACGACATCATTGAAGTTGTTGGCACCGCTGGTGAGCGTCTTGATGAAATCATGTTGCCAAAAGTTGAATCTGCAGCGCAGATCGTGGCAACCGACATGTTGCTTCGCCAAGTAGAAATTTCGGCAGGTTTGCCAATCGGCCACATCGGCATTGAAGCGCAAATTGAAACTGCTCGCGGACTCATCAATGTTGAAGAGATCTGTGCAGCAAGCCCACGACTTGAAACCATCATCTTTGGACCAGCCGACTTTGCAGCAAGTATGGAAATGCCGGTGCTCACAGGTGGCGTGAAGATTGACGAATACCCAGGCGACCACTTTCATTACGTGTACAACAAAATCTTGATGGCAGGACGTGCAAATGGTCTACAAGTAATTGACGGACCGTTCCTGCACGTGCGCGACAGCGATGCGCTTCGCGAATACAGCATGCGTTCACGCATTCTTGGTTACGACGGCAAATGGGCATTGCACCCAGACCAAGTAACCGTCTTGAACGACGTGTTCTCACCAACACAAGAACAGTTCGACAAAGCATGGTCAATTCTTGACGCCTACAAAGAAGCCACTGAAGGCGAAGGTAAAGGCGCTGTCATGTTCGGAAACGAAATGATTGACGAAGCCAGTCGCAAGATGGCGTTGAAGTTCATCTCGCGTGGCGAGCGTGCAGGTCGCAAGCGTTCACCACAAGCGTGACCAAACGTTTCGACGCAATTCTGTTTGATGCCGGTGGCATCTTTTTATTACCTGACCCCATTTCGCTAGGCGCAATTGTCCGCGCACACGGCGGCGATGGCTCTATTGAGCGTTTAATGCGCGCGCATTACGCAGGTATGGAGCGTTTGGACAGTATTGCTCATGAGTTGTCACGTGAAACGATTGAAGGATTTAGCTGGGACCCATACCGCGACGCCTATGTAGAGGCAGCTGGATTAACAGGTTCTGCTGCAGTGGCTGCAAGTGAGCAGTTGCGCAAAATGTTCTCGCCATTTTTGTGGCGCTACCCAATTCTTGAATCTGCTTCTGCGCTGTGGCAAATGCATTTGAAGGGTTTGCCAATCGGCATCGTGTCGAATGCCAGTGGGCAAGTGGAAGCAACGCTTGCGAACCAATGCATTTGCCAGGTGGGAACCGGTGCAGGTGTTCCGGTGCTCATCGTCACCGATTCACATGTCATTGGAACTGCCAAACCCCATCCGGGAATCTTTCGCGATGCAATTGCGGTCATGAACGACATGGGAATTGGCAACGATCGAATTGCCTATGTAGGTGATTCCTATGTCAATGACGTTGTCGGCGCACGCAACGCAGGACTGCACCCAATCTTGTTAGATCCGTACAACGATCATGCACGTTATGACTGCGAGCGAATTAGCTCGCTACACGACTTACTCGCGTTTATTTAGCGGCTGACTCTTCAACCAAGCGGCGAGCAATCACTTTCAAGCACAACGTCTCGTCGGCGCCTTCAAAGATTGACAACACACGAGCGTCAACGAAGAGTCGACTCACTGAATATTCCTCGGCATAACCAAAACCGCCGTGAATTTGCATGGCTTCGCGCGACACCCATTCGGCTGCCTTGCACACGTACGCCTTCACCATGCTGGCTTCCATCTGGCCTTCGCCTTTGCCCATCAACTTGGCAACGGTGTACGAAAACTGACGTGAAGCCTGGGTGATTACAGCCATTCGACCAAGCTTCACTTGAGTGAGTTGGTATTCGGCAATGTTGTGGCCAAAAGCTTTGCGGTTGTTGGCGTATTCAACAGCCGATTCATACGATGCCTGCATTACACCAACTGCACGTGCTGCTGTTTGCAAACGTCCGTTTTCGAAACCGCTCATTTGGTAATAAAAGCCTTTACCCAAACCTGATTCTTCGCCAATCAAATGGTCTGCAGGAACGAACCAGTTCTCGATTGCAATTTCGTAGCTATGCATACCGCGATAGCCGATGGTGTCAATTGGACGACCTTCCATTTTTCCGCCACCAGGTTGCTTGAACATGAAGCCATGTGCATCGCCGAGTGGTTTTGGAACAATGAACAAGCTGAGACCACGGTGTGTCTTACTGCGATCTGGATCGGTTCGTGCAAGCAGCATCAACACGTTGGCGCGGGCGGCAAACGTGCACCATGTTTTTACACCGTTGATGATGTAACCCTCGACGCCTTCTTCGTTTGTGCCCTTCACCGCCATAGTGGTGAGGTTGGCAACGTCGCTGCCGTAATCAGGTTCGGTAACTGCAACTGCAGCCATCACTTCTGCGGATGCAAGCTTCGGTAACCACTCCTGCTTCTGTGCTTCTGTTCCACCGTTGACCAATGCGCGAGTGAGAATTTCTGGGCGAGTGATGAGTGAACCGCCGATGCCAAGCGATGCACGCGACAACTCTTCAGTTGCAATGCAGTTCGCCATGTATTCACCATCGCCGCCTTCGCTGAAACCGCCGTACTCGGAAGGAACGGAAAGTCCGAATGCGCCAAGTTCAGCAAGACCAGAAATGATTTCTTCTGGAACGTCTGCGTTGTGCCGGTGCACATGCTCTGCGTGTGGAGCAATCACTTTTGTAGCAAAGCTGCGAAATGTGTCTTGCACCATTTCGAATTCGTCTTCAAGGTGACGTGGGCCGGCAACTGAAGCGAGCGATGCTAGAAACTCTGGTTCGCGAAAAGCGGTCATGAAATCATGTGCTGATGCGAGTGGGTTCTGTTCTACTCCCCACATGTCTTCACGGCCGAGCAGGCGAGTGCTGACTTCGTGCAACATGTCGGCAACGAATGCACACGTGATGAGCGCTTCAGATTTTCCTTTGCCGCCGTAGTCAATGAGTGAGCGAGCGGTTTCAACTGCTGCAGCAGAGTGCGCAAGATCGTATGCAAGCACCTGATGGACCTCGGGTCCGCCTTGAGCGGCAAGCGTGCGCACACCCTTGCCAACGACGCGACGCGCCAAATCGATGACCTCGGCTGCACGTGTGAGATCGGGGGTTGGAGACGAAGTTTGGGTTGCCATTTCGTAAACGCTAGTGAGCACTGGGTCACAGGGACTAACCCTGCAGGGAGTTGTCACCTACCATTTAGGGCATGTCGCGGCTGAGTGGGTTGAAATCTGCCTTCACCACAGCCAAGTGGGTACTGTTCGCCGCGATCCTGTATTTCTTTGTCCTTCCGCTGATCCCTGGCTTTCGAAAAGCGGTTTCAGATCTCACACAAATCAAGCCTTCGTTATTGATACTGGGTCTTGGCCTTGAGTTCGCCGCGCTGTTTAGTTATTCGCTGTTGACCAAAGCGGCCCTTGCCGAACACGGCAATGAAATCTCGGTACTCCGCCTGTTTCGTATTCAATTGAGTACCAAAGCGGTGGGCAACGTGTTGCCTGGTGGCAGCGCTGCAAGCACTGCACTTGGGTATCGCATGCTCACTCTTTCTGGCGTGGCAGGTCCAGACGCCGGTTTTGCATTAGCAACCGCAGGTCTTGGATCTGCAGTGATGCTCAATGTGATCTTGTGGTTTGGTCTCATTGTTTCAGCAGGTCGCGGAGTGAACGCCGCATATGGAACCGCCGCAATTATTGGAATCATTTTGATGCTGATTGCTGCTGCCTTGATCTTTGGACTCATTGACGGACAGGGAAGAGCAGAACGATTCATTCGGTTGTGTGCACGCAAGCTTCGTATGGATGAAGATCATGCGGCCGAAGTTCTGGAACATCTGGGTAACCGACTTCAAGGTTTGGCGTCTGAACCAAAACTGTTGACGCGCGTGTTGGTGTGGGCGCTTGTCAATTGGCTGCTCGACATGCTTGCGTTGTATGTGTTCATTCGCGCATTCGGTGGCGACGTTGCACCAGACGCCTTAATTGTGTCGTTTGGACTTGCCAACATCTTGTCGGTCGTGCCAATTACTCCAGGCGGACTTGGCATTGTGGAAGGTATCTACATTCCAACTCTTGTTGGTTTTGGTCTCACTCGAAACGTCGCAACCGTTGGCGTGTTGTCATACCGAATTGCTCAGTACTGGTTGCCAATACTTGTTGGTGGATTCACCTACCTGTCGCTACGAGTTGGGCCGTTCGCCATTGAACGGAAAGAGAAACTGCGGTCGTTGCGCAGAGTCACCAAACTTGCGACCGAACACCCAACAACTAAGTACGAATTCTTAGAGCAGTATGCGCCGCGTGACCGTACTGGCCAATTTCCATTGCCTGAAGTGAAGAATAGGTATTTACTTGGTGATGAGGATGAGGAGTAGTTTGTTGTTATGACCGTTCATGAGCGCCCGTTTGGAAGAGCACTAGAAGACTTCACTGTTGGTGATGTGTATCGCCACTGGCCAGGAAAAACCATCACTGAAGCAGATGATCATTTGTTTTGCATGATCACCATGAATCATCATCCACTTCACACCAATGATTGGTTTGCATCGCAAAGTGTTCAAGGACGAAACGTTGTTGTAGGCAACTTGGTGTATTCGTTGGTGTTGGGCATGAGCGTTCCCGATGTGAGCGGCGCCGCAATTGCCAACCTTGAAGTGGAAACGTTGCAACACAAGTTTCCAACGTTTCACGGCGACACCATTCATGCTGAGACTCGCGTGCTCGATGTTCAAGAGTCGAAATCAAAAAATGATCGTGGAGTCGTGACGGTAGAAACAAAAGGTTTCAACCAAGATGGCAAAGAAGTGTGCTATTTCCGTAGGCGAGTAATGGTGTGGAAGCGCGAATTTATGCCAAACCGCGCGCGTCCGTACGACGGTCAAGACGTCTGGACAAACTAAGCCTCATTGTTGACCCACTGTTGCAGTGGGGATTGCCACAGTTGCGAGATTTTCCGTGGCGCGCCACGAGAAATCGGTGGCACGTATTGGTGAGTGAAGTGATGTCGCAACAAACCCAAATTGATCGGGTTGTGCCGAAGTTTCGATTATTCATTCATACCTTTCCTTCGCCGCGCGAATGCGCAGATGCTCCGCTGTCTGAGTTGCTCACCATTTGGCAGGGTCTTGGATACCCGCGGCGCTGTCGCAATTTGCATGAAGCCGCAAAGGTGATGGTGCGCGATCACGATTCGCAGGTACCTGCAGACTTGGAACAGCTGCTTGCGCTTCCTGGAATTGGCGAATATACGGCACGTGCAGTGTTGGCATTCGCCGAACATGTTGACGTCGGAGTTGTTGACACCAATGTCACTCGAGTGTTTGCACGGGTGCTGAATAAGCCCCTTGGCAAACGCGAAACCCAAACAATTGCAGACTCAATTGTTCCCGTTGGCTTGTCGTGGGAATGGAATCAAGTGCTGATGGATTTCGGGGCAACGTGTTGTGCGGCTCGTTCTCCACAATGCGAACGATGCCCAATTGTTGATTCATGTGGTTGGCGAATTCATGGTGGTGACGACCCGGCACCAGCATCGGCGGGAACGAGTAAGCCTCAGGCACGTTTCGAAGGCTCAAATCGACAGGCGCGGGGCAAGCTCATGAAAGCGCTTGTTGCCGGTGGGGTGATGCGAAACAAAGCCGAACAAGCCATGGGTTTGGCAAATCAAGCTGATCGTGCAGAAACGATTATTGAATCGCTCCTTGCTGACCAATTGATTGTTGAATCAAATGGCGTTTTGCAGTTGCCGTTATGAAGCGTTGCTCGTAATCCAATTCACGATCAACTCATTCACCTTTTTTGGTTGTTCCAATTGCATGAAGTGACCAGCGCCGTCAATGATTTCAACCCGTGCATTTGACGGTGCACGTGTTGCGGCGTCGTGCGCAACTTCGGCACCAATGCAGCCGTCAAGTTCTCCGTGTAGATACAGAAGTGGTTGCGTCGGCATCTCACCTTGCACCAGTGACTGTGCTTCGTTGAGTGCGGGGTCTCTAAACCCGGCCCCAAGGGTTGCGCGGTAATAGCCAAGAGTTGCCGCAAGATGTTCGGGAGATGCAATGGTCGCTTTCGCATTTGCAATGTCTTCGTCTGCTGAAAAACCTGGTGACCACTGGTCCCACAACATGTCAATGAATGCAAGATTGTTTGCGCCAACTACAAAGTCGGAAAGACCATGTTGGAAAAAGAACATGTACCAACTGCGCTGTACCTGATTGAGGTTGGTGACGAATGCATTTCCCATTGCACCCCACGGTGGAACCGACATTCCTACAACGGTTTTCCAACGAGCAGGTTCAAGAATTGCCGCACCATAAACCGCAGGAGCGCCCCAGTCGTGACCAATAATGACGGCATCTGAAGTGCCACCAAGTTTTTCGTGCAACGCGTTCGCATCAGTTGCTAGTGCCGCAGTTTGGTATGCGCCGTTTGCTGGAACTGATGTTGGGGCATAGCCACGCATGAACGGAGCAACCGCGCGATAACCAGCGGTAGCAAGTTCTGGAAGCAAGTGGCGCCATGAGTGAGCAGAATCGGGAAAGCCGTGCAGACACAACGCAAGTGGTCCGGTTCCACATTCGAAGTAGGTGAACGACAAGTCGTTTGCAGAAACTTCATGTGTTGCAATGTTGTGCTGAGCGGTCATGCCCAAACCATAGTTGGGTAACATTGAAGCGATGGAAGCCAACTTCGATAGTGCTCGGTTTCGACAGGTGCTTGGTCATTTACCTACCGGAGTTGTTGTCGTTACTGGCGTAGATGCAACGGGCGCTCCATCGGGAATCACCATCGGCAGTTTTGTTTCGGTGTCACTAGACCCACCACTAGTTGGCTTTTTTCCTGGCAATGCTTCGCGCAGTTGGTCGCACATTGCCGAAGGGAAGGGCTTTTGCGCCAACGTGTTGACGAGCGAGCAAGACGAACTGTGTTGGCGGTTTGCACGTGAACCAGAGGGTGGAATGTCTGCCCGATTTGATGGCCTTGATTGGGCAAAGTCTCCAAGTGGAATGCCGGTACTCCCAGGTGTACTTGCGGCAATTGACTGCAGTATTGAATCCGTTACTCCTGCCGGTGATCACAGTTTCGTACTCGGAAGAGTGCAACACCTTTCCGCAAACGAAACAGTTGGTGAAGCCATGGTGTTTTATCGTGGCAAAGTTACTGGTGTTACACCAGCGCAATGAATGAACAGATTTTTTCTCTGAATTGGTGGATGTCGGCGACTGTTGGAGTGATCTTCATTTTCGCTGGAGTGCAGAAATTTGTTGCACGCGAATTGTGGCCAGCACAAGCGAAGCGACTGGGAGCACCATCGTTTGCAATTCCAACGGTTCCCTATGTTGAAGTAATTCTGGGTTCGTTGCTGATCGCGGGGTTGGCAGCAAACGCTGTACTCATCGCCTCGATAGTGGCGCTATCAAGCTTCACCATATTGCTGGGCCTTCGATTGGCTGCAGGGGACAGGCCGCCCTGTGCGTGCTTGAGTTTTCGTTCCACAAAGCCAATTGGCTGGAACAATATTGTACGAAATTTGTTGATGCTCGCCCTCTTGGTTGCCGCGCTCATTCGTTAGCGTGCAACCGTGCGTGTTTGGATAGACCAAGACTTGTGTACAGGCGACGGCTTGTGCGTCGACCACTGTCCTGATGTTTTTGTGCAATTAGAAGATGGAATTGCTTACGTAGTGCAAGATGGCGTGACGCTGAATGATCCGGGAAGTTCGGGAAGCCTCGCAACTGTTGAAGTAAAGAATCAAGTTGACGTAGTGAAAGCTGCAGAAGTGTGCCCAGGTGAATGCATATTCATCGAGATGGATGTACCACTGATTTCACAATAGGTAGGGTGAACGCATGAAGTGGCGCCTTTCGGTTCATGGCGCAATTGTGGTTATGGCAATCGGCGTTTCCTCGGTGGCTGTTGCCCAGCCCAGGGCAAACGATGGGACCACGCTTGGTCAATTGGCTTCGATACAGGTTGCAACCGAAAGGACTGCTGGTTTCAAACAGTCACTGTTTACAGGCGCAGCGAATAGACCGATACCTGCAATGAGCGTGGCAAATGTTGTGACCGTTCGTGAAGCATGGGAATCGGGTGCGTGGTCGTGGAGCGCGTCGAAGAGAAGAAGTTTCATCAACGACCGAGCAGTTGTGTCTGTTTTAGCGCTGGTGCTTGGAACAAGTGCGCAGAAACGCGGCAACAAAGATCCTGCTGGTTGGATGCCGAGTACAAGTGCAAATATCTGTACCTATTTGAGTAATTGGGTATCGGTGAAAACAAAATGGGGGCTTGCGATGGATCGGCGCGAGTTCAATGCAGTGAAAACAGCATTTACGCAGCGATGCAGTGCGCCGACAACTGCATCAAGCGTTGCTCCTACGACGTCAAGTATCAACACCACGACATCGGTTTCGACTACAACAACAACGAGTACGACAGCAAAACCTGTTGTAGTGGGAAGTGCGCTTGCATTGTTACAAACGGTTCGCGTTGAAAACGAATATCAAGTTGGTTACGACCGTGCGTTGTTTGATCATTGGCGTGACATTGACGGCGATGGATGCGACTCGCGCGATCAGGTGTTGAAGCGCGACAGCATTTCGTTGCCCCAAGTAGACCCAGTGAATTGCAATGTTGTTGCAGGAGACTGGATTTCGCCGTACGACGGAGCGAAGTGGAGCGATCCGTCAGATATTGATATCGACCATGTCGTTGCACTGAAGGAAGCATGGGATTCTGGCGCGTGGGCATGGAGCGCCGCACAACGAAAAGCTTTTGCAAACGACACGTCAGACAGTCGAACGTTGTTGGCGGTGACCGACTCGGTCAATCAATCAAAGAGCGATAAAGATCCTTCGAATTGGTTGCCACCACTGCAGTCATACACATGCACATATTTGGGCAACTGGATTGCCGTGAAGGTTCGCTGGAGCCTGTCCATGGACTCAAGCGAGTACGGCCGAATCAAGAATCTGTTGCAATCAACGTGTATCTCGTTGAATATCGCACCAATTCCAAACTTGCCGAATATTTCGGGCGGGACGACGGTGGTCACGAATCCAGCGTCATCAATCACTAATTCAACGTCAATCACGAATTCAACGGTGACACCGAATACCGCATCGTCAGGCACGACTACACAAATAAACCCAGGCTCATATTGCGCACCTGAAGGCGCAATTGGCTATTACACATTGAGTGGAAGTACGACGCCAACCACATATGTGTGCTCTAAAACTGATGCATCGGGTAAGCCGTATTCAGGCGGAAGGGCCCGTTGGCGGAGGGCATAGCCATCGGAAATGGCGAGAATGCCCGTTAGCATGGCGGGACTATGTCGAAGAAGACCAAGAAGAAAAAAGCCAAGATGCGTCGCTCGAAGGCCAACCACGGTAAGCGTCCAAACATGGGACGTGGCTGAGCAATAGCGCTGGCGTGCCTGAAATGAGTTCGGCACGAATAAGTGAATTGGTCATCGGTGGTTCCCGCGCCAACTGGGCGCAGGTAGGAATCAACTTTTCTCAAGACGGTGTATTTGCCATGGGCGAACTTGTGTTGCGTCTCAATGAGTCTTTGTTGCCAGGACTTCATTCCTGGGCGTTGAGCAATATCGATTCCACCATTTCATCAATTGATGGAATTCCCACGACTGAAGTATTGGTCGCTACTCGACCAGCACAAATTGAATCGCGTGAGTTTGTGTTGCAGCCACTTGGCATCGATCACGTTGTAGTGAATACTCCCGACTTAGAGCGCACGTCTCGCGCATTGCATGAAGCAACCGGCGCAGAGCTGAAACGAATTCGTGACGCAGGAAACGGAATGCGCCAGGGTTTCCACAGACTGGGCGATGTGATCGTTGAAATCGTGTCTGCACCGTCGATTCCAGCAGGCACTGCATCGTTGTGGGGTTTTGTCGTGAACGTTGCAGACGTGAATGACGTTGCTGCTTACCTTGGACCCGATGTTTTAAGCCCACCAAAACCAGCGGTGCAGAAAAACAGATTGATCGCAACTTTCCGTGGCGCGGTAGGGCTTGGTGTTCCCGTAGCGCTGATGAGTGATATCTAAAAGTCGTCAGTTGCGTCGGGGTCGTCGCGACGCGCAATGAATTTTGTTCCTTCGGCGCACGAGTCAAGTAGTGGGCACCATGAACAGAAAAAACCGCTGCGAATTACTGGTTCACGTCCATCGCGTTGCAGCTCAACCATTTTGCGGACGCCATCAACGGTTTTGCGAACTGCGGCTTGCAACACACCTTCGGTTACGTCTTCAACGTCGGCACGAGCAGTAACAAGCGAGTAACTGGCTAAACGTCGCGGTGCAGCGCCAGTGCGCATGGCTTCAACTAATGCATAAAAACGGAGTTCTTCTCGGTGATTGGGCTGAACGCGTCCGGACTTTAAATCGATAATGACTTTGGAGCCAACAGCGCCAAGCGTGAGGTCTGCGCGAGTGCTGAGGTTGATGCGTTGGTCAAACATTTCGTATCGCGCCGAGCTTTCAAGCACGGGACGCCATGCTGCTTTGAGCGGTGGAAAACACTCGTCAAACTTGGTGTACAAATCGATTGCAGAACTTCGTAGCTGCGCGCGGTCTCCTGCGGGCAAGTTGTCAATGAATGGTCCGGCGCTTTGGCGTTCGTCGTCGGCAAGCTGAGCAAGCGCTTCATCCACCACATCGGCAGGAACAATGACACCACGCCAATTCAGACCAAGTTCAACAGCTTTGTGCAGCACCGTTCCTTTTACGTTGCCAAGAGTCCATTCAAAACCTGTTAGCCCGGCGAGATGATTTGCTTCGCAACCGTGCACGGTGGTGAGTTTGTGTTTGCTGACCCACAGTGCGTTTTCAGGGGTGAGGCGTGGGGCAATGTCGGCAAGACCGTCATGCAGTTGTGTACGAATGCCCTCGATGACTTCACGTGGGATAGGCACCCAGTCGGGTTCTTTGCCTAATGCTTCAAGGACAGCCTGTTGCATGGCATTGAGTTCGGTTTCAGACATCACGGTCACTCTGTCACATGGGTGTGTCATGCTGTGGCCATGAGCACCTCGACCACCATGCAATTTGCTGCTGTTGCGCGCTTAATTGCTGGTGAGACCCAACGTTTCGGGTTACTTGCTCCAAGTTTTCGCAGCCCGCCGCGGGTTATTGGTGTGAATCGCACCGTGCGTCGTCGTGAGGGTGGTGGAGTGGTGGCAGTTGCGCTTCGTGATCGACCATTTGTGGCAATACTCGGCGACATGATCGAAGGCGTTGTAGTGGTCAATCAGCTCTCAGCACCCGATTCAGATCATGTGCGCACTGCGTTGTGGTCCATACTTTCCATTCACGGTTATGTTGCAACGCAAGAAGTAGACGTGCATGTTCCCGTTGTCCAACCACGCGTTGCATAACTAGATACTCAACTACGATGTTGTAGTGAATACGGGGCATCGCATACGCAAGGAAATTCAATTTCTGCGCGCGGTCGCGGTCACATTGGTGGTGCTGAGCCATTTGGGTATTGGAATGTTCAGTGGCGGTTTTGTTGGCGTGGACATGTTTTTTGTGTTGTCGGGTTTTGTTATCGGCCTGACCATGATCAATGAGCAGGTCACCACGGGGAAAGTTTCGTTCCGCAGATTCTTCGAGCGTAGGTTCTTCCGCATTTTCCCCCCGCTTTCGTTCATGGTCGCGGTCATGACGGTGTATGCCTATTTTGTTGTTCCATTTACTAAAGCGCAAGACTTTTTCATTCAACAAGCACGTGCCGCATTGTTTAGCTACGGCAACTTCTTCTTTATGTTTCGCAAGCTTGACTACTTCGTGCAATCTGGTGACATCACGTTTTTCCTCCACACGTGGTCGCTTGGGGTAGAGGAACAGTTCTACATTGCGCTACCGATTGTGCTCGGCGTTTTGGCGCTGATTGGTCGACGATTTGATGCTGCTCAACGCATTCGTATCTGGACTGTTGGGTTCATCGTTCTTGGATTGGCTTCGGCCGTTGTCATGGTCGGGTCAAGCAAGCAAAAATACGGTTGGTTTGACCCGCAATTTCGGCCGGGGTTTTTGTTTTATTCTCCGTTCACCAGAGCATGGGAATTCTTCCTTGGTTTGCTTGTCGCAATTGCAGTGCTGCGATACGAGCAGGGAAGGAGTTATCTCAGTTCCACAATTCGAACTGGACTGTCATCCTTTTCCATTTTGGTCATCCTCTATGTCTTGGTGACAAGAGTTGATGGCAATGGTTCGCAAATTCCTGCTTCTGCGTTGACTGCTCTGGCAACTGGACTGCTGATTTTCTCGCTCTCAGGCTCAAAACTTGACGTACAGAAATTCTTCGGAGTTGGAGTATTCCAGGCAATTGGAAACAGTTCGTACTCCATTTACTTATGGCACTGGATTGGTGTATCAATTTCGTTAGACCTTATGAGGCCAGATTCCTCACTAGATAAATCCATCTTGGTCGCGGCTTCAATGCTTCCCGCAGTGATTTCCTATCGCTACATCGAGCAACCATTCCGCAAGTTGCGAACAGGCAGTACCAAGATAAAAGTTTTCTCTGGTCTTGCGTTGGTGCTGATTCCAACGCTCATGCTGTTCGGCCTTGACTTCACAAAAACTCAGGCTCGCGAAAGTTACGGAAACGTGTATACAAGCACAGTTCTCAGCGGCTGCGATTTCATGAATGACGTGTGCGTGGTGGGAGAAGATACCGCGGCAAAGAAAGTGTTGCTGTACGGCGATTCGCATATTTATCAGTTGATTCCAATTTTCGTTGACTACACGGAAACGCACGATGTACAAATCACTACTTGTGCATTGGCGTGCAACGGTGAACAGTATTCGACGATAAAAGATGGAACATTTGCTCCAGGAAACTTTGATCTCGTGATCAACTCCTTCAAAACAAATAGCGAAGAATTGAGCAGGGAAGTAAGGCTTGATCTTGCTACAACATTCCGTCAATTTGCATCAGATCGCGGAGCCGAACACCTCATCGTGCTCGATAATCCGTTCTATGCGGGTAGTGCAGCACCACGTCGAATTCGCTTGCCCGAATTAGTGCCACTTTCGCGAGCGGATCAAGATGCTGTTGCTAACCCAATTACTCAGGATTGGAAAGACGACGCTGGCGAAGGAACGTATTTTTATGATCCGTTCACGGTGTTGTGTAATGCAACCGAATGTCCACTCGAACAAGACGGAAAAGTGTTGTATTTGGATAACAACCACT
>Ga0082207_1000230_pt1 | contig 32705 bp, 27 predicted proteins | sample LakMenEpi10Aug09_FD_71540 | JGI IMG/M metagenome (GOLD analysis project Ga0082207, IMG submission 71540)
CTTGATCAGGGTGTCGGGTACTTTCCACAGAAACCCCGCCAGGATCAGTCCGTCTATATTTCGTTGCTGAAACTCCGGCAGGTATCCGTCGCCTTCGCTGAAACGCTCACGGGACAGATAAATTGATTCAACACTATGACTTTCAGCAACTTGATATACGCCCGCGGCTTTCTTGTTGCAAGCGATCAGGTGTATTTCGATATTCGAATGGCCACCGAAATATCGGAGGATGGCATCAGCATTGGAGCCTCCGCCGGAGGCGAGGATCGCTAATCGGGTCATGCGTTTTTTCTTAATCCCAGCTTTCCGGCCAATTTGCCGATGTAGTTAAGGAAGAAGCGAAATTGCCCCATCGGCACACTCACAAGCAACACCATGATTGGCCATAAAGTGGTGACTATCAACAAGTAAAGTAATCCCCAGTACCAAACTCCGCCCAAGTTTAGGGCGTCCATGGCCCATTTGGCTACTTGTCCGGTCAGGCTACCTCCCACGGCGAAGGTGACCAAAATCAGGGCCAGTTGTATGCCGTTCACTTTCCATTTTTGTTGCAGTCGTTCGTACCAGCGCATAGGGGGGTGTTAGGTGGTGCGAAGGTCCGGAATTTCGACCGATTTGTTTGGCTTTTCCGGTTTGCGAAAGCCGGAAAAGAAGTTGACTGCTTAAACGGGCTGAAGCCTACCAAAGGCGCTGAGATGCAAGCGATAAGAACATAAAAAAAAACCCAACCACACCGAGTATTTTCAGCGTGGGGGCTTATTTTTGCGGCGATTTTCGACAGAATATCCACATTCCTACCAATAATCGTGTCTATGAACCTCCAACACGTGCTTTTAAGACGTTTCTCGATCCTTCTGATCTTATTGTTCTCCTGTTCTCATTCAATGTTTGCGCAGGACATTGCCGCCGGTAAGGCTTTGTTCATGGGCAAGTGTGCCTCCTGCCACAACGTATTGAAGGATGGAACAGGTCCTGCATTGAAGGGGCTGGAAGAGCGCCACAAGTGGGCAGATCATAAGGAACTGCAAGCTTGGATCAATAATCCTGCTGCGTATATGGCTAAGGACCCTTATACGCAGGGACTGAAAGCCAAGTATGGTTCGATGATGACCGGTTTTGCTGAGATCACCCTCGCAGATGTAGACAATATTGTGGCTTACATCAATGATGCGGCGATCGTGAAAGTGGCGCCTGCTGCTGCGGGTGGACAAGCACCGGAAGGTGATCAAAACGCTGTTCTTTTCGGAATCATTTCATTGGTATTGGGTGTGATCGCGCTGATCCTGATGCAGGTCAATAGTAACCTCAAGCGCATGTCGGATGATGCGGATGGATTGAAAACGCCTGCTCCGATTCCATTCTATCGTAAGAAATCAAACATCGCCCTGATGTCCATTGCCTTCTTTGTATTCGGTGGATTCATGGTGGCAAAAGGAGCGATCGGAATGGGTCGTCAGAAGGATTATCAACCTGAGCAACCCATTTATTATTCTCATAAAGTGCATGCCGGCATCAATCAGATCAGCTGTTTGTATTGTCATGGTAGTGCCTGGGAGAGTAAGCATGCTGCGATTCCTTCCACGAATGTGTGTATGAATTGCCACAAGGCGATCAGCACCTATGAGAAAGGGCCGAAGTTGTTTGATGAAGAAGGAAAAGAGATCAATGGTACTGCCGAGATCGCCAAGTTGTATAAATATGCCGGATTCGATCCCAACAATCCGAATCAGTGGGATCCTTCCAAGGCGAAGCCCATCGAGTGGGTGAAGATCCACAACCTGCCTGACCATGTATATTTCAATCACGCGCAACACGTGCGTGCGGGTGATGTGCAGTGTCAGAGTTGTCATGGTGAGATCACTGCCATGGATGAAGTGAAGCAGGTAGCTGACCTCAGCATGGGTTGGTGTATCAACTGTCACCGCGAGACCAAGGTGAACTTCAACTACGACAGCACCGGCGGTAATAAATTCTATAGCTTATATGAGAAGTTCCATAACGATATCCGCAACGGGAAGATGGATAGTGTGAAAGTGAAGGATATCGGCGGACTGGAGTGTCAGAAATGTCACTATTGATCGCAACAGGAACCAAACGAAGAAACCAGAATCTTACAAACTGTATTCCATGAGCCAAAACAAGTACTGGCAGAGTTTCGGAGAAGTGAATTCGGGCGAATCCTTTCGTCAGCAACATCAGGATGAGTTCCGCGAGGAACTGCCTTTCGAAGGTTTCGACGGTGGATTGGCGGAAGCCAAGGCCCCTCGTCGTGATTTTCTGAAATACCTCGGATTCAGCACGGCAGCAGCCACGCTGGCTGCGAGTTGCGAGATCCCGGTGAAGAAGGTCATTCCGTATGCGAACAAGCCGGAGAATCTGATCCCGGGTGTGGCTCAGTATTATGCTACCACGTTTGTACAGGAAGGAGATGTGGTGCCGGTATTGGCGAAGGTGCGCGATGGTCGCCCGATCAAGATCGAAGGAAATCAGCTGACAGGAAGTGCTTTTGCACATGGTGGAACATCTGCCCGCGTGCAAGCTTCAGTGTTGGATCTGTATGATACACATCGTCTGCGTTACCCGCAGCAAAAGAAGGGTGATGCCTTTCAGGAAGTTCCTACGTACGAGCAATTGGATAAACTGATCGCGGAGCAAATGAAGGCGGCCGGCGGCAGTGCAGTATTGTTGACCTCTACCTTGAATTCTCCTTCGACACAAGCCATCATCAACGGATATAGCGGATTGAAGCATGTTCAGTACGATGCGGTTTCTTATAGTGGTATGTTGCTCGCCAATGAGGCTTGTGGTTTCGGAAAGCAATTACCCGGATATGATTTTGCTGCAGCGGATGTGATCGTGAGTTTGGGTGCTGATTTTCTTGGAAGCTGGCTGAGTCCAGTTGAATTTGCAAAAGCTTACTCAGCGGGTCGTAAGATCGATGCGGCGAATCCGCGCATGAGCAAGCACTATCAGTTCGAAGGTTATCTCAGCTTAACCGGTGCTAGTGCCGATGAGCGTTTTGTACATCGTCCATCTCAAACCGGTGTGGTTGCGTTGGCCTTGTTGTCGGCGCTGAATGGCGGAGCGGTTGAATTGAGCGATGCCAAGCTGAAAGCGGGTATCGAGAAGGTAGCAGCTGATCTGAATAAGAATAAAGGAAAAGGACTGGTCGTTTGCGGAAGCAACGACAAGAATGTGCAGGTGGTGGTGAATGCCATCAACCAGGCCATCGGTTCGTTCGGTTCTACCATCGATTGGAAAAGTACCGTGAATTATCGCAAGGGCATCGACACCGATATGAATGTATTGGTGGCTGCCATGGAGGCGGGTGAAGTGGGTACGCTGATGATCTATGGCGCGAACCCTGTATATAATTATCATGACGCCGCTCGATTTACGGCTGCGTTGAAAAAAGTGAAGGTGACCATCAGCTTCAATGAGCGGATGGATGAGACCACGGAGCATTGTCAGTTCAGTGTGCCTTCACATCATTATTTGGAGAGCTGGGGCGATGCGAACCCGAAAGCGGGCGTGATCTGCTTTCAGCAGCCTACCATTCATCCGTTGTTTAAAACGCGTCCCTTCCAAACATCTCTGTTGAAGTGGAGTGGCAATGACACGGATTACGATGTTTATTTCAAGAATTACTGGAATGCCCAGCCCGGTGGTGAAGCAGCTTTCAATGAAGGTTTGCAGAACGGCTTGCAGGAAGAGGCTTCCGAAGGAAAAGGTTCGGGTAACTATTCTTCCGGTTCATTGGCCGGAGCAGTTGCGGCCATCAAGAGTTATGCAGCGGTGACTGGTACCGAAGTGGTGCTCTATCAGAAAGCGTCTATCGGAAGCGGTATCGGTGCAACTAACCCCTGGTTACAGGAGTTGCCGGATGGTATCAGTAAGGCCACGTGGGACAACTACGCCTTGATGAGCATGCCGATGGCGAAGGAGTTGCTGGGACTGGATCTGATGAAAGGTCCCGAGAAGGACATCAACAATTATGAGTTCTATCCACAAAAACCGGTTATCAAGATCACGTTGGGCAAGAAAGAAGTTGAATTGCCTGTATTGATCGTACCGGGTATGCAAACCAATACCATTGCGATCGCGGTGGGTTATGGTCGTGGTGAGAAATTAGGTAAGACAGCAGCCGGCGTAGGACAGAACGCGTATGTGTTCACTTCCTTCGATGGCATGACCGTTTCCTATCAGGGCACGGTTACGCTGGCCGATGCCGGACGTAAGCATAAAGTGGCTACCACGCAGATTCACGGAACCTATGATGATCGTACAGAGGTAGTTCGCGAAACCACCTTGGCGACGCTGGTGAAATATCCGAATACGATCCCAGATTACCGTAACCATCTCGAAGAAGCGTACGGTAAGGGAACCGATACAACGGATTTCCGCAAGAATGCAACGTTGTATGGTTCACATGCACAGCCGGGTATCAAGTGGGGCATGAACATCGATATGAATGCCTGCTATGGTTGTGGCTCCTGTGTGGTTGCTTGTAATGCAGAGAATAACGTTCCTGTTGTAGGTAAGAGTGAAGTACTTCGTTATCACGATATGCATTGGTTGCGCATCGATCGCTATTTCGTGAGCGATGCAGCGGATCCGAATCAATTGAAGGGTGTGGTGTTCCAGCCGATGATGTGTCAGCATTGCGACAATGCTCCTTGCGAGAATGTTTGTCCGGTTGCGGCCACTAACCACAGTGCAGAGGGTATCAACCAGATGACCTACAATCGTTGTATCGGAACTCGTTATTGCGCCAACAACTGTCCGTTTAAAGTACGCCGCTTCAACTGGGCTGATTATACAGGAGCAGACAGCTTCCCGAACAACCGTGATCAACAGGTGGTCGGTAAGTTGGATCCCGTGATCGAGCAGATGAACGATGATCTCACGCGCATGGTATTGAATCCGGATGTAACGGTTCGTTCCCGCGGGGTGATCGAAAAATGTTCGTTCTGTTTCCAGCGTTTGCAGGCTGCTAAACTGGAGGCGAAGAAGCAAGGTCGTCCGCTCGCGGATGGCGATGCGAAGACCGCTTGTCAGACTGCTTGTTCAGCCAACGCGATCGTATTCGGTAACGTACACGATAAGCAAAGTGAGATCACACAGGTGCGTGCAAACAATGCCAGCCGTAGCTACTATGTATTGGAGCAATTACATGTGTTGCCCAACGTGAGCTATCTGGCGAAAGTGCGCAACACGGATGAGTTGATCGAACCGGCCACGCATCATGCGGCAGCTGCTGAAGAGCATGCACCTGCCACACATGGTGAAACGGCTCCGCATCATTGATATTGAACCTTGAAAGAGAAAGAATATGGCATCACTTCGGTATGAATCGCAAGTCAGACAACCCCTGGTAGACGGCACCAAGGATTATCATCAGGTGACGGAAGACATCTGTCGCCCGGTCGAGGCCAAACCTTCGCGGCTTTGGTGGATCGGATTCCTTGTCTCCGTAGCCTTGTTGCTGTTCGGAGTTGTCTCCGTCGCTATGGAGGTTACGTATGGTACAGGGCAGTGGAACCTGAACCGTACCATCGGTTGGGGTTGGGACATCACCAACTTCGTATGGTGGGTCGGTATCGGTCACGCCGGAACACTGATCTCCGCGATCCTCTTGCTATTCCGTCAGGGATGGCGTACCGGGGTGAATCGTGCTGCTGAAGCGATGACCATCTTCGCGGTAATGTGTGCGGGTCAGTTCCCGATCTGGCACATGGGTCGTGTATGGAATGCGTTCTTTGTTCTTCCTTATCCGAATACACGTGGTCCGCTTTGGGTGAACTTCAACTCACCACTTTTGTGGGACGTATTCGCGATCTCAACTTATTTCACAGTATCGCTTCTATTCTGGTACTCCGGATTGATTCCTGATATGGCTACACTCCGTGACCGTGCCAAGAAAAAATGGGCGAAGCTTTTCTATGGTGTGGCCGCTTTCGGTTGGACAGGTTCCACCAAGCACTGGCAGCGTCATGAGGCATTGTCGCTGGTGTTGGCCGGATTGAGTACCCCGCTTGTATTATCTGTACATACCATTGTATCCTTTGACTTCGCTACTTCTGTCGTTCCCGGTTGGCACACAACGATCTTCCCGCCTTATTTCGTTGCGGGTGCGATCTTCTCCGGATTTGCGATGGTGCAGACCCTGTTGTTGGTGACGCGTAAAGTATTGTCATTGGAAGAATACATCACCCTCGAGCACATCGAAGTGATGAACAAGGTGATCGTGCTTACCGGCTCGATTGTGGGAATTGCGTATCTGACCGAGTTGTTCATGGCTTGGTACAGTGCGGTACCTTATGAGTGGTATGCGTTCAAAGAGAACCGTTTGAATTTGGATAGTCCGTATGGTTGGAGCTATTGGATAATGATGGGTTGTAACGTATTGTCGCCCCAGATCTTCTGGTTCCGCAAAATGCGCCGTAATCTGTTTGTGACCTTCTTCATGTCGATCCTGGTGAATATCGGTATGTGGTTCGAGCGTTTCGTGATCATCGTAACCTCCATTTATCGTGATTACCTGCCTTCTTCCTGGAGTACGTATTACACGCCTACTATCTGGGAGGTCGGGTTCTACCTGGGAACCTTCGGTTTGTTCTTCACCTGTTACTTCCTCTTCTCTAAATATTTCCCTGTTATTGCAATCGCTGAGATCAAGCACATCTTGAAAAAGAATGGTTCGAATTTCAAGCAGGGCATGTCGAAGGAGGAGAACGAATCACTTGATGCATATGCTGACAAGCATGTGCACGGTGATCATCATTGATTTGTTAACCGGTACACCTGGGGTGTGCCGCAAATAACCCGAAAGGGAGATAAGTTATGAGTGTACAAAAATTCGTGGTCGGCAACTTTTACGACGAAGCGGTTCTGTTCCCCGCCGTCAAGAAGGTGCGCCGTGCCGGTTACAAGATCCACGACGTGTTCACGCCGTTTCCGATCCATGGTTTGGATCATGCGATGGGATTACGCGACACCAGTTTGCATACGGCCGGATTCATTTATGGGATCACGGGTACATCTACTGCTGTCGGATTCATCACTTGGGCGCTGACGCTGGATTGGCCGATCAATTTTGGTGGTAAGCCGTTTTTTGCTTTGCCCGCCTGGATTCCGGTGACCTTCGAGTTGACCGTACTGTTTGCAGCGGTAGGGATGGTACTGACGTTCTGTTATCTCTGTCAGCTCGCCCCTTTCGTGAAAAAAGATCATTTCAATCCTCGTTCTACCGACGATACGTTCGTGATGGCTGTTGAGTGTACGGATGCCACGAATGAAGCGGAAGCGATCAAGTTCCTGGAGAGCGTGGGAGCGAAGGATGTGACTGTCATGGAGAAAGAGACCGGCTGGTGGTTGGGTCGTTACGATCACGACACCATGCGGTTTCAAAAATCCACCAACGCCTAATATCTAATACTGAATTTGATGAAACGTATATCGATCTTTTTCGGAGTGCTGACCACGGCAGTGGTGTTGATCGGATGTTCCAATGTGCGTCGCGATCCCGGTACGGTTTACATGCCGGACATGTCGTACAGCCGCGCGTATGAAACCTATGCATCCACCGAAGCATTGACGCAGGCCGGTGTTAATTATACCGCTACGCCTGTATCCGGTACGATTGCTCGGGGTGAGATGGCTGGCTATCCGTATAAAAATGATTCAGCCGGTTACGCGATGTCTGCTTCTGTCAAGAATCCGCTTGAGGTGACTTCGGTCGATCTCAAAGAAGCCGAGCGTTTGTATCTGGTGAACTGTGGTATCTGTCACGGTAAGAAGTTAGATGGAAACGGTCCGCTTTGGAACGATGGTAATGGTCCTTATCCCTCCAAGCCCATTTCCTTAGTCGGTGATGCGAAGTACGAAGCGATGGCGGAAGGAACCATGTTCCATTCGCTGACCTACGGAAAGAATGCGATGGGTAGTTATGCCTCGCAACTCAGCACTAAACAGCGCTGGATGGTGATCACGTATGTGAAGAGCAAGCAAGGAGCTAAAGCTGCGCCTGCTGCTGCCGACAGTACTGCTAAATCGATGTAAGAAAGAAAAGAAACGACGAACAAAAACGAATACAGATGTCAACACGCGATCAATTCATTGTCCCCAAGCGTTACAACACCCTCGCAATCTCCTTGATGGCCGTGGGCTTATTGGCTATTGGTGCCCTCTGGTTTTCTTATGGTGCTAAAGGGGGTCATGATGGTGCCCGTTTCTGGGCCTCTCTGCTGCAGAACAGCGTTTTCTTTCTGCTGGTAGTGAATGCTTCTATGTTCTTCATCTGTGCTACCACACTTGCCTGGGGCGGATGGCAGATGGCTTTTCGTCGTGTGCCGGAGGCGATCTCAGCGGTGGTGCCGGTGATCGGTGTGATCAGTATGGGTATCTTGTTTGCGATCGTGTTCGGCGGTGATCATACGATCTATCACTGGACCGATACCCATCATGTGGCCGGTGATCCGGTGTTGAATCACAAAAAAGGGTTTTTGAATAAAAACTTCTTCGCAGTTGTTACCGTGCTTACGATCGGCCTTTGGTCTTTACTCGGTTGGAAAATGCGTCAGCTTTCTCGCAGCCTGGATGAGAATCCGATCACGGATCTCGAGGGTCGCAAAAAATACATCTGGAACAATACGGTTTGGGCTGCCTTGTTCGCGGTGGTATTCGCGCTCACGGTGCTTTCTTCTACGCCTTGGTTGTGGTTGATGAGTATCGATGCGCATTGGTACAGCACCATGTACAGCTGGTACACCTTCGCCAGTACGTTCGTATCCGGTATGGCCTTGATCGCCTTGTTCGTGATCTACCTGAAGAACAATAATTACTTGGAGTATGTGAACAATGAGCACCTGCATGATATCGGTAAGTTCATGTTCGCCTTCTCGGTATTCTGGACCTATCTGTGGTTTTCGCAGTATATGTTGATCTGGTACGCCAACATTCCGGAGGAAACGGTTTATTTCAAACCACGTGCACAGGGTATCTACAGCGGTATCTTCTGGTTGATGTTGGTGATCAACTTCATTGCGCCGCTCTTGATCCTCATGACCCGCGGTGCAAAGCGTAATTATGGTACGGTGGCTTTCATGGCTGTCCTGATCATTTTCGGTCACTGGCTCGATTTCTATCAGATGGTATTCCCGGCGGTTTCTCCTGATCATGTACCGATGATCGTGTATGATTTCGGGGTGGCGTTGTTTTTTGTGGGACTGATCCTGTTTGTGGTGGGTCGGGCCTTGACAAAGGCGCCTTTACTGGCCAAGAATCATCCGTTCGTGAAAGAAAGTCTGATCCATCATACCTGATCTCCTAAACGAATTCAACTAATTCCAATCACGTCCTAGAACTTTACGTTATGCAAGTCTTATTCATCATTGCGATCCTGGTACTGGCTTTCGTGATCATCTTCCAGATCTCCAAGGCCAGCGAGTATGTGGCGGTATTGCGCGGTTGGGAACGCACCCGTAAGCAGACCAATCGGATCAATGCCTTTATGCTCCTGGCATTTTTGGTGCTTGGATTGATCGGCGTGTATCTCTGTAACGAAAAATTCAAAGGCCGTATTCTCGGCGAGCCGGCCTCCGATCATGGTGTATTGGTTGACCGGATGTTGTATGTGACTATAGCCGTGACGTTTGTGGTCTTCCTGATCACGCAGATCGCCTTGTTCTGGTTCTCTTATAAGTATCAGGAGTCTGATGACCGGAAGGCTTTTTTCTATCCGCACAACAACACACTTGAATTGATCTGGACGGTTATCCCTGCCATTGCCCTTACGGTACTGGTTGGATTCGGGATCGTTTATTGGTTCCGGATCACCGGTGACGCACCCAAGGATGCGATGCAAGTGGAAGTGGTCGGTAAGCAGTTCGGGTGGGAGTTCCGTTATCCGGGAGCTGATGGCATCCTCGGTAAAAAATATTTCAAGAACGTAGATCCGGCGGCGGGTAATCCGGCCGGACAGATCTGGGAAGATTCAACCAATAAGGATGATGTTTTTGTGGAACAGGAAATGCACCTCGTGGTGGGTAAGCCTGTGAAGCTGGTCATCGGTGCGAAGGATGTGATCCACGATGTGGGACTGGTTCATTTCCGCATGAAGATGGATGCGGTACCCGGTACACCCACTACGATGTGGTTCACCCCGAAGTACACGACCAAGGAAATGAAAGAGAAGACCGGTAATCCGGATTTCGTATATGAATTGTCTTGCGACCAGATGTGTGGTAAGGGTCACTGGAGTATGCGTGGTGTAGTGGTAGTTGAAACGCAGGCAGAGTTCGATGCCTGGTTGGCTTCGAAGAAACCCCAGTACCTGGTAGCGAATCCGGATAAAGATCCTTCCAACAAAAAAGAAACACCTGCTGCGACAACCAATGCCGTAGCGATCAATTGATAAATCCATCCAAGAACCTGTCAAACCAAATGTATGAGTGAAGTATTGAACCAACAGGCAGCTGTTACCGACGGAGCACATGTAGCTCACCCTCATGAGCAGGCGCATGAGCATCATCATGAGACCTTCGTATCGAAGTACATTTTTAGTATGGACCACAAGACCATCGGGAAGCAATTCCTGATCACGGGTATTGTGTGGGCCATCATCGGCGGACTCTTCTCGGTCCTCTTCCGTTTGCAATTGGGCTATCCGGAAGAATCGTTTCCGATCCTCGAAACATTTTTCGGTGAGTGGGCCAAAGGCGGACAGATCCAGCCTGAATTCTATTATGGTCTGGTGACCATCCACGGAACCGTACTCGTATTCTTCGTATTGACCGCCGGTTTGAGCGGAACCTTTGCGAACCTACTCATTCCACTGCAAGTAGGAGCACGTGATATGGCTTCGCCGTTCATGAATATGCTTTCTTACTGGTTCTTCTTCCTCGCCGGTGTGGTGATGTTGAGTTCCATTTTTGTGCATACCGGACCTGCTTCCGGTGGTTGGACCATGTACCCGCCACTCAGTGCCCTTCGTCAGGCCGGTGATGGACAAAAACTCGGTGCCGACCTGTGGCTGGTGAGTATGGCGTTGTTCATCGTCTCTTCCTTGTTGGGCGGATTGAATTATATCGCTACCATTCTGAACATGCGTACAAAAGGAATGAGCATGACCCGTATGCCGCTCCCCATCTGGGCGATGTTCTTCACGGCTATACTGGGTGTATTGTCTTTCCCTGTATTGTTGTCCGGTGCTATTCTTTTGTTGTTCGACCGTAACCTCGGTACCAGCTTCTATCTCAGCGATATCGTTGTGAACGGAGAGATCCTTCCGAATGAAGGTGGTAGTGCGATCCTGTATCAGCACTTGTTCTGGTTCCTTGGTCACCCCGAAGTATACATCATCCTGTTGCCAGCAATGGGAATGGTGTCGGAGATCTTGTCAGTGAATTCCCGCAAGCCCATCTTCGGATACATGGCGATGTTGGGTTCCTTGTTTGCGATCGCCATCCTCGCCTTCTTGGTATGGGCGCACCACATGTTCGTGACCGGATTGAATCCGTTCCTCGGTTCGGTATTCGTTCTGTTGACGTTGCTGATCGCGGTTCCGTCGGCCATCAAGGTGTTCAACTGGTTGACGACGATCTGGCGAGGTAATATTCGCTTTACGCCGGCTACCTTGTTCGCGATCGGTTTTGTGAGCTTGTTCATCTCTGGTGGATTGACCGGTATCTTCCTCGGTAACTCTACCATCGATATTCATTTGCACGATACGATGTTCGTCGTGGCGCACTTTCACATTGTGATGGGTGTGGCATCATTCTTCGGCATGTTTGCCGGGGTTTATCATTGGTTCCCGAAAATGTTCGGTCGTTACCTCAACAATACGATGGCCTACATGCATTTCTGGGTAACAATGATCGGATCGTATTTGATCTTCTGGCCGATGCACTATCAGGGTCTGGCGGGTGTACCTCGTCGTTATCTCGATAAGCGTGGCTGGGTATCGTTCAATGATTTTGCAGATCTGGACAAGATGATCACGGTTGTGTCGATCGTGGTGTTCGCCGTTCAGCTGCTGTTCGTATTCAACTTCTTCTATTCCATATTCAAAGGTCGTAAGGTGCGCACGCAGAATCCTTGGGGTGCGAATACGCTGGAGTGGACTACCCCCATCAATCCCGGACACGGGAACTGGGAAGGTGACATTCCGGAAGTTCACCGTTGGCCTTATGATTACGGAAAGGATGGACGTGAGTTCATTCCTCAAACCGAGCCGGTTAGCGCGCAGGAGAGCAAGACTCATTGATCGCAGACCGACCGATAAAACATTCAGCGTTGGCCAAACTTCGTGATTATTGGACGTTGACCAAGCCTTCGCTGAGTATCCTGGTGGTGTTCAGCAGTGTGGTGAGTTTTATGCTCACCCGCGGTTACGAGTCGTTCGCCGACCCGCTCTACCGGATACTAACGCTCTTTGTCAGTGGATTTTTGGTAACAGGCAGTGCCAATGCGATGAATCAGTGTGCTGAAAAGGACACCGATGCCGGCATGAAGCGAACCGCTTCCCGACCCATCGCATCCGGCAGAATGTCGGTACAGGCCGGATGGATCTTTGCGATCGTGACCGGTGTGTTAGGTGTGGGTTGGCTCGGTTGGGCCTTCAATACACTTACGGCTGTATTGGCTGCCATCAGTTTATTCCTCTACGCATTCGTCTACACCCCGATGAAGAAAGTCAGCTCGATGGCTGTTCTCATGGGTGCGATCCCCGGGGCTTTGCCCTGTTTGATCGGGTGGACAGCCGGAGAGGGTGAATTGAGTTTGGGAGGATGGATCGTGTTCGCGTTCCAGTTCTTCTGGCAGTTTCCGCATTTCTGGGCGATCGCTTGGGTAGCTCATCGTGATTATTCGGCTGTCGGATTCAAACTGCTTCCGGCCGATCAAGGTCCGACCCGCTTCACCGCCCTGCAAACAGTTTTGTATTCACTGCTACTGGTGCCCGTTACCTTGTTGCCTTATTTCTCCGGGATCTGTGAGTATGGTTCCGTGAGCGGACAAGTAGGGCTTGGATTGGTGATCCTGTCGAATGTTTTCATGATCGCTCGTTGTGTGCAACTCTACAACGGCATGGATGTGAAGCAGGCCCGCCGTGTGATGTTTGGCAGTTATTTGTATTTACCTGTTGTGATGCTGAGCTGGTTGCTCAGTAAAATAACAGTCGGATAAATGGATAGATGGATCGAAGATGAACATGAGTATGACCAATAAGACAGAACAAAAGCGCATGCATCCGCATAAGTTCACCCTTTGGGTGGCTATCGGAAGCTTGCTGATGATGTTCGCCGGTCTCACCAGTGCCTTCATTGTGAAGAGCAATCAGGTGAACTGGAAGCCTGTTACCATGCCCGTATGGTTCACGGCCTCCACCATTCTCATGTTGATCAGCAGTGGCACCATGCAGCTGGCGTTGAAATCATTTCGTGAGCGCGTAATGAGGAATTACCGCTTGTGGATGTTGGTGACCTTACTGCTCGGTGTGGCATTTGTGGCGTCGCAGTGGATCGGCTTTCAGGAGTTGTGGTCGAAGCAGGTGACGTTTCAGGGAGCCGGAGCCGGACAGTTTCTGTATGTGATCTTCGGATTGCATGCGCTGCACGTATTGGCCGGGGTGATCGTGTTGATCATCATGGCGATCCGTTCATTCTCAGGTGCGGTGAAGAACTACAGTCCTGTACCCGTGGAGATCGCGGCAACGTATTGGCATTTCGTAGATCTCTTGTGGATCTATCTATTCGTCTTCTTCCTCGTGGTAGGGAGCGGACAATAAAAATTGAAACATTCGATAAACGGTATAAGCATGTCGACAACAACAGCACACGTTCAGCATCCGAAATGGTGGAGCGGCGGTAAAAGTCCCTTCAACCTCGAGTATGGTAAACTCATGATGTGGTACTTCCTTATGAGTGATGCCTTTACGTTCGGTGCGTTTCTGATCTCCTACGGAACCATTCGTTTCAGTCAGAATTTCTGGCCAGATCCCAACGTGGTGTTCAATGCATTCCCCGGAGCCGGACATGCGAATCTTCCGCTGGCTTTCGTGAGTGTGATGACCTTCATCCTGATCATCAGTTCGGTGACCATGGTGTTGGCCGTACATGCCGGACATAACAATGATAAAAAAGGCGTGGTTAAATGGTTATTCTGGACCATCATCGGTGGTGCTGCCTTCTTGGGTTGTCAGGCTTGGGAGTGGCATCACTTGATCACCGGAGAGCATGCTGTACTGATGGACGGACAACTCGCGATCGTTGGTCAAACCACAAGCGTTAACCCCTGGGGCGATCTGGTCTCCAATGAAGCTGCTATGGCTGCCTTGGCCAAGACGCCGCATGAGACGCTGGTGAATCTGGCTCATTTGAGTGATCATAACATGACACATGAAGCAGCTGCTAAGTTGAGTCATGCTGACTTGATGAAGACCGTTTCTGCCAACCTCGATTCCTTGCACATCCGTAAGAATGGTCCGGTTGCTTTCGGCGGATATTTCTACGGCATCACCGGCTTTCACGGTTTCCACGTATTCTCCGGCGTGATCATCAACATCGTGATGCTGATCATGACACAGAAAGATGTGTTCGCCAAGAGAGGCCATTATCTGATGATCGAGAAAGCCGGTCTGTACTGGCACTTCGTAGATCTGGTATGGGTATTTGTATTCCTTTGCTTCTATCTGATCTAAAATCCTGAACTACAACTTTGAACTCTGAACCCTGAACTAATTGAATATGCAACATCCAGCTTTTGAAGAAGTAACCGTACACCATCACGTCGATAACGAAACGTTCAAGAAGCGTGTTCGCAACACCACGATCTTGTTGTCGGTCGTGACGATCATTGAACTGTTGATCGGTTTGGCGATCTACAACATTCACAAGGGAGAGAACCCAAGTGAATTGCTTGTGTTGATGTTCAAAGGCATGGTGTGCATCCTGACGTTGGCCAAAGCCTATTACATCGTAGCGGTATTCATGCACTTGGGTGATGAGCTCCGTAACATGATCATGACCATTGTAGTTCCCCTGTTGCTGTTCGTATGGTTCATCACGGCCTTCATCTGGGACGGTAGTTCTTATAAGAATCTCCGGAATAAGTACGACAGACATTTCCAGGAGAGCACCATGCCGGCTAAGCATGGCGCACATAAATAACTCGTTTCCCTCGAACCCCCGGGGTTCCCGGTTGTTCTAAGGACGACACAATCGTATCGCTTTGAACAAACGCGCCTTTCTTGCAATACTACTGGCACTCTTCGTGCCGCTTGTTGCTTACTTCATCGTGTCTGACCTAAGTGGATCTGCCACACAGATGCCACGTCATTACTTCCCTGATTCAGTCGTGCAGCGGGTGGTAAAGGGTAAGCAAGTGCTTGATACCGTTTGGCATCAGGTTGAGGAACCCAAGCTGATCAATCAACTCGGTGACACTGTCACCTTTGATAGTTTACGAGGCAAGATCCTGGTCATGGATTTTTTCTTTACTCGTTGCCCCACGATCTGTCCGGCTATGACCATGAACATGAAGCGAATGGCCGAGTCGATCCACAATGGCAAGCGAGTGGGAGATAAGACCAACAAGCGCGTGCACTTCATTTCGATCAGTATCGATCCGGAACGAGACAGTTTGGAGCGGATCAAACATTGGGCCGATCGATTCCAGGTGAATCCGGAACAATGGTGGATACTGACCGGCAACCGCGATTCGATCTACCAGTTTGTACTGGAGGAGATCAAGCTTGGCTTGATCGATGGAGAGGGTGTTGATTCCAATTTTGTACATAGCGACAAGTTCGTGCTGGTCGATCCGAGTCGACGCGTACGCGGTTATTACAGTGGATTGGATTCGATGGAGCTGAAAGAACTTTCGAACGATCTGGTGCTGCTCACGATGGAAAAAGATCCGAATCGAAAATTTTTCCTGTCCGGAAAACTTCCGATCATAGCCTTTGCTTTTTTGGCTGCCTTATTCGGGGTGTTCCTTTTATTGTTTCTCTTAAAAAAATCACGCTGATATGTTAGCACCTGTATGGAAGAAAAATGATGCGAAAGCGCGGGTATTGATCTTTACTTTCTCAGCCATTGTATTCGCTGCCGTCGTGATCTTGGGACGTATCCAACTCAAAGTCGATCTGGGCTTTGATGTGCATGTATTTGCCAAGGCCAATGCCGTGATCAATTCGTTGGTAGCGGTACTGCTGTTAGGCGGGTTGTTCAGCGTGAAGTCCAAAAACTATTTGCTGCACAAGCGGATGATGATGATGGCCATGTTGCTGTCTGTTTTATTTCTGGTCAGCTACATCGCACACCATCTGTTTGCCGGTGAAACAGCATTTGGAGGTGAGGGTACCATCCGCACCGTATATTATTTGATCTTGTTCACGCATATTCCATTGGCGGGACTTATCCTTCCGTTCATTTTATTTTCTGCCTATCGGGCACTGATCGGAGAATGGCCAGCCCATAAAAAGCTGGTTCGGTACACTTGGCCGATCTGGTTTTATGTGGCTGTAACCGGTGTGATCGTATATCTATTGATCAGTCCGTATTATCAGTAACGATACAGGACTTTATTGCGGGCGATGATACAAGCGCCCATGACACCCGCTCGTTCACCCAATTTGGAGAGTGATAGTTGCGTGTCGCTGTTCACCAAACTCAGTGAGTATTTATTTACGGCACTTCGAATGGGCAATCGGAGATAGTCACCTGTTTCAGATAAGGTTCCGCCCAGTATCAATAGTTCCGGATTGAATACATTGATCAGCATGGCGATGCCCTTTCCGAGTTTCTCACCGATATCGGCCAGGATCTCGATGGAGAGAATGTCTTCATTTTGTGCCGCCTGAATGATGTCGAGCAAGGTGATCTCACTGACATCTTTTTTCTTTCGCATGGCCGATGAGCTCGACCCTTGTTCGATCCGCTCCCGGAATTTTCGTATCAAGGCCATACCCGAGGCCTCGGTTTCCAGGCATCCTTTTTTTCCGCAGTGACAGAGCACTTCATTTTCAAAAAATGGGATGTGTCCGAATTCCCCACTGAAACCGGATTTACCGTAATAGAGTTTGCCATCGATCAAAATACCCAGACCGATTCCATAGTCCATGTTCACGAACAATACATTGCGCCTATTCTGCATGTCTGAACCACAATACTCTCCATAGGCCATGGCGCGGGAGTCATTCTCCAACACCACGGGGATACCGATCTCCTTTTCAATGACGGTCGCGAGCGGCTCTTCATGAAAATGGAAATAACTATAACTGTATCCGTTCGTGTGATTGATCCGTCCCGATAAATTGATGCCCACACTCAGGATCTTTTCTCTTTTGATCTTTTGCTCGGTGATGAAGTTTCGAATGATGGTCAGTAACTGCTGTAATGACTCCGGGGTATTCTCCAACTTGAACGGGATCTTCTCCCGAAGATCAACCAAGTGTTTTTTGAAGTTCAACAGTCCCAGGTTGACGTAATACCGCTTCACGTCCACCCCGATGAAATAACAAGCCTCCGAAACCAGTCCATATATACTGGCCCGTCGCCCCCCCGTAGAATCGAATTTGCCTTCATCTTTCAATAACCCATCCTCGATCAATTCATTGACCAGACTGGTCACCTTAGGCACACTGGTATTCAGTTCCCGGCTCAGTTCCGTGATGGTGGAATGTCCATTTTGGTCTATAGTATTGATTATCAGCCTCTTGAGAGATCGATTCTTGAAAACCACTCCGGAGGCGTTCTCATCGCTGAAAACCTCAAATAATCGAAGATGGCTGGCCATAGATGATGATCCGCATTCTTCAGGCGGACAGGAAAACTAAAGAATTTGCGTAAATAAGGCCCTAAAATCTTGTCTATTAATAAAAAAAATTAAAAAGTTATGCCTGTTGTATAAATATTTTATGTTCTTTTGGAGGCTTCTCTATTTTTTAACCAATTGCTTGCCATGTTTGCCAGTGCTGCTACGGTAGCTACGCCGGGTATTGCCCGGTACAGTGATCTGTATTTGTCGGAGTTGACGGACAATATTCTTCCTTTTTGGGTGGAGCATAGCCTTGACGAGCGCAATGGTGGTTTTTATACTTGTTTGGATCGATATGGAAAGGTGTATGATACGGACAAGTTTGTTTGGTTGCAGGGGCGTCAGGTTTGGTGTTTCAGTTACATGTACAAGCATTTGGGTCCGAATCCGCAGTGGTTGCATACGGCTTTATTGGGCGCGGAGTTTTTGAAAAAACACGGCAGAGATACCGAGGGTAATTGGTATTTCTCGTTGACGGCAGAGGGTAAGCCGTTGGTGCAGCCATATAATATATTCAGTGATTGTTTTGCTACGATGGCCTTTGCGGCACTGGATCGCATACAGCCACGCGATGAATGGAAGCAGATCGCGTTGGATACGTTCGAGAATATTCTTCGTCGACAAGACGATTGGAAAGGTATTTATAGTAAGGCGGTACCGGGTACTCGACCACTGAAGAATTTCAGTTTGCCCATGATCTTATGCAATCTCTCCTTAGAGTTGGAGCATTTGATCGGCGCAGACCGAGTGAATGAATTTGCACCGCACGTGATCGATCAGGTGATGAATGTGTTTTATCAGTCCGATTCCGGATTGATCCTGGAGAATGTGCATCCGGACGGAACTCCATCGGATAGTTTTGAGGGACGCGTACTGAATCCGGGCCATGCGATCGAAGCGATGTGGTTCATCATGGATCTGGCCAAGCGTTTCAACGATCAGGCGCTGATCGAAAAAGCAAAAGACATTCTGCTGCACACGCTCGAGTATGGATGGGATAAAGAATATGGCGGGATCTTTTATTTCCTTGACATAAAAGGACATCCAACGCAGCAATTGGAGTGGGATCAGAAATTATGGTGGGTGCATGTGGAGACGCTGGTGGGACTCGCGAAGGGCTATGCACTTACCGGTGATCCTCGTTGTGCTGCTTGGTTTGAAAAAGTGCATGATTATACCTGGTCACATTTTCGAGATGTGCCGAATGGAGAGTGGTTCGGTTATCTGAATCGCCGTGGAGAGGTCTTGTTGCCCTTAAAAGGAGGCAAGTGGAAAGGATGTTTTCATATTCCCCGTTCGTTGTATCAGGTTCATAAAACATTATCCTCTTTAAACGGATGACGATAAGACGTTCATTCATATCATCAGTCGTTTGTCTGCTTGCCGGATTTATTTCGATAAGCAACGCATCTTCTATTGCTCAGACGCGTCGAGTGGATGTGTTGGTCGTTGGAGGTGGTGCAGGTGGTACAGCTGCCGGCATACAGGCCGCACGCACTGGTGCCCGCACACTGATCGTGGAGTCAACCCCTTGGTTAGGAGGCATGCTTACGTCGGCAGGCGTGTCTGCAACCGATGGAAATCATATGCTGCCATCCGGTATCTGGTCGGAGTTTCGGGAGCAATTGTATAAAGTATATGGCGGACTGAATCGCATTGCTACCGGGTGGGTGAGTAATACGCATTTCGAGCCGCGTGTAGGTGATAGCATTTTCAAAGCGCTGGCATCGAAAGAGTCTCGATTGGAAGTGCATTACGGATATGAATTGATTTCGATTCTGAAAAAAGGAAATCGTATTCAAGGCGCCCGATTCCGTCAGCTCAAAACCGGAAAGAAGTTGACCGTTCGTTCTGCGCAGTTGGTCGATGGAACCGAATTGGGTGATGCCATTGCCAAAGCCGGTGTTCCTTTCGATGTAGGGATGGAGGCCAGTGCCCTTACCGGGGAAGATGTAAATGTTCCTTCTTCGAATGACATCATTCAGGACATTACCTATGCAGCGGTACTGAAAGATTATGGTAAAGGGGTGGATTGTACAATGGTTCGTCCCATTGGCTACGATCCGCGTGAATTTGACGCTGCGTGTACCGATTATTATAATGACAAATCGCGCATCGCCCCCAACGTGGATGCACAAAAAATGATCACGTACGGGAAGCTTCCCAATAAAAAATACATGATCAATTGGCCAGGACATGGCAATGATATCTATTTAAATCTGATCGATCAGTCCCCGGCCGATCGGATCCAATCCATGGAAACTGCGAAGCAACAAACCTTGCGGTTCATCTATTTTCTGCAGGATCAATTGGGATTCCGAAACCTGGCGTTGGCGGATGATGAATTCGGTACAGCTGATCGTATGCCGTGGATGTTGTATCATCGGGAAGGCCGCCGGATGCAAGGGTTGACTCGATTCAAGATCCAGCATATTGCTCGTCCCTTCCGTAATGAGGAACCACTATATCGCACCGGTATTTCGGTAGGCGATTATCCGATCGATCATCATCATCGGAAAAATCCGAATGCGCCGCAACACCTGGGATTCTATCCGGTTCCATCTTTCAATGTTCCGATCGGATCGTTGATCCCTGCAAAACACATGGGTATCATCGCGGCAGAGAAATCGATCAGTGTCAGTAACGTGGTGAATGGTACCACTCGTTTACAGCCTTGTGTGCTGTTGACCGGACAAGCAGCCGGATTACTTGCGGCAAAAGCTGCTTTATCAAACCGCCATGCTGTTGAGATCCCGGTACGGGAGATTCAGCAATCTTTAATTGATGCGAAGGCATACATCATGCCGTATGCAGATATCACTCCGGCGCATGCTCATTTTGCTTCCGTACAACGCATCGGTGCGACTGGTTTGATACGTGGAAGATTGCATCCATCGGGTTGGGCGAACCGGACCTGGTTCGATGCCGATTCAATAGTTCAATGGGAAGAGTTGATGCCTGCACTGCAACAATATATCGGAAATATGCCCGGGCATAAAAAAGCCGGATCGATCCGAGGGAATGACCTGTTTTGGATCTTGGATCGATTTCAGAAAGGGTCTTTCAGTGAAGCACAATTACAAAATCTTTTTTCAGACGCCGGGTTTGGCTCTTGGAATGCCGAGCGTTCGATCCGCAGGGTGGAGTTAGCTGTTGTGCTCGATCGGCTCGTCGATCCGTTCCGCTCGAGGGCTGTTGATCATCAGGGAAATTTTAAATCACCATAAAAATTCAACCAATCAAAATCGATCGATTATGAGACAATTAACCATTTTGAGCTGCTTCCTCCTATGCATGCTGGGGCAGGCATTCGCTCAATCCACCCGTATTGTCGGAACGGTATCCGATGCTGCGGGAAAAGGAATTGAGGGAGTATCTGTAGGCGTGAAAGGGAAATCGGGCGGCGTAATCACCAACGCGGCCGGTAATTATTCCATTGCTGCGTCTGTCGGCGACCGACTTCTTTTTTCTTCTGTTGGCTTTACCACACAGGAGATGGAAGTGAAAGGATCTCGCCTGGATGTTGTACTAGCTGCTGCCAACGGCGACCTGGGTGAGGTTGTTGTAGTAGGTTATGGCTCGCAGCGTAAAGGCAATGTGACCAGTGCGGTCACAACTGTCAAAGGAGCCGAGTTGATCAAGCGTCCGCTTGCCTCTACCAGTATGGCGTTGCAGGGATTTGCGCCCGGTGTTGTGATCCAACAAGGATCCGGTCAGCCTGGTGCAGATGGTGGATCGATCAATATCCGCGGTATCGGTTCCATCACCAATAGCAGCGCGCCGCTGATCATTGTTGATGGAGTAGAGGGTGTCAGCATAAATGATGTTGACCCGAACGTGATCGAGAGCATCACCGTCTTGAAAGATGCAGCTTCAACAGCTGTATACGGGGTACGTGGTACCAATGGTGTCATCCTCATCAAAACCAAACGTGGTGCAGCCGGGAAAACGGCTATATCGTTCAATAGTTTTGTGAGTAAACAAACGCCCACGAATTTTCCGGAGCTGATCTCTTCTGTGGATCACATGATCCTCTTCAATGAGTTTCGTACGAATGCCGGAGGCGCCGCTCAATTTTCTGCGGCCGATATCGATCGGTATCGCAATACGCCTGCCGACAATCTCAATGTATTCAATACGGATTGGAAAGATCTGATCTTCCAGAATTCCGGTTTGATGCAAAACCATAACCTGATCGTGAACGGTGGTTCTGAGAAGGTAAGCTTCCTCGCATCAGGTACCTATCTGAACCAGCAGGGAATCGTTACCAATAACAGTTTTAAAAAGTACGATCTGCGTTTGAACGGCGATATCAATTTGAGCCGTAAAGTGAAATTCACAACGGATCTATTCTATACCAAAGCCACCAATACACAGCCCGCCGGTATGTCTCCTAATGAGATTGTACAGCGTGGTATCTCTATGGCACGTCTCTGGCCCGCGAAGTTTGCGGACGGACAATACGGCGATGCCGGTCAGACCAACCGTATCAACCCTGTTGCAGCAGCAGAGGCATCCGGACTTAACCGTGCGGAAACACCTACCTTATCTGTTCGCTTTGCCTTGAATGCAGAAGTGTTCCGCAACTTTGTCGTTGAAGCAGCGTATAACTCACGTTCTTCCTGGACGGAAGCGTATGTTGCCCGTACGGCCTATGCTTCTTTCAACCCCAACCCCGCCGGCAATAACTATCTGTTTGCACAAATGGTGGGTGACTCCTTGTTGAGTTATACCAACAACCGACTCAATAGCAATCAGTACTACGCTTCCGGTACCTATAGTTTCCAGTTGAAGAAAGATCATCAGTTCCGTTTGCAAGGTGGTTTTCAGGGATTGGATAATGTGATCACTTCCGTGAGTGCTTCACGTGCCGGACTTTCTAATCCGGATCGTCCGTTTCTGAATCTGGCAACCGGTTCATTTGCAGCACCGAGCGGATCGGCGAATGATTTCGCCCTGGCAGGTTTCTTCGGTCGTCTGAATTACAATTTCAAGCAGACGTATCTGTTGGAAGCGACCGGACGTTACGATGGTTCTTCCCGTTTCAGTCAATTGCGCGGTAAGCAGTGGGGCTTCTTTCCCAGCGTGTCTGCCGGTTGGGTGATCACCAAGGAGAAATTCATGGAGAAGGTTGACTTCATCAACTATGCCAAGCTTCGCGTTTCGTATGGTATGCTTGGTAACCAGGAGTTGGGAAGCAACTATCCATTCGTAGCCCAACTCAATCCGGGTACTGCTTACTATTTCAACAATGTATTGACCCCGGGATCATCACTCAATAACATTCCGAACGAAACCGTGAGCTGGGAGAATTCAACACAAACCAATATCGGTGTCGATGTTGCGTTGCTGAAAAGCAAGCTGAATGTCACCTTTGATATTTATCAGAAGAAGATCACTGACATGTTGATCGATTTCCCGGTTGCGAATGCGTTGGGATATGCGGGTAGCTCCGTGATCCCTGCTAATGCGGGCAGCATGGTAAATAAGGGTTGGGAATTGTCTGCCACTTATCGTGATAAAGCCGGTAAACTCAATTACAGCATCACGGCCAATCTCAGTGATGTCCGTAATGAAGTATTGGATACAAAAGGCTTAGACATCGTACAAGGCAATCAGGTTTCTCGTGCAGGCTTCCCTGTTCGTTCTTATCAACTGTATCGCACGAACCGTTTGTATCAGCCGGGCGAGAACTTTAATAGTCCTTACAACGGAACCCGAGTAACCGGTGCTGGTGACATCAAGTATGTTGACCTAGATGGTAATGACACGCTTAACGCTAAGGATCGTGTACTGATGGGAAATAATTTCCCTCGCTATGATTTCAGCTTGAATCTGAATGCTGATTACAAAGGATTCGACCTGAATATCTTTTTGTTCGGCGTGGCTATGCGTGACAACTATATTTCCGGCGTAGGAGTAGAGCCATTCAATGCAGGTAACTGGTTTGCTACTGGATTGACTTCTGCACTCGAGCGTTGGACACCCGAGAAGACGAATTCTCGCTACCCACGTCTGTTCTCCGGTGGAAACGGCAACTATATCGCATCTGATTTCTGGTTGCGTAACGGTGCTTTCATGCGTATCAAGCATATCACCTTGGGATATACCCTGGACAAGAAATGGGCAGAGAAGATCGGTGTACAGCAACTGCGTTTTTATGTGAACACAGTGAATCCGTTCACGTTCTCCAATTACGAGCCCGGTTTCGATCCGGAGATCAGTAATACCAATGGAGCTTTCTATCCGATCATGAAAACCACCACCGTTGGTGTTAACCTCCGCTTTTGATCACCCGCAAAAATTCAATCATGAAAAATAAATTCATAACCGGTTCTCTTCTCCTGCTGGTGCTTGCGATCGCACCGGGTTGTAAGAAGTATCTCGACCGGAATCCGCTTTCTACTTTCTCGCAGGCCGACTTCTATAACAATGCTGCTCAAGTACAGCAGGCGCTTACCGGTGTCTATAGTGCGTTCGGCGCACGTACGGTGAGTCCGGGTTTCAATAACCCTACACCCTACTATTCGAAGATGGATCTGTACACGGAGTTGGGACATGAGCGTGGACTGAATGGTACCATCGCATCCGGCGCCTATAATTCAACCAACGGTACTGTCTCCGAATTGTGGACCGCTTTCTTCCAGGTGGTACAGCGCGCTAATAACCTGCTGTTCTACATGAACAAGGCACAGTCCACCATGTCAGAAGCAGAATACAAGCGTGTACAAGCCGAGGCCAAAGTCCTTCGTGGCTTGGCGTACTGGCACCTCATTCAGTATTTCGGTGATGTACCGTTCTTCTCCGCTCCACCTTCCACACCTGAGGAGATCTACAGTTTTACACGTACTGATAAGAAAGTCATCATCGATTTTCTGATCGAAGATCTGACGGCAAGTGCTGTTGACCTCGATTGGTTGCCTGGCCAATTCGGTCGCGTTAGTCGTGGTGTTTCACTGGGGACTGCCGCTCGTTTGGCGATGCTGATGGGTACCAATGAGTATTATACCAAAGCCGCTGATTTGACAGATAACATCATCGCCAATGGTCCCTATGCGTTGAATCCTGTTTACGGTAATCTTTTCCGTAAGGCCGGACAAACTGCTAACGTAGGAAATGAGATCATGTTCATTTATCCTTACGGAGATGCAGATCCAGGATCGTTCAATTATCTGAATCTCGTTCAGGGGTCTCGTAACCAAGGTGGGCAATCGAGCCATTTCCCCAGCCAGTTTTTGGTGGATCTGTTCGAGTGCGTGGATGGACGAAACATTGCCGAGTCACCTCTTTACAATCCTGCTCGTCCGAACCGCAACCGCGACCCGCGGATGAAGCAGACTGTGATCGTTCCCGGTGATACGGTGATCGTTCAAGGATTCACCAGCATGGTGTTCAATATCAATGCTACCGTTGCAACTTTCAATACAGGTACACAGGCCATCACTTTCCCAAGCACTACTACCAATCAGGACAGCCTGAATGCTTTTGGCGCTCGTCAGAACGGTTTGGGTAACTACTGGCGGAAGTATTTGCAGGATCGTGATATCAACGGAACAGCGGGTAACTTCTTCAAAGTAGGTTGGGTTTATATGCGTTATGCCGAAATCTTGTTGATCAACGCAGAAGCACATCTGGAAAAAGGATCAGCTGCTTCAGTTGTGGCTAATGCTGTCAACCGAGTGCGTGCTCGTGCCGGCATGCCGAACGTAGATCCTGCTATCCTCGGAAGCACACAGCGTCTCAAAGCACTGGTGCGCCGCGAGAAAATGGTGGAACTGGCGAATGAAGGATTGCACATGGCAGATCTTCGTCGCTGGGATGATGGCGCCTATGCTGCCCGAATCATGCCTGTACAGATTTACGGACAGACAACTTCTAACATGCGGTTGACTGCCGGTGTCGGACTTGAGTTCACGGCACCTGCTGCTGCCCCTACATTCGATGCCACGTATGAAGTGCCTTTCGACTATACCGGAAGTGCTGCTCGTCGTCTGCAGCGTGAGACTCGCATCTACAATGCGAATCAGCATCGCCTTTGCCCCATCCCCCAAGGTGAGCTTGATAAGAATAAGAGTCTCACCCAAAATCCTGGCTGGTAACAATCAGTATACATAAGCAAGAACCGGCCGCCCTTTCTAGGGTGGCCTTTTTTTTAGAATTTTATGCCGATGAAACAACGACTTGAATCCCTTGATGCGCTTCGTGGTTTTGCGATACTGACCATGGTTCTATCCGGTAGCATTGCCTTCGGAGGTATACTCCCGGGCTGGATGTACCATGCACAAGTCCCTCCGCCTAAGCATGTATTCGACCCGACCCATCCCGGTATCACGTGGGTAGATCTGGTCTTCCCATTCTTTTTATTCAGTATGGGTGCTGCATTCCCCCTTGCAATGAATGGGTCTGCAGGCAGGACAAATTTGTACAGCGTTTTGTCTGCCGGATTTCGTCGGTTTGGTCTGCTATTATTTTTTGCCTTATTCTCACAACATTTCAAGGCATGGGTTTTGTCCGACGCGCCTCAACTACGCGAACAGATCCACTCACTTGCCGCCTTCACGCTCCTTTTCGTTGTTCTCTACGAATGGAAAGGAATTCCCTCGAATCGCATCCGATTACTGCTTCGGCTGGCAGCATTGGTCATCTCTTTGTTCTGGATGTCTCAGATGCATTATGCAAAAGGGAATGATATCGATCTGTATCGTTCTGATATCATCATCGTAGTATTAGCCAACATGGCCTTATTCGGAACGATCATTTATGGAACCACCCGAAACAGACCCTGGATCCGATTGGCTGTACTGCCATTGGTGCTGGCGATCTTTCTTTCTGCTAAGCAAGACGGATGGGTCAAGGATTTTTTCTCCTTTTATGCCATCGGGGCATTCAAATTCGATTGGGCCTATAAATTTTATTTTCTCAAGTATTTGTTTATCGTGATACCCGGCATGTTTGCAGGGGAGTGGTTGATGGGGTGGCATAATGGGTCAAACACTTCGATTCCACATAAGCGTATCGTATCGTTACTCGGATTGAGTTTGATCTGTTGGAACTTATACGGACTGTATACAAGGCAATTGACGCTTAATTTATTCGGGTCTGTGGTTTTACTCGGACTCATCTATTGGATCATTCGTAAAGCTGAATCCCTTTTCCTGCGTCGATTGTTTATGGCCGGGGCGTATTTGCTGCTACTCGGACTATCATTTGAATCTTTTGAAGGCGGAATAAAAAAAGACCCTTCTACCTATAGTTATTATTTTGTTTGTTCCGGTCTGGCATTCATTATGCTATTGGCTTTTGAAGGACTGCGGGATCTGCGATTTGTCTCCAGGGCCGTATCCTTTCTTTCCATACAAGGACAAAATCCGATGGTGGCTTATGTGGCGGGTAGTTTGCTGTTGTTACCCTTGATGAACATCACCGGAATCAAGCCTTATTGGGATTCCATGAATCAGAATGCCTGGATGGGATTTGCAAAGGGTGTGATATTCACGGGACTGGTTGCCTTGATCACGTACTTGTTTGTGAAGCGTCGTTGGTTCTGGCGGACTTGAATCGGCTGATCTCCGTTGGTTGGGTAAAATGCATATCCAAGGATTTTTATTTTAAACGTTTAAAAAACGGAACGAGCTGATGCATCGGGGTAATTTGCCTGGTTTTGAAAAAGCAAATTATGTTACCGTTGATTCAGGTTCGTTTATTACAAATCGGTAAGCAGCAGTGGATACGCATTCAATTTCCGTATCATGCTGGGTTAATTGATGTTGTGAAGCGGTTGGGTGATGCTACGTGGAGTTCGGTTCATCGAAGTTGGTTGGTAGCGTACACGCAAGTCCGGTATGAACAAGTGAAGGTTGAGTTGTCAAAGCACGCGGTTCTTAGCTGTGCTGAAGCAGATCAGGAAGTGACTCGTTTAGCAGGGCGTGATCGAGCAGGGGAGTTATACGGGGCTGAGGTGGTTCGGTTGGAGCAATGGATGCGTAGCAGGCGCTATAGTGACAATACCGTCCGTGTTTATATGGATGCCTTATGGGTGTTTTTGCATTTTTTACAGGAAAAACCGCTGGGTATTGTATCGAATGAAGACATCATTCGTTTCAATACGGAGTATATATTAAAGAGGCGATTATCGCTTTCGTTTCAGAATCAGGTAATCAATGCGGTGAAGTTGTTTTTTAGTATTCAATCGGGTAGGCAATTAAATCCGGAGGGGATCGCGCGTCCGAGGCGAGAAAAGCGGTTGCCCAATGTATTGTCTAAATCGGAGGTAAAGCGGATTTTAGCTGCGCCGGTCAATGTGAAGCATCGGGTAATGTTGGCGCTTATTTATGCTTGTGGGCTTCGCCGGGGCGAATTATTAAATATTAAACCGACCGATATTCAATCGGATCGAGGCTTGTTGTTTATTCGGCAAGCTAAGGGTAAGAAGGACCGCGTCGTACCGATTCCGGCGACCCTGCTAGAGCAATTGCGCAGCTATTTTGTTGCTTACCGCCCAAAGCTGTATTTGTTTGAGGGCCAAGGCGATGCACAATACAGTGAAAAGAGCATACAGCAGGTATTTAAACAGGCGCTGTATAAGGCCGGGATTGGTAAGCCGGCTACTTTGCACTGGCTACGACACAGTTATGCCACACATTTATTGGAGCGTGGAACAGATCTACGATATATCCAGGTTTTGCTGGGTCATAGTAGTACACGCACCACGGAATTGTATACACATGTCAGCAGCCAGAATTTGCAACAGATTCGAAGTCCATTCGACGATTTATAATAAATTACAACATGAGACTATTACAGACCTATACACCGAGACTGGTTGTCTAGGTTGGTGAAAGTAGGACCTATAAGTAAGTTAGCGGTCATTGTAGGACACCCAAACAACATCGACATAAAATGAGTAAACAAGCATTCAGTAAGACAGACCTTGACAATATTTTGACATCTCTAAATTATTATGACAATTTCAAAAACAAATACTTGTATAAGAGGTTTGACAAAATTAATTATGGAAAGCGAATAGGAGAATTAGAGTTTTGTAATTTTTTTGACGCAGCGACAAAATATACATATTCAAATCAAATATCGGACGAAGTTTTCCAAAAATGGAATAGGGTTCTAAATGAAAAAACAACAACAGAAGAGGAAATGTTTTGTACAGTTTTAGAGGTGTTTGTTTGGGGTGACGTTTTAAGCGGAAACGTTAAAAAAGCAATTGAACTTTATAAAAGTAAAAAACTTGGTAAATACATAAGACAAGTAATTGGCTTATTAGACAAACAAGAAATTATTCTCAAAACAAAAAAAAGCGACCCGAATAAAAATAATGAAATTGAACTAATATGGTCAAGTGGCTGGACAAAGGTTTATTCTTTCATCAACAATGACATTCTGATTTACGACTCAAGAGTATCAGCGTTTCTAAATCATACTTTAACTTACGACATCAACTACAATGAAGAACAACTTAACGAATTAAAAAAATTGACAACTCATTTATTTAATTTTCAAGGTGCAGAAAAAAGAGAACGGTTAGTTGACAAACAAAAGTTTGGCTTTAAAAATAGCAACCCCAATGGTGTAAATGGACTTAACGCAAATTTGGTTTCTTCGTGGATAATTGAATTATTAAAAGACAAGTTGAATCTACAAGAAGAGTTTCGTTTATTTGAGAGAGCATTTTTTATGCTAGGTTTTGACTTGAAACAAATTAATGGACAACACAATGACTGAAAAACAACGAACCGCTAACAGCACATTGGCAATAGGCGGGGTTTCGTCTCCGCTTGACAGTTTTGTGGTAGCCGAAAGTTCAGTTCTCCGAACTAACTTTTGTGCTGAAAAGCCCGCCCATCGCCAATCTGCAAAACGTTAGCAGCAAACAAAACAGACAACCCAATGAACAACACATTTAAAGACAATTTTTCAAAACAAGCAGAGGTTTATGTAAAATTCAGGCCGACATATCCACAAGAATTATTCGAGTTTCTAAGTAGTCTAAATTCTGAACACAAATTAGCTTGGGATTGCGGAACGGGAAACGGACAGTCTGCTGTAAACTTAGCGGACTACTACGAAAATGTTTATGCGACAGACCCAAGCGAAGAACAAATAAAAAACGCGATTACTCACGAGAGAATAGTTTATAAAATTGAAAATGCCGAAACCCCAAGTTCAATAGAAAATAATTCGGTTGACTTAATTACAGTTGCTCAAGCTGTTCATTGGTTTGACTTTGACAAATTTTACACACAAGTAAAGAGAGTTCTAAAGACGGATGGAATAATTGCAGTTTGGGCATATGGTATCCCTACCATAAATGAAGAACTAGACAACATCATCAGAGACTTTCATGACAACATTATTGGTGAGTTCTGGCTTTCGGAAAATAAATTAATTGATAAAGAATATTCAACAATACCATTTCCGTTTAATGATATTAAAACACCTGAATTTCTTATAAAAAAACAAGTAACCCTTACGGAAACATTAGGTTATCTTAGAAGTTGGTCGGCAACTCAAAAGTATATTGACAAGTATAAAGAAAATCCAATAGACATTTTATCACAAAAGCTTCAAGACCATTGGCAAGACATTGAGAAGCAGAAAGAAATGACTTGGAAGTTAATTTTGAAAGTTGGAAAAATTGTCAGCTGCTAACAGCACATTGGCAATAGGCGGGGTTTCGTCTCCGCTTGACAGTTTTGTGGTAGCCGCAAGTTAAGTTCTCCGAACTAACTTTTGTGCTGAAAAGCCCGCCCATCGCCAATCTGCAAAACGTTAGCACCAATTGCGGTCGACACGAGAACAATTAGTAATTTTATTTTTCGGTCGACCGGCTTACGCACAAATTATAAAAAACAAACCTGCGTAGGACGTATAAACCCTCACTCACCTTTGTTTGCAGACAGTTCATCGTGTGTTTGTTTTTTGTGGCGACCGCTCTTCAATTCCGTTTTTAGTTCTTCGCTTTTAAATTATTTTCGTTTGGTCAAGAGACAGGTTTTTCGTTTTCAAAAAAATAATTTACGCCGGACTTCTGGGTTCAATTTTCGTTTTCAAAAGTTATTTCGTTTGGACGAGAGGCAGATTTTGTGTTTCAAAGTAATTTGGGTTTGACAAGAGACAGGCTTTTCGTTTTCTATTTTTCTTTTCGGCATTTTACTTTTCGGTTGGCAGACACGTGTTAAATGTGTTAGCGTGGTTTAGTCTCGGTCGACATTGCAACTGGTGCTAACCGCAAGCAGGTTCCATGCCGGTGCTTTTTTTTATTTTGGCATTTCGGCGGACATTCGTAAATTTAGCTAACCGACGGCCGGCACGGAAACCTGCTCGCCAAACGTTAGCACCAATTATTAAATGACGACAGACACTTTAATATTCAAGGACAAAATAATTCGTAATAACGACCTTGAGTTGACATTTCATAAAGACGCTTTTTGGAACTATAATGAAAAGCCGCTTCCGATTGTAAAATATACCCTGACGAACTGCAAAGACTTGAACTCAATAAAACTCGACACCATAGGCTATTACAACGACGGATTTACAATCGAAACAAGACAAGAGAGCAATAAAACTGTTTTCGAGATGACCGATATTGACGATGTTAAAATAAAAATCATTTGTGACAAATCTGAAAAAGAAGAACGTGAATACAATAAGCAAGACTTTGTTGACTTAATAACAGAAATTTTAAAGCAACGAGACAACGAATACGATGCTGTTGCACTTTTGACGAAAAGGGCGGACGACTTAAAACAATTCCTTAATCACGAACTTGATGTTGCAACAAGAAAAATTACACAAGCAAACTGGTTGACTGAGGACAAAAAACACTTTCTTCTTGGACAGCAAGAAATTATAAGAAGAGTGCTCGAAACAATGGACAGAAAATAACTGGTGCTAACAGCTACTACGCGACCACTTTTTGCGTGTTAACGCTCAAATGTGTAACTTGACATAGCAAAAAACGCGCGCAAGGCTGCAAACCGTTAGCGGGCATTGTAAAACGACAACAGTCAAACTTTCAAAGGCATAAAATATGGACAAATCAATCAAAGAAATATTGTGGAATCAATTTGGAGCAAGCATTGATATGCTGATAAATGCAATCACAAATTGTCCAGATGACTATTTTACGACCCACAGACGATTTTATTATATAGCATTTCACAGTACAATTTTTCTAGACTATTATCTGACAATTCCACCAACTGACTTTTTGCCACTGTTTTCCTTTACGCAAAGGGAAGCTAAGGTCAGACCAGTAGAAGCCATTGACGCTTTAATACCTGATAAAATTTACGACAAACAAGAAATAGTGGAATGTCTGAAAAAAAGCCGAGAAAAATGCAAACAATTGATTTACGCTCTGACTGATGAAAAATTAAATGAAAGGTTTACAGAAGGAGACGAGCCAAATGATATGGATTATCCAATTTTGGAAATTCTACTTTACAATATGCGACATACCCAACATCATACTGCACAACTTAATATGTTGTTACGACAAGATATTGATAAACATATGGAATGGTCATTCAGAGCAGACGACTTAAACAATGGACAATGAACCCAATAGCTGCGAAGAACAACGACCCGCTAACATCGTATGGGCAGTAGGCCTGTAGAGGGCTTTGTGTTTTTGATGCCATTGCTTTTTTTAGTTCCTGAAGGTTAAAAAGTATATGCGAAATAGCCGGGGAGGCTGACGAGGGCTAGCTCAATGAGGCAATTTGCCGGAAGCAGATACGAAGTAATCGAATCCAAAGTATACGGCCCATAACAGCGTATTGCCGCGATGCCGGCTATTTTTTCTTCGTAGGATTCATTTCGTTAGCTTTGACTACGCGCGGCACCTCGCGACATTGCGCTGCCCCACA
>Ga0082207_1000231_pt1 | contig 32606 bp, 32 predicted proteins | sample LakMenEpi10Aug09_FD_71540 | JGI IMG/M metagenome (GOLD analysis project Ga0082207, IMG submission 71540)
TCCATGACGCCAGCCATCAGAAACGAGGGCCAGGCGATCTGCAGGGCCAACAACATGACGGGCCCGATCGCGCGTTCTTCTGCCGCTTCAACCCCATCCGCCTGCGTGACCGGCGTGTGCGGGCGAGCGTTGCTCATGGCTGGGGCCGACTGGCCGCGGCGTGGTTGCGCGCCTGCATGGCCAGGGCATTGGCGTCTCCAGTCACGCTGGCCTGCACCGGTGTCTCGATCACGACGGGATCAGGATGGCCGATGGCCAGCCACAGCGTGAAGAATCCGGCCACCACCACCACCGCAGGACCCGAGATCACCAACCACACCATGGGGTGACGCCACCAGGGGGTCAGCCTCGTATCGGGCCCATTTGTGCCTTCGGACTGCCGGGACCTTGTAAGCATCGTCTGTACCTCCATTGCCTGCCTCTTCAATCGATGAATGTCGCTATCGCGGCACGATGAATGTGGTCTTTTCCTTGAGTGTTCCGAGGCTGCGGCCGTCGACTGCGTCGCGTGCCTGAACCCATACCGACACCGGGTGACTGCCGGCCTTGAGGCCAATCGCATCCTGCGCCGGCAGCTCCAGTGTCAGCGCCACCCAGCGGGCCTGCGAGCCGTCCACCGACGGGGCTTGCGCTGCACCCATTCGTTCTTCGGTGCTGATGCGCAAACCGGCCAAGCCTTCCACATGAAACTCGAACTGCTGCCGGCGCTCGGACGCATTCATCACCTGCAGCCGATAGACGTTCTGGATCTGTCCGTCCGGGCCCAGACGCGCCAAGGCAGCACGGTCACGGATGACATCCACTTTGAACGGGTGGCGCATGACCAGGCTGAACCCCACTGCCATCACGATCGCCAGCAGAATCGACCCGTAGATCAGCACCCTCGGGCGCAGCACCCGGCGCCAAGGCGAACGCCCCGGCGGCTGCGTCACGTGGTTCTGCGTGTCGTATCGCACCAGGCCACGCGGATAGTGCATCTTGTCCATCACCGAATCACACACGTCGATGCACGCCGCGCAGCCAATGCACTCGTACTGCAACCCCTTTCGGATGTCGATGCCCGTGGGACAGACCTGCACGCACAGGCCGCAGTCGATGCAGCTGCCCAAGCCCTTGTTCTGGTGGTCATCACCACGGCCACGTGCACCTCTTGGCTCCCCACGAGCCTGGTCATAGGTGATGACGAGGGTGTCCTTGTCGAACATCGCGCTTTGAAATCGGGCATAGGGGCACATGTACTTGCACACCTGTTCGCGCAGTAGCCCAGCAAACCCGTAGGTAGCGCCCCCGTAGAACAGCACCCAGAACCATTCCCAAGGCCCGAACGAGAGGGTGAAGGACTCGGCCCAGAGTTCCCGAATCGGCGTGAAATAGCCGACGAAGGTAAAGCCCGTCCACAAGCTCAAGGCAATCCAAGCAGATTGCTTGAGACCTTTGCGCCAGACCTTGTCAACCGTCCACCCACCGTTGTCGCGGCGTATCCGCGCCGAGCGGTTACCTTCGATCGTCCGCTCGATCCACATGAAGATTTCGGTGTACACCGTTTGCGGGCAGGCGTAGCCACACCACAGTCGCCCGGCCACGGCGGTGAACAGAAAGAGCGAGTAGGCGCTGATGATCAGCAGGGCCGCAAGATAGATGAAGTCCTGCGGATACAGCACCAGGTCAAAAACATAAAAGCGCCGCGCCTCCAACTCGAACAACACGGCCGGCCGGTCGTTCCATCGCCACCAGGGCAAGCCGTAAAACAGGAGCTGGGTCGCCCACACCACTGCCCAGCGCCAACTCTGGTACCACCCCTGCACCGTTCGCGGGTGGATCTTCTCGTGCTTCTGGTACAGCGAGACCACCCTCACAGGTGTTTGTTCCACCGGCGCCTGAGGCGCGGGCTGCGCTGAACGGGTGGACACGGTTAACGGGCGGCCAGCGTCGAAGAACGGTTGGACAGGCTCCAGACATAGCCAGACAGCACGTGGATCTGCTCGGGCGTCAGCATCTTGTCCTGCGCCGGCATCACATTGAGCTTGCCTTTCTGGATGATGTTCACGATGGCCTGCTCGCCCCACCCGTGCAGCCAGACCTTGTCTCTCAGGTTGGGCGCCCCCAAAGCCATGTTGCCTCGACCGTCGGCACCATGGCAGCCCGCACAAACGGCGAACTTTGTCTTGCCCGCCTGTGCGGCCAGGCTGTTGTGAGGGCTGCCGGACAGGCTCATCACGTAATGCGCCACGTTGCGCGCATCTTCGGCGCTGCCGAGCGCTGCAGCCATGGGCGGCATCTGCCCCACACGACCCTTGGTAATCGTTTCCTTGATCTGCTCCAAGGATCCGCCGTGCAGCCAGTCGCTGTCGGTGAGGTTGGGAAACCCCTTGCTTCCCCGAGCATCCGATCCATGGCAAGTCGCGCAATTGTTCACAAACAAGCGTTCACCGATACCGCGCGCCTGCGGATCGACCGACAGGGCCGCTGCGTCCATCGCGTTGAAACGTGCATAGGTGGCGGCCAGGTTCGCTTGGGCCTGCGCCTGCTCCTGCTCCCACTGTGCGCGGCTACTCCAATTCACCAGGCCCGGGTTGGCCCCTAGCCCTGGATAGAGCACCAGATAGGCAGCAGCGAACACCACGGTCAGCACGAACAGCCCCATCCACCAGCGTGGAAGCGGATTGTTCAGCTCACGCAGATCCTCATCCCACACGTGGCCGGTGGTGTTGTCGTTGGCCATCACCTTGCGTCGACTGGCAATCAGCAGCAGAACCAGGCAGGCCACCAGACCGATGATCGTGAAGGCTGCCACGAAGATCGACCAAGACGGGGAAATGAAATCAGCCATGTCCAACTTCCTCCGAAGGGAGAGCCTGACCAGGGGCCTCTCCTTCAAACACCAGCCGCGACGCGGCCTCATGCGACGGTGCGGCCCTGCGACGCCAAACGTTCGCCACCAGGCCCACGAACAGCCCGAAGCCCAACATCGTGATGAGGCTGCGTAAATCGTTGATATCCATGTTGACTCCTGAATCCCGAGGTGGTGCTTCGCTACCGACGGGGCATCTCACTTGCGCGTGGTACCCAACACCTGCAGATAGGCCACCAGGGCATCCAGCTCGGTTCGGCCTTTGGCAGCGTCGACCGCCCCTGCGATCTCATCGTCGGTGTACGGGTGCCCCAAGGCTCGAAGCGCCTTCATCTTGTTGGGCAGGATCTCGGCGTCGACCGGTGCGGCCTCCAACCAGGGGTAGGACGGCATATTGGACTCGGGCACCAAGTCGCGGGGGTTGATCAGGTGTAAACGATGCCACTCATCGTTGTACTTGCCGCCCACCCGGTGCAGGTCTGGACCGGTGCGCTTGCTTCCCCACTGGAAGGGCCTGTCGTACACGAACTCCCCGGCCACCGATGCCGACCCATACCGCAGGGTTTCCGCACGAAACGGCCGGATCATCTGCGAGTGGCAGTTGTAGCAACCCTCACGCACGTAGATGTCTCGGCCGGCCAGCTCCAGCGCCCCGTAGGGCTTGAGGCCCTCGACGGCCTGCGTGGTGGATCGCTGGAAGAACAGGGGAATGATCTCCACCATCCCGCCGACCGCCACGGTCAGCAGAATCAGCACGATCATCAGAACATTGTTGGTCTCGATCCGCTCGTGGCCGGTGGGCTTGGTGCTTGCAGACATGTTCAATCCTTCAAGTGCCAGGTCAGGCGTGCACAACCCGCAGCGGAATCGCCACCGGCTGCGAACGACCCGCCTGAACGGTTTTCATCACGTTCCACGCCATGATCAGCATGCCGCCCAGGTACAGCACGCCCCCAACCAAGCGGACCACGTAGTAGGGATAGGTCGCCTTGACGCTTTCCACGAAGCTCCAGGCAAGGGTCCCATCAGGGTTGACGGCGCGCCACATCAGTCCCTGCATGACGCCGGCTATCCACATGGCCGCGATGTAAAGCACGATGCCGATGGTGGCCACCCAGAAGTGGAGCTCGATGGCGCGTGTGCTGAACATCCGTGTCTGGCCAAACATGCGGGGGATGAGGTGGTACAGCGCTCCCATGGAGATCAGCCCCACCCAACCCAACGCACCGCTGTGCACATGCCCCACGGTCCAATCCGTGTAATGGCTCAGGGCGTTGACCGTCTTGATCGACATCATCGGCCCCTCGAAAGTGCTCATGCCGTAGAACGACAAGGACACGATCAGAAACTTGAGGATGGGGTCGTCGCGCAGCTTGTGCCAAGCGCCCGACAAGGTCATGATCCCGTTGATCATGCCGCCCCAACTGGGCGCCAGCAGCACGAGCGAAAACAGCATGCCGATGCTTTGCGCCCAATCAGGCAGCGCGGTGTAGTGCAGATGGTGCGGGCCCGCCCACATGTACGTGAAGATGAGTGCCCAGAAGTGCACTATCGACAAGCGATAGGAGTACACCGGCCGCTCGGCCTGCTTGGGGATGTAGTAGTACATCATTCCCAGGAAGCCGGCGGTCAGGAAGAAGCCCACCGCGTTGTGGCCGTACCACCACTGCACCATGGCATCCTGAACGCCGGCATAGGCGCTGTAGCTTTTGGTCAGGCTGACCGGAATGGCCGCCGAGTTGACGATGTGCAGCAGCGCCACGGTCAAGATGAAGGCACCGAAGAACCAATTGGCCACGTAGATGTGCTGAACACGCCGCTTGGCGATGGTGCCGAAGAACACGACGGCGTAGGACACCCACACCACCGCAATCAACAGATCGATCGGCCACTCCAGTTCCGCGTACTCCTTTCCACTGGTGATACCCAGGGGAAGGCTGATGGCCGCCAGCACGATCACCGCCTGCCACCCGATGAAGGTCAACATCGCCAGACCGGGCGCAAACAAGCGGGTCTGGCCGGTTCGCTGGACCACGTGATAAGACGTGGCAAAGAGCGCACATCCGCCGAACGCGAAAATCACCGCATTGGTGTGCAAGGGTCTGAGGCGACCATAGCTAAGCCAGGGAACGCCGAAGTTCAGCTCGGGCCAAGCCAGCTGCGCGGCGATGAACACGCCCACTGCCATCCCGACCACGCCCCACACCACGGCCGCCAATGCAAACAGGCGCACCGGCGCGTCGGCGTACACCTCCTCCTGCACACGGTCTTCGCCAATTGCTTGCTGGGTCATGCCGGTCTCCTTGTCCAACCACTGAAACGCATCAACACGGTGAATTGTTTCGATTTGGAATCAATCGATCCTTGATCTTCATCAAGCGCGCTCGTCCAGGATTCGCACGCCCTCGCGGTCCAAATCTTCAAACTGGTCACGGTGGACCGCCCAGCCGAACACGCCCAGGATGAGCAGTACCAGAACAGCCGACAAGGGGATCAGGAGGTAGAGGATTTCCATCAGGGACTCTCGAAGGGTTGAAGCGCGCAGGCGCTGAGGCGCTCAGGCGCGCAGGGCAAAACCGGCCCGACGGCTGTTGAATACGACCAGCAATGAACTCAGGGTCATACCCAGTCCCGCGGCCCAGGGTGGAAGCCAACCGAGCAAGGCCAGTGGAATCGCCGACAGGTTGTAGACGAGCGCCCACGTGAGGTTTTGTCGAATCACAGCCCGCGTCAGGCGTGCTCGCTTCACCAACTGCGGCAGCACCTGAAGGTTGGACGACACGATCACGAAGTCGGCACGAGCCACCGTGGCCGCAGAGCCGTGCCCCATCGCGATGGAGACCTGGGCCTGGCCCAACACCGGTGCGTCGTTGATGCCATCGCCCACCATCGCCACAACATGCCCGCTGCGCTGCAACGCGGCCACGATGGCCTGTTTGTCCTGGGGCAAAGCCCCTGACCGCAGGACCGGAAGCCCCAGGGATGCCGACACCGCGGCCACTCGATGGGGCGCGTCCCCGGACATGACGCTGCCCGACACGCCGATGGTGGCCAATTCGCGAACCGCCTGTTGCGCATCCAGACGCACCGTGTCCTGGAGGTCGAACTCCGCCTGGGGCTGGCCCAGGGGCCCGAAGGCCAGTGTCAAACCCTCCGGCACTGCGCTGTGGGCCGCGCCGGCTGCCGTGCCAGTGACCGCCTCCGGGCCGGTGCCGTGTGCCGCACCACAGACCCACTGCCGACGGCCCAATCGCCACCGCTGCCCTTGCCTGTCAACGGCCTCCACCCCCAGACCAGGGCGTTCTTGCACATGCGACCAATCCTGCATGGAAGCGGGCAACGTGGATGCGGCCTCCAACACGGCACGGGAGGCGGGATGACGTGACCAAGCCGCCAGCGTCGATGCCTTTGACAGTGCGGCCACCGGCGACACCCCAGCCGACTCGGCCCTGATCGCAACGACGCTCAGGCGGTCTTGCGTGAGCGTCCCGGTCTTGTCGAAGACCATCTGATCGATGGCCGCCAGATCCTCAATGGCCGCCATTCTTTGCATCAGTACGCCTTCGCGTGCATAAGCGCGCGCCGCAGACGTCAAGGCAGCCGGTGCCGCCAGGGACAAGGCGCATGGGCAGGTCACCACCAAGACGGCCACGGCAACCCACAAGGAACGGGCAGGGTCCACCCACCACCAGACAGCAGCGGCCAACAGGGCCAGGGCCATCACGCCCCACAGGAAGGGCGCCGCCCATCGATCCGCCAGTTGCACCAACGGCGGCCGCTCCATCGCTGCGCGCTCGGCCATGTCCACCAGGCGCGCCCACCGGGTGTCCGTCCCCAAGGCGGTGACGCACACCTCCACCGGAGGCCCTTCATTGACGCTGCCGCACCACACCGATTGACCCGGTTCGCGCAGGACCGGCAAGGACTCACCCGTCATCAAGGATTCCCGCACCTGCGTACTGCCCTTGAGGATCACCGCGTCCGCGGGGAACTGTTCGCCGGCGGACACCCGCAACCGGTCACCGAGCTTCAATTCCGCCCGGCCGACCAGGCGCACCGCGCCCGAATCGTCCAAGCGCTGGACCGATTGCGGTGCCTCGTGAAGCAAGCGCTCCAGGGAATGCGCCGCCCGATGGCGCAGCTGCATGTCCACCCAACGTCCGGTCAGCAGGATGGCCGCGAACATGGACAGGGAATCGAACACGACCTCGCTCCCAAGCGGGCCCGAAGGCGCAAATGTCGCCACGGTGCTGGCCAGGAACATGACCAGCATGCCCACCGCCACGGGCACATCCATCGTGATGCGCCCTGTCCAAAGCGCGCGCGCGGCCTGCTGAAAAAAGGGCCGCGCAGAAAACAGCATGACCGGCAGGCACAGCAGCCATTGCGCCCAATTCATCAACTGCGCCAAATCGGGGCTGATGTCATGGGATGCGGCCACGTAAGACGGGGTGGCCAGCATCATGACCTGCATGGCGCAGAACCAGGCCACAAACAGGGGCCAAAGCAGGCGCTTGCGCTCACGGGCTCGGGCCTCATGGCTTGCCTGCCCGTCATCGATCTCAGCCCCGTAGCCGGCTCGCTCGATGGCCCGAATGATCGATGCGAGATCAGCCCGCGCGGGATTCCAGCTGACCTTGACCCGTTGCTGCGCAGCGCTGACCTCAGCCGTTCGCACACCGCCCACATCCAAGATGGCGGACTGAATCAAGCCGGCACAGGCAGCACAGTGCATGCCCTGCAGCCACAGAGCGGACTCCACCCAGGGCGCAGGATCCGCGCCTGCGCAAGGCTGTTCGGTCCCGGGTCTGGCCGGAGTGGATACTTCGAGTGTCATCACAGGGCTTTACCCCAGCGAGTGCCGGGGTTCGCGGCCCATTGTTCGGGCGATACCCGCCCGCTTGCCATGACGAAGATCAAATGACTGCTCTAACCCTGCCCCACTTCGCGTCAATACGGCTCATCGGCTGGGCGCTGATGGCCGTCGTCATTCAACCTGCGGCGGCACAAGATGCCCCCCAGCAACTGGCCACCATCTCCCTGAACGCCGGCATGCACCGCATCAGCGCCGAGGTGGCGCGCACGCCCGGGGAGCGGGCGATCGGACTCATGCACCGCAAGAGCATGCCCCAACACGCCGGCATGATCTTCGTCTTCGATCAGCCCGAGCCGCTGTGCTTTTGGATGAAGAACACGCTGATTCCCCTGTCGATTGCCTTTCTGAAGGACGACGGCACGATCCTCAACATCGAGGAGATGAAGCCGCTCAAGTTGGACAGCCACTGCTCGATTCGGCCAGCACGCTATGCCCTGGAGATGAATGCGGGCTGGTTCGCCAAACGGGGGCTAAAGCCCGGTGACCGCATCACCGGCGACATCTTCAAATGAACCAATGAAAAAGGGGCCCGAGGGCCCCCTTATCGCCGCCGTCGGGCCAAGCCCTTTGGGCAGCCCGATGACGATCAAGCGAAATTGGTCTGCGCGAATTCCCAGTTGACCAGCTTGTCGAGGAAGGTCTCCACGAACTTCGGACGCAGGTTGCGGTAATCGATGTAGTAGGCGTGCTCCCACACATCCACGGTCAACAGGGCCTTGTCGGCACCCGTGAGCGGCGTGCCAGCGGCACCGGTGTTGACGATGTCCACCGAGCCGTCGCCCTTCTTCACGAGCCAGGTCCAACCCGAGCCGAAGTTCCCCACGGCCGATTTCACGAAGGCCTCGCGGAAGGCGGCATAGCTGCCCCACTTGGCGTTGATGGCCGCGGCCAACGCGCCGCTGGGCTCTCCACCGCCATTGGGCTTCATGCAGTGCCAGAAGAAGGTGTGGTTCCAGATCTGGGCGGCATTGTTGTACACGGGACCGGGGTTGGGCGCCTTCTTGATGATGGATTCCAGGTCCAGGGCCTCGTACTCGGTGCCTTTCTGCAGGTTGTTCAGGTTCACCACATAGGCGTTGTGGTGCTTGCCGTGGTGGAACTCCAGCGTTTCACGGCTGTAGTGCGGAGCCAGGTCGTCCAGGCCGTACGGTAGTGCGGGCAGTGTGTGTTCCATGGTGACTTTCGGGGTGTGAATGACAAACGATGAGGGATTGTAGGCACCGCCGGCCACCTCAAGCCGGGCGTGGGTTCTTGTCGTCCGGGCCCGCCTCCACCGACTCCACCCGCACCAGGGCCGAGCCGTCGTGCCACACCGCGTTCAGGGCATCACCAAGGGCAACCTGCGATACCGACGTCAGCGGGGTACCCCGTGCATTGCTGACCCACGCATAGCCTCGGCTCAGAACGGCACGAGGGTCCTGTGCCTGAATGCGCGACTGCGTCTGCTGCAGGCGCCGCTGTGCCTGGGTCACCTGTTGCGCCTGTGCCGCCATCAGGCGGGAAGCCCGGCGTTGCAGTGCCAGGCCTTCGTCGCGAAGGGGCGCACGTGCTGCGGTGGCGAGCCGGGCCTGCAGCCGCTGAAGGCCCTGTTGTTGCCTGGCCAATGCTGCAGCCGGACGAAGCACGGCCATGGCAAGCTGATCCAGATGCTGGGCGTGACGATCCAAGGCGCGCTGCATCGACAGGCGAGAGCGCCGAGCATGCGCAGACAAACGCTCCAACTCCTCCGTGCGGACGGTGGTCAGCCGCTCGGCAGCGGCCGTTGGTGTGGCCGCTCGGCTGTCGGCCGCGAAGTCCGCCAGGGTCACATCGGTCTCGTGGCCCACGCCACACACCACGGGGATCGGACACTGTGCCACCGCCCGCACCACCCGCTCATCGTTGAAGGACCACAGGTCCTCCAAGGACCCCCCTCCCCGCGCCAGGATCAAGGCGTCCACTTCCGCGCGCTGCGCGGCCGTCTGCAAGGCGCGCACGATCGAGCCAGGTGCCTCAGCACCCTGAACCAGACAGGGGTAGATCACCACCTCCACATGGGGCGCGCGCCGCGCCACCACGGTCAGCACATCACGCAAGGCAGCGGCCTGCAAAGACGACACCAGCCCCAGCCGCTGGGGATGAGACGGCAAGGCGCGCTTGCTTGCCGGATCGAACAGGCCCTCGGCCTGCAAACGCGCCTTGAGCCTCAGGAACTCCTCATAAAGCGAACCCGCGCCCACCAACTGCAGCGACTCCACGATGAACTGCAGATCACCACGAGGCTCGTAGAGCGCCAAACGGCCCACCGCCTCCACCCGCAGCCCTTCCCTCGGCGCGAAGGGCAACTGCGCGGCTGCCCGCCTAAACATCGCGCACCGGATCAAGGCGCCCTGGCCTTGGGCATCCTTGAGGCTGAAGTAACGGTGCCCGCTGGCGGCCTCGGTGCAGGCGCTCAGTTCCCCCTCGACGCGCAAGGTACCGAACCGGGCCTGCAGGGCATCGCCCACCGCTTGAACCAGTGCGGCCACGCCCCAAACACGCCCTTCGGGGGTGCGCTCAGAGGTAGGATTCATGGGTGCACCCCTTGGAGCGCGTGGGTAAGTACTCCACAAGCACGAACAGATGAGCGTTTCACGGGACTATGGCGTTGGAAGCCCTGTTGTTACATTTCAAGTATTTGATTTAAAAGCATATTTTTGTGATAAACAGAATCCAGCTCTTACACGGGTCGTTCAGTCGACGCGTCCGAATGCGTGACACGCCAGTTTGTTCACAAAGTTATCCACAGGCCGGGATTTGTCCACAAGCTGTTGTCGTGGGGCCACCCGCATGATAGCGGGGCGCCCGGTCGGATCACCCGAAACCAAGTGGTGGGTGGCAAGGCTGGAAAGCATCTGGTGGCGCCCGTTGCACGGCTTTGGGAGCATCTGGCTCTTCGCCCTGTGGCCGCTTTCCTGGATATACCGTGCCCTGGCGGCCGTCGACCGCACGCTGGGGCGTTGGATTGCCTCACGCGAACGTGGCCTGCGCAAGGACCGCGTTCCGACCATCGTCGTGGGCAATTGGGTGCTGGGCGGGGCGGGCAAGACGCCGACCACCTTGTCCCTGCTGGAGCACCTTAAGACCGCCGGGTGGCGTCCTGGCGTGGTGTCCAGGGGCTATGGTGGGCAAGCCAGCGGCAGTGTGAGGGTCGACCCGGTGCGTACCACGGCCACCGAGGTGGGCGACGAACCGCTGTTGATCGCCCGACGGGGACAGGTTCCCGTTGTCGTCGGCCGAAACAGGCGCCAGGCACGCGCCCTGCTGTTGGCGCAGGAGCCGCAGGTGAACATCGTGGTTGCCGATGATGGGCTCCAACACCATCGCCTGTGGCGCGACCTGGAAATCGCCGTGGTGGATGAACGGGGCGCCGGCAACGGGTATTGCCTGCCAGCCGGGCCCCTGCGTGAGCCGCTGCCACGCAGGCTCGGGGACCGAACCATGGTCCTTTACAGCGCGGGCTTGGCGTCCCTTTCCTTGCCTGGCGCGGTGGCCGTACGCCGACTGTCCGGCGTCCAAAGCCTCAGGGAGTGGCAGCAATCGACACCCCTGCTGGCCGAGGGCGGCTGGCCGTCCGTCCTGGGCCGAGCGGTTCATGCCGCCGCCGGCATTGCCGTACCCGATCGCTTCTTCGCCGGCCTGCGACAGCAGGGACTGCAGTTGGCCGAGACCTATGCGCTGCCAGACCATGACCCGTGGACCGAAGTGCCGTGGCCGGCCGACACCGAGGACGTGGTGGTGACGGAAAAGGACGCTGTCAAGCTTCTTGGCTCGGCCGCCGCCAGTGGGCGCACCCGGATTTGGGTGGCGCGGCTAGACTTGTCGTTGCCCCCTGCATTCACGAATTCGCTGGACGCGCGCCTGGCCGCGCTGCAAGCCGGCACCTCATGAGCGGCACTGGCCGCGCTACGAATGGACAACCGCCTCATCGAACTTCTCGTCTGCCCCCTGTGCAAAGGCCCGTTGACACTGCGCCGCGACGCCGAGCAACGGCCCGTGGCATTGGCATGCGCGGCCGACCGACTGCTGTTTCCGATCCGTGATGGCATCCCGGTGATGCTCGAATCCGAGGCACTGCCGCTGGAGGAAGAAGGCCTGGCGCCGTGAGTTTTCACGTCATCATCCCCGCGCGGCTGGCGTCTACGCGACTGCCCAACAAGCCCCTGGCCGACATCGCCGGGGTCCCGATGGTGGTTCGCGTGGCTCGCCAGGCCCAGCGCAGCGCAGCCGCTCGAGTGGTGGTGGCGGCCGACCACCCGCAGATCGTGCAAGTCTGCCAAGACCACGGTGTACAGGCCCTGTTGACACGGCAGGACCACCCCAGCGGAAGCGACCGACTGGCCGAAGCCTGCCTCCAACTGGGCCTCGGCGACGAGGAAGTGGTGGTCAACGTCCAAGGGGACGAGCCGCTGATCGAACCCGACCTGATCGACGCCTGCGCGCACGCCCTGAGGGCGGACACCGCCTGTGTGATGAGCACCGCCGCACACCCTTTGCATCAGCTTGATGATTGGCTGAACCCGAATGTCGTGAAGGTGGTCACCAACGCACAGGGGCGCGCGCTTTACTTCAGCCGCAGCCCCTTGCCGGCGTGGCGCGACCGTCTGCCCGATCAGACCCTGGGCGAAGCCCCAGCGCCGGTCCTTCGCCACGTCGGCCTTTATGCCTACCGCGCCGCCTTCCTGCGCCGCTTCCCCACCTTGGGCGCATGCCCGCTGGAGCAGGCGGAGATGCTCGAACAGCTGCGCGTGCTGTGGCACGGATTCGCCATGGCCGTTCACGTGACCGAGCACGCACCAGCGCCAGGCGTGGACACGCCAGAAGACCTGGAGCGCGTCAGACAGCTCCTTCAATCCCGACCCTGACGCTGACCCCGTCAGCCTTGCGCGGGAGTGTGCGTGTTATTCTCAATTGAGGAGAACCTACCGCCATGAGACTCATACTGTTGGGCGCACCCGGCGCCGGCAAGGGCACCCAAGCTGCCTTCATCTGCCAGAAGTTCGGTATCCCCCAGGTGTCCACTGGCGACATGCTTCGCGCGGCCGTGAAGGCCGGAACGCCGCTGGGGCTGGAAGCCAAGAAAGTCATGGACTCGGGCGGTCTTGTCAGCGACGACATCATCATCGGTCTGGTCAAGGAGCGCATCTCACAAGCCGACTGCGCCAAGGGTTTTCTGTTCGACGGATTCCCACGCACCATCCCGCAGGCTGAGGCCATGAAGCAAGCCGGTGTGCCCCTGGACCTCGTGCTCGAGATCGACGTGCCAGATGCGGCCATCATCGAGCGCATGAGCGGGCGACGTGTGCACGTGGCCTCGGGCCGCACCTACCACGTGAAGTTCAATCCGCCCCAGGTGCCCGGCAAGGACGACGCCACGGGCGATGACCTCATCCAGCGCGATGACGACAAGGAAGAGACCGTGCGCAAGCGCTTGGACGTCTATCAGAGCCAAACCCGGCCGCTGGTCGACTACTACTCACGTTGGTCCGCCACGGGCGATGCCAAAGCGCCCCGCTACGCCAAGATCAGTGGGGTCGGCTCGGTGGACGAAATCACCGCACGCGCGCTGGCTGCATTGGGCTGATCGACACGAGGAAATCCACATGGAAATCAAAGGCAAAGTCTTCATCGTCACCGGCGGCGCATCGGGCCTGGGCGAGGGCACGGCCCGCATGATCGCTGCCGAAGGCGGCAAAGTGGTGATCGCCGATCTGCAGGAAGACAAGGGGCGTGCCCTGGCGGCCGAGCTCGGTGGCGCCTTCGTGAAGTGCGATGTCGCCAGCGAGGAAGACGGCAAGGCCGTGGTGGCGCAGGCAACCTCAATGGGCACGCTCATGGGCCTGGTCAACTGCGCCGGTATCGCGACGGCCTCCAAGACGGTGGGCAAGGACGGCGCGCACACGCTGGCCCTGTACACCAAGACCATCATGGTCAATCTGGTGGGCAGCTTCAACATGATCCGCCTGGCCGCCGAAGCCATGTCCAAGAACGATCCCGAGTCGACTGGCGAGCGAGGCGTGATGATCAGCACGGCCAGTGTGGCCGCCTATGACGGGCAAATCGGCCAAGCCGCGTATTCAGCCTCCAAGGGCGGCATCGTGGGCATGACCCTGCCCATCGCCCGGGACCTTGCCCGCAACGGCATCCGCAACATGACCATCGCTCCCGGCATCTTCGGCACGCCGATGCTCTTCGGGATGCCCCAGGAGGTGCAGGATGCCTTGGCCGCCGGCGTGCCCTTCCCCAGCCGCCTGGGTACCCCCCAGGATTACGCCAGGCTGGCCAAGCACATCATCGAAAACGACATGCTCAATGGCGAGGTCATCCGTCTGGATGGCGCGATTCGTCTGCCCCCGAAGTGATGGCCGCGCCAGTGGCTTGCCCATGAAAAAGGGTCGCCTAGGCGACCCTTTTCATTTGAACGGCGAGAATTTTGGTCGGGGCGGCGGGATTCGAACTCGCGACCCTCTGCTCCCAAAGCAGATGCGCTACCAGGCTGCGCTACGCCCCGAACAACCTGGATTGTAGTGGCCTGCGCAGATGCCGGCAGTTGGTGCCCATGCCCGGTGGGTCAGCCTGACTCAGCCTGCCGGTGCAAGGCCGCCTGCCGAATGGACTCCAGCGTGGCGCGCGAGGTGCTCACATTGGTGTCCAGCTTGAGGTGCAGCAAAGTAGGCGTCTTGCGCGCCAGGGCTCGGCCGAACGCGGGTTCGAACTGTGCGGTGGCCTGCACGAATTCAGCGTCCCAACCGTAGGCCCGCGCCAGTGCGGCAAAGTCAGGGTTGAAGAGGTCGCTGCCGCTGGTGCGGCCCGGGTAGTCACGCTCCTGGTGCATCCGGATGGTGCCGTAGGTGCCGTTGTCAACCACGATGCTGATCAGAGGCGCGTGCGCACGGCCCCGGCCATAACCCGTGGCCGTGGCCAGTTCCTGCCCCGTCATCAGGAAGTCGCCATCACCGGCCAGGTTGATCACCGTGCGGCCGGGCTGCGTCAACCAGGCCGCCACGGCGGCCGGCAGGCCGTACCCCATCGCGCCCGAGGTGGGCGCCAGCTGCGTCTTGCCGGCGTGAGCCAAGCTTGGATAGCGAAGGTATCGATGCAGCCACCCCGAAAAGTTGCCGGCACCGTTGGTGTAGACGGCATCTTCAGGTGCCAGCCGTTCGATCGTCTTGACAACCACCGCCATGTCCAGCGGCTCCACAGCCACATGCTCACGGTTGCGCGCGTAGTCGGCCGTTGCCGATTCGGTCCAGACCGACCATACGGGCGTCCGCAAGGGCACGCCCAGCGAGCCCAGGACTTCATCCATCGCCGACAAGGAAGCCTGCAACAACAGGTCGGCCGCATACACGCGCCCCAGTTCCTCTGGCCCTGGGTGCAGGTGCACCAGCCGCTGGGCGGGCCGGGGCGCCTGAAGGATGGAATAGCCACCCGTGGTCATTTCCCCCAGGCGCACACCCAAGGCCAGAACCAGATCCGCCTGTCGAATGCGCGCGGCCAAGGCCGGGTTGATGCCGATGCCGGCGTCACCCGCGTACAGGCGATGCCGGTTGTCGAAGGTGTCCTGAAATCGAAGTCCACAGGCCACCGGAAGGTTCCAGGCCTCGGCGAACCGTTGCAGGGCGCGAACGCCCGGTGCCGTCCAACCGCTGCCCCCTGCAATCACCACGGGGCGCTGTGCACCCTCGAGCAGCTCGCGCCAACGGGCGATGTCGCCTGCGCCGGGAACGGCGCTTACGGCCTCCACCCGCGGCAGCACCGGCGCCGCCGTGAGCCCGGACATCACGTCCTCCGGCACCGCAAGGACGACGGGGCCCGGCCGCCCCTGCATTGCGGTGTGAAAGGCCCGCGCGATGTACTCGGGCAGCCTGGCCGGATCGGTCACCTCAGCCGCCCACTTGGCCATGCCCAAGGTACCGGGCCCAAAGAACTGGCGGTAGTCGACTTCCTGAAAGGCTTCGCGGTCTCGGAAATCGGCCCCCACCTGCCCGATGATCACCACCATCGGCGTGCTGTCCTGGAAAGCCGTGTGGATACCGATCGAGGCATTGGTCGCGCCCGGTCCTCGGGTCACCATGCACACACCCGGTCGGCCCGTGAGCTTGCCCACCGCCTCGGCCATGAAGGCCGCCCCTCCCTCTTGCCGGCAAGCGATGAAGCGGATGCGGTCGCGGTGCTCATGGAAACCATCCAGGGCCGCCAGAAAGCTTTCACCGGGCACGCCAAATACGGTGTCCACGCCTTGAGCCATCAGGGCTTCCACAATGACATGGCCGCCCTGGCGCCGATGCTCGTTCTTCATTTCCATGCCGATCACCCCCGCACCGGCTGGCCATGCAGCGCCGGCAACCGCTGCCCCACCCACGCGGCCGATGCCACCGCCAAGAGCAACGCGGCGGCCGAGCCCACAAAGAGTCCGGTGGAGTGGCCATGGTCCAGCAGCCATCCGAACACCGGTGCGGCGACCGCAAACCCCACATCCAGGCCCGAGTACACGGTGCCATACACGCGACCGGTCGCCCCGGGCGGCGCGGCCTTTCGAATCAGCATGTCGCGCGAAGGCCCGGCCAGGCCTGTGCCAAAGCCCGCCAGTGCCACCAACACGCCGCTGAGAACGGCGGGCAGCCAACCACTGCCGGCCAACATCAGCAGCGCGGCAGCTGTACTCAAAGCCAAAGCAATGTTGCGCTCCAGGCGCGGTGCGGACTTGACCAGAAAACCCCCAGTCATCATCCCCACCGCACTGGCCACCATGTAGCCAGTGATCATCATGGCCACCCAGGTCAGTGGTTGGTCATACAGCCGTGTGAGGGCCGGGCCGATGAAGCTTTGCACCGCCGCCAGTGAACAGGTGCTCCAGAAGAAGAACGAAAAGCACACCCACACCGAGGGCAGACGGAGGAAGGCGAATGTCGACTCGGTCTGGCCGGGCAGCGGCGCGCGCGGCCCCGTCGCTGAGGCTGTTGCCGAACCGGCATCCTCGCCCTTGGCGGTGGCCTTTGCTTTCGACACCGCGTTGGTCCTCAGCGTTGCGGCGCGCCACCACAGCAACCCAGCCACGCTGACTGCCCAGGCCGCGCAGACCACCATGGCCCAGCGCCACGAACCACTGAAACCCGCCACTGCGGCGATCACCAAGGGAGCCGCCGCCCAACCCAGGGTGCCGCTGATGCCGTGCACCGAAAACGCGTGTCCAAGTCGCGTGGTCGACACCCGCTGGTTCAGGATGGAAAAGTCCGCCGGGTGAAAGGGCGCGTTGCCCCCGCCCGCCAGCGCCGCGGCCAGTACAAAGCCCCAATAGTCCGGGGCGCCGGCGGCCGCCAAGGCGGCCAGCGCGAAAAAGGCCATGGCCCCCATCAGCACAGGCCAAGCCCCAACCCGGTCCACCAAGAATCCGGCCATGGCCTGACCGACACCCGAGATCACGAAGAACACCGTGACCAGCAGCCCAAGCTCGGCGTAGCTGAAGCCGTAATCGGACGCCAGCATCGGAAACAGGGGCGGCAAAAGCAGATGAAAGAAGTGGGACGTGCCGTGGGCGAGGCCCACGAGGGCAATCACTTCCACGTCCTGGTACGGCGCGGGGGGCGGCACCGCCGGATCATCAAGGGTGGCGACATTCATCAGGCCAATCCTATGCCAGCCGGCCCAATATCGGCGCCCCGCGTACAGTACGGCCTTGAAAGTGCACGCTGGTGCCCGTCAGACATGTCCGATTCCGTCCTCTTCGAATACCGCCTGGCCGATGCGGCCGGGGCCAGTTGCACCGCGCAGGCCTGGGCCAAGGCGCCGCGCGCGCTCACCGCAGCTGAGAAGTCCGCCACCGTCAGCCAGATCAAGTCCCTGCTGAGGGAGCGCGGCGCGGTATTGGTGGCCCACTATTACGTCGACGGCGTCATTCAGGACCTGGCCCTCGAAACCGGCGGCTGCGTGGCCGATTCGCTGGAAATGGCCCGCTTCGGACGGGATCACCCCGCCCAAACCCTGGTCGTGGCCGGGGTTCGCTTCATGGGCGAAACCTCCAAGATCCTCAGCCCAGGCAAGCGCGTGCTGATGCCCGACCTGGACGCCACCTGCTCACTCGACCTTGGTTGCCCGGCCGTGGATTTCTCGGCCTTCTGTGACGCCCACCCCGACCGCGAGGTGGTGGTCTATGCGAACACCAGTGCCGCCGTGAAGGCGCGAGCCGACTGGATGGTCACCAGTGCCTGCGCCATCGACATCGTTCGTCACCTGCACCAGCAAGGACGAAAAATCCTGTGGGCGCCCGACCAACACCTGGGTCGCTACATCCAGCGCGAAACCGGCGCTGACATGCTGCTGTGGCAGGGCGCCTGCATCGTGCACGATGAATTCAAGGGCCTGGAGTTGGAACTGCTCAAGCGCGATCACCCGGGTGCCATGGTCCTGGTCCACCCGGAAAGCCCAGAGTCGGTGGTGGCGCAAGCCGATGTGGTGGGATCCACCAGCCGCCTACTCAAGGCAGTGATGGAGGGCTCGGCCGGTACCTACATCGTGGCCACCGACAACGGAATCCTGCACCGCATGCGGCAGTTGGCGCCGGACAAGCAACTGATCGAAGCGCCCACGGCCGGCAACAGCGCCACATGCAAGAGCTGCGCGCATTGCCCCTGGATGGCCATGAACGGCCTCCAAGGCGTTCTGGCCTGCCTGCGAGACGGATCGGGCGAGATAGCCGTCCCCGAACCGGTGCGGGTGAAGGCCCACACCTGCATTACACGGATGCTGGACTTCACGGCCTCGCACACGTCCGCGGCACCATCATCCACCGCAGCGCACCGTCAAGGCCTCGTGCCCAACATCGGGGCGGCCTGAGGCCATGTTCGACTTCAACGAAACCCTGGAGCAGGCCCGGTCGCGAAACGTGCGCGATGCCCTCATGGAAGACCTGGGTACCTGCGACTGGACGGGCCTCTTGATTCCCCAGGGTCGCCGGGTACACGCCCAGGTTCGGGCGCGCGAAGCGGCAGTGCTGTGTGGGCGCGAATGGTTTGAACAGGTCCTTTGCGCATTGGATGCGGCCGCGCAGATCCGATGGCACTGTGCCGAGGGGCAGGAGATGGTGCCCGACACCGTGGTCTGCGACATCGAAGCCGACGGCCGCGCCCTTCTCGCCGCCGAGCGCGCCTGCTTGAATTTCCTCCAATTGCTGTCGGCCACGGCCACCATCACACGGCGGCATGTGAAGGCCATCGAGGCAGCCTCACCCAACCCGCGTGGCTGTGCTGTGCTCGACACCCGCAAGACCTTGCCCGGTCTGCGTCAGGCACAGAAGTACGCCGTGCGCGTGGGCGGTGGCGCCAATCAGCGGCTGGCCCTGTGGCACGGGATCCTGATCAAGGAAAATCACATCGCGGCCGCTGGTGGCATCGCCGCGGTCATGGCGCAAGCCCTGGCCCTGGACAGCGGGGTCGACATTCAGATCGAGGTAGAAAGCCTCGACGAACTTCAGCAGGCGCTGAACGCCGGTGCGACCAGCATCCTGATCGACAACTTCAGCTTTGAGCAGATGCGTCAAGTCGTGCGCATCACGGACGGTCGCGCCCTGCTGGAGGTATCCGGCGGGGTGACGCTGGAACAAATGCGCGAAATCGCCTCCACAGGTGTGGACCGCATCTCGATCGGCAAGCTCACCAAAGACGTGCGCGCCGTCGATTTCTCGATGCGGGTCCTGTCACCCCTCTAGGCCACTCAAGGCCCCAAGCCGACCGTGGCGGGCAGACGCTCGCGCTCGGGCCTCACCAGGATGGTGGGAAAGCTCACCGGCAGGGTATGGGGATAGTCGCGGCTGTAGTGCAGCCCGCGGCTTTCCTGGCGTGAGAGTGCCGAGCGCACGATGAGGTCCGCGCAGTCCACCAGATTGCGCAACTCCAGCAGGTCGCGGTTGACGCGAAAGTGCGCGTAGTACTCGTGGATCTCACTGCGCAGCAGCGCGATGCGATGGCGTGCGCGTTCCAAGCGCTTGGTGGTGCGAACGATGCCCACGTAGTTCCACATCATCAGCCGAAGCTCGTCCCAGTTGTGGGCGATCACCACCTGTTCATCGGCATCGGCGACTTGGCTCTCGTCCCAGGGCGGCAGCACGGCCATCATCGGCGATTCCGCCTGGCGAATCGTCTGGGCACAGGTTCTCCCCACCACCACGCATTCGAGCAGGGAATTGCTGGCCAGACGGTTGGCGCCGTGAAGCCCGGTGTAGGTGGCCTCGCCCACGGCATAAAGTCCCGGCAGGTCGGTGCGTCCCTGAAGGTCGGTGACCACGCCGCCGCAGGTGTAGTGCGCCGCCGGCACCACGGGAATCGGCTGGCGAGCGATGTCGATGCCCAGGCTCAGGCAGCGTGCGTGAATGGTGGGGAAGTGCAACTTGAGGAAGTCTTCGCCCAGGTGGGTGGCGTCCAGCCACACATGGTCCACACCGTGCTTCTTCATCTCGAAGTCGATGGCACGCGCCACGATATCCCGGGGCGCCAACTCCCCGCGGGCATCATGCCGTGACATGAAGCGTGCGGCCTCGCCCTCCAGTCCCGGCACTCGCAGGTAGGCGCCCTCCCCTCGAAGCGCTTCGGTGATGAGAAAACTGCGCTCTTGCGGGTGGTACAGGCAGGTCGGATGGAACTGGATGAACTCCATATTGCCCACCCGGCAGCCAGCGCGCCACGCCATGGCGATGCCGTCACCGGTGGCGGTGTCGGGGTTGCTGGTGTAGCGGTACACCTTGCCCACACCGCCCGTAGCCAGCACCACCGCACGCGCAGGCAGGGTTTGAACTCGGTCGGTGTCGATATCCAGCGCGTACACGCCATAGCAGCGCACACTCTCGCTGCGCTTGAGCAGGCGTGAGGTGATCAGGTCCACCGCCATCCACCGCTCACGCAGGGTGATGCGGGGGTGCCGGCGAGCGGCCTCCAGAAGGGCCTGGTGGATGGCCAGACCGGTGGCGTCGGCGGCGTGCGCAATGCGGCGGACGGCATGCCCGCCTTCCTTGGTCAGGTGCAGCCCCAAAGGGCCGTCGGGGTCTTCCGAAAACGCCACGCCCTGATCCACCAACCACTGGATCGCCCGCGCGCTGTTCTCGGCGATGAACCGTGCGGTGTGCTCGTCCACCAATCCTGCACCGGCGTCTTGCGTGTCGCGCACATGTGATTCGATGCTGTCATCGGCCCCCAACACGCCCACGATGCCGCCTTGCGCCCAGGCGGTGGCGGCCTCGCTCAAGCTGCGCTTGGCCAGCACCACCACCGGAAATTGGTCGGCCAGCTGGAGCGCCGTGGTCAGGCCCGCCAGACCCGCACCCACCACCACCACGGGTGCATCGGCACCGGTCAAGGCGTCATCAGTCATCTCGGGATTCTAGGAGTGGGCTCAATGCACCACCCGCTCGAACACGAATTGTCCGTCGCTGACCTCAACCGGAATCACATCCTTGGGTCCGAAACGGCCCTGCAGGATCAGCTTGGCCACCGGATTTTCGATACGCTGCTGAATGGCACGCTTGAGCGGCCTGGCCCCAAACACGGGGTCGAAGCCGACCTTGGCGATTTCAGCCAACGCCGGAGACGAGACCTCCAGTCGAATCTCCATCTTCTCCAGCCGTGTGGCCAGCAGCTTGAGTTGAATGCGGGCGATGGACTCGATGTGCTGAGCCTCCAGGGCATGAAACACCACCGTCTCATCGATGCGGTTGAGGAACTCGGGTCTGAAGTGGGCCTTGACCTCGGCCCACACCGCCTCGCGTATCAATTCGGTGTCTTGACCGGCCATTTCCATGATGCGGTGGGAGCCCAGATTGCTCGTCATGATGATCACGGTGTTCTTGAAGTCCACCGTACGGCCTTGCCCGTCGGTCAGTCGCCCGTCGTCCAAGACCTGGAGAAGTACGTTGAACACGTCCGGGTGCGCCTTTTCCACCTCGTCGAGCAGCAGCACGCTGTAGGGCTTGCGACGCACCGCCTCGGTCAGCGTGCCGCCTTCCTCATAGCCGACATAGCCCGGCGGGGCACCGATGAGCCGGCTCACCGAGTGCTTCTCCATGAACTCGCTCATGTCGATGCGCACCATGTGGTCTTCACTGTCAAACAGGAAGCCGGCCAGGGCCTTGCACAACTCGGTCTTGCCCACGCCGGTGGGGCCGAGAAACAGGAAGGAGCCCAGCGGCCGGTTCGGATCGGACAGGCCGGCGCGCGAACGGCGAATCGCATCAGCCACCGACACGATGGCTTCGTTCTGTCCCACCACGCGCTCGTGCAGCTTCTCTTCCATGTGCAGCAGCTTGTCACGCTCGCCCTGCATGAGCTTGCTCACCGGGATGCCGGTGGCGCGCGCGACGACCTCCGCAATTTCCTCGGCGCCAACCAGCGTGCGCAGCAAGCGGGGGCCCTTTGCCCCTTCGGCCTTCCCCGACTCCTTGGCCTGGGCAGCCTGTAGCCGCTTTTCCAGTTCTGGCAACTTGCCGTACTGAAGCTCGGCCACTTTGTTGAAGTCACCCTTGCGCTTGAGTTCCTCGATCTGGTGGCGGATGCGGTCGATCTCCTCCTTGACCTGGGCGGAGCCCTGAGCGGTCGCCTTCTCGGCCTTCCAGATCTCTTCCAGGTCGGCGTACTCGCGGCCGAGCTTGTCGATTTCTTCCTCGATGAGGGCCAGACGCTTCTTAGACGCCTCGTCCTTCTCCTTCTTCACCGCCTCGCGTTCGATCTTGAGTTGGATGAGGCGGCGGTCCAGCTTGTCCATGACCTCGGGTTTCGAGTCGATCTCGATCTTGATCTTGGCCGCTGCCTCGTCGATTAAGTCGATCGCCTTGTCGGGCAAAAAACGATCGGTGATGTAGCGGTGCGACAGTTCGGCAGCCGCGACGATGGCCGGGTCGGTGATCTCCACGCCGTGGTGCACCTCGTACTTCTCCTGCAGGCCCCGCAGGATGGCGATGGTCGCTTCCACCGTCGGCTCATCCACCAACACCTTCTGGAAGCGGCGCTCCAGAGCCGCATCCTTTTCCACGTACTTGCGGTACTCGTCCAAGGTGGTGGCGCCGATGCAGTGCAGTTCGCCGCGCGCCAAGGCCGGCTTGAGCATGTTGCCGGCGTCGATCGCTCCTTCGGCCTTGCCCGCGCCCACCATGGTGTGGATCTCGTCGATGAACAGGATGATGCGCCCCTCATCGGCGGCCACCTCCTTGAGCACGGCCTTGAGGCGCTCCTCGAATTCACCGCGGAACTTGGCCCCTGCCAACAGGCCCGCCATGTCCAGCACCAACACCCGCTTGTCGCGCAGGGTGTCGGGCACTTCGCCGTTGACGATGCGCTGGGCCAGGCCCTCGACGATCGCGGTCTTGCCCACGCCGGGCTCACCGATGAGCACCGGGTTGTTCTTGCTTCGCCGCTGCAGCACTTGAATGGCACGGCGGATCTCGTCGTCTCGGCCGATCACGGGGTCCAGCTTGCCCAGCCGCGCGCGTTCGGTCAGGTCCAGGGTGTACTTCTTGAGGGCTTCGCGCTGGCCTTCGGCCTCCGCCGAATCCACTTTGGCGCTGCCGCGAACCGCCTGGATGGCGGCTTCCAAGCCCTTGCGCGTGAGACCGTGCCCACGCGCCACTGCGGCCAAGTCACTCTTGGCGTCAGCCAAGGCCAACAGCACCATCTCGCTGGCGATGAACTGGTCACCGCGCTGCGTGGCCTCCTTTTCGGCCTGCTGAAACACCTGAACCAGGTCGCGCCCCACCTGAACCTGACCACCCTGCACCTGGGGCAGGCCACCCATGGCCGTGTCGGCGGCCAACTTGAGCGCGTTCACATCGACACCGGCACGCTCCAGCAGTGACCGCGGCCCGTCGGCCTGCGCCAACAAAGCCGCCACCAGATGAGCGGGCTCGATGTAGGGATTGTCTCGCGTCAAGGCCAGGCTTTGAGCCTCCTGCAGGGCGTGTTGCAGCGTGGTGGTGAGTTTGTCAAGACGCATGGGCCAACCTCCTTGTGTTTTCTGAATGTGGAGCGCAGGGCGCGGAATTCAAGGGCCGCGCTTGGGCACAATTGAGGCATGGCCATCCACCAGCTTTCCGTGACCTATCAGCCCGAGCAGGACCGGCTGCTGCTGCGTGTGCGCAGCCGCCAGGCAGAACTCTTTGAGCTCTGGCTGACCCGGCGGATGATGATTCGGCTGTGGCAGCCCCTGCAGAACACCGCCGGCGCGGCCAGTCTGGGAATGGCTTCCCGCGACTCGACCGTTCTGCCCGAGGCCCAGGACATGATGCGGCAAGCGCTGCGGGAAAAGGCCAAGGCCGGCGCAGACTTCCAATCGCCCTTTGATGAAGACGGCGCGGATCGGCCCTTGGGGGACGAGCCCCTGCTCGTGGCGGCCGTGGACATCCATCGAAAGGCCGAAGGCCATGTCGACCTGGTGCTGCGCGACGCCCAGGCGCGTCATCTCTCATTGAGCCTGACGCCGGACCTGCTGAACAACCTGATGACCCTGATGGAACACGCGCTGCAACAGTCGGAGTGGGGACTGGGCATGCAGCCGACCGGCGCCCCGGCGCAGGCCTCGGATGCCCCGGCCGCGCCGCGCGTGTTGAACTGAAGGCCACAACCGCGTGCTGCCCACCGCACCGGGCACCTGCACCACCAACAGGTTCAAAGAATCGGCCGGGCTCCCCACAGGGCGATCTGCGCGCCCGCCCACCAGCCCAATGCCGTGAGCACCAAGGAACCCGCAAGGTGTGTCGCGGCCCAGGCGGCTGCCTCAGCCCATCGCGACTGGACGATCAGGGCCGTGACTTCGGCGGAAAACGTCGAAAACGTCGTGAGCCCGCCCAGGAATCCCGTGATGGCGAACAAGCGCCAGGCGCGCACGGTCTCATCCGACAGACCAGCGTCGGCGGCCTGACTCAGGAAGGCCAGACAGAGACCCACCCCCAGACCGCCCAGAAGATTGGCCGCCATCGTTCCCCAGGGTAAGCCAGGCTCGGCTGCGTTCCACCACAGCGCAAAACCCCACCGCACCACGGCGCCCACACCGGCCCCCAAGAAGACGAGGAGCGCAGACCAGAGGGCAGAGCCGGCCATGGTCAAGCCGCGGCGTTGCCCGCCGAGATCCCCCAGCGGGCCAAGGCCTCGTCGTCGCTCACACGGGCATCGACCCAGCGAGCCCCGTCGGGTGTGTGCTCCTTCTTCCAAAACGGGGCTTGGGTCTTGAGGTAGTCCATCAGGAATTCACAGGCCTTGAAGGACTCGCCGCGGTGCGCCGAGGCCACCGCCACCAACACGATCTGATCACCGGGCTCCAGGGGACCCACCCGGTGGATGACGCGCGCGGCTCGGATGTCGAATCGCTCGAAAGCCTGGTCGATCATCGCCTCAATCGAGGCCTCGGTCATCCCGGGGTAGTGCTCGAGTTCCATCCTCTGAACGGGGCCGGCTGCACCCTGTGGCACAGCGCCATGGCGATCCCTCACCGTTCCCACGAAACTCGTGACCGCTCCCACGCCGTGGTCAGCCTCATGCAGAGCCCGCACCTCGGCGCCGAGGTCGAAGTCAGCGGTTTGTATGCGAACACGGGTGGCCTTCAATTCAGCCTCCTGTGACCGGGGGAAAGAAGGCCACTTCCGCGCCGTCGGGTACCACCGCGTCGTCACCGACCATCACCTGGTTGACCGCGCAACGAACTGCTCGGCCCTCTCGCAGGGCCTCGGCGTGGGCAGCCGTGCTGGCCGCCAAGTGGCGACGGAGATCGGCCACGGTGATCTCAGAGGGCAAGCCCGTGAGCGCTTGCCGCTCACCCAATGCCTCACGCAGCGAGGCGAAATAGCGGATGCTGAGGTTCATGACGGGCATCTTCTCAGGTGGACAGCAGATCGGCAAACGAGAGGAAGGACACCAGTTGACCGCGTGCGATGGCCGCCCCCGGCGGGTTGTCGACCAGGCCGTCGGCCCACACGGCAGACGTCAGCACGCCCGAACTCTGGTTGGGATAGAGGTCAAGCCCCCCCTGCGCGTTGAGACGCGCACGCAGAAACTCGCGACGCCGATCCGGCCGGGTCCAATCGAAGTCAGCCCGCAAGGTCTGCGGCTTGAACGGCTGCGGCGCCATGCCCTGCAACACCCGCAGAACCGGCGCCACTGCCAACAAAAAGGTGACGAAGCTCGAGACAGGATTGCCCGGTAAGCCCACGAACAGACAGGGCCTGTGGCCATCACGGCGCACCGAACCGAAGGCCAGCGGCTTGCCCGGCTTGATGGCCATTTGCCACAGTTCCAAGTTACCTTCGGCTTGCACCGCCGGCTTGATGTGGTCTTCCTCACCGACCGACACACCCCCGGAGGTGAGGATGAGGTCGTGGCCGGATGCCGCCCGTCGCAGCACTTCACGCGTGGCGTCCAGCCGATCGGGCACGATGCCCAGGTCGGTGACCTCACATCCAGCCGATAGCAAGAGCCCCCGCAGGGTGTATCGGTTGGAGTTGTAGATGGCGCCCGGCCGGAGCTTGTCCGCCGGCACTTCGCCCGGCATGACCAGTTCATCACCGGTTGAAAACAGGGCCACGCGCAGGCGACGGCACACGCTCACTTCGGCACAGCCGACCGAGGCTGCCAGTCCCAAGGCCTGGGGGCTGAGCCGCAGGCCCGCGGCCAGCACCACCGAACCCGCTTGAACATCCTCGCCGCGACGGCGAACCCACTGGCCTGTCTGCGGGACCGCGTTGACCCTGACCTGGCCCAGCCCTTGGCCGGGCGTGGACGGTGGCACAGCCTCACACTGTTCCTGCATCACCACCGCATCGGCGCCGGGCGGCACCTGCGCACCGGTGAAGATGCGTGCAGCTTCGCCTGGACCCAGGGGCCGACCCACCTGACCGGCAGGAATGCGCTGCGCCACCGTCAGCTCGACACCGACATGCGGCACATCCACCGTCCGAAGGGCATAGCCGTCCATGGAGGTGTTGTCGCCCGGTGGGACATCGATGAGCGAGCGGATGGGCTCGGCCAAGACGCGGTGCAGCGCATCGAAAAGGAATACCTTCTCAGTGTCCTGGATCCGGCAGGTCTGAGCGCCGGCGATCAGCCGGGCCATGGCCTCCTCAAGGCTCATCAGGGGTGCAGCGGGTTTCATCGGTCAAACGGCAAGGTCTGGGGCAAGCAGTCGCCCGTCACGGCCACCGGATCAGGCATGCGCTTCGATATAGGCCTTCACACGTGCCACATCCGGCGCCATCACGGTGAAGCGCTTGGGCAGATTCTCAATGCCTTCCAGCGCCTTGGGTCGATCAGGCTCGCATCCCAGTGCTTCCACCAGGGTCTGTGCAAACTTGGCCGGCAGGGCCGTTTCCAGCACCAGCATCGGCACACCGGCTTGCATCCATGGCCGCGCCACCTTCAGGCCATCAGCCGTGTGGGTGTCGATCATCACGCCGAAGCGGCGATGGGTGTCTCGAATCGTCTCCAGCCGGTTGGCGTGGCTGCTTGAGCCCGACACGAAGCCGTAGGCCCCGATCCGCGCAAACTCATCGGTGGAAAGGCTGAACACGCCCTGACGCTCCACCTGGTGGCCGAACAGGTCGCGCGTGCGCCCGCTGTCGCGGCCCAACAGATCGAACACGAAGCGCTCGAAGTTGCTGGCCTTGCTGATGTCCATGGAGGGGCTGGAGGTCTCGTGCGTTTCCGCGGTCTTGCGCACCCGGTAGGTCCCCGTGCGGAAGAACTCGTCGAGGACGTCGTTCTCGTTGGTGGCGCATACCAGACGCTCGATCGGCAGGCCCATCATCCGGGCCACATGGCCGGCGCAGATGTTGCCGAAGTTGCCCGAGGGAACGGCGAAGCTCACGCGCTGGGACTCGTCCTTCGTCGCCTGGAAGTAACCCGCAAAGTAGTACACCACCTGGGCCAGCAGGCGTGCCCAATTGATCGAATTCACCGTGCCGATGTGCCAGCGCCCCTTGAAGGCCAGGTCGTTGGAAACGGCCTTGACGATGTCTTGGCAGTCATCAAACACGCCCTCCACGGCGATGTTGTGGATGTTGGCGTCCTGCAGGCTGAACATCTGTGCCTGCTGGAACGGGCTCATTCGGTTGTGCGGACTGAGCATGAAGACCTTGACGCCCTTCTTGCCCTTCATGGCGTACTCTGCGGCGCTACCGGTGTCGCCACTGGTGGCGCCCAGGATGTTGAGCACCTGCCCCCGCCGGCCCAGCTCGTATTCGAAGAGCTGGCCCAGCATCTGCATGGCCATGTCCTTGAAGGCCAGCGTCGGGCCGTTGGACAGGGCCTGCAGCATCAGGCCATCGTCCAGTGGCTTGAGCGGCACGATGGCCTCGGTGCCGAAGACCTCACGGTTATAGGCTCGACGGCACATCGCGCGAAGGTCCACGGCCGGTATGTCGTCGATGAACATCGACAGGAGCTGGAAGGCCAACTCGGCATAGCCCTGATCGCGAAGCACCGCCCGCAGTTCGGCCAAGGCCGCCACATCCAGCTTCGGATATTGCTCAGGCAGGTACAGGCCGCCGTCAGGCGCCAAGCCCTCCAGCAGGATCTCGGAGAAACGCTTGCGGTCCGGGTGTCCGCGGGTGCTGAGATAGCGCATCAGGCCAACTCTTCTTTGCGCAGCTTCACGATCGGGGCCAGCACGCTGGGCAGGGCCTGCATCTTGGCCAGTGCCCCGCTCATGCGGCCTTCCGTGGTGTTGTGGGTCAGGATGATCAGATCGGTCTGGTGCTCGCCCTCGGCCGATTCGCGCTGCAGCACCGCGTCGATCGAAATGTCGTTGGCCGCCAACAGCGAGGTGATCTGCGCCAGCACGCCCGCCTGGTCCGCCACCACCAGGCGCAGGTAGAAGGACGTCACCACCTGGTCCATCGGCAACACCGGTGTATCGACCAACTCGCCCGGCTGGAAGGCCAGGTAAGGCACGCGATGGCCGTGGTCAGCCGTGTGCAGACGGGTGATGTCCACCAGGTCGGCGATGACCGCCGATGCGGTGGGCTCAGAGCCCGCACCCTTGCCGTAGTACAGCGTGGTGCCCACGGCATCGCCCTGCACCACCACGGCGTTCATGGCGCCTTCCACATTGGCAATCAGCCGCTTGGCGGGCACCAGGGTGGGGTGTACGCGCAACTCGATTCCGCTGGCGTCCTCGCGGCGCCGCGTGATGCCCAGAAGCTTGATCCGGTAGCCCAGCTGCTCGGCGTAGCGTATGTCGGTGGCTTGCAGTTTGGTGATGCCTTCCACATGGGCCTTGTCGAACTGCACCGGCACACCGAAGGCCAAGGATGCCAAGATCGTGGCTTTGTGCGCCGCGTCCACGCCCTCGATGTCAAAGGTGGGATCGGCCTCGGCATAGCCCAGGCGCTGCGCCTCCTCGAGTACCACATCGAAGTCCAGTCCCTTGTCCCGCATTTCGGAAAGGATGAAATTGGTGGTGCCATTGATGATGCCGGCAATCCACTGGATGCGGTTGGCCGTCAGGCCTTCTCGCAGCGACTTGATGATGGGAATACCGCCAGCCACTGCCGCCTCGAACGCCACCGTGACGCCACGCGCCTGGGCCGCCGTGAAGATCTCCGAGCCGTGCACCGCCAGCAGGGCCTTGTTGGCCGTGACCACATGCTTTCCGGCCGCGATGGCCTCCATCACCAAGGTACGGGCAATGCCGTAGCCGCCGATCAACTCCACCACGATGTCGATGTCCGGGCGAGCAATGGCCGCACGCGCATCGGCCACCACCTCCGCACGCCCCTGAACCACTTCTTGCGCGCGCGCCGTGTCCAAGTCGGCCACCACGGCCACTTCAATGCCTCTGCCCGCACGGCGACGGATTTCCTCTTGATTGCGCGCCAATACCTCAAAGGTGCCGCGGCCAACGGTGCCGATGCCCAACAGGGCGACTTTGATGGGTTTCATCTTCAATCTTTCGGCCGGCAGCCCCGGCGCTCGGAAAAAATCGGAACGGAAAGAAATGCGCGGCGCCGATCAGTGGCCGTGCCGCCGCCGATACTGGTCCAAGAATCGCGCGATCCGGCCCACCGCCTCGGTCAAGTCATCTGCATTGGGCAGAAAGACGAGGCGGAAGTGGTCAGGTTGGGGCCAGTTGAAGCCCGTTCCTTGCACGATCAGGACCCTTTCCTCGGCCAGCAGCTCGTAGGCAAACTGCTGATCGTCGGCGATCGGGTAGATCTTGGGGTCCAGGCGCGGAAACATGTAAAGCGCCGCCTTGGGCTTCACACAGCTCACCCCGGGGATGTCGGTCAGCAGTTTGTGCGCAAGGTCTCGTTGACGGCACAAGCGACCGCCGGGGGCCACCAGGTCCTTGATGCTTTGGTACCCGCCCAGGGCCGTCTGAATGGCCAGCTGGCCCGGCGTGTTGGAACACAGTCGCATCGAGGCCAGCATGTTGAGCCCCTCGATGTAGTCCTTCGCACGCTTCTTATTCCCCGATACGACCATCCAGCCCGCGCGATAGCCGCAGCTGCGGTAGTTCTTGCTCAGTCCGTTGAAGGTGAGGAACAACACGTCGTCGGCCAGCGAGGCGATGCTGGTGTGGACGTTGCCGTCGTAGAGCGTCTTGTCATAGATCTCATCGGCAAAGACGATCAACTGGTGCTGCCGCGCCACTTCCACGATTTGCTCAAGCAGCTCAGTGGGGTATAGCGCACCCGTGGGGTTGTTCGGGTTGATGACCACGATGCCCTTGGTGCGCGGCGTGATCTTGCGCTTGATGTCCTCGATGTCGGGCATCCAGTCGCTTTGCTCGTCGCACAGGTAGTGCACCGGGTTGCCACCGGACAGCGACACGGCAGCCGTCCACAGCGGATAGTCGGGCGCAGGAACCAGAATTTCGTCACCGTTGTCCAGCAGGCCGTTGAGCGCCATCACAATCAGCTCGGAGGCACCATTGCCCAGGTAAACATCGTCCACGGTCACACCCGTGATCGCCTTTTCCTGGGTGTAGTGCACCACCGACTTTCGCGGCGCGAAAAGACCCTTGCTGTCGGTGTAGCCGGCCGCGTTGGCCAAATTGCGGATCATGTCCTGCACGATCTCGTCAGGCGGCTCCAGCCCAAACACGGCCAGGTTGCCGATGTTGAGCTTGATGATCTTCTGGCCCTCTTCCTCCATCTGGCGGGCCTTGTCGAGCACCGGGCCGCGGATGTCGTAGCAGACGTTGGCCAGCTTGCTGGACTTGGCAATCGGGTTCACTTTGAGGGTCGAGATCAGGGAAAACTAGAATTTGACCACATGAAGATGCAACCCGACCGCCTGGAAGGCGCCAACCTGATCAGCCGGCTGGAGGCTCCCCGCATCTGGGTCCACCAGACGGTGTTCACCGGCAGCGTGCTGGTGCCGCACCGGGGACTGACCCAGGCTTGGCCGCCGACACGATTTGAGGAACTGGACGAGCATCACTTCGAACAGGTGTTGGGCCTGCGGCCAGAGCTGGTCATCCTGGGCACCGGCCGGGCCCTGAGGTTTCCGCGCCCCGCCCTGTGGCGCGGCCTCATGTCATCCGGCGTGGGTTTTGAGGCCATGGACACAGCCGCGGCCTGCCGGACGTTCAATGTGCTGGCCAGCGAAGGCCGTGCGGTTTTGGCCGCGCTGATCATCGACGATTGAGTCAGTGCAGAGGGCTCCCAAGGGCACCTTGAACCGGGGCTCTATAATCGCGGGTTGACTGCAATGCCCTCTGCAAGAACCATGACGCCAGCCCTGAACAAACCCCTGCCGGACATTGATGCGCTTGCCACCGGAGGTGTGAAGTTCACGCCGTCAGCGTTCGCCGGCAAGGCGATCGTGCTCTATTTCTACCCCAAGGACAACACCCCGGGCTGCACCACCCAGGCCTGCGAGTTTCGCGACAACATCTTCGCGTTCCGCCGCGTCAATGCCGTGATCCTCGGCGTCAGCGTCGACAAGATCGACTCCAAGGAAGCCTTCGCCAAGGAGCACAGCCTGCCCTTCCCCGTACTGGCCGATGCCTCGACCGAAGTCACCAAGGCCTACGGCTCCCTGACCAGCTACCCGCAGTTCAAGCTGTTCGACATCGCCCGGCGGGATACCTTCATCATCGACCCGCAGGGCCGGATCGCCCGCCGCTTCGACAACGTGAACCCCAAGGGACACTCGGAGATGGTGTTGGCCGAGCTCGCCAAGCTGCAAAAGCAGGGCTAAGCCCCTTTAGGGGCCAGCCCGACCGAATTTTGCGACCGAATACCGGATACCCGTCACCCGATCCGAATCACATCGGCTCCCATCCGACCGATACAGGCCTTGAGGAGGCGATGTTGCCCCTCAAGGTCCCCGGAAGGAGGGTGTCGTCATGCTCGAGTTGCCGCCGTCAGCGCAAGGCCACGGTCAGGTTCGCGGTTTGCACCGCGACATCGAGCGCCTCGTTCGCCAGCAACTCGACGAGGTCAAGCAGGCTCCTAAACCTGCGCGATTCCGCCGCCGCGTTCGCCTGACCCACGAGCTGCTGTTGCGGACCCTGGGGCCGGGTCAGGTCATGAAGGTCGAGGAATCACGCCGCCTCGCGATGTGGGCGTATTACGAGCTCAACCGCGACGGCCTGTACCAGATGTTTGGCGAGACCATGATTCGGGTAGGCGACGAAGTCGCCACCAGCATGCAAGCTTTCCCGCTGCTCGCGACGCCACAGTTCTTCGAGCGTTACACGCGCAGCGTCGCAGGCCACGGGCCGAGCCTGATCGGCGTGATGCTCGAGGTCGTGCAAGCGCTGCTCGGTGAGGTCGGCTACGACCGGCGGGCACCGAAAGACCGCTGGCCACTCTGGCGACAGCGCGGCAGCGCACAGTTCGCACTGCCGCATGGTCTCGTGGCCGGCGACCTCCCGGAGGTCGGCGCC
>Ga0082207_1000232_pt1 | contig 32578 bp, 50 predicted proteins | sample LakMenEpi10Aug09_FD_71540 | JGI IMG/M metagenome (GOLD analysis project Ga0082207, IMG submission 71540)
CTCTGTGGATGCATGACGAGCATAAATAAAATCATCATTAGTGGCACCAGGCTTACTGATAATAGACCCGTCATTCAGAACAATAGTGAGCATGTCATTCACCAGTTTGATATTCTTGTAAGGCTTTGACAGCTGATTGACTATTGAACTGTAGGGCACATAATTAGAAGTTACACTTACATTTTGTGGTAATACAGGAACTGAAGGACCATCTAGTCTCTCCAATTGTCTTTGTAACTCCTTCACCTTAATGTCATGCTTGAGATCATCGATCTCTTGTTGTTTTCTTGATTTAAACCAGTTTAAGCTGAAAATACTCATTTGATTGTGTTTTAAAAATTTAATAAAAGGGGGATTTTTAGTCCCCCTTTTTTGTTTAATCTTGTTGTACCAATTGTTCAACAGTTTCCGATGTTAGCGTCTCCTCTAAAGGGAGGTCTTCATTGAAGCGTATTCTGTAGTTCTTCCAATCTATTCTATGCTTGTGATACTTGAATAGATCCTTAAGGGCTGTGAGTAGTGGCTTTTCACTATCAAGATCTCCATAATAGCGAATATTGCTCATCATTGCATCTAGGAACGGAAGCTTCTTGCAGATGTTCTCTATTTCTACAGCAGTGGAATACATAGATAGGTCAAATGCTTTATTCTCTTTTGCATGTTCTATAATGGTGTCTCTTATGTCATCATCCAGGCTTCTGAAATTAACATTTCTATAATTAGTAAGACTTACCACCTTGTCATGCAGATCTGTAGAAATAGGTTGAAGTGCTTCTACATTACGGAATACATATTTGTAATCATCCGTAAGCTTATCAATAAAGCATGCTGTTGCTATCCGTTGGAACTTTTTATTCTTTCCTTCCATAAATTTACTAAATGACATTAGGTTATGTAATTCTATCTTCTCTACGAGCTTGAGTTCACGCTCACTAAGAACTGCTAGTTCAATCTTAAGACTTCTTGTAGGCCTGAACCACTTATCCATCTTATCCATATCCTCCTGCTTACCATAGATGAGGAGAAACGGATTCTGGTGGAACTTAGCCATATCATAGGTCTTACTAACCCACTTACAGTTCTTACCGTCCACCCAGCGCTCTAGATCTACAGCCTGCTTACATATCATCTCGCCCTTTAGCTTCACTCTACGAGGACCACTAGCAACACCTGTACCCTTGATTTGACCAGTGCTGATGCGCTGTTTCTTTCTAGCATCAATAAAGCTTTGTGGTACTTCCAGTGTATCAATGTTCACAAACTGGCTGGTATAGCCATTTATGATGGATTGAAACTCCTGGATTCTTTGTCTCCACTCACTCTTTGGATGCTTACCCAGCTTGAGCATAGTGTAATAATTGTCATAATCACCTCTACCATTCTTGCTGCGTAAGGGGAAACTCCTAGATTTTCTTACAATCAGGCTGTCTGTGTACTTGTCAGGCTGTATGCTCTTTAGATAGTCTTTCTTGAGTCCAGAAATCTTATCTCCTTCATACACATAGACTGTGCGGCTGAGCTTTTTGATGGATGTTGCTCCATAATAGCGTTTAGCTTCCCTCATGGTTTTACCATTCACATAAAACTTAGCATCATACTCACCAAGCATATACTCCTGCAGTCTCACCAACTGTTGCATATCAAGTAGATTGATACCCTTGAGTTTAGGAGCTGCAATGTCTATTGTAGCAAACTTAGACAGAGGATGTACATCCCAGCTAGAGTTACCCACCTTCAGATAACGATAATCGCTATCAAAATAGTCAATGATAGTCTTCAGATCTGCAGTTTCCTTCACCGTCTCATTGTATTTCTCAATGAAATAGTTAGAAGCTTGTTGTAAACGCTTGAGAATCACAGCCTTGGCCTCTTGTGTATATCGGATGGATTCCCTGTTTGGTGTAGGAAATATACCATCTGTCAAACTAAATCTAAGAGCCACTGGAAGACGAAGTGTATCAATTCCCAGCTTTTCAAAGTCAATAGGATAATAGACATTATCCAGACAGATGTGCAGATAATTATTACTAGCAAGCTCCGAAAATTGGAAGAATTCATGGCGTGTGATTACAAAGTCATTATTAATCTCTGGTACGTCAAAATAAACGCTCTCAAAATAGGCAAGCTGCTCTTTAATCTTACGAATAAAGGTGTGCTTGTCATAGGGTTTAAGAGGCACAATCACCTTGACACCATTAGGCTGATCTGTGGGTGCTTCATAAAGAAGATCGATGGTATTAACATCTTCACCCTCGTACATCATATACTTACGTTCCATTCCATCCTTACGACAGACAAAATAGAAGCTTGAGCTGTACGCTAGCGGGGCTTTGAAACCTAGCCCCATCATACCTAATTCTGTAGCGCTGTTACGCTTAGTAGACTTACCATACTTGCTGATAATATTCTTTACGTCATCAGCATCTAGTCCTGTACCGAAGTCCTCTACAGAGAACTCATAGTTATCCTCTTTGTTGATTGTGAGAGACACCACAATAGGCTTATCAACACCAGCCCTGCGGTGAGAATCTAGTGCATTAGATGCACACTCCCTGATAGTAGAACCAATATCATCTGAATACAAGTTCTTACTCAACATCTGCATTAAAATCTGTGCTGAGTCTAGGTCAAGGGACATCCCAATGGATTCTTGTGATTCACCCTCTTGGTGAACCATTGATTCTTTCTGTTTTTCTAAAATCATGGTTGTAGGAATTTAATTCTGATTAGTGCTTCTTTTGATTTGTTGTATTTTGCTAGTTGCTCTGGATGTGTAAATAGCTCATCTGGATTACCTGGCTTCAGGATTCTGCTTTCATAATAGACATTAAGAAAGTTTTTGTAAAAGCATTTGGAGTTGAATCCTTTCTGCTTTTTAAACCTCTCAGCTACCCATGATCGTATTGGTTCTCCTTTTTCATACTGCTCATAGTCTTCCAAAGCACTTCCAGGACTCCATATGCTGTAATAATGTAATGTAGACCCATATCTACCCTGTCCACAATACCAGCCATAATCTAATCGACCGCCTGAGGCAATCACAATAAAGTCACCCACATTTAGGGTGAGGTTTTCTCCAACTTTTAAAGGTTTCATTAGTCTTCTCTTTTAATTAACCAAATGTTTCTGTGATTGAGATCTACAAACTTCTCAACTGTGTAGTTGTCTGACGCAGTATATTCTTTTGTAGTCCATGTGCGTGTGGTTCCATTCCAGTTGTTAACATAAGATTTTTCTATCATGGCCACCTTACACTTCACTGATTTGTAATACACTTTGTTGTTTAGTCTGTACGGAGGTTGTACCTTCTTTTGTGCCACGGGTCTAATCACCTTAGCCCTGGCAATAGTTCCCTGTACAGAATAGAGGAACTCATCCCCTAGCTGGAGATCTGCTACTGTCATTTCCATAAATAATTGATTTTAACTTACATCTAGCCAGTTAATGTCTAGATTGTTGTTTTGTTTAACTATCTGGCTCACTTTCTTAAACACACCCTCTGTATCCCAGTCTGTATTCTTGTATGATGCACTGGCGGGGTGTGATACTGTGAATGTCCATGTAAAGGGAGCTACATAACGCTCGCATTTAGCTGCATCTTTCCCAAGGAAGATGATTGGAGCGCCTGTTGTATCTAACACATTCTCAAATAGATATTTGATGAATGGTTCCCAAATGGCATTGTGTGAGCCTGCTTTGTTAGCTTCTACGGTGAGTGCTGCGTTAAGCATAAGCACTCCCTGGTTAGCTAGATAGCTAACATCTGGATTCTTATTCATTTTGAGATTGAGCCCATCGTGGAACTCTTTCTCCAAAGCATCGTAAAACTTATCTAATGAAGGCTGTGGATATCCTGTTGTGGAGCAACCCATCAGCAAACCGTCTGCTACAGGTTCTCCATTCTTAAATGTATGATAGGGACACATCCCCACCATAATAGCCTTGATGTCTGTAAACTTAGTTTCTCTAAACGCTCTAAAAACGTTAGAAGAGAGAGGGGCAATCTTCTTGCCCCTCTTTGCTTCCTTTTTGAGAAACTCATAGATAGTGTCACAAGCTTCACTCTCAATGAATGGTTTCATTTTGATGTGCCAGCTTTCGTCAAACTGGTCTGCGAATTTCTCCCAATTCATATTAAAATTGCATTTCTAATTGTTCTAAGGCTCCTGGTTCAGGCACTTCTACACTAATCTGTGTAGGAGATACAATTATACCAGATGCATTAACAAAGAACGAGTGTGCGTTAATGTGGTTTTTCATCCAAAGGCTTGGATGCACTTCCTTCATAGCATACGTGGTGTGCTGATAGAGTTCCCACATGCTGTTAGGTGCACCATAATCAAATGTTGGAGCTTCCATTTCTCTGCGAATAATGTTGAGCTGTGTGCTCTCGATGATGTTCTCTTCAACAATCATTCTACCAATCAACTCAGCTGTTGTACGCTTAGTGAGCTCAATGGTTTTCATTCTCTCACGCTCTTGTTGCATCTTTTGGAACGCCTCACCTGCTCTTTTGATATATTCTGTAATAGCTGTGGGTGTGAATGTTTGGATTTCTCCTTGATGCTTCTTTCTAAAAGCACCATAATCACCTGATACACAACCATTTTGGCAAATGAATATGCGTGTACCAATAGCAAACTTCAGGCTCAAGCTCTTGTCATAGCTATTCTGCCAACCAATTTGTAGCTGCATTTCGCTATCTGCTACATTGGTAATGGTATATCTACCGTTTGCTACATTACCATTCTTAGCTGCTGTGTAAGTCTCATCACCTAGTTCAAACCCTGCTTGGTGTATGCTTTCCAGGGTGAGATCCATGAGTTGTTGATGAGTTACAGGCTTGTAAGTCCTGGTTTCTACAGGCACAGCGGCCTGTGTTAAAATACTTCTTGCTGATACGTAGGAAGTTTTGTTTTCCATGTTGTTTGTTTTAAAAATCGTGTAATCCTTTTTGTCTTAAATAGTTTTCTACGGGATAATACCCATAAGCTTTTACTAGGTCAGCCCAATCCTTGATTCCTTCAGATAGATACTTTCGTGGAACATTTACGTACTCAAAGTTAAACAGTTCTGTAATCTGCTTAGAGTTGTGTACACCTGTCTCATCGCTATCAAAGCTTAGGATTTGTCTATCAGAGTTGGCTTTTAGATATTCTACATTCCCATCAGAGAAACATCCTAGTCCCTCGTTTTGGACAGCACAACAGCAAGGAAACACCTTTTTCATCACCATATAGTCTTTCTTACTCTTGTTGATGAAGGCTATCTTGCAATTGGAGATATCCTCTTTACCATCCATTGCTGTAATAGGGACATTATTAGGCACCCATTTGCTCTTTTTATCAGCAAACGGACGGTAGATCTTCCAGCATCCATCATAATAATAGCCAAACCTAAGGTCTGTATCCTTTAAAGGAAACAGCTGTTTGTTCAGATAGAGTTTCTTAATAGCATAGACATTGTTAGCTCTAAGGTCATCTAGGCTCTGGTGATAATCATTCCAATAAGCTAGCTCCTCATTAGTGAACTTACGCGTAATCACCTGAATCAGGGAATAGCGCTTACCCACCTCTTCGGGCTGCTTATATGCCTTGGTAATTACTTTGTAATCACCTGTGGCTGTATTAGGCAGAAATCCCAGTCCAAAGTCTCTATCTATCATCCTTAGGACATCATCCATAGTGGATAGGTTGTGTAGGAGCTTGACGAATGTAAAGCAGTCCCCACGTCTACTAGTGTCCGCAAAGTCTATAAACGATAGAAACCCCTTTCTATTACCTATCAGAAAGGATGGATTGTTTTCCTGTCTAAATGGAGAGAATGTAGCCTGATTGATTTTCCAACCCTTTTCAGGCATGTAGAACCTAAATATGTCATACTCTGAGATCTTCTGAAGAACAGCTTGAGGAGTGAGCCTAATCCTTCTTTCACCTGTAATCATTTGTAGTCAATATACTGTTTTACTTCTTGAATGTCTGAATCTGTAAGGATGTTTATTCTATTTTTGATAACAAAGCGCTCATCGTTTAGATGATAGACAGCTCTGGCTAGTTCAATAAACCTATCACCAAAATCTCTGTCCTTTTCAAGCTTTCTTATCTCATCTTCTACATTCCAAAGCTGTTGGTTTACCCCTATAAGGTCTTCATACAACCTAGCTATAGTATCAATACCAATGAAAGGTCCCACCTTTGGAAGAAGGGCATCCATTTCATGCTGCACCTTTGTAAGCTTATCAGCACTCACCTTAGAACGTTTGATTTGTAGGATGGTGTATTTATCAACAAGCTCACCTACACTAACGGGAATTGTTATCATAGAATAAAAAATAAAGCCCCCACCAGATTGCTCTGATGAGGGCTGTTAGGGGAATGGAATTTAGAAATCACTACCGTCATCAGACAATGTCTTGTCAGAAGCTACCAGATTATCATCTGGGTTATACTCCTGCAAGTCACGCAGAGTGTAATAGTCTTTACAACCATACTCTCCTGTAACATTCACTACAAAGCGCTCGTGAGGCTTGAGGTCCTTAGACTTCTTAGCACGCAAACCACTTTGTACTGTGGGATCATTGTAATTGATAAGGCGGAAGTTTTTCAGATAATAGGCAGGCAGGAATGCTTTATTGTAAATGCTCTGATATTCTTTGTTCTCACCATCTTTTTGCTTGACAGTGATAGTTGCTAGAGCTGCTACATTTGTGCAATAGGCACCATCCACCTGAGATTTCAGGTCCTTCAGGTTACCTTTCATCAGCTTCTTCCACTCAAGCTGCAGAACAGTGGATTCTTTAGAATAATCCAACTCACCCAACCATGTGCGAAGGAACTCATACAGTTCTTCTTCACCCACAAATGCTACGCGGTGGTCACGCTTGGCAAACCACTCAGCAAGATTGTTTGGATCATCAGCCCAGGCACATCTACCAATGTTATTGATATACTGCTTTTTGCTGCCATCCTTGTTCTCACGCTCTTTGTCCTCTAAGAAGAAGGTCACCTTGAATTTGTCTTTCTTTTTCACTTCCTCCAGCCAGATATCTACACGCAAGAAGGTGTTACCATCTCTGCTTGTACCTAGATACTCTGTTAGTTTGCTGTCTTCAGGAAGTTCAATGTCTAACACTTCTTTGAACTCTTCTGTTGTTGGATTGATAGCTACTACTCGTGCTTCAAATAGCCCCACCTTTTTACTAATCTCGGGAAGGGCTTGTCTTTCTCTTTTGTCTCCTTGAATCATTGTGCTTTGTTTTTATTTGTGATTTAATTATAATACGCTTTCACTGTATCCACTACCAACTGTAAGTTGTTAGGGATTTTGACATCTGCAAACATACCATCTGGGCTCTTTGCAGGCATCTTTTTAAACCTGTTGGTGATGAAATGATAGCTAGCTGTGCCATCTTTGTTCTCATCAACATACGTGTATAAACATACAGTCATAAGTCCTTCCAGTAACACCTGATTATCAATCAGCTTACCAGCGGTCTTAATCTTATATCCTACAATATCACCACCATCCTCAATAGTTTCTGGGTGTGTAAGGTAGAACACTGTAATGTCTTCACGAAGTTTGCGGGATTCTCTGAATAAGTCCACCATGTCTTTAGCCATCAAGCTAAATTTAGTGTAGCCCACTTCTGTGGCCTTTGACACAATGTTGAATCCCATGATGTAATTGCTGTCCTCAATAACGATATTCTTGATGTGAGGAGCTTTGTCTGAGATGGTCCTGAGCAAACGTGTAATTTCATTTGCATCATCCACCTCCTTGTAATTCTTGTTCTCTGTGTTGTACAGTTTCTCTGAGCCTTTGAACGGAAGTTCTTTCTTTGCTACATTGATGATGTACGTTTCTTTTGGATCTAGGTGTTTAATAGCTGTGGATTTTCCTGTGCCTGTTTGACCTACAATTCCGATTAGTTTACTTGCCATGTGCTTTAAGGGTTTATTGTGATTTAATAGCTATAAAGATAAGGAATTCCTTTGAGAAAACCAAATTTTTTAACCAAAATATGTAGGACACCAGTCACTTTTTTTACACCCTTTTAGGTCTCTTAGAGACGCTGGATATTTCTTTCTAAAGAGGCTAATTGCTTCTTTCATGTTATAGAAATAGTAGGTTTGCGTAACATATTCTCCTGTAAAAAGACGGGTCCATATCATAATAGCACCAGTCTTAGGATGTCTGCATAATCTCATGTAAACTTAATTTTAGATTTATCAAAGAATTCTAGCGCTTTTTTGAGCCACTTTGCTTCAACATCCTCATCAGAGCACACAATGTAAATCTGGGCTCTCTTATTAGGATTGTTATACTCCATAGCCATACATCGATTAATCTTCTGAGCGAGGTTTTCTGCATTGCTGTCAAAATAGTTAATGATAACACGATTCAGTGGTTTGTATGTCACACCCGTATTACCAATTTTTACAACAGCTAGGTGTTTACCCTTACCTGTTACAAAGTCATCAAATATCTGCTTCTCTTCCTTCTTGCTGTGATAGGATGGAATGCCCAGTTGGTCAGCTATTTTGGTAACACCACAGAAAACTAACACTCGTTCATCTTTATGCTTTTTGAGTAGTTCCCTGGTCTTCTCCATTTTAGCCACACTATTCTGTATAATGCGCATCCTTGCAAGTCTAAGAAACATGGTGGATTTACCCTGTGCCTCAAGACTGTTTATCACCCAGCCATAAGCCTCAAATTGAGCTTTTTCAGTGCGCACCTTCCCTTTATAGTTGTTTTTACGCTTATTATCTAAAGGAACACGGACCACCGTGATTTCATAGTCTACAATAACCCCCTCTTCTATAGCTTTTTCCATAGAATAAGTGGCTACAACAGGCAAATCTAGCTCTTCTGCTAGCGTACGCTCTGTCCAGGTGGTCATGGTACCTGTGAGTCCTAGGACATTGATGTTTATCTCTAGGAGCTCTTTAGCAGCCTCTATTTGAGCCTCAGACAGCAGGTGTATTTCATCTATCACCACAAGGTCATACAGATTCTCTGTATACTTCTTTAGGCTCAGGTGAGTGGTGTATGTGACATTGCTGTCATCATACCCACGCTTTGCAAAATCATCCTTCCAGCTTTGCTTAATCTTGTTATCTGGATAGGCAATAAGAATGCTCTTTGGTCTCAGCTTCTCAATTATATTGATGGTGGTGTAAATCTTGCCAAATCTAGGGCATAGATTAAGTATACCATGTTTACCGCTGTTTATCCAAATTTTAGCAAACTCCTTCTGTCTTTCATCTCTAATTGTCATTGATTATAGTTGTTACGGACCAAAATAACCATTCAATACTCACTGCATAATATGCTCCATCAAACTCACGGTTTCTTAGAACAGTGATAGTTGGAAATAGCACAACCTGCCAAAACACATCACCTTTCGTAGGAACTGTGCTAAATAATTTAATACTCATATGTTTTTATTTGTTTAGAAAAAAGGACTTGTTCACCACTGCCTCATAATCAGCGTCTGTCATATCCTTACGTCTGGGCAGCTCTTTGAACATGCCTATCTGGCCCATAAAGCCTAGGCCTATTCTTACATCATCTTCACCATAACTATTCTTTATGAGGCGAAGATTTCTGAAATACTTAGCACCAAATTCATCCTTTAGCTTCTCTAGGTTGTAACCACTAGGGTCAGCCACCTTGTAGCGCATAGGATCAAATAGAGCTAGTACAACGTCTGAATCATTTTGTGTACTGGATGATTCTGCAAAATCCTCGAGCTGAGGCTCTACATCACCATTCTTTATTCTTATAGGATTACTAATGTCACGGTTGAACTGACTAACAACAACAGGCGTATATCCATAAAAGTCACGAGCAAATCTAAGCTCATCTGACATTTTATCTATAGCTTGCTTTTTAGTGGAATGGTCCTTGGTGGTCTTTAGTAGGCCTATGTGATCAATAACAACAATAGTTATTTCACTTTCATCATTAGGGAAATAGCGCTTGTTATACTCATCAATCTGCTCAATACGTCCATGTTTAACAGCATGCGCTTTTAGTTCCTTGGCTATACCTACAGGATTCTCTGGTCCATCAATAATAGTGATGACATCATCCATCCTATTCATATAGTCTTCATACATCAGGAACAGATCGTGCTCATCATGGCTCATCTTCTCTGTCCAGCCCAAGAGCTTAGGAACGGGAATAATTACACCATGGTCTAGAAATATCTTTCTACCAACCCATTTGGCTAGTTTATAGGTTCTAGAACGCTCCATTGAACGATATATGATGCGTAGCTTGATTCCTGGGTCTTTCTGACTGATATACCAGTCAAATGGATTGAGCACGAATGCATCATCTATGAAGGATGTCTTACCAGAGCCTGTCAAACCACCCACAAGAAAGTACATGCTCTTACGGATGCCAATGTACCTATTGAGCCTATCAAAGCCCATAGGAATGCCTCCATTTCTGCCATCAAGGCCTAGCTGCACCTCCTGTTTTAGTTGATCAAAGCTCATAAGCTTGCTTCTTTGTTTTCAGTGTTTTTCAATTGTGGCGAAATAAACTCTTGGTTCAAGTGTCCACACTTTCTGCACATAAACACTGGAATCTGAATAATTGTGTCCTGAGATGTTCCTGTTACAAAACGAGATGCCTTACGAAGCATCAATGCATTTATGAATACATCACTTTGACAGCTTTCACATACCACTGGAATAGTTTGTTCTAGTGGGATGTTTAAGTTAATTGGTGGTTGTGGGTTCATATGTCTGTACCTCCTACAATTTTAGGTGCCTGTTCAACCTTAGCACCGTCTTTAATTAGTTCAATAAATGGTTCATAGCTACGCTGATTCAGATAGGTGAGACTGTTTTGCATGTAAGTGAGCCTATTGGTCCCACTCTTTACAGAACTTTCTTTCTTCTGTAACACGTCAAACTTCAGTGCTTCTATTAGTTCAGCTGCTGTATACTCACCCTCAAGAAGGATTTTATCAAACTTCAGTCTGCATTCATCCTTGTTTTGTCTCAAGCTTCTTGCACCTGTAAAGCTCTTTCCTCCATGCTTGAAGGTATCTGTGCCTGGATATGCTTTCCACCACTCTTCAAACTCTGTGGTTGCAGGCTTCTTTCTTACAATCTTTTTAGATTCTTTAGTGTCAATAAACTTAATGAGCTCTTTACCAATAGTAGTTAGTTTCTCTTCTGCTTCTGTTATAAGCCCCTTTCTCACTAAAGTCTGACGAAGTGCAGCAATTTTCACACTCTCTTCACAAAGAGATGTGATGTCATGTTGCTCCTCAATCAGCTTTAGTAAGAAAATAAGGTCAAGAGAATAACTCTTCTTGATCAGCTCTTCAAAATGGTAGGGTGTTAACTTCAGGTTCATTATCTTGCTTGGGTTCAGGAAGTGGTGTTAGAAGCGTAATCTTTGCAGGCAGGCGAGATTCTTCTTCATTAATCTCCTGCATTATTCTTTGTTGTTCTTCCAGCAAATATACAGAATCTTTCAGTGCTTCCCGCTCAAAGTCATCAGGAAATTTTTGCAAGTTTTCCATAGCGATAGTGTTTGTCACAACCCCACTTCATCCATGTTACGAATGACGGGAACCTGTTACGGTTTCTGTTGTAGTTCTTTGATAAAATCCTTAGCTTCTTGTTGCGTACGTTTCCTGTATCCAGGTTTATCCACTCTTTTCTCATATGTTCTTATTCTTTTTCTTGAAAAATGTGCTTTTGCTACAAGCATTTCTCTATAGGTGTACAAAGCAGCGTGATGTTTTCTCACCTCTTTGTGTGGCCAAGGTTCTCCACATATAATTATGTAGTTGTAATAAACCTCACCTGTCTCATCCATCAGATGATACAGATAATCAGCAGGATGCCCATCCATAGAATTCCCATTCTCCTTCACATTCATCTTTTGCTTTTTTATAAATGATTTTTGCTACAGTGGTGTCTCCTTTTTCAAGTCTTTTTTCCATCTTTACACGACTTGGTTTACCAGTCTTCTCTGTGTAAGCTCTAGCTTTTTTAACAGCCTCGCCTTTAGTCAAGAAAGATCCAACATGGATATCAGCGTCAACAGTGTAATACAACACCCACTTTTTGGTACCAGCAGTAACAATGTGCTCCACCTGTGTCTTAATTTTATTCTTGTTGCCCTTTGGTTCTCTAGTGCATATGCATTCAGCCCCTTGGAACTTAGTGAGTTTATCTAGGCGCTCTTCTATGAAGTTATACTTAGGAAGACCGCTAGCCTTATACTTAGCTGTAGCATCTGAGAATCCTGGTGTAGCATTAATTGCTCCAGAATATCCTTGTTGATGTCCATATTCATCATCAGCTGCTTCTACAGCTCTGTCATATGCTTCTTTAGCAGACATACCTCTGCTTCTAACAGTAAACTGTTGTGATCCCATAAAATTTGTTTTTAAAAGTCTCCTTCTGTGTGATTCTTGTTATCGTCCCAACATGATAGAGTTGGGTCATCAAATGTATCATTTTCATCCTCCATAACAGGAGAACGATAGAGTTCATATGCTATCCAGCCTGCAATAGACAGGCTTATAGTCAAAATAATCCAGAACATGGGTTAGTCTTTTAAGCGAAGACCATACTGGAGGTTAAACCAGTCAAATGTCTCCTCCGCTTTTCGTTTATTAAATTTAAATACCTTACGAAGCAGAGGGATTGCATATGCTTTGAAGAGTTCAAACTGTGTTGTTGTCATGGTCCATTGGTGATACCAATCTTCCAGCTCACGAGCTTGCTCTATTGTTTTGCCCACCATGTTTAGCTGATATTCAATGAGATGTGTTGTTATGTTTGTCCTATTAATAGGCTCTTTAGGAAGAGGAAAGAATCTGCTAAGCTTTACTTGCTCAGCAAACTCTTTCTTATCCCACACCTCAACGTGAGGACGGTCCTCTATGAATGACAGCTTTATGATGTCTCCCTTGATATAGCTAATGAAGCAAGGAGTTCCTATGTAGTCCTTAAACTTGTCTCCTTTCTTGATATTCATTACCAAAGTGTTAGTTGGTTAGGATTTACAACTATCTTCTTTGCTTTACCCTCTGTCTCAATCTTCCTAATAAGCTTCTCAGCACGCTCGATGTAATAGGCATAATTGATGTTGTCTAGAGGATGGTTCTTATCAAGTTTATTGCATACAGTGGCTAGCCACTCACCAGCTTCCACTTGGGAAACAGCTGCAGCACCACTGTCACTATCCTCATTCTTGATTTTCAGGAGCTTCTCTCCAGTGTTGGAGATATAATAACGAATCAGCTTATTGTACACAGTTTTAACACCCGTGGACCTATCTATTCCTTCGTAGTGGAAGTCTTTGGATGCTTTCTGTCTGAGACAGAAGTCAAAGATAACACTATGACTGCGAATAGTAGTAGCAACAGGTATATTATGAACAAAATATTGTTCGAGAGCCATTGGTACAATCCTAGCTGACTTGTTCTTATGAAGCTCGAAATCCGTGAGGAAATCACCTTTCTTCTTGATTTCTCCATCTGTTTTTATCGCAAGATAGTCATTTACCGTGGAAAATATTATTCTTTGATAATCAGCCCTTTCTAGCTCATATTGTGTAAGCTCACTCCACCAGCTGTTAATCTCGTGCATTTTGTCTATTAGATCCTTTTTAATCCTAATAGTGACACCATCAGTGTTTGCACTTATTACGTTAATACCAGCCAGTTCATAAGCTTCTATGAGCATCATTAGGCTAAGTTCACCTGTAATGGTGGTGAACATAGTGAGCTGCCTATCATAAATCCAGTTCTGTATGTCAGAGCTCTTACCGTAAACAGAGTTTACAGCAAGCTTTAGTGCTCCTACAATACCCTTGATTTTCTTGTCCTTCTTAGCTAAAGGCTTGAGTTCCAACCTCTTCTCAAACATTGTCTTATAGCCCTGAAGGAATTCTTTACCCAAATGCCTTGGATAACGACCATTGTTGATGATAATGGCTGGATAATAGCTGGATACATCCCAGTCTATAATCTCATACTCATCATCAGCCTCAAAGATCTTGGGACCATTCTCTGTATGCAAACCACCTTTCATAAAGGAATACACATTACCATAGAAGTGTAGTTCCTCTTTGAAGTCATCCTTCATACCCAAACTCATCTTCCTGATGCGTGTCAGGAACTCTTGTAGTTCAGGCGTCTGGAACTTTACATAGTCTGCAATACAGTTTTTGACATAGGTTTTCTTCTCAAACTTACCAGTCTTGGGCAGGTCCTTGTAGTCTATACCCTTCTGTTCACAGTAATACTTTTTAATCATCTCATCTCCAATCTTACTGTCAGAATAGTTTAGACATGGAATCCCAAACTCTTCTTGTATGTCCTGTCTGAGCTGTATTCTATTGTCACCCTTATACAAAGGATGGTCTGTGTCACCGATGGTCACCTTGTAGAACTGATAGGTGGCCCACACATCGTTGATGCAGTATTCTGTCGTAAGGATGATATCATCTTTAGTCATTCCTACAGTGTCATGATGAATGGGCATCTCCTCAATGTTCTCTAGGTCCATCTCAAACTCAAGCCTCTTTAGGCTCACGCGTCTGTTCTTGTTATCAAAGTGGTGCACCTTGAATAAATCAATCTGTTTAAGGCTGAGCTCATACTCCCTAAATTCAGGAAACACGTCATAATTAGCGTCATGTATAACATCTGCAGCCTTTTGATGAATCTTGGCAGCTATTTCCAGGTTGGAAAGCTCATGCCAGTTCTCGTAGTTGCGTATCACCCACTCCACCACTTGACTATCGAAACGTAGGTTGTTATAACCCACCCAATAGTCATCTTTGTGGTCTTCTGTGAATCTAATAAATGAGTCTAGATTGTTTTCATAGGCATTCACCTTGAATATTCTTTTATATCCAGGCACCATTGCTACCACAAGAAAGTATTCTTTTAAGGTCTCGATGTCATAAATGATTACATTCATTATTTCTTCTTTTTAACAGCTGCTTTCTTTTTAGTTGCAGATTTCTTCTTCTTTTGTTTACTTTCTTCTAGAACAACCTGAATAGCTAACGCCATCATCTCACGAAACACGTTGTATTCATCTTCGTGTGCCATTAGAGAAGCAAGTGCTGCTGTAAGGGTGTGTATATCTCCTTTTATTTTCACTGTGGATTCTTGATTTGAATCACACGTGATAGTTAATCTAGCTGTTTCTTTTACTGTTTGTTTTTTAGTTGCCATTTTAGCTGATTTAATTATAAAAGGTTCCTACCCCCATTGATGAGGATAGGAACCGTTGCCCAAATTTACTTGATTTTACGCATGCGAACAACAAATCTTTTGTACTGGTTACTGGGCTTGTAATACATTTTGTTATTATCAAGCACAAGTCTTGTTGTACGCAGTTTAGCTTTCATAACCCTGTCAATGAATTCATTAACAGCAGCATCATGAGAACCATCACAATAAACTAAGGGAGTGATTGTGCTCCAGGCAGAGCGATAGACGAGAGTTGCCATAAGGATGTGTATTTAAGGATGATTAAAAATAAACACGGAAGTGATCTGTGTGGATTTCCACTCTTTTGGGCGTACCCTCAAATGTAGTACCTGCAGGAACAGCCAAACCTTGGTTAGGTTGTGTCTGAGGCATTTCAGCCTTGGGTGTACGCTCTCTTTTTGAACCTTCCCACTTTCTAATCTTAGTGGTGTTTTGAGCAATCTTGTACAATTTAAGAGCAAATGCTGATGCACTTGATGCTCCAAAACGCTGATACTCTCTGCGAGCAATACGGATGATGGGCTCTCCTGTACGGATGAGTTCTTTCATTTCTTTAATGTCTCTCCAGCTGTAGAAATAAGGATTTGTCATGTTGTTTGAATTTAATTGTGAATTAATAATTGTTTGTTCTTTAATTAGTTGTCTTCTTTGTTTAAAATAACCTGCAGCCACTCTCTTTTCAGCATTAGTTTTTAGATGCTGTAAGACACGCTCAGGGTTCTTAGCTTTCCAGCGTTTGCGCCTTTCTTGTGCTAAAACAGGACATCTGTAGCGTACAAACCCTGTGCTTTTGGGTTCTACGCTCCATCTTGTACCACCACAATGTGGGCAAACACGAGCTGGGATGTCTACAATAGCCATGATTAAGCAATTTTAGCGATACAAAACATAGGTGATGTGTCACGGTAGGATAGCTGTACATACACACCCTTATTAGTAAAATAAGTGTTGTGTTTCATAGGATGCTTGTTTTCCACCATATCCACCACCTTTTCTTGTCTCACGTCAAAAAATGTGTTCATTGTTTCTTTCAAGGACACTCTACCAGAGAAGGTCATGATGAAGTTGCTTTTGAATCTCATCATGTGTTCCTTCATATATCTACCTGTAACGCAATAGTCCAAATCATACAATGTACCAGGTTGGTCAGGATTAGCTTCCAAAATGTTTTTGAGTTTAAGCTGTACACTGTCATTGAGATGAACCAATTGATGTAAGGCAGTTAGTTTGTCCATTTCGTAGATTTCAAACTCTGTATATCCTTTTGATTTACAGAATTCTATATAATCTCCAATGTGTGGTCCTGCTAGTCCCACTATTCTGTTTAGCTCGAAGCCTGCAAATAAAGAAAAAAGGAAGTCTCTGACCTCCTTTTTCCTCTTTCTGTCTGGCTGAGCAGCAAGAGTTTGTGCGTATGTAGTCATACTACCAGATTTCAAATCCTCCACATTTGCGAAGGAATGTTACAAAATTTTGTATGTGATAGAGAGGACAGCTGTGTGCTGAGAATGCTAGTGTACCATCCTTTGTGACAACACCGTTGTACATGATTCTGCCTCGTTCATACACCTCATTTAACTCATCTTGAAGGTCCTGTGGCATAAAATGTCCATTGGCTGTAGTCCATGAACCAATACATATGTACATTGTATCGTCCATATCATGCATGTTAGCGTTGTTAAGCGCTAGATAGAGCTCAATAGCAGCAGCTAGCAGGTCACAATCTAGTTGTGTCTTTAGACCATACCCATTGTTTTCTCCCCACTTTGATGTATCAAAAGGAAGATTTGCAATGTATATAGCCCTATCACATATGACATGAATAGGTAACCAAGACCATCCACTAACTCTGAAATACACACCAGGATTGTTAGCCTCCCAGCTACGTAGCTCATTGTAATACATACTACGTTCATATTCTGTTAGAGAGTCCCAGTTTTCTGGTCTCTCAGGCTTGTCCCCAACTGTTTGAGGAGCAATACCATGAATGTCCATTCCCATAGACTATTAGTTTAAATAGATTGCCTTTTTACCACACATCATACCCACTCTAAACTCTTGTTTCCAAGTCCATTCGTCTGGCTGGTTAGGGGGATAGGTAGTTTTAAGGCCCACTTTAATCTGACAGACAGCATCTGCACGCCTGCCAAAGATGAATTCTTTGATTAGTTTCATAAGTTTTTTCATTTTAATCTTGTTTCCAAGAGTCATCATCCATATCATCCCAGTCTTCATCATCATCATCCTCTTCTTCCTCTTCCTCATCCTCATCATAAAGACCTGGAATACAGAGTGCGACCTTTTCAATGTTAGTAATAGGATCAGCGTTGAGAATAGGATTAATTTCATCCTCATTAGCAAAATCCCAATCGTCAATCATAATATCAATATACCCTTCATATTCTTCTAGAATGAGGTTGATGTCCTTGAGCTCTATATCTCTAAGCTCTTCAAACTGTGGACCATCATCCCACCAGCCTATTTGTTCTGGTTCAGCTAACACCTGCTCATCATAGATTAAATAGGGCTCGACAGGTGCACCATTTTTGGTGATAAATTCTTCTAGGGGTTCTAAAGGAGTTTTGTCAAGCGCCCATATTTCTGTATATTCTTTTCTAGTGCCAGGATTGAGTTTAGTGATAAACCACATTCCAGGCTCTAAATGCCTAGGCATATAGCTCTTAAGCACCAGTTCTACGGTGAAATACATATCACTGTTTGTTTTTGAGGTGTTTTTGAATGTCAGACCCTTTGAATGTACGCTTCTGAGGACTAGCTGTACCCAAAGGATCATTTGTACTATCTACACGCACACAGCTGTAGATGTCATTACCCAAATCAGCTACCACCTTCCAGTCTTGATACATAGACTTACCAGCAGTGCCCATTTCATGTCTTTCTACGTGTTTTCTAAAGATTGTTCCTACCATAATTATTTGTTTGAAAAAGTGTATAAAATTACAAAGATGGATTGGTTGATATGTAGTATCTGAAGGCATAATCACCATATTGCACAGTGTATGTAACTAGCTTTATACCGTTGGTGTACCACAGCATTGTAAACCTACATTTTCTATTCTTTTCATCATATGCATTCCATACGTGTTTCTTGTAGGAATCACCATCATCATCATAGCCACCAGTTTCTCCCAAATCCTCATAGGTCCATAGTCTTGTGCCATACTCATCGTGTATTCTTATATAGCTACCTTCAAAGGTGAACCTAAGATCAACATCTTTAGTTTGACTCCATGTCCAAGCACCTGTCACTTGATTATATTTAGCCACTTGCATTGAATAAGCTCTATCAAGCTGAGCAAATGAGCTGAGGGTGATAATCATCCCTAATAGAAGACATGTTAATTTTTTCATATACGTTGTTTTGTTTGTTTTAAAAAAAGGAGCAGCCTATATTTCAAGGCTGTCCTTCATCCTTAGTAACCCAACTCGTCAAATCTTCAATAAGCTTTCCATTTCTTTCCAACAGTGCCCGTAGGCTCTTTAGCTCTGCCTTTGCACCCATATCCATTGGTTGCACAAGACATGAGACCACCAATCACTGCCAGAAGGACAATCATTAGTACAACTATTTTTGCTATCTTTTCCATGTTTGTTGATTGAATTAGTTAAAAAATAAAGGGTCCAGTGTAGAAACACAGACCCGACCTAAACGCTTGCTTATGAAAACTTAGAATGCATCTATCATGGCTGCTAGTTCAAGGGCTTGTTCATAGTTTTCAGCCCATACGCGATAGCCATTAATGATCCATAATTTCTTACCATCTCGCTCTTTAAGAGGAAGTGGATAGGTGATTAGAGCCTCATCGTGCTCTGAATGATACAAATTTGCCATAATACGTTGATTTTAAATTGTTTATATTAAATCTTCCCAGTCTTCGTTTATCCATCCTGTTATACCCCATCCAATGAGAACAACGATGTTAAGGAGAGGTGCAATAATAAAGAAGCCTACAACTTGCCATGTTGAGCGAATATTAATACCACTCATTCTACTGATGGCCAATGTGAACATTAGCGTCCACACAACGATAATAAAAAGTGCGAGTGCAACCATGTTAAATGAATTTAAATTGTTGATTAATAAGGAATTATATGAAAAAAGAGCTCAATTAAGAGCTCTTATAACCATACTTTTCAGCCAGTTCTACCAATTCCTCATGCGGCATTCCATAGATGGATCTATTATCAGGCTCATATTGTCTAATATGACCGTATAAAGGCCTTCTCATTTCATACCCTGCATCCTCTTCTTCTTTTTTCCTTCTTTTATGCTCTCTTGTAGCCCATCTAAGCTCAACAGTGTTATTATTATCATCTGTTGTTCTACCATCATATGTGAGCTCCCACTCATCCATTCCAAAGAATATCATATCTCTAACATATTCAATGGCAAATGTGTCATCTGTAGCCTCTTTAAGAAGCTTGTAGCCAACAATCTTATTGTCAGCATTACGAATAAGTTCTAATTTCATAGCAAATCGTTTTAAATTGTTGATTAATAAGGATTTATTGTTCAGGTGACTGACATTCAAACGAGTTTAAATCACACTCGTTCTTCAAGTCTTCTGAACACTGCTGACACATATGAAGCTCATCACATGTGCATGTAAGTTCTGGAGATATGCTATGTAACATATACATATCTTTTGCTTCTTCAAATGTCATAGAAATCGTTTTAAGTGATTGATTACTAAGGAATTAGAAAAAAAATATGGTTTTGCATCACCAAAAAGCCTCTATTATATGACGTCTAATAGATAAAGTCCTGCAAAGGTTATAATCACAAACTATATCCATCAAAATGTTGTGTATTAGCATAGTCCTTTGAAAGATATACACTATCCTGACCACGCATGTTCCTATACATTTTATTAACCAAATAGCTCTCTTTATCAGATGGTTTTGCCATTACAACACATCTGTATTTAGGTGTTGTAAGAACTGCATAATCCTCTGGATTCCAATTGTTTGGATTAAGATAGGTGTATCTACCAATTGCAATAGTTTGGTAAGTGTAGTTTTCTTCATCCACTACACACACTCTACCATTTACCAATCTGGGCAATACAAGGCCCAATTCTACCAAAAGCTGACGTTTCATCTTTTTTGTTTTAAATTGTTAACGTAATTGTTTATTAAGGATACTATGTTGATAACCATCTGCTTATCATATCCAATAAGCTTCTGATTAATATAATCTTCTATATATTGAGGATCTATTGTAGGAAATACAATAAGCCTAAACTTACAATGTAAGCCTGCACATTTACCAAAATCCATCACATCCCCATTAGGCATAGATAGTATAGCCCCGTCTGTCCATATTGAATTGTCAAATATGAACAGATGTTTGTTGTTTGTACTCATAACAAATTTATTTAATATATTAACTGTTTAATCTACAGAACCTACAACTCTGATTGATTTCCGTTTTTATGAAGGTTCAATAAACAAAGCTGTTACAGACATATGCCTTACGTATGCATCCGTATTTAACTCTAGCAGCTTTTGTTTTAGTTATGCGTTTTTCAGTAAAGAAACCACGGTTAATGTTTCCCTCTGCACTCAGTTGTAATAGATATAACACAAGTTCCTATGTCTAGCATAGTCTGTATTGTGTAACGATATCTCACTGTTCATCTATTACAACCGCTAGCCCTTGGGAAGCTAGGATGGTGCATTAAAACAAAAGAGCCCTGTTACAGGCTCTTATTAACAACAACAAATTCATACCCCTTGTGCTCATAGTTATCCATTTGAGCCCTTAGATCATCCAAACGGTTCTGTAAATGCTCTATGAGCTCTGTTTGGTCCCTTAACCACCATTGATATTCCAATGCAGACTGATATCTATCGCTGACATCTTCTATATCTGAATAGGTAACTCTTGGTGCTGAGGCATTATTAATCTCAGCTTTGGCTTCTTCAAGCTCACTAGATGTATCAACTATAAGCTTGAATAACTCTGTCTTTGTCATAACAATCGTTTTTTTGGTGACCTCTATGTATACCAGTATGTCTGACGTGATGATGCAGACTGTACCCTCTCACATGGTATATACTGTATACATAGAACGCACTAGCCCTAACACCTGCTAGTAATAAAATAAATGTCTCTCAGTGTTGTATAGCCATAATAACCCTAACGTGCATATTTACTACAGTTGACGATTATTTTGCTTCCAGAGAGACATTTAATGCTATATATATTCTCTGTAGACATGCGTTTTAGTGATGTCTGGTTTTACCCCTTATAAGTGGTGATGGGTCACACAACCACTCTCTAACACACTGAAACACAATCAGTTATAACAGTGTTTCGTTGGTTTTCGGTGTTCAGGTAGCAGATATATATAAGAGAAAAAGGGATTTGTGTCCCTTTTTCTTCTTATCAGAAGGAATTGGTTATCACGCAAGTGTAACCAAACCTTCTGGCAGGAATTCTGCTGACAGTTCCAAAGCTTCTGCTTGCAACTCGTCAGTGTTGAATTCCTGAATGCCACCACCCTGTGGTGCAGCGATAACAGCAACCCGAACAGGTTTACCTGTTTTAGGGTCAACTTTATCGCGATGGTCAAACTCAATGACTTGTAGTCCAATGAGTTGAGGCATCGTAATCTCTGCTTCACGGACAAGTTGACTAACTTGTACTGAACAGGGAATTACAGCGGAAGCACCGTCTTTCCGCTCAACAATGAGAGCAACTTGCTTGCTCTTGTCTTTAAAGTTCTTTCTTAAGAACTTTACACGACCGCCCTTGCCTGCAAGGGTTTTGACAGTACCGAGTTCCTTAACCTCGGTAGTGTCACGCTGATACTTTTTAAATGCTACTGGCATTTTACAAAAGTTTAAGTGATTAATAATTGTCGAAGGTGCGGGGGCACCCCCAACTTTGCAAATTATAAGAGGGGTATTGGTTGGAAGTACCCTCCCCTCCCATGCACACAATTGATTTTCAATAGGTTAGTTTACCAGGGGGGCTTGTTCCACGTGAAACCTGGTAGGGGGGAGTGTTTATATGGACATAGGGGTATAGTAGAATTTTGCATAAAGTAGTGTTTCACGCTACCTTGTGCAAAAAATAAATTTGGAATCTATATAGAGGATGTTGTAACTTTGGGGTGGTTGGGTGGGTTATTCTTATATCTCCTTCCTTTATATATAAGCTTTTTCATCCCCTTCTGGTGGACAGAGATAAGGGAAATAAGACATAATATAGCAATAGGGTAAAAGATTGTATTTGAATATGTTATAAATAGTTCCTATCTTTGTACTAACTAAATCTATGAAAACCACTAACATCGTTTTACAGAAGCTTAGGAAAATAGAGAAGGATAATGCCCTCTTAGCGGAGAGGTATTATACCATCCTGTCTGCTGTAAACGATTTAAAGCTGACACAAAGGGAACTACAGCTCCTAGCCTTTGCTGCTGTAAGGGGTAACATATCTTACGCCAACATACGCAAGGATTTCTGTGAGAAATATGGCACCACCAATGCCTCCATAAATAACATCATTTCTAGGCTCAAGAAGATAGGGGTGCTGGTGAAGGATGGAACAAAGGTGAAGGTGAATCCACAAATCGTGTTAAATTTTGATAATGACATCACCCTTGAAATCAGACTTGTTCACTGATAAGCCTATTAGCCTTTCTGTTAAGGACTACCTAATTAGGAGAATGGCTGTGAAAATGATGATTAGTGAAAAGGTGCTAGAGGCTGTGGTGAATCACCAGTTCCAGAGTGCACATGAGGCGCTAGGTCAACACAAGAGCTTGGAAATCAGTGGGTTTGGGAAGTTCTTCTTTAACGAGAAGAAGGCGCATAAGATGATGGAGAAGTTCTTGAGCCAAAAAGCGTTGTTTGAAAAATGGGTGGCTGACGAAACATTGCCAGAAGCCAAAAGGCAGGCGGCTAAATTGAAGCTGCAAACAGCGTTGGATGGGATGAGAGATTTAAAACCAAAGATATATGATAGTTTCCCAAATTTACGAGGGCTGGAGGAACAACCTAATTCCGCCCAAGAAGTTGAGGAGTACAATACAGGAGACCAGTGAGCAAAGACTGGCCATCTGTGCTGGATGTGAATATCATTCCAAAAACAGAAAGAATTACAAAACTGTCAGACCAGACGATCATTGCACACATTGTGGATGCACCCTGTCTGCCAAGACCAAGTGTCTATCTTGTGCCTGCCCGTTAGAAAAGTGGGTGGCTTTGATGACACCAGACCAAGAAGATGAAATGAATCCTGATGGAAAATAGACAAGAAATAACCCTCAAGAAGATACCTCTGAAGATATTCATTGAGGTGCTGACAGATGCCTGGAACAAAGGCGCTGATTTTGTGGATATTATAGGTGTTCCTGACGAGTTACAAGATAACATAGGAATTGCTGTTAAGGAAGACTATTATACCAAGGGAGATAAAGAAGAAAACGATTTTGATGTGGATGTAGATATTGATCCCTCTAAAAAACTTGATGAAGAAGACTTAAACCAACTAATATGAACCCAGTAGTAGAAGCATGGGTGGTTATTGAAAAGCTAGGAGCCCTAGTAGCCACACCAGGTATTTCAGAAGACGTAAAAACGCTAGCTAATGAAGAGATAGCTAAACTAATTAAGAGTGTTGTTTCACCAGGATTAGATAAGCTATCTGCTGCAAGCGCTGGCTTGATAGTAAAATAAGCTAATGAGAAAGGCAAGTTATTATAGTCAGATACTCACACTTCTTCAACAGCTACATACAAACTTCCCTAATTATAATATGGGAAGACATATAGCTACAGCTCTTGATGAATATGGAGATATGTGGGGACTGACGGATAAAGAGATATTGTTTGCTTTAGAAAAGTATAAGTCTCAATTAGAACTAGATGTTCCTCATACAGATGACAATGAGCTTGACCAGATTATAAAGGATGGCATGAATCTGGAGGACATTTTAAAAGAAGAAGATAATGGCGAAGACTATTAAAAAAACTACATATATAAATGCTGAACTAGACTGGGCTGAACAACAGCTCCAAAGCTGGAAGGCATATGTGGATGCTAATCCTTTGCACGAACTAAAAGACCGTGTAGAATGGAAACCAACCTCTAAAGGAGGAATGATACCCATGGTGATAGCAAGTATTGAAGCACAGGGCAAGTTCATCCAAGAAACAATGAAGAATTATTTGGCTCTTCTGGAGGTTGTGGAAAAACTGCGTGAGAAAGAAGAAGCTAAGGTGGAGGTGAGAGGTAATGGAGAGTTGAGCTCAATGGCTGAAGACTTCCTCAGGAGCAGAAGATAATGAACGAAATTAAAAGCATAGACTACAAAGACTGGTATTTAAACCAGGGGCGTATTCCTGACCGTGACTCAGTTGAATACAAACCCTTCTTTGATTTCCATAGAGATATATGCTTGAACGGTGCTATGATGAATGGGGTGTTTATCAACCCCTTTCTGTATTGGCACCTTAACATCTGGCACACTGAGGTGGATGTTATTGATGACCGCGGAAGAATATCACAGAAATATGCCAACCCACTCCTTCGTGATAATGAGTGGATTGTGACAAACGAAATAGAAAGGGCTCAGCAAGATAAGAAAGGACTAGTGATACTAGGAATTCGACGTTTTGCTAAGTCTGTACTAGAGGCTTCTTACATAGGGTGGGGCGCTACATTTGATGAGAATTCCCAGAATGTGATCGCTGGGTTGAATGCCCCCGATATAAAGCTGATCACAGATAAGCTGGACAAGGGCCTTAACTTTTTGCCTGAAGCATGGAGATGGCAAAGGGTTGAGGATAACTGGAAAAACCAAGTCACCCTAGGTATTAAGACCAAATCAGGAGAGCGTATACCGTTCTCCCAGATACTCATCCGTAACCTAGATGAGGGAAATAACGAGGAAGCTATTGCTGGTACTAAACCACGTAAACTAATTATAGATGAGATTGGAAAGGGTAACTTTCTTCGTGGTTTTCAGGCAGCTGTGCCAGGTTTTACCACCCCTTATGGATGGGGGTGCTCTCCAATTCTTACAGGTACTGGTGGTGATATGAAGCGATTCATGGATGCCAAGAGTCTGATGTTTGATGTAGACAACTTTAACTTCCTTACATACAACAATGAAAAGGATGAGAAACGTATTCATGGCCTGTTTATTTCGTATAAATATCGAATGGAGGCTAAGGAAGAAAGTACACTTGGAGCATTTCTAGATCAGCCCAAAGACAGCGACCTACATAATGTAAGGATGCTGGTGAGTAATGAGGATAAGGCTAAAGAAATCACAGAGGGTAATCTAGAACGCCTTAAGAAGGCTGGAGATAGGGTGGCCTATCTAAAAGAGAAGATGTACTACCCACTTGAGGTGGATGACATCTTCCTAAATGAGGACACAAACATATTTGATATTGAGGCAGCTAAACGTCAAAAAGCTAGACTCATTGGTCAAGAACGCACAGGTACACCTGTTATACTGTTTCATGATGGAGAGAAACTTAGTCATGAGTTTACAGATAAACAACCCATCACCAACTTCCCTCTTAAAAACAGTGATTTGAAGGATGCTCCTGTAGTGATATATGAGTTTCCTTTAGAAAACCCACCATACGGACTCTATGTAGCAGGGGTTGACCCTTATAGACAAGGACAAGCTGCTTATTCTACATCATTAGGGTCTGTGTACGTTTATAAAAGAATGCACGACATAACTGGTGAGAAATACCAAGATATGTTCGTAGCTTCGTATTGTGCTCGACCTGATAAGAAGGAAACCTGGGAAGAACAAGCTCGACTTCTTATTAAGTATTACAATGCACGTACACTTTGTGAAAATGATGACATCTCCTTTATTGAATATATGAAAGCTAAAGGAGATGCACACTACCTTGAGAAACAACCTGAATGGTTGAAAGAAGTGGTGCCTGGTACCACCGTCAAACGTGAGTATGGGGTGCACCGCTCAGCAGATAAGATAAGAGACTATCTGCACAACTGTCTCAAGAAGTATATGGAGGCTATTGTGTATCAAGAGAAGAACGAAGATGGTGACATTATTAAAGAGGTGTTAGGCGTGTCAAAGATATTTGATCCTGTTCTACTAGAAGAGATAATTCAGTATAATGACCAGGGTAACTTTGACCGTATTGTAGCTGCAGAACTAGCTATTGCACAAGCTCTTAAAATGGATCCCATACTTGGAAAGGTGGGGGGATCAGGAGATGAAAGAATGAAAGCGTTCTTTAGACCAAATAAGAAAAACCAGCTATTCACAGAATCAAGAGGACTATTCCCAAGGAAAAAAAGTAAATTGTTTATATAATGGCTATTATTAGATATACCAAAGATGCTACCATTAGGTATGCCTATCTTAATATCTTCCCTGACCAGTTCAAAACTGATAAAGAGAAGCAAGACGAGAGCTGGATCAAAAACACCATGGACTACTTTGCAAACAAGGCTTATGCTGAGTTTGTAAAGAACCGTGACACGTTTGTAAAGAACTACGACTTAATGAAAGGTATCCTAAGGATGGAAGATTTCTATCAGGAGCCACAAGTGCGTTCATTTACAGACGTGCTTACAGCTGACTTACAACTTCCTGCATATGTAAAGATGTATTCCATCATCACCACACCTGTCAACGAATTAGTGGGTGAAATAAGCAAGCGTCCTGATACATTCAGGGTGAAAGCATTTGATGATGATAGTAAGTCTGAAGAGTTACAATTTAAAACAGAACTTCTTCAACAATACATTATTGGTAAAGCAAGAGAACAGATTTTGATGAAGGCTTCTCTAAAAGGAGAAGAGCTCTCTGAAGAGGAAGTTGAAGAGATGAGTTTTGAAGATGTTAAAGATGTTCTTGACAGCTATACATCTGTAGCTGAGAAGTGGGCTAATCACGTTCTTACATGTCAAAAGGCTGAATTCAATCTGAAGGAGAAATCAGAAGATGCATTTCGTGATATGCTAATTTCTGGAAGAGAATTCTATCATATATATGAAGACAACTCAAAACTTGGATTTAACGTTGAGGTGGCTAACCCTAAGAACACTTGGTTTCTTACAACTCCTGATAGAAAGTATATCTCTGATCCTACAGGTAGAGCTCAGGGGGCTTATGCCGCTGGTACAGTACAAGTTATGGAGCTTTCAGAAATCATTGAAAGCATCCCTGACCTCACCAAAGAAGAGATTGATCACCTTCGTTCATCTCTTCAAGACTATGGATTAATTAATGTACGTGAGTCCAATCTAGGTAATCCTAACGCTATTCCTGGTATAGACTCTGTAATGTATGATACATTTGACCCTCTTGTCCTCCAGACACGTATGATTATTGAATCAGAAATGAAGGAGAATAGTGATGGTTTAAAAGACTTCTTAGGACTTACATCTAATGTGAGCTCCTTTGGATATAAGTATGTTGTTGTTCGTTGTTATTGGCTGAGTAAGAAGAAGATTGGTAAATTAATCTATTTAGATGAAATAGGTAATGAGCAATCAATATTAGTAGATGAGAACTATAAGTCTGGAACCATTCCTACACAACAGAGTTTAGAGTGGGGATGGATTAATCAATGGTATCAGGGTACAAAGATTGGTCCAGACATCTACCATGTTAAACCATTCAAGCTTCTTAATTATTGCCCTATTATTGGTATTACTTACGAAGTGAAGAATACAGAGGCTAAATCTCTGGTAGATTTGATGAAACCCTTCCAGGTGCTGTACAATGTATGTATGAACCAGCTTTACAAACTTCTTGAGAAGGAAGTGGGTAAGGTGTATTTGACATCCATCAGACACGTTCCTGTTCCTAAGGATGGTGATGCTCAGGATGCATTAGACATCTGGGAAATGGAAGCTCGCAACCGTGGTGTTGTGTTTATTGATGACAGTCCTGAAAACCTAAAGAGCCCCAGCTCATTCAATCAGTTTAGGGACATTGACCTCACCAGAACTCAGGAGATCCAGTCTCGTTACACCTTAGCGCAACAGCTAAAGAATGAATGTTGGGAGCTTGTAGGTATGAGTAGACAACGTTTAGGATCTGTAACAGCAAGTGAATCTGCAACAGGTACACAAACAGCTATTCAACAATCTTATGCTCAAACAGAACCTTGGTTTGTAGCTCATGAATATATAATGGGTCAGCTCTATCAAGCCATTATTGATGCTGCCCTGTATGTAGAAAGCAAGAAGCCCCAGTCCACCCTTAGCTATATCACTAGCGAGGGTGAATCAGCTTTTGTATCTGTTAATGGAACTGACTTAAAGTTCCGTGACCTGAAGGTATTCTTGACAAATCGTCCTGAAGATACACAGATGTTCAATGAGCTTCGTCAGTTGGCCCAGCCTTTGATGCAGAACGGTGGATCTCTGTATGATGTGATTGAGCTGTATAGCACTAAGTCCATGAGACAAATGAAGAAAGTGTTTAAGGAGCTCCGTGACAGACAACAGGCTATGCAAGAGCAACAGCTGCAAATTCAACAGCAGCAGGTGGAACAACAGGGTCAGATTGCACAAGCCCAGATTCAACAAGCTCAATTACAAAAAGAGCAAGAGATAGCTAACGAGAATTATCAGAATGAACTAGACCGTATCAATAAGAAAGAGATTGCTTTGATAAATGCTGAGGCTAAATCTATGGGTATGGGACTTACAGACGTAGATGAAAGTGGTGTTCCTGACGTATTGGAAATCAGTAAGTTAGCTAATGAACAATCAAAAGCCACAAAAGAGTTTGATGTTAAAATGGCTGAGATTAATACTAAAAATAGACTAGCTGCAGATAAGTTAACTATAGAAAGAGAAAAACTACAAGTGGCTAGAGAGAATCAGAAAAATGACCTGGCCATAGCTAAAGAAAACGCAAAGGGAAGAGCAAAGAAACCTAAGAAAGAATAATGGATATCAACGAGATATTGGATGACACCCTAGAGTTTGACCCCACCCCTCATGAAGACATCACAGCCTGCATACAGGCTATGGGTGTGATTGAGGACATGGACACTGTCTTGCTGTCTGAGGATGAGGCTGAGATGGTGGAAAAGATAAAAAGGATGTCATTACTCATTACTTATCAAGCACTTAAAGAAATATTTGAAGCAAGTCAATATGGAAATAAAGAACCCACACAAGGTAGAACATCGTAAATTAGGTAGAGAAAAAGCCCATGGACTTGCTTGGGATGATGAAAACAAAATAGAATTAGATGTAAGACTCACTGGATATAGGTATTTACTCACTGCCCTCCATGAGCATTTCCATTTAAAACACCCTGATTGGTCAGAGACCAAGGTGAATAAAGAGTCTTCCAAAACAGCTAGATTTCTATGGAAGATGGGTTTTAGGTGGGTGGAATTAAAGTGATTTAGTTAGAGTGAATTACATTAATGCTATATTATCTGCAAAAATGGCTGATATAGAGGCATAACTCTTTGTTATTCAATAACCTTTATATACTTTTACATTACATAAACCAATCAAAAACAACTACATATGGCTGAGAACCTTGAGACGCCATCATTTGGCAACTTTAGTATTGAGAACACTATGGAGATGGGACCTGGTGGTACGGAGCTTCTGAATGACCTTTTAGCTCCTGAAACCTCTACAAGCAGTCCTGATCAACTTCAGGAAATTGTAAAAGAGGCTACACCCCCTGAAGCTCCAAAAACATCAGATGTTCCAAAGGGTAAAGAGATTGTCCCTAAAGAAGATGGTAAAGACCTTTCAGGTCAAGACCTGATTTCTAGCTTCCTAGGAGATAACGCTGGGGATGAGGGTGATGCAGAAGAAGCTGATCCTCAACCAGTTAAGAAGAAACCTGCTGCAGAAGCTAAACCTGTTACAACAGAAGAAGCTAACGCTGATGAAAATACAGAAGTAGATGAGCAAGTGAGTCAATTCACAGCTCTGTCTCGTGACCTCTTCAAACTAGGTGTCTTTTCACAGGATGAGGATGAAGAAGAGATTAACATCTCCACTCCTGAAGAGTTCCTTGAACGCTTCCAAAGTGAGAAGAAGAAAGGAGCTGTTGAAATGGTACAGAGCTTCATTGGTCAGTTTGGTGAAGACTATCAACAAGCGTTCGATGCTATATTCGTAAAAGGTGTTAATCCAAAGGAATACTTTGGTACATATAACAATGTTGTAAGCTTCGCTGATATGGACTTGTCACAAGAGAACAATCAAGTGTCAGTCATTAAGCAAGCTCTAGCTGATCAAGGGTTTGAGCCTGAAGACATCAATACAGAAGTTGAAAGACTCAAAAACTACGGTGATCTGGAAAGTGTAGCAACAAAACACCACAAGGTGTTGGTTAAGAAGGAAGCCCAAAAGCTTGCCCAAATGGAGCAGAAGGCTGAAATGGAGCTACAACAGAAACAAGCTGTCAAGAATCAGTATATTAATAACGTTCAGCAAGTCCTTCAGGATAAACTGAAATCTAAGGAGTTTGACGGAATACCCATCAACCCTAAGTTGGCAAACGAACTACAAGACTTCCTGCTGGTAGATAAGTATAAAACAGCATCAGGAGAAACTCTCACAGATTTTGATCGTACCATCTTAGAGTTGAAAAGACCTGAAAACCATGCAACTAAAGTGAAGGTTGCATTGCTACTTAAGATCTTGGAAAAAGATCCTACACTATCTACCATCCAAAGAACAGGCGTTTCTAAGAAATCAAACGAGCTGTTTGGGGAAGTGGCTAGACAAGTGACTAAAACTAAGTCAACAACTAGCGGTGGCTCTCAGCCTTCTAAACAAAATTCATGGTTTTTATAATTTTTTCATAAACACAAAAGGATAACAAAATGGCAATTCAAACAATCCCAGGTCTAACTGGCTTCACGTATGCTCGTGTCGCTTCTATGGACAAGCGTGCTGTAGGTAAGCTAACTGACGCTAACCACCTGGAGAGCTTTCACTCAACTGAGCCTGCTGATTACGACAAGAAAATCATCAGCCTCTATACACAGAGCTCTCTGTACAGCAATGACTTTCTCGACATGATCAACAAAAGCACGCCTTATTACATTGATAATAATAGCGATGCTTGGAAATGGCAAGTAGCTGTTCCCTACAAATTCCCCAAAATCATCGACGTACCTAACTCAACTCTTGAGTTGAGCAAGCCTGGTATCGATGGTCAAGAGTTCCAACTGGTCCTCGACACTAATGAGTTCTCTAAGAACGCTATTGTGTCTGTAGGTTCTCGTCAGTATGGTCCTCGCTTCTATGTTATTAAGGACCCCGTTCCTTGGAACATGGGATTCCTTTATAGCTTCACACTTGTTACAGACAACCCAACTGTAGACTTCGTAAGTTCTACCTTCTTACAAGTAGGTATCGAGCTTGAGTTGGTTGATGCTGCAATTGGTGAGTTCGATCAAGATTTGTTAGGTCTTCCTCGTTTGGGTGAGCAAATCACTATGTTTGAATCTTTGGGTTCTGCATATGGTTTTGAGCACAAAATCACTGAGTGGGCTGATGACAAAATGATGCGTGACTCTGCAGGACGTCCTTTGGATATCCTTGTATATGCACCTCAGCGTCGTAACCAACTTCCCTTAACTCGTAACGATGTTAAGTGGGAGCCATTTATTGAGTTCTGGATGCGTAAGTCTATGCTTGAGTTGAAAGTTAAGCGTATGATTTGGTCTCGTCCTGGTACTGTAAAGACCAACGGATCTAAGCAAGAACTTAAGCGTACATCTGCTGGTGTTTATCACCGCATGCGTAACAACGGTAACCTGGTTCAATACAACCGTGGTGAATTTACTGCCAACCTGATTCGTTCTGTGTTTGGTGACCTGTTCTATCGTCGTGTGGATGTTAAAGACCGTCGTGTTAAAATGTACACTAACGAAGCAGGTTTTGACGTGTTCCAACAAGCTTTGAAGACAGACGCTTTGAATAGCGGTCTTACCTTCATGGCTGATAGCGGAAACCGTTACATGCAGGGAGAAGGACAACACATCACTTACAACTTTGCATTCGATGCAATGGTAACTCGTGAGACTGGTCGTGTTGAACTGATTCACCTGAAAGAACTTGACCTTCCTCAATCTAACCTAGAGTTTGGACAGAACAAGAAGTCAACCCCTGTATTCATGGTGTTTGACGTAAGTCCTATGTCTGATGGCTCTATGGTTAATAACATCCGTGAGGTGCGTATGAAGGGTGCTCCTTCTATGACTTGGGGATATATCGATGGAACTCGCCACCACTTAGGCTTTGCTAAGTCTCAGGGTATGAGCTCTGCGAACAAAT
>Ga0082207_1000234_pt1 | contig 32537 bp, 29 predicted proteins | sample LakMenEpi10Aug09_FD_71540 | JGI IMG/M metagenome (GOLD analysis project Ga0082207, IMG submission 71540)
CGACAACACCGTGGCAATCGCCGCCGTCAGCGTCGTCTTGCCATGGTCCACGTGACCAATCGTGCCCACGTTCACGTGCGGCTTGGTCCGTTCAAATTTTCCTTTTGCCATTTCGATCTCCAGGCGGTCGAATCAAAAACAAAGAAAGAAGGGAAAGAGGTGGTGCCCATGGCGGGAATCGGACCCGCGACCTCTCCCTTACCAAGGGAGTGCTCTACCACTGAGCCACATGGGCATCGTCACTGGCTTGCACACCCGGGGCAGATGGCCCTCGATGCTCAAGCCGGTGGCGACACTGCAACCACCCAAACCCTCGTCCACACCACAACCCAACACCAGCCCAATCAACCAGCCTGGCCACCCAGTACTGGAGCGGGAGACGGGAATCGAACCCGCGTCATTAGCTTGGAAGGCTAAGGTTCTACCATTGAACTACTCCCGCCTGGCACGGCCAACGCCCCGTGTGGACCACGGACACAGCCTGCACGGCATCGGGATTCGCTTGGTGGAGGAGGCTGGATTCGAACCAGCGTAGGCGTAAGCCAACAGATTTACAGTCTGCCCCCTTTAGCCACTCGGGCACCCCTCCGCAGCGAACTACGCAGTATAGCAGCAAATTCAAACGCGGCCGACCGGGCTACCAGATGATGGGCGGGCGGCGCGTGTCGTGCGAGCTCAGGAAGGCTTGGGCCTGTGAAAAGTGCCCGCAGCCCAAGAAAGGCACCGGCGGGCGGCGGGCGGACAGCGGGGAGGGGTGGTTGCTCTGCAGGATCAGGCGCGCAGCACCTGCGGGTGCACCCGGTGCAGGCGCTGCGTCTGGACCAAGCAAAGGCGCCTTGGCCTGCGCATGCGCGCCCCACAGCATGGCCACCAAGGGCCCGGGCTGCCGGGCGACGGCCCCCACGATGGCGTCGGTCAGCGACTCCCAGCCCAGCCGGGCGTGGGAGCCGGCCTGCCCGTCCTCCACGGTCAAGGCGGTGTTCAGCAGCAGCACGCCCTGTCGGGCCCAGGCCCTGAGGTCGCCGGTACAGGCCTGGTCGCTGACAGCCCCCAGGTCGCGCCGGATTTCCTGGAGGATGTTGCGCAGGCTGGGTGGCAGCCGGGTGCCGGCCGGCACCGAAAAGGCCAGGCCCTGGGCTTGGCCAGGCCCGTGATACGGGTCTTGCCCCAGGATGAGCACACGCACCTTCGCCAGGGGGGTAAGCGCCAGGGCATGAAGCACACGAGAGGGATAGACGATGGCGCCGGCGGACTGTCGCCGCTCCACGGCAGCGACCAGCGCCTGGCCCTTGGGGCTGTGCAGCCAACGGCGAACCAGGGGCGCCCACTCGCCCAGGACACCCTCACCGATCGCTGCGGTACCGTCCTGGGCAGCACCCGGCGCGCCGCTCTGCGCGCCAGTCACTTGGCCGCAGGCCTGCACGAGGTGTGCCGACAAGGGCTGCCGCAGAACGTTGTCGTGGCCGAACAGCCCGTCCATGTTCAGGCCCCGGTCGAGGGATCGCCGCTCAAGCGAAGAGTTCGGCCAGCGCCGCGCCGGGGTTGGCCGCGCGCATGAAGGCCTCACCCACCAGGAAGGTGTGGATGCCGGCGTCGCGCATCTGGCGCACGTCCTGGGGGCCCAAAATCCCGCTCTCGGTCACCAACTGTCGATCGGGCGGCACCCGGGCCTGCAGCGACAGGGTGGTCTGCAGTGAGACCTCGAAGGTGCGCAGGTTTCGGTTGTTGACCCCGACCAAGGGCGTCTTGAGCCTGAGGGCCCGCTCCATCTCGGGCGCGTCGTGCACCTCCACCAACACGTCCATGCCCAGCGCATGGGCGCAGGCCTCCAGGTCGCGCATCTGGGCATCGTCCAGGCAGGCGGCGATCAGCAGGATGCAGTCCGCACCGATGGCCCGGGCTTCAAACACTTGATACTCGTCGACCATGAAGTCCTTGCGCAGCACCGGCAGGCTGCAGGCCTCACGGGCCTGCTGCAGATAGGTGACGTGCCCCTGGAAGAAGCGTTCGTCGGTGAGCACGCTGAGGCAGGCCGCCCCATGCTCGGCATAGCTGGCCGCAATGTCGGCAGGCACAAAGTGCTCGCGGATCACACCTTTGCTGGGGCTTGCCTTCTTGATTTCGGCGATCACCGCACTGCGGCCCTGCTCCACTGTCGAACGCAGTGCCTGCACGAAGCCGCGAACATCACGGCGCTGCTCGGCGTCTTCGCGCCACGAGGCCAGGCTGCGGCGATGGCGGGCAGCGGCCAATTCCTCGCGCTTGACCTGGACGATCTTGTTCAGGATGTCGGACATGGTGGGGTCGTCAGTCGTTCAGTGGCAATGACGGGAGCGTCGAATGGGCCCGATCCGTCAAACGCGACGCAGCCATCAGCCCTGCACCGCCAAGGCCTGTGTGGCGGCCACGAACTGGGCCACGCGCGCTTGCGCTGCGCCACTGGCCACGGTGTCGCGGGCCAGCCGGATGCCATCGGCCATGCTGGAACTGCAGCCAGCCGCGTATAGGGCCGCCCCGGCATTGAGCAGCACGATGTCGCGCACTGGACCCTCCTCATTGGCCAGCGCGCGGCGGATGCAGGCCACGGACTCATCGCGGTTGGACACGCGCAGCGCCCGGCTGTCATAGACGGGCATGCCGAAGTCGCTGGGGTGAACCGTGTATTCCTGGATCTGGCCGTTCTTGAGTTCGCCCACCAAAGACTCACCCGAAATCGAAAGCTCGTCCATGCCGTTCATACCATAGACGACCAGGGCGTGTTCGGCGCCCAGGCGCTGCAGCACGCGAACCTGGATGCCCACCAGATCCGGATGGAAGACGCCCATGAGCGTGTGCGGCGCCGATGCCGGATTGGTCAGCGGGCCCAAGATGTTGAAGATGGTGCGCACACCCAGTTCCTTGCGAACCGGTGCCGCGTACTTCATGGCTGCGTGGTGGTTGGGCGCGAACATGAAGCCGATGCCGGTCTGGGCCAGGCACTGCGCCACCTGTTCGGGCTTGAGGTCGATACGGGCGCCCAACGCTTCCATCACATCGGCACTGCCCGAGGTGGAACTGACGCTGCGCCCACCGTGCTTGGCCACCCGAGCGCCCGCTGCCGCGGCCACGAAGGTAGAGGCGGTGGAGATGTTGAAGGTGTGAGAACTGTCGCCGCCCGTGCCCACGATGTCCACCAGATGGGTGCGGTCGGCGATGGGCACGGGGGTGGCCAGTTCGCGCATCACCTGTGCGGCCGCAGCGATCTCGCCTATGGTCTCCTTCTTCACCCGCAGGCCGATGGCCATGGCGGCGATCATCACCGGCGACATCTCTCCGCCCATGATGCGGCGCATGATCGTGAGCATCTCGTCATGGAAGATTTCTCGGTGCTCGATGATGCGCACAAGGGCGTCGGTGTTGCTGATGGTCATGGTGGCCTCCGGTTGGGCACTGATTCTCGGTGAAGGGCTTGTAGGCGGGTGGTCGTTGGCGGGGCAGGGCAGCCGATGAGGCCGCCCGCTCAGCCCAGTACCTGGCGCAGCACCTCGACAGCCTGCCGAATCTGGGTGGCGCCGATGTCCAGGTGGGTGACCAGGCGCAGCCTGGCGGTGCCGGTGCACAGCAGTCCACGCGCGGCCAGGGCAGCGGCCACACCCTGTGGATGGCGCTGCACCAGATCTGGGGACAGGTCGATGAAGACGATATTGGTCTCGGACGCCTGTACGGTCACCCCCGACAGGCCTTGAAGGCCCTGTGCCAGGGCCTCGGCGTGTTCATGGTCGATGGTCAGGCGCTGCACATGATGGTCCAGCGCATGCAGCGCTGCCGCGGCCAGGATGCCGGCTTGCCGCAGACCGCCGCCGGTCATCTTGCGCCAACGATGGGCGCGGGAAATGAAGTCGCGGCTTCCGCACAAGGCCGATCCCGCGGGCGCGCCAAGGCCCTTGCTGAAGCAGACCGACACGCTGTCGAATCCCTGAGCCAGTTCGCGTGCTGCACGGCCGCTGGCCACGGCAGCGTTGAACAGCCGTGCGCCGTCAAGGTGTGTCGACAGACCGCGCGCATGGGCCCTTTGCGTGACGTCGGCGGTGTAGCCGGCGTCCAGCACCTGTCCACCCCAAGTGTTTTCCAGACACAGCAAGCGTGTTCGGGCGAAGTGGGCGTCCTCGGGCTTGATGGCCGCTTCGATGTCGGCCCAATCGATGCGTCCGTCGCGGCCCTGCGGCAAGGGTTGGGGCTGGATGCTGCCCAACACCGCAGCACCCCCACCCTCCCATCGGTAGGTGTGCGCCATCTGACCAACCAGGTATTCGTCACCGCGCGCACAGTGGGCCATCAGGGCGCACAGGTTGCTTTGCGTGCCCGTGGGCATGAACAGGGCCGACTCGAAGCCCAGATCGGCTGCGATGCGTTCCTGCAGGGCGTTGACACTCGGGTCGTCACCGAAGACGTCATCACCCACCTCCGCGCGCAGCATGGCCTCGCGCATGGCGGCAGTGGGGCGCGTGACGGTGTCGCTGCGAAGGTCGATCATGGGCGCGGTCATCGGCAAGCGGCGCCTCAGGCCGCTCGGGCCAGGGGCTGCAAGCCCATGCCCAGGAAGTTGCGCAGCATGGCGTGTCCGTGCTCGCTGAGGATGGACTCGGGGTGGAACTGCACCCCTTCCATCGGGGCGTGGCTGCCAGCAAGGTCGCGATGACGCACCGCCATGATCTGGCCATCTTCGCTGCGGGCGGTGACCACCAGCTCCGGCGGCAGGGTGGCCTCTTCGATCACCAGCGAGTGATAGCGGATCACGGTGATGTCGCGAGGCAGGTTCGCAAACACGCCCTTGCGGTCGGTCTGGATGACGCTGGTCTTGCCATGCTTGGGCTCAGGCGCGCGGACGATCCGCCCGCCAAGCGCGGCGCCGATGCTCTGGTGGCCCAAGCACACCCCCAGAATGGGCAATCGGCCCGAGAAGTGGCGGATGGCCGGCACGCAGATGCCTGCCTCGGCGGGTGTACAGGGGCCGGGTGACAAGACCAGGTGTGTGGGGCCGAGGTTCTCGATGTCCTGCAGTGTCACCTCGTCGTTGCGCACGACCTGCACGGGCGCGCCCAACTCACCCAGGTACTGCACCAGGTTAAAGGTGAAGCTGTCGTAGTTGTCGATCATCAGCACCATGGTGAAACGGCTCTCCCTCGCGAACTTGGTCGGTTCCCCATCACGGTGCGGCATTGTCGCGTCAAGTTCCAACACGCACCTGTGCTCAACAGGCTGGCCCGTGCCGATGCTCAGAAACCCTCTTCGACGAGCTCGGCTGCGCGCAGCACGGCTCGGGCCTTGGCCTCGATTTCCTTCCACTCCATCTCGGGCACGGAGTCGGCCACCACGCCTGCACCGGCCTGCACGTACAGGGTGTTGTCCTTGATCACGCCGGTGCGGATGGCGATGGCCACGTCCATGTCACCGGCGAAGCTGAGGTAGCCACAGGCGCCCCCATAGATCCCTCGTTCGCTCTTCTCGAGTTCGTCGATGATCTCCATGGCACGGATCTTGGGCGCACCGCTGAGCGTGCCCGCGGGGAAGCTGGACTTGAGCACATCCAGGGGCGTCAGCCCCGGCTTGAGCGTCGCCTGGACGTTGCTGACGATGTGCATCACGTGGGAGTAGCGCTCGATGCCAAAGGCCTCGGTGACCTTGACCGACCCGGTCTGCGCCATGCGACCCAGGTCGTTTCGGGCCAGGTCGATCAACATCACATGCTCGGCACGCTCTTTCGGGTCGGCCAGCAGTTCAGCCTCGTGGGCGCGATCCTTTTCGGGTGTGGCGCCGCGCGGCCGCGTGCCGGCAATCGGACGGATGGTGACGGTGGTGCTGCCCTGCTCGTCGCGCTCCTGCCGCACCAGGATCTCTGGCGACGAGCCGACGATCTGAAACTCACCCATGTCGTAGTAGTACATGTAGGGGCTGGGGTTCAAGGAACGAAGCGCCCTGTAAAGGCTCAAGGGGCTCTCGGTGTAGCGCTTGCGCAGGCGGTGGCCCAGCACGACCTGCATGCAGTCGCCCGCGGCGATGTAGTCCTTGGCCCGCAGCACCATGGCCTCGAACTCGGCCTGGGTGAGCTCACGCTCCACGGGGTAGGCCGGGCCCTTGCGTACCTGGGGTGCGGCCACGCTGTAGCGCAGCTTCTCGATGAGTTCGCCCAGCCGTTTCTTCGCCATGAAGTACGACTCCGGCCTTGCAGGGTCGGCGTAGACGATCAGGTACAGCCGGCCCGACAGGTTGTCGATCACGGCCAGCTCCTCGGTCTGCAGCAACAGGATGTCGGGCGTGCCGATGCCGCCCTCCTTGCGCGTGGAAGCCAGTTTCTTCTCGATGCTGCGGATGGTCTCGTAGCCGAAGTAGCCAGCCAGGCCACCGCAAAAGCGAGGCAGGCCCGGGCGCAGCGCCACCCGAAAGCGCTGCTGGTACTGGGTGATGAAGTCCAAGGGGTTCGCTTCGTGCCGCTCCACGACCTGTCCGTCCGTCACCACCTCCACCAACCCGCCTTGGGCGCGCAAAAAGGTGCGGGCAGGAAGGCCGATGAAGGAGTAGCGGCCAAATCGCTCGCCACCCACCACGCTTTCCAGCAGGAAGCCATGCGTGGCACCACCGACGAGTTTGAGGTAGAGCGACAGCGGCGTCTCAAGGTCGGCAAAGGCCTCTGCGATCAGGGGGATGCGGTTGTAGCCCTGAGAGGCCAGGCTCTTGAATTCGAGTTCGGTCATCATGGTGCGGACCTCAGGGCCGAAAGTTCGTCCAAGCGGTCGATGTACCCGTGGGCCGGCACTTCCCGAATGGGGCGTCCGTGGTTGTAGCCGTAGCTCACCAGCACCACCGGACACCCTGCGGCGTGGCCAGCCTGCGCATCGTTGAGGGAGTCGCCCACCATAAGCGTTGCCGCGGGCGCCTGCCCCAGGGCGCGACAGGTCTCGATCAGGGGCAGCGGGTCAGGCTTCTTGCGGGCAAAGGCATCACCGCCGAAGACCCAATCGAACGAAGACCCCAGGCCCTTGGCACTCAGCAAGTCACGGGCATAACGGCCGGGCTTGTTGGTCAGGCAGGCCAGTGGCAGACCCATGGCGCGCAGTGCCTTCACGCCTTCGACCACACCGGGAAACAACTCGGAAGCCTGACCGTTGATCCGCCCATAGTGGTGTTGGTAGCGGTCGATGGCACGCTCGAACGCGGCGCTGTCGTGCGCGGCCATTCCGACATGGTTCAGGGTCTGCTGCACCAGATACTCCGAACCCTTGCCCACCGTGTGAGCGATGAATTCGCGCCCGACCGCATCCGGCGGCACACCCAGATCGCCCAACATCTCGCGAAGGGCCAGCTCGAAGTCACCCAGCGTGTCGACCAAGGTCCCGTCCAGGTCGAGAATGACGGCGCGTATGGGGTCAAGCAATGCCATGATGCGGGAGGCGCAAAACCGCCATTGTCGCCATGAATTCACGCGGGCGGCCGGCTTCGTTCAAGGAACCCAACATGACCGACATGAACCTTCTCGCCGTAGGCCCCTATTCGCCCGACCTTGATGAATCGGTTTGGGTGGCCGACAACGCGCGCGTGGTGGGCCATGTGAAGCTGGCCGAAGATGTGAGCGTGTGGTTCGGGGCGGTGGTTCGGGGCGATCAGGCCGAGCCGATTGAAGTGGGCGCGCGCAGCAACATCCAGGACGGCGCAGTGCTGCACAGCGACCCGGGGCAGCCCTTGCGCATCGGCACCGACGTCACGGTGGGCCACCAGGCCATGCTGCATGGCTGCACGGTTGGAGATGGGTCGCTCATCGGCATCGGCGCCACGGTACTCAACGGAGCGGTGATCGGCCGGGGCTGCCTGGTGGGTGCCGGCGCACTGGTCACCGAGGGCAAGGTGTTCCCGGACCACAGTCTGATCATCGGCAGCCCGGCCAAAGTGGCGCGCGAGCTGAGCCCTGAGCAGGTGCAGGGCCTGTTGCGCAGTGCGCAGCTGTACGTGGCGCGCAGCCGGGTGTACGCGCAGACCCTGAAGCCGGCGGACCTGGCGCACACTTGAACCAGGGGGATTTCGGGCAAGGATGGCCAGCGCGGCCGTCAGGGCTCAGTGATCTGTGATCAGGCCAGCTGCGCGCGCATGGCGTCGATCACGGCCTTGTAATCGGGCTGGCCAAAGATGGCGCTGCCGGCCACGAAGGTGTCGGCTCCGGCATCGGCCACGCGGCGAATGTTGTCCACCTTGATGCCGCCGTCGACCTCCAGCCGGATGTCCCTGCCGCTGGCCTCGATCAGCCGGCGAACCCTCTCGCATTTGCGCAGCGTGCTGTCGATGAAGCTTTGCCCGCCGAATCCCGGGTTGACGCTCATCAGCAGGACCAGGTCGACCTTGTCGATCACCCACTCGAGCACGTCGATGGGCATGGCCGGGTTGAAGGTCAGGCCCGCCTGGCACCCAGCAGCCTTGATGAGCTGCAAGGTGCGGTCGACATGGGTGCTGGCGTCCGGGTGAAAACTGATCAGATCGGCACCGGCCTTGGCAAAGGCCTGGGCCAGGGCATCCACCGGCTGCACCATCAGGTGCACATCGATGGGCACGCGGGTGCCATCAGCCTTCACCGAATGGGGCCGCAGGGCCTCGCACACCATGGGGCCGACGGTGAGGTTGGGCACGTAATGGTTGTCCATCACGTCGAAATGAATCCAATCGGCGCCCGCATCGATCACGCTGCGCACCTCGGCGCCAAGCTTGGCGAAATCGGCTGAGAGGATGGACGGTGCGATGCGGTGAATGCGCGGTGTGCTCATGATTCGATTCTAGGCGGCGTGCCTAGAATCGGGCGCCATGAGCAAGCTCGAACACGCGGGGCAGTTCACCTGTGCGGTGAAAGTGCAGCACCTGCCGGACCAGTCCGATCCGCAGAATGGCCTGCATGCCTATGCCTACACGGTGACCATCGTCAATACGGGTGAGGTGACCGCGCAGCTGGTGGCGCGGCGCTGGCTGATCACCAATGGCCATGGTGACACCGAAGAGGTGCGCGGCCTGGCCGTGGTCGGTCACCAGCCGGTGCTCAAGCCTGGTGAACAGTTCGAGTACACCAGCTGGGTCCGCTTGGAGACGCCCATGGGCACGATGCGCGGCACCTTCTTCTGCATGACCGAGCAGGCGCAGGCCTTCGAGGCGACGATCGGTGAGTTCATGCTCGCGCCGCCGCAGGCCTTGCACTGAACCCGGGGGCACTGCCTAGCGCGGGTCCGTCTCGTCCTGGCGCGCAGGTTCGCCACGGCGGCGACCCGAGAACATCGTCCACCACACGATGAACACCAACAAGGCCAAGGCGCCCAGCGCCTCCAGAAGCAAGATCCACATGCCTGCAGGATACCCAAGGCTTGCACGGAGTTTGATGATGTCCGCACCCGGCCTGGGTCTGATCCTGTGCGTCGCAGCCCTGTTGGCTGCCTGCGCCACGCCTGTGCGCGAGCCCATGGGTCAGGGCGCACCCGCGGCCACCGTGCCCTTGTCACCGAGCGCGCCCTCGGCCGATGGTGTGCCCATGGGCGAGCGCGCTGAACGAAACGCAGCCGTGTGGGTGCGCGTGGCATGGGACGATCTTCCGGGATTTCAGGATGATCCCGTGGGCGAAGTGTTGGCCGCAGTGCGCCACGGCTGCCCCCGCGCTCCGGCAGCGTGGCGAGTGGCCTGCGAGCAGGCCTTGCGTTTGGATCCGCGTGACCATCAGTCGGTACGACTGTGGATGCTGCAGCACCTGCGTCCCTGGCGAGTCGAAGACCGCGGGGGTTCTCGTGAGGGCCTGCTGACGGGCTACTACGAGCCCCACTTCGAGGCACGCCGCGAACCCAACACGGAGTTTCGCGTGGCGATTCACCGGCCACCGGCCGACCTGGCGCAGCGCCGTCCCTACTGGACCCGTCAGCAACTCGACACCGTACGTGAAGCCCGCGAGGCCCTCAAGGGCCGCGAAGTGGCCTACCTGCGCGACCCCATCGACCTGCTGGTGCTGCAGATCCAAGGGTCGGGGCGCCTGACCATCACCGAGCCCGATGGTCGGCGGCAGACCGTGCGCCTGGCCTTTGCCGCCCACAACGACCATCCCTACGGGTCGGTGGGGCGCTGGCTGATCGACCAGGGCCACCTGAGCGCGGCACAGGCCAGCTGGCCCGGCATCAAGGACTGGATGCAACGCAACCCTCGACGCGTGCAGGAGCTCATGTGGAAGAACCCGCGCGTGGTGTTCTTCAAGGAAGAGCCCTTGGTGAACGCGGAGATCGGGCCCCGAGGCGCCATGGGAGTGCCGCTGACACCGCAGCGCTCGCTGGCCGTCGATCCGCGCAGCGTGCCCTATGGCACGGCCTTGTGGATCCAAAGCGACTCGCCGGGCAGCCCCTCGATTCGTCGGGCCGTGGTGGCGCAGGACACCGGCAGCGCCATCACGGGTGCGGTGCGGGGCGATTACTTCTGGGGCTGGGGTGATGAGGCAGGCGAGCGGGCCGGCCGAATGAAGGGCCGCCTGCAGATGTGGGCACTGTGGCCAGCGGGGCATCGACCGCCGCCTTGAGTTCAGTTGTGCGCGTGGGAATGACGGTGCGCTTCTTGCTAAGTGTTGGCATGGCCCCACCCACCCATCCCACGCCTGGCGACGAAGGTGTCGGTCTGCCAGGCGCCGCGACCACACCCTGGGCCCACCAGGAGCGCCTGCTCCTGTCCGAGGTGGTGCGCCTGGTGGGGCGGAGTCTGTCGCCTGAGGCCGTCGTGCGCGAGATGCTGCACCTGATGAGCGAACTGGTGGGTCTGAACCGGGGCCGCCTGGTGCTGCTTGACGGCTACGAACGCAGCGCCGAGGGCGCGATCGAAGCCCAGTCCAAGGCCCGGATACGGTTCGCCTATGGGCTCATGCGCACCGAAATGGAGCATGGCGTGTATGCCCAGGGAGAGGGCATCACCGGCGCGGTGCTGGCCACGGGGCAGCCGATGATCGTGCAGGACATCGACCAGGAGCCTCGTTTCCTCTGCCGTGCGGTACCGCGCTCGGCCCTTCCGCCCGAGACGGTCGCCTTTCTGGCCGTGCCCGTCGAGATCGAGGGGCGCATCGTGGGCGTGATGGCCTGCCACCGCATCCGCAGCCGCCACCGCGCACTGACCGATGACCTGACCCTGCTCAAGTTGCTGGCCACCTTGGCCGGGCAGGTGCTGCAACTCAACCTGCTGGTCAACCGCAAGACGGCTGCGCTGGAGGCCCAAAACGCCTTGCTCAAGGGGGTGCTTCAATCGGCCGCGATGCGTTACGGCATCGTTGGCCAATCGCCGGCCCTGCTCAAGTCCCTGAATGAACTTGAGCGGGTGTCACAGTCCCAGGCCACGGTGATGCTGCTGGGCGAGTCGGGCACGGGCAAGGAGTTGTTCGCCCGGGCGGTGCACCTGGCCAGCAACCGGCATGATCGGCCCTTCATCAAGGTGAATTGCGCGGCAATTCCCGAGTCGCTGTTCGAGTCGGAACTCTTCGGACATGAGCGCGGCGCCTTCACGGGCGCATCGAGCGCACGTGCGGGCTGGTTCGAACGGGCAGACGGCGGCACGCTCTTCCTCGATGAGATCGGTGAACTGCCCCTGCCGCTGCAATCCAAGCTGCTCAGAACCCTGCAGGACGGTACGCTGACGCGGCTGGGCGCAAGCCGGGAGATTCGTGTGGACGTTAGGGTGGTGGTGGCCACCCACCGCAACCTGGTGAACGACGTGGCCATGGGCCGCTTTCGGCGCGACCTCTACTACCGGCTGAACGTGGTGCCAATTCGGCTGCCCGCCCTGAGAGAGCGCCCAGAGGACATCAAGCCATTGGCGCTGCACTTCCTCAGTCGCGCCAACCAAGCCCACCAGCGCAACCTGCACTTCAGTGAAGGGGCCTGGCGTTGGCTGGCCGAGCAGGCCTGGCCAGGCAACATCCGCGAGTTGGGCAACCTGGTGGAGCGGTCGGTGCTGTTGGGCCAGGGCCCGGTTCTGGAGGCCCTGGACCTGCACCGGCTCGCTGAACAAGAGCCGCATGGCGAGGCGGCCGACGCGCCTGCCTTGGAGCCGCTCGGCCCATCGAAGCCAAGCGCGCCCACAAGGGCCTCAGCAGCGTTTCCGGTTCGCGATTACCGGTCGGTCAACTCGCACACGGGCCATGCCTTGCGCGAGGCACTTGAGCAGGCCGGCGGCAACCAGTCGCGGGCCGCCAGAGCCTTGGGCTTGTCGCCACGGCAGTTTGCCTACCGCTGGCGCCAACTTGGTCTTGGAACGGCCTGATCGACAAAAGTCGACAGAGTCCCACAAAGCGCGCCAATCGCCCGACGAAAACCGACACCCGCCGTATCCCAATGCGGCCGTGACGGGCTGAGGCCCGGCGAACCCAGCGAATCCGGCCTGGCACGCAGATTGCGGACGTGGGGGGTTAGACGCGAACCATCACCCCGCATGACCATTCCAGGAGACCCCATGTCCGCTGTTCTCGAAACGCCCACCACCGTCAAGACCTACCTGCGCCCGATCGACCGCGACGGCTTGATGGCCTTTGCCGAAAAGGGCCGCGCCAACCCCGCCTCTCGCGGGACCAACAAGGTGCACACCGTCACCGAGGGTCAGTACCGCACGCTGAGCTACGTGGGCGACCATGCACCCGTGGTGGTGGATGAGCCGCTGCACCTGTTCGGACAGAACACAGCGCCCGCACCCGGTGAGATCGTGTTGTCGGCGCTGGGTGGCTGTCTGGCCGTGGGCATCACCGCCGTGGCAACCTGGCGACAAGTCAAGCTCAGCAAGCTCGAGCTCTTCCTGGAAGGCGACATCGGCAACCCGGCCGCCTGGGGCGCCGGCGGCGCGCTGCAAAAGACGCCGCCCGAGATGGGGTTCCAGGCCATCCGAGTGAAGGTGGTGGTGGAGGGTGATGCCCCACATGACGTGCTCGATGAGATCGTGCAGCACGCCAACTTCTACTCGCCCGTGGCCAACACGATGCGCAATCCGATTCCCTTTGCCATTTCGATGGCGGAGTGACCGCCGTGGGCGCCCCGATGGAGCTGCCGGTCTCGACAACCGGCTCAACTTACCTGGACGGCGACCGCCTCGTGCAAGCGGTTCGCGCCATTGCCCAGGGACCCTTGGCAGACATCGCCTCCGACTGTGACCGCAAAGGCGTGTACCCGGAAGCGGTGTTGCGCCAACTCGGGGCAGTGGGCGCCATGGGTGTTCACCACGGTGACCGCTCGGCATTGGGCCAAGGCGCGCTGGGCGCCGACTTCGGCCTGGCGATCCGCGCCGCGGCGGAAGTGTCACGAGTTTGCGGGGCCACCGGCTTCATGCTGTGGTGCCACCAGGTCTGCGGCGTTTACATGGAGCAAAGCGGCAATCCGCATCTGGGCGGTGCTGCGCTGGCCCGCCACATGCAGGGCGTGACGCTTGGCGCCACTGGCATGAGCAACCCGATGAAGACCTTTGCGGGCATCGAGCAGTTCCTCTTGCGTGCACGCCGTGTACCAGGCGAGAGCGCCTGGACCATCAACGGCACCCTGCCCTGGGTCAGCAATCTGGGCGACGATCACTACTTCGGGGCGGTGGCCTCGGTGGAAGTTGCCGAGGGTGAAGCCGCGCAGGAGGTGATGTTCCTCGTGCATTGCGGCGCCCCGGGGGTGGAGTTGCGCCATTGCCCCTCGTTTTCGGCGATGGAAGGCACCAACACCTGGGCGGTGCGCCTGACGGACTACCGGGTGGATGCACACAACTTGATCGCCCATCCGGTACGCCCCTTCATCGGCCGCATACGTGGGGCGTTTGTGCTGTTGCAAACGGCCATGGGGCTGGGGGTGGCACAGGGCGCCATCGACTCGATCTGGAAAGTCGAGCAGCCCCTGGGGCATGTCAACCAGTTCCTGGAAGATCGCCCCGATGAACTGCAGGCCGAGTTGGATGGCTTGACTGATCGCATCATGAGGCTGGCACTGAACCCTTTTGAGGCGTCCAACGACCACCTGATCGAGGTGCTGGATGTGCGGGCCCATGCCAGTGAACTGGCTCTGCGCGCAGCGCAGTCCGCGCTGCTGCATGCCGGTGCACGCGGTTATCTCATGAGCTCGGACGTGCAGCGCCGGGTGCGCGAGTCGCACTTCGTGGCCATCGTCACACCCGCGCTCAAGCACCTGCGCAAAGAGATCGTGCGATTGAGCCAACCGGTGATGCCCGTCACACCGGCGGCGGTCCAAGCGGCGCAGGCGGCTTGAGACCCGACATCCGACCAACGGCATTCCAACCCGCACGCCATGTCCAGCGCTCCGTTCCGCCAGTTCATCTGCCGCGCCTGCGGGCTGATCTACGACGAGGCCAAAGGCGATGAGGACAGCGGCTTGGCTCCCGGCACGCGGTTCGACGACATCCCTCAGGACTGGGCCTGCCCCTTGTGTGGCGTGACCAAAGCAGACTTTGAACCCCATGAAGCGGTAGGGCGGTCGCTGCACACGCGTATTCGCCTGAACCCGGGACCCCGTCTTCGGGCGCGGCGTCTGGTTCGCTCGAGTGGACTGGTGATCGTGGGTGCGGGCACGGCCGCCTGGACCTTGGTGGAGCGCATACGCTCGCGCGATGCGCGCCGTCCGATCACGATGATCACCGCGTGCCAGGGTGACCGCTACGACAAACCGCGGCTTTCGGTGGCCTTGCGGCAAGGCGTTCGGGTGCCTGAGCTGGTGCGGGAGCCCGGCGGGCAAGCCGCTGCACGGCTGAACGTGGAACTGGTGACGGCCGCGCATGCCACCAGCGCAGACCCCAAACAGCGGATCCTACGAACCACACGAGGCAGTTTCCATTACGAAGAATTGGTGCTTGCACATGGCTGCATCCCGCGCGAATGTCCCGGCCTGCCCGATGCCCTGACGTGGCGGGTGAACGACTTGAGGGCTTATGCCGGCCTTCGCGCAGCCTTGGACGGCGAGCCCGCCGACAAGCGCCACGTGCTGATCGTCGGGGCCGGCTTGGTGGGCTGTGAATTGGCCAATGATCTCGCGCTGGCGGGTCATCGCGTCAGCCTGCTCGACGCGGCGGAGCGCCCGCTGGCCATGGCCCAAGCCACACAATCACAGGCCCTGTTGAGGGCATGGCAGGGGTTGCCGATTGACTTCATTGGCGGCGTGGGGGTTCAGGGGGCCCACCGCATCGAAGCCGGCCGAGTGGAACTGCAGTTGACCGACGGCCGTCGGCTGCAGGGCGACCTGCTGGTGAGTGCCGTGGGCCTACGCACGCCGTCGCGCCTGGCGCGCAGTCTGGGCCTTCAATGGGAGGAGGGCATTGCGCTGGACCCCCAGACGCTGCTGTCTGGCGTGCCGCATGTGCATGCGCTGGGCGACTGCGTCAGCCTCAACGGGCGGCCGCAGCGCTACATCGAACCGATCCACCGCCAGGCCGCCGTCCTGACCGCGCGCCTGTGCGGTGACGAGGTGCCCGCCTACGAGTCCACCCCTCCGGTGGTTCGGGTCAAGACCAGCTCACTGCCCCTGACGCTCACGGCTTGAAGGATGGGGTATCAATAGGTCTTGTAGGGCAGGAATTTGCCCGACAGCACCACGTTCACGCGGTCGCCCTTGGGGTCGGGCTGACGCTGGATGTCCATGGAAAAGTCGATGGCGCTCATGATGCCGTCGCCAAACTCCTCGTGGATGAGTTCCTTGATCGTGGTGCCGTACACGCTGACGATCTCGTACCAGCGGTAGATCAGCGGATCGGTGGGCACGGGGGTGGGCAGCGAACCCTTGTAGGGCACCACCTGCAGCCACTTCTGCTCCTCGGCGGTCAGCCCGAAGATCTTGCCGACAGCCTTGGCTTGCTCAGGCGTGGCGGTCATCTGGCCCAGGCACAGCGCGGTGGTCCATTCCTTGGATTCACCGACCTTCTTGGCCACGGCCTCCCATTTGATGCCCTTGGCCACCTTCACGGTGATGATCTTTTCGGTAACGTCCATGCGGTTCATGGTGCTTGACTCCTGTGTTGAGAGGAAAGTTGAAGAATGAATCAGGCCACGCGCTGCAGGTGGAGCGCGCCACCAGGAGTGGCCGCGGTCGTCGATGGGCGGCGAGCCGCATCCGCTGGGCGCACCTCCGGCGGATGCGCGGGCGCGCGGCCGCGCGACAAGTCCTTGGAGCGGCTGACGAGAAAGTCCACCAAGTGGTTGCGTAGCTCGTAGAAGCCGGGCTCATGGTGAAGCGCGGCGCGTTGCCGGTCACGCGGAAGCGTGTTGCACACCACCTCGGCCACCCTGGCCACAGGTCCGTTGCTCATCAGCAGGATCTTGTCGGCCAAGAGGATGGCCTCATCCACGTCATGCGTGATCATGAAGACCGTCTGATGGGTGGCCGCGCAGATCTTGAGCAGTTCGTCCTGGATGGTGCCGCGTGTGAGGGCATCCAGGGCACCGAAGGGCTCGTCGAGCAGCAGCATCTTGGGCTCGATGGCAAAGGCCCGCGCAATGCCCACCCGCTGCTTCATCCCGCCCGACAGCTGCGAGGGCTTCTTGTCGATGGCATGCGACAGGCCCACCAGCTCCACATACTTCTCGACATGCGTCTTAACCTTGGCGGCGCTCCACTCGGGCCACTTGCTCTTTACCGCAAAGGCCACGTTCTGGCGGACGGTCAGCCAGGGCATCAGCGCATGGCTTTGGAAGACCACGCCGCGCTCCAGGCTTGGCCCGCGCACCTCGCGCTTGTCCATGATCACGTTGCCGCCACTGGCCTCCTCCAGGCCTGCCAGCACGTTGAGGATGGTGGTCTTGCCGCAGCCGCTGTGGCCGATGATGCAAACGAACTCACCGCGCGCAATGCCGAAGTTCACCTCATCGAATACCGGTTCGGTGCCGCCGGGGTAAGTCTTGGACAGGCCTTGAACCTGAAGGAAGGGTTCTGCACTCATGATCGTTGGATACCTTCTTGAGTCTCGAATCGACAGGGTCGGGTCAGTCGACGTAAGTGACCACCCGCTGAGCCTGCGCGAACAGCGCGTCCAGCAGCATGCCGACCACACCAATCACCAGAATGGCGAAGATCACGTTGGTCAGGGCCAGGTTGTTCCACTCGTTCCACACGAAGTAGCCCACCCCCGTACCACCCACCAGCATCTCGGCGGCCACGATCACGAGCCAGGCGATGCCCATCGAAATGCGCATGCCGGTGAGGATGGTGGGGGCCGCGGCGGGCAGGATCACCTGAAAGGCCTTTCGCAGCGGGCTGACCTCCAGGGTCTTGGCCACGTTCAGCCAATCGCGCCGCACGCCAGCCACGCCGAAGGCGGTGTTGATCAGCATCGGCCATACCGAGCAGATGAAGATCACGAAGATGCCCGAGATGCTGGAATCCTTGATCGTGTAGAGCGCCAGCGGCATCCAAGCCAAGGGTGAGATCGGCTTCAGGACCTGGATGAAGGGGTCCAATGCCTTGTACAGCAGCGGGCTCATGCCGATGAGGAAGCCCAGCGGTATGGCCACTGCCGCGGCGATGGCGAAGCCCAGGCCCACCCGCGCCAGCGAATGCGCCAACTGGATGCCAATACCCTTGTCGTTGGGGCCGTTGTCATAAAACGGGTCGGCGAGGTTGGTGGCCACGGCATTCCAGAGTTGGGCCGGCGTGGGGAAGCCGTCGGCCTTCTTGGTCTCGCCAGCAGCCAAGGCGGCCGGGTCCTTGCCCATGAGCTTGGCGTATTCGATCTGCTCAGGCGTCAGGGCCACGGCCACCGGTGCTGACACGGTGGAGCGCGGCGCGGTACCGGCATGCCACAGGGCCATGATCGTCAGCAGCATCAGCGCCGACAGCATCGCCGCGCGAACGCGCATGGATGACAAGGCTTTCATCTCGTGTACTCCGGGTGGTGGATCACGCCGCCTTGGCGATCGCAAAGCTGCGGGCGTACTCAGCGGCCTTGGCCGGGTCGAATTCCTTGCCCATCACCTTGAACTTCCGGTAACCCGCCGAGGCCGGGGTGGACGGCTGGCCCAGGTCCTTCATGTGCTTGGCCGCATCCGTCATCAGGAACACGCGCTCGGCGATCTGCCGGTAGTTGACGTCACCCTTGAGGTAGCCCCAGCGCTGCATCTGGGTCAGCATCCACACGGCCATCGAGTGCCACGGCACGGGATCGAAGTCGGCGCGCTCGGGCACCTTCCTCACATTGCCCAGACCATCGGCAAACGTCCCGGTGAGCACCTGGTTCAACACCGCCTCGGGCTGATTCAGGTACTGGGCCGGCGCGATCACCTTGGCGATGAGTTCGCGGTTCTTCGGGTCACGCGCCATGGCCGCCGCCGTCAGCACGGAGCGGTACAGCGCCGCAAAGGTGGCCGGGTTCTGCTGAATGAACTCGGTGGGGACGCCGAAGGCGCAACAGGGGTGGCCATCCCAGATTTCCTTGGACAGGATGTGGATGAAGCCAACCTCATCGAACACCGCCCGCTGGTTGAAGGGGTCTGGGCCGAGGAAGCCGTCAATGTTGCCCGCGCGCAGATTGGCCACCATCTCGGGCGGGGGCGTCACGCGGATCTGCACATCGGTGTCGGGATTGATGCCGTGTTCGGCCAGGTAGTAGCGCAGCAGGAAGTTGTGAATGCTGTAGTCGAAGGGCACCGCAAACTTGAAGCCCTTCCAGTTCTTCGGGTCGCGGTTGCCCTTGTGCTTGTTGGCCAGCACGATGGCCTGACCGTTGATGTTCTGGATGGTCGCCACATTCATCGGCGTCTGGGTGGACCCCAGACCGAGCGAGATGGCCAGCGGCATCGGCGACAGGAAGTGCGAGGCGTCGTACTCCTTGTTCAGCACCTTGTCGCGGATGAGCGCCCAGCCCGCCGTCTTGTTGAGCTGCACGTTCAGGCCTTCCTTGCGATAGAAGCCCAAGGGGTCGGCCATGATGAGCGGCGAGGCACAGGTGATGGCGATGAACCCGACCTTCAGGTCCTTCTTCTCCAGCGGCCTCTTCTCCTGGGCCATGGCCTGCATGGCGCCCAGCGCACCGGCGGGCAAGGCCGCCGCCACCGCCGCCCGCAAGGTGCCCGCGCCGATGGCCTTGATCAGAGAGCGGCGCGTGGGCTCGTGCGGGAAGATGGCCTTGACCATCGAAGCCTCGATGAACTCGGCCGAGAAGCGATCGAGGTCGCGTTCCGGCGACGGCGCAGGGCTGGCGAGCAGGGCGCCCGTGGCGGCGGCTTCGGCCTGATGTTGGGCGACCGTGTGGTCCTTGCCGCAGCCACAACGGGCCAGCAGGGGTTGGTCGGCATCAAATGGCTTGAAATACCGGCCCTCGAATTCGGGCGATAGGCGGTCGTCGGCGTCGCGGCTCATGGGGTTCTCCTGGAAGTGCGGTCAGGGGATCGGAAAGCTTTCCGAGCCTGATCGCAAGACCTGGGCCACCGTGCCGCCCGGGTGAAAAACCCCAGGCGTGCACTCGGTTGGTGCGTTCAGTCGCCCACCACACGCACCGGTTTTGTCATGGACAAACAGTTGCGGTCCAACTTGGTGCGGAGCTTCAGGCCGGCTTCTTGCGGCCCGTCTTGAGGTGCTCCAGGGGAAAGGCGCCCGTGGCCTTGACCTCGCCCAGCGAAAAGCTCGTCTGCAAGTCCTTCACATTGGGCAGGTTCAGTAGGACCGTACGCGCGAAATGGGAAAAGGTTTCGAGGTCTTCACTCACCACCTGCAGCTCGAAGGTCCCGGTGCCGCTGATGTAATGACAGCTCACCACCTCGGGCAGGCCGCGGATGGCGTCCTCCATTTCGCGCGTGAGATCGGCCGTGTTGCGCAACGCGTCCAGCCTCACGAAAGCCAGCACCCCCAGTCCGATTCGGTGGCGGTCGATCACGGCGCGATACCCAGTGATGTAGCCGGCTTCCTCCAACGCCCGCACCCGGCGCCAACAGGGCGCAGCCGACAGCCCCACCCGCGCGGCCAGTTCGGCATTCGTCAGGCGCCCGTCGTTCTGCAGTTCGTGAAGGATGGCGAGGTCGAACCTGTCCAGCATTTCTTGAATACCCAGTTTCGCGCAATTCTCTTTCAATTCGCTCGAAATGGACGGCACGAATCGCAAACATCTATCGCCAAATCCGCCCTAGACTCGTCATGTTGTTCTTCCAGGAGTCTCCATGAACGCACCCCTGCCCGCCGATGTGCTGCGCGCGCTTCAATCCGTGACCCTGGACGACAAGTACACCCTTCCAGAAGGGCGCGCCTTCATGAGCGGCGTGCAGGCGCTGGTGCGGCTTCCCATGCTGCAGCGCCAGCGCGATGCCCTGGCCGGCCTGAACACCGCCGGGTTTGTGAGCGGCTACCGCGGCAGCCCCTTGAGTGGCTACGACCAGTCGCTGTGGCAGGCCAAGAAGCACCTGGCCGCACAAAACGTGGTGTTCCAGCCCGGCGTGAACGAGGAGTTGGCCGCCACCGCGGTGTGGGGCACACAGCAACTCGACCTTTATCCGCAGTCCAAGCGGCATGACGGCGTCTTCGGCATCTGGTACGGCAAGGGCCCGGGCGTGGACCGCACCGCCGATGTCTTCAAGCACGCCAACATGGCCGGCACCGCGCGCCACGGTGGCGTGATCGCGGTGGCCGGAGACGACCATGTGGCCAAGAGCAGCACGGCCGCGCACCAGAGCGACCACATCTTCAAGGCCTGTGGCCTGCCCGTGTTCTTCCCCAGCACGGTGCAGGACATCCTGGACATGGGCCTGCACGCCTTTGCCATGAGCCGCTTTGCGGGCGTGTGGACGGGCATGAAGACGATCCAGGAAGTGGTGGAGTCTGCCGCCAGCGTCGACGTGAGTCCGGGCCGCGTGAAGATCGCCCTGCCCGAGGATTTCCCCATGCCACCAGGCGGCGTGCACATCCGCTGGCCGGATGCGGCCCTGGATCAGGAGCAGCGCCTGTTCAGCCACAAGTGGTACGCAGCGCTGGCCTATGTGCGCGCCAACCGCCTGAACCACAACGTGGTGGCCACCCCGCGCGACACCTTCGGTCTGATCGCCAGCGGCAAGGCCTACAACGATATGCGCCAAGCCCTGCTGGATCTTGGCCTGGACGACGACACCTGCCGCCGCTTGGGCATTCGCGTGCACAAGGTCAATGTGGTGTGGCCCTTGGAAGCCAACATCACCCGGGAGTTCGCGCAAGGTCTGCAGGAGATCCTGGTGGTCGAGGAAAAGCGCCAGATCATCGAGTACCAACTCAAGGAAGAGCTCTACAACTGGCGCTCCGACGTACGCCCCGACGTGTTGGGCAAGTTCGATGAACCCGAGGGTGACCACACCGGCGGCGAATGGAGCCAGCCCAACCCCAGCAGCAACTGGCTGTTGCGTGCCAGCGCCGACCTCACGCCCGCCATCATTGCCAAGGCCATCGCCAAGCGCCTGAAGCGGCGAGGGATGGCGCCCGAAGGCGGCGAGATCGCCCAGCGCATGGACCAACGCCTGCGCGTGATCGAGGCCAAAGAGCGGGAGATGGCCGCCATCGACGTCAAGAGCACCGGCGAGCGTCAACCCTGGTTCTGCAGCGGCTGTCCCCACAACACCAGCACCCGCGTACCCGAGGGCTCACGTGCGCTGGCGGGCATCGGTTGCCACTTCATGTCCATTTGGATGGACCGCAGCACCAGCACCTTCAGCCAGATGGGCGGCGAAGGCGTGGCCTGGGTCGGCCAGGCGCCCTTCACGACCGATGCGCATGTGTTTGCCAACCTGGGTGACGGCACCTACTTCCACAGCGGCCTGCTGGCCATCCGCCAAAGCATCGCGGCGGGCGTGAACATCACCTACAAGGTGCTCTACAACGATGCCGTGGCCATGACGGGCGGACAGCCGGTGGGCGAGACCCCGGGCGGCCACAGCGTGCTGCAAATTCAGAAGAGCCTCACCAGCGAGGGTGTGAAGAAGCTGGTCATCGTCACCGACGAGCCTGCGAAGTACGTGGGCGTTCAACTCGAGCCCGGCGTCACCGTGCACCACCGCGACGAGCTGGACCGCCTGCAGCGCGAGTTCCGCGAGATCAAGGGCTGCACCGCCATCATCTACGACCAGACCTGTGCCACCGAGAAACGCCGCCGCCGCAAGCGCGGCACCCTGGTGGACCCGGCCAAGCGCGTGGTCATCAACGAACTGGTGTGCGAAGGCTGTGGCGACTGCAGCGTGCAGAGCAACTGCCTGTCGGTCGAGCCGGTGGAAACCGAGTTCGGGCGCAAGCGCCGCATCAACCAGAACACCTGCAACAAGGACTACTCCTGCACCAAGGGCTTTTGCCCCAGCTTTGTGACGGTCGAAGGCGGCCAGCTGCGCAAGCCCAAGAAGGAGGACCGCACCGTAGACCCCTTCAGCCTGCCCGCCCTACCCGAGCCGGTGGTGCCGGTGGCGCGGCAAGCCTGGGGGATCGTCGTGGGCGGCGTGGGCGGCACCGGCGTGATCACCATCGGGCAACTGCTGGGCATGGCCGCGCATCTGGAAGGCCAGGGTGTGGTCACGCAGGACTCGGCCGGCCTGGCCCAGAAGGGCGGCGCCACCTGGAGCCATGTGCAGATCGCGCAGAACCCCGCCGACCTGCACACCACCAAGGTCGACACCGCCAAGGCCGATCTGGTCATCGGGTGCGACAGCATCGTGGCTGCCAGCAAGGCAACGCTGTCGGTCATGCATGAGGGCCGGACCTTCGTGGCCCTGAACACCCACGACACGCCCACGGCAGCCTTCGTCAAGAACCCCAACTGGCAGTTCCCCGAAGGCGGCTGCGAGGCAGCCCTGGAGCGTGCCGTGGGCCGCAGCGCTCTGGGCCTGTTCGATGCAGAAGAGGTGGCCACCCATCTCGTGGGCGACAGCCTGTACACCAACCCCTTGATGCTGGGATACGCTTGGCAAATGGGCCGGGTGCCGCTGTCGCGTGCCGCGCTCTTGCGCGCCATGGAACTCAATGGCGTGCAGGTCGACAAGAACAAGGCGGCCTTCGAATGGGGCCGCCGCTGCGCGTACAACCTGGAAGAGGTTCGCGCCTTGTACCAAGCCCGGCAGGTGATTCAAGTGGTGCGCCAACCTTCGCTGGACGAGGTGGTGCACAAGCGCGAGGCGTTTCTCACTGACTACCAGGACGCCGCTTACGCGCAGCAGTACCGCACCTTCGTGGAGCGGGTCAAGGCAGCCGAAGCGCCGCTGGGCAGCACGCGGCTGGCGACGGCCGTGGCGCAAAACCTCTTCAAGCTCATGGCCTACAAGGATGAGTACGAAGTCGCGCGCCTGCACACCGATGCACGCTTCACCGCCAGGATCGAACAACTATTCGAGGGCGACTACAAGCTGGTGCACCACCTGGCCCCGCCTGGGCTGTCCAAGCTCAATGACAAGGGCGAGCCCATCAAGCGAGCCTTCGGGCCCTGGGTGCGCAAAGCCTTCGGTGTGCTGGCGGGGCTCAAGGGACTGCGCGGTACCGCCTTCGATGTGTTCGGGCGCACCGAGGAGCGCCGCACCGAGCGGGCCCTGATCCAAGAGTACCGGCAGACGGTGGAGGAGCTGCTGCAGGGGCTGAGCGCCGAGCGCATGGCGCAGGCCGTGGAGATCGCTCAGTTGCCGCAGGACATCCGGGGCTACGGCCATGTGAAGGCCGCACACCTGGCACGCGTGCGGCCACGCTGGCAAAGCCTGATGGCCCGTTGGCGTGAGGGCTGAGGCCTGAGGGGCGTTCAATTCAACTGAAGGGTCAGGTCAAGCGGGAAGAAGGCGCTGCGGCCCATCGGCGGGCACACTGTGGCCATGAACGCTGAGCTTGCGCCGCGCTACACCCGAACCGCCGTTGCCCTGCACTGGTTGTTGGGCCTGGCCATCGTGGCCAGTTTCTGTGTCGGCCTGTACATGACCGGACTGCCGTTTTCTCCGCAGCGCCTGAAGCTCTACAACTGGCACAAGTGGGCCGGGGTGGTCATCCTCGCCCTATCGGCGCTGCGCCTGTTGTGGCGCCTGAGGCACCGCCCGCCGGCCGATGCACCCATGCCGCTGTGGCAACAGCGCTCGGCCCATGTGGCTCACTTGCTGCTGTACCTGTTGTTCTTCGCCGTACCCCTGATGGGCTGGGCCTACAGTTCAGCCGCTGGGTTTCCCATCGTGCTGTTCGGCCTGTTGCCCCTTCCCGACTTCGTGCCCAAGGACCCGGCCCTGGCCGAGCTGCTCAAGCCCTGGCACGCCCAGCTGGCCTACCTGCTGGCCGCGGTGGTGGTGGTGCACGTGCTGGGCGCACTCAAGCACCATCTCGTTGACCGCGACGGCTTGATCCGCCGCATGTCCTGGAGCCGACAAGCATGACCAATTCACCGATGCCAAGGCACACACATTCACCCTTGGGCGCGCCCGCCGCGCGAGCGCTGAGGGTCCTATCCATGCTGGCCTTGGTGGCCCCCGTTCAGGCCCAGCAGGTGATCCCTTCGGGCAGCGAGATCGCCTTCACCAGCCGCCAGATGGGCGTGCCCGTGGACGGGCAGTTCCGCAAATGGAATGCCACCCTTCAGTTCGACCCCAAGAAGCCCGAGGCCGGCAAGGTGGGATTCACCATCGAGATGGCCAGCGCCACCCTGGGCGCAGCCGACACCGATGCCGAGGTGGCCAAGGCCGATTGGTTCCACACCGCCAAGTTTGCGCAGGCCCAGTTCCAAAGCCGCGCCATCAAGTCCACCGGCAAGGGCACCTTCGAGGTCACCGGCGCGCTGACCATCAAAGGCGCCACGCAGAACGTGACCGTTCCCGTGACCCTCACCCAGACCGGCAGCGGCACGGGCCTGCGCACCACCGCCACCGGGGCCTTCACCATCAAGCGCTTGGCGTTCAAGATCGGCGACGGCGCCTGGGCCGACACCTCGATGGTGGCCGACGAGGTACAGGTGAAATTCAAGCTCCAGCTCAGCGGCATGGCACCGCTTTGAGATCGCCGCCCCCCATTTCCAACCCCGCAACCCCCGTTCAACAAGGAAATCCCATGAAGAAGACCGTTCTGCTGACCGCTGCCCTCTTGGCTGCCGGTGCCGCCCAGGCCCAAGGTGCCGCCTACGCCATCGACCCCACGCACACCTTCGTCACCTTTGAAGTGGTCCACTTCGGCACCAGCACCAACCGCGGTCGATTCGACAAGAAGAGCGGCACCATCCAGTTCGACCGCGCCGCCAAAACGGGCAAGGTGGACATCAGCATCGAAACCGGGTCCATCAACACCGGCACCGCGCCCTTCGATAAACACCTGCAGAGCAAGGACTTCTTCGACAGCGAAGCCCACCCGAGCGCACGCTTCGTGGGCGAGAAATTCAGCTTCGATGGCGACAAGGTGTCGGCAGTGGCCGGCACCCTGACGCTCCTGGGCAAGACCCAGCCCGTGACCCTCAAGGCCGTGCGATTCAACTGCTTCGACCATCCCCGCCTCAAGCGCGAAGTCTGTGGCGGCGACTTTGAAACCACGATCCAGCGCAGCCAATGGGGCATGGGTTACGCGATTCCGGCCATCCCCGACGCGGTGAAGCTGGTGATCCAGGTCGAAGCCATCAAGCAGTGAAGCCCTGCAACGGCTAGGGGTGGGGTGCGCGAGCACCTTGCCCCCTAACCCTTGCATCCTCAACGGGATACGGGTAATCCCGAAGGACAGGGGTGCCGGGCATCGGCATAGTTCGTCTAGGACACGCGCGTCAGGTGGCCTAGGCCTTCTGCGCGCTTGAAACCTTCTACCCAATCACGTTTTCAACCTCGCAGGAGACTTCGATGACCGACCAGAGCAAGAAGACCCAGCAGCCGGCCGAGCGCCGTCGCTTCCTGGCCAAGGCCGCCACCGGCACCGTTGCCGCCGGTGCACTGGCTGCACCGATGGTGTCCAACGCGCAGACCGTCAGCCTGCGCTTCCAGAGCACCTGGCCCGCCAAGGACATCTTCCACGAGTACGCCAACGACTTCGCCAAGAAGATCAACGACATGGCGGGCTCGCGTCTGCGCATCGAAGTGCTGCCAGCCGGCTCGGTCGTGCCGGCCTTCCAGCTGCTCGAAGGCGTGGCCAAGGGCACGCTGGACGGCGGCCATGGCGTGGTGGCCTACCACTACGGCAAGAACTCGGCCCTGGCCCTGTGGGGTTCGGGCCCGGGCTTCGGCATGGACCCCAACATGCTGCTGTCCTGGCACTACTACGGCGGTGGCAAGGCCCTGCTGGACGAGATCTACAAGTCGCTGAACCTGGAAGTGGTGTCCTTCCTGTATGGCCCGATGCCCACCCAGCCTTTCGGCTGGTTCAAGAAGCCCATCGCCAAGGTGGACGACATCAAGGGCACCAAGTTCCGCACCGTGGGCCTGGCCGTCGACATGTACACCGACATGGGCGCTGCAGTGAACCCGCTGCCTGGCGGTGAAATCGTTCCGGCCCTGGACCGCGGCCTGATCGACGGTGCCGAGTTCAACAACGCCAGCTCTGACCGCCTGCTGGGCTTCCCTGACGTGGTGAAGAACTGCATGCTGCAGTCCTTCCACCAGTCGACCGAGCAGTTCGAGATCCTGTTCAACAAGGGCAAGTACGACGGCCTGCCGGGCGAACTGAAGTCCATCATCGACTACGCGGTGCAGGCGGCCAGCGCCGACATGTCCTGGAAGGCCATCCAGCGCAACAGCCAGGACTACATCGAGCTCAAGAAGCAGGGTGTGAAGTTCTACAAGACCCCCGATGCCGTGTTGCGCGCCCAGCTTGCTTCCTGGGACAAGATCATGGAGAAGAAGGGCGGCGAGAACGCGATGTTCAAGAGGATCCTGGACAGCCAGAGGGCCTTTGCCGAGCGCGCAGGCGCCTGGCAAAACGACTACCTGGTTGACTTCAAGATGGCGTGGAACCACTACTTCCGCGCACCGGCCCGCCGGGCTTGAGTTCCATGAGGACCCCTGTGGTCCTCCGGGCTCCAAGGGGCCACCGACTGCGGTCGGTGGCCTTTTTTCCTGAAGCGGATCCGATTCGGACCGCATGACCGCGACAGAAGACCTCGAATGAAAAACCTCCTGCTGGCAGTAGACCGAATGTCTACGTGGCTCGGGCAGTTCTTTGCCTGGACCGTCGTCATCCTGACCTTTCTGATCACCTACGAGGTCTTCAGCCGCTACGTGCTCAATGCCCCGCATGACTGGAACCTGAATGTGCAGATCATGCTTTACGGCACCCTGTTCATGATGGCCGGCGCCTACACCCTGAGCAAGAACGGCCATGTGCGCGGCGACGTGCTCTATGGCTTCTTTGAGCCGCGCACGCAGGCCACGATCGACCTGGTGCTCTACATCATCTTCTTCCTGCCCGGCGTGGTGGCCCTGACCTATGCGGGCTGGCAGTACGCCAACGAGGCCCTGGCCATCCGAGAGAAGACCTTCTCGGCCACGCCGTTGCCCCTTTACCCCTTCAAATTCGTGATCCCCATCTCCGGCTTCATGCTGCTGCTGCAGGGGTTCGTCGAAATCGTCCGCTGTATCCAGTGCCTGCAGACCGGCGAGTGGCCCTCGCGCGAGCGGGATGTCGAGGAAGTGGACGTGGACAAGCTCAAGCAGATGGTGTCGGTCAAGGATGACGATGTTGCCGGCCTGAACCAGTACGCGGCCCCGCAAGGCTCCAAGGCGGGAGGCCAATCATGAAAATCAAGAAAGAACTCTGGTTCGGCCTCATCATCATGGGGCTGATCATCGCCGGCACCGGCGTCATGCTGATTTCGGCCGACAAGATCACCAATGGCCACCTGGGGCTGATGATGTTGGCCCTGGTGGTGGTGGCCATCATGATGGGCTTCCCCACCGCCTTCACCCTGATGGGCATGGGCATGATCTTCACGTGGCTGGCCTACGAGGAGAACACGACCAAGACGCTGGACCTCATGGTGCAGTCGGCGTTCAAGGTGATGAGCAACGACGTGCTCATTTCCATCCCGTTGTTCGTGTTCATGGGTTATCTGGTCGAGCGCGCCAACCTGATCGAGAAACTCTTCAGGTCCTTGCACCTGGCACTGGCCCGCGTGCCCGGTTCGCTGGCCGTGGCCACGCTGTTCACCTGCGCGGTGTTCGCCACGGCCACCGGCATCGTGGGGGCGGTGGTCACCCTGATGGGCCTGCTGGCGCTGCCACAGATGCTCAAGGGCGGCTACGACGTTCGCCTGTCGGCCGGTGCCATCACGGCCGGTGGCTGCCTGGGCATCCTGATCCCGCCCTCGGTGATGTTGATCGTCTACGGCGCCACAGCCGGCGTGTCGGTGGTGCAGTTGTATGCAGGAGCCTTCTTCCCCGGCATCATGCTGGCGGGCCTCTACATCGTCTACGTGATCATCGTGGCCAAGCTCAAGCCGGAAATGGCCCCGCCGCTGTCGGAACAGGCGCGCTTCGTTCCGCTGCCCCCGCTCACGCAACAGATTTCCGATGCGGTGTCCAACCGTGCCCTGCCGGCTTTGATCAAAGCGCTCAAGGGTAGCCGCAACGTGAACGTGCCCGCTGGCTACATCGTGAAGGAGCTGTTCATCACGCTGCTGCCGGCCCTGCTGTTTGCCTTCATTGCGTTCATGTCGTGGCGCGTGGCCACCGCGCCGCTGGAGGTAGATGGCATGCCCGCCGGCATGGATTCCAGCGGCGGCATGATGAGCCTGGAGTCGCCCTCGGGTTCGGCCGGCGGCTTGGCTGAGCCCCCGTCAGCCGGTGGCGGTCTGGCCGAGCCGCCCAGCAGTGGCGGTGGCTTGGCGGAACCGCCGGCCGCTCGCAGTGGTCTGGCCGAGCCCCGCGGGGCCCAAGGTGCCGGTGTCCGGGAGCCGCCAGGCGCCGCCGGCGGCGTGCAAGAGCCGCCCGGCGCAGCCGGCGTAAAGGAGCCGCCTGCAGCCGGTGGTGTTCAGGAGCCACCAGGCGCCGCCGTGGGTGCACCTTCATCTGCCACGTCATCGGGTGGCGGCTCATCTGGCGCCATGCCTGAGCCCGAGCGTCGCCCGGCCAGCATGAGCTTCTGGATCGGCCTGGGCATCGGCGCGGTGGCGCTGGTGGCCTTCTACGGCATCATGAGCTTCCAACGGCTGGAAGTGTTCAAGATGCTCCTGTCCAGCTTCTTCCCTCTGGTAGTGCTGATCCTGTCCGTGTTGGGCTCGATCGTGTTCGGTTTGGCCACACCCACTGAGGCAGCGGCGGTGGGTGCCTTCGGCGGCTTCGTGCTCGCAGCCGCCTACAAGCAGCTCACCTTGTCGGTGGTCAAGGAGTCGGTCTTCCTGACCGCCAAGACCAGCGCCATGGTGTGCTGGCTGTTCGTGGGCAGCGCCATCTTCTCGGCGGCCTTCGCCTTGTTGGGTGGGCAGGAACTGGTCGAGAAGTGGGTCATGTCGATGAACCTGACCAAGACCGAGTTCCTGATCCTGAGCCAGGTGATCATCTTCATCCTGGGCTGGCCGCTGGAGTGGACCGAGATCATCGTGATCTTCATGCCCATCTTCATCCCCTTGCTCGATAACTTCGGGGTCGATCCACTCTTCTTCGGCCTGTTGGTGGCCTTGAACCTTCAGACCGCCTTCCTGTCGCCACCGGTGGCGATGGCGGCGTTCTACCTGAAGGGCGTCAGTCCGCCGCATGTCACGCTCAATCAGATCTTTGCCGGCATGCTGCCCTTCATGGGCATCCAGGTAGTGGCCATCGTGCTGCTGTACAACTTCCCGGCCATCGGCATGTGGCTGCCGCAGGTGCTGTACCGGTGAGAGCCCTAGGCGCCACCGAGGTCCTTCGACAGATGGACCTCGGTGCGCTGACCGCCGAGGCTCATGTGCTGAGCCTGTTGCAGACGGTGCAGCGCTTGGAACCTGATGTCGCCGCATGGGCCCATCTGGACGAGACCCTGGCGCTGCAGCAGGCTCGGGCCTGCGACGCACGTCGCGCCGCCGGCCAACGGCTGGGCCTCTTGGGTGTGGCCGTGGGCCTGAAGGACATCATCGACACAGCCGAGCTGCCGACCGAGAACGGTACCGTGTTGCATGCAGGGCGGCGTCCTTCGCGAGATGCGGCCCTGGTGACACGATTGCGTGAAGCGGGGGCGGTGATCATGGGCAAGACGGTGACCACGGAACTGGCCACCTACGCACCCGGCAAGACCCGAAACCCACATCGACTCGCCCATACGCCGGGCGGTTCTTCCAGCGGCTCAGCCGCGGCTGTGGCCTGCGGCATGGTGCCTCTGGCCCTCGGATCGCAAACCAATGGTTCCACGATTCGGCCCGGCGCCTACTGCGGCGTGGTGAGCTTCAAGCCCACACGTGCCTCCATCGATCGCACCGGGATGTTGGTTCAGTCGCCGAGCTTCGACACGGTGGGACTGTTCGCGCGTAACGTGCCAGACGTGGCGCTGCTGTATGGGGTTTTGTGTGATCCCGCTCAGCCACCGATGGACGGCAACACCCTCAAGCGCCTGGGCTGGTTTCCCAGCCCACTGGCCGATCGACTCGAGCCCGGTGTGTTGGGGAAACTGGAACGGCGCGCCCGCGACTTGGGCGCGGTGCCCATGCCTGAGGACCTGCCCGTACCGATGATGGACGTGATCGCCCTGCACAAGCTGATCATGGAGGCGGAGATCGCCAGGAGCTTCGAGAACGAATACCGCACGGGGGCTGCGAAGCTGTCGATGTCGCTTCGGGGTCAGATCGAGCGAGGAGGTCGGACGTCGGATGCAGCGCTGCTCACGGCGCAGCTTGAATTGCAGGCCATGCAGCAGGCAGTGGACACGTGGATGGAAGAACAGCGCATCGACGCGTGGCTGACGCCCAGTGCGCCCGGCCCCGCCCCGGCTGGGCACAACTCGACGGGCGACCCGATTTTCTGTACCCTGGCCACTGCATTGGACCTGCCGTCCCTGCAACTGCCGGGTTTGACGGCCGATGACGGTCTGCCACTGGGCACTCAAGTGGTGGCCAGGCGAAATGCCGATACGGCCCTGCTGATGCTGGGCAGTCACCTGTACCAGCCTTAAACAAGGTACTTCATGTTTGCACGGCCCCCTGTTGCGCTTGAGTTGATTCACCAACCGTCGCTCCAAGGGGTGCGAAGGGGCATAGAGCGGACATGGCTGGCGACTGCGCTGGTGACTGCTTGCACCCTCACGACCGTTTGGGCTCAACCGCTTGCCCAAACGCCACAGGTGGGCGCCGCCACGGGAAGTGCTTCGGTCTCAGGCGCGGCTGCTGATGGGCGGCAATCTTTGGCGTGGCGTGGTGCAGAGCAGCAGCAGGCTGCATACCTCGACACCCTCAAGACACTGGTGGGAATCGAATCAGGCAGCCGGGACCTGGAAGGGCTGCGGGCGCTGGCAAAAGTGGTGGCAGATCGCTTGAGTGCGATGGGCATGGATGTCAAGACCATTCCCACCCGCGCCCCGGAGTTTCACCCCATGCTCAAAGGTGCGGAACTGGGGCCCATGGTGTACGGCCGCAAGGCTGGCAAGGGGTCCAAGAAGGTGCTCTTGATCGCCCACATGGACACGGTTTATCCGCGCGGCATGGGCGAGAAGCAACCGTTCAGGATCGAAGGCGACAGGGCCTACGGCCTGGGTATCGCAGACGACAAGGCCGGTGTGGCGCTCATCCTTCATACGGTTGATCTGCTGGCGCGCTTGGGCTACGACGACTATGCCGAGCTGGGTGTGCTGATCAACGGCGACGAGGAAGTGGGATCGCCGGGCTCTGGGCCGATGTTGACGGAGCTCGGCGGCCAATACGACGCCGTGCTTTCCTTCGAAGGCGGCGGGGGGCGTACCGACATGGTTCGCCTGGCCACCAGCAGCATCGCCATCGCCGAGCTGAAGGTGACGGGCCGTGCCTCGCATGCCGGCGGCAACCCTGAGGGCGGCCGCAACGCCATCTACGAGCTGGCGCACCAAATCATGAAGACTCGCCACTTCGGCGACGCCGACAAGGGCCTGAAGATCAATTGGACGGTGATCGAAGGCGGGGGCGTGCGCAATGTGATTCCGGCCAGCGCGTCGGCCATCGCCGACATTCGCTCATTGACCAACGCGGACTTGGACATCATGGAGCAGGCGCTGCGCAAAGCGATTCAGGACAAGCTGATTCCGGACACGAAGATCGAACTGACCTTCTTCCGCAGCCGCCCAGCCTTCGTTCCCAATGAGGCGTCCGTCGCTTTGGCTCGACACGCACAGATGCTGTTCAAGGGGATTGGCCTGCCGCTGGAGATTCGCGACAAGGCCAGTGGTGGCGGCACTGATGCCGCTTTTGCCGGCCTGCGCCCCAAGGGCGGCGTATTGGAGAGTTTCGGGCTACGGGGCTTCGGAGCCCACAGCAACGACAACGAGTACGTGATGATTGACTCGATCGTGCCGCGGCTGTACCTGTCCACGCGGATGGTGATGGACGTCGGCGCCGGCAAGGTCAGTTGGTAGTTGACGTGGTGTAGGCGTCGGCCCACAAAAACCGAACCCCCTGCACCTGAGTGGTGGAGGGGGTTGGAGGGGGAGTATTAGCCTGACGATGTCCTACTTTCACACGGGCATCCGCACTATCAT
>Ga0082207_1000236_pt1 | contig 32474 bp, 31 predicted proteins | sample LakMenEpi10Aug09_FD_71540 | JGI IMG/M metagenome (GOLD analysis project Ga0082207, IMG submission 71540)
TGGCAGCAGGCTTCTTGGCAGCCTTTTTCGCAGCAGGCTTGGCAGCGGCCTTCTTGGGTGCAGCCTTCTTGGCAGCAGCCTTCTTAGGTGCAGCCTTCTTGGCAGCAGCCTTCTTAGGTGCAGCCTTCTTGGCAGCAGCCTTCTTAGGTGCAGCCTTCTTGGCAGCCGGCTTCTTGGCCGCTGGCTTCTTTGCCGCGGCCTTCTTGGCCGGAGCCTTCTTGGCAGCAGCCTTCTTCGGTGCAGCCTTCTTGGCGGCCGGCTTCTTCACAGCGGCCTTCTTGGCCGGTGCAGCCTTCTTGGCGGCCGGCTTCTTCACAGCGGCCTTCTTGGCCGGGGCTTTTTTCGCAGTTGCCATCGTGATCTCCTTGATCAAGTTGCAAAGAGCACCGTGCACGAGCTCATGCACGGCGATTCATGACCCACCTCGTTGCGGGGTTCACAGTCCGAAGACCTGAACCACCGACTCGGCAGTGCCATGAATTCGTGAAGCTTGAAAGGTTGCCTTCTCTTTGGAAGACTGACCACCCAAGCCGGATCAGATGGGATCAAGTGCAGGCCTGCGCGCCCCGGAGGTGCGTGCCGACAGCCCTCAGTCCCAGCTTAGTGCGCCACCGGTTTGGTACTCGATGACGCGGGTTTCGAAAAAGTTGCGCTCCTTCTTCAGGTCGATCATTTCGCTCATCCAGGGGAAGGGGTTCTCTTCGTTGGGGAAGAGTTCTTCCAAGCCAATCTGGGTGGCGCGCCGGTTGGCGATGTAACGCAGGTAGCCCTTGAACATGGACGCATTGAGACCCAGCACGCCACGCGGCATGGTGTCTTCGGCGTAACGGTATTCCAGTTCGACGGCCTTCATGAACAGGGCCTTGATCTCAACCTTGAATTCAGCCGTCCACAGATGGGGATTCTCCATCTTGATGGCGTTGATGAGGTCGATGCCGAAATTGCAGTGCATCGACTCGTCGCGCAGGATGTACTGGTACTGTTCAGCCGCGCCGGTCATCTTGTTCTGGCGGCCCAGCGCCAGGATCTGGGTGAAGCCGACATAGAAGAACAGGCCTTCCATCAGGCAGGCAAAAACGATGAGGCTCTTGAGCAGCGTCTGATCCGCCTCGAGGGTGCCCGTCTTGAAGTTCGGGTCCATGATGGCGTCGATGAACGGGATCAGGAACTCATCCTTGTCCCGAATCGAGGACACCTCGTGGTAGGCGTTGAAGATCTCGCTTTCATCCAGGCCCAAGGACTCGACGATGTACTGGTAGGCGTGGGTGTGGATGGCCTCTTCGAAGGCCTGACGCAGCAAGAACTGACGGCACTCAGGCGCCGTGATGTGGCGGTAGGTACCCAGGGTGATGTTGTTGGCCGCCAACGAATCGGCCGTGACGAAGAAGCCGAGGTTGCGCTTGATGATGCGGCGCTCGTCTTCCGTGAGCCCGTTTGGGTCTTTCCACAAGGCGATGTCGCGAGACATGTTGATCTCTTGCGGCATCCAGTGGTTGGCACAGGTGGCGAGGTACTTCTCCCACGCCCACTTGTACTTGAAGGGCACGAGCTGGTTGACGTCGGTCTGGCCGTTGATGATGCGCTTGTCGGCCGCATTCACGCGGCGCTCGGCCGATGCCTGGGACGACGCTTGCGCGGAAGCCGCAGCCGCAGTGGAGGCGGCGGTAGCCAAGGCCTTCAGGGGCACAGTGGCCGGCGCAGCGAAGGCTTCGGACTGCGGCACGTGCGCCGTTGACGGCGCGCTGGACTGAGCGGAGGAAGAGGAGGACGGCTGCAGGGCCGGCGACACATGCAGTGCGCTGGCGGCGTCGGGGCTGTTCACCACACGGGGTGTGGCGCTGTTGGTGCGAGAGTCTTCTTCCCAAACGAGCATTGCTGCTTTCCTTAGCGGTTCGAATTATCAGAGCGTTCACTCACAACACAAAGCACTTCCATCAGTTCGGCGTGCTGCGTGTTGTGATCAAGCATCGAATTCCAGATGAATGCGTGCCGCGCGAAGCGGGCGTTGATTACTGACAGGCCTCGCAGGTGGGGTCATCGATTGAGCAGAACTTGATGTCAGTGGCCGGCGTCGCATCTTGTTGGGCACGTGCTTGCGCGGCCGCTGCGTCGATGGCCGAAGGTGCGGCCGCGGCCACACCACCGCTGGTGGGCACCGCGTTGAGCTGACCGCCTCGCGTGACCGTGCTCATCTCCACGTGCGTGGCGCTCTGGGTGCGCAGGTAGTAGGTGGTCTTGAGGCCACGCGACCATGCCAGCTTGTAGGTTTCATCCAGCTTCTTGCCCGAAGCGCCGGCCATGTAGATGTTCAGGGACTGGGCCTGATCGATCCACTTCTGGCGACGTGCGGCGGCCTCAACCAACCACACCGGCTCGACCTCGAAGGCGGTGGCGTACAAACGCTTCAACTCCACCGGCACGCGGTCGATGGGCCACAGCGAACCCTTGAAGTGCTTGAGGTCCATGATCATCACGTCGTCCCACAGGCCCAGGCGCTTGAGGTCGCGGATCAGGTACTCGTTGATGACGGTGAATTCGCCGGAGAGGTTGGACTTCACCGACAGGTTGCCGAAGCAGGGCTCGATAGAAGCGTCCACGCCGATGATGTTGGAGATGGTGGCGGTGGGGGCGATGGCCACGCAATTGCTGTTGCGCATGCCATGTTCAGCGATACGCGAACGCAGGGCGTTCCAGTCCAGGGTCGAGCCGAGGTCCACCTCCACGTAACCGCCCCGCTGCTCGGACAGCAGCTTGACGGAGTCCAGCGGCAGGATGCCGCGGTCCCACAGTGAGCCGCGGAAGCTGCTGTAGCGACCGCGCTCGGCCGCCAGGTCGGTAGAGGCCCAGTAGGCGTAGTAGCACAGGGCTTCCATCGAACGGTCGGCGAACTCGACGGCTTCGTTGGATGCGTAGGGCAGGCGCATCTGGTACAGCGCGTCCTGGAAGCCCATGACGCCCAGACCCACCGGACGGTGCCGCAGGTTGGAGTCGCGCGCCTTCTTGACGGCGTAGTAGTTGATGTCGATCACGTTGTCGAGCATGCGCATGGCCACCGACACGGTCTTCTTGAGCTTGTCGTGATCGATGGTCTTGCCGCCCTGACCGTCGTCCTTGAGGTGCTGCGACAGGTTGACCGATCCGAGATTGCAAACGGCGATTTCGCTGTCGTTGGTGTTGAGCGTGATCTCGGTGCACAGGTTGGAGGAGTGCACCACGCCCACGTGCTGCTGCGGCGAGCGCACGTTGCAGGCATCCTTGAAGGTGATCCAGGGGTGGCCGGTTTCAAACAGCATGGACAGCATCTTGCGCCACAGGTCCTTGGCCGGCATGCGCTTGAAGAGCTTGATCTCGCCGCTGTCGACCTTGCGCTCGTAGGCGGTGTAAGCGTCTTCGAAGGCCTTGCCGAACTTGTCATGCAGGTCGGGGCAGGTGGACGGCGAGAACAGCGTCCAGTCTCCGCCCTCCAGCACCCGCTTCATGAACAGGTCGGGGATCCAGTTGGCGGTGTTCATGTCGTGGGTGCGACGACGGTCGTCACCCGTGTTCTTGCGCAACTCCAGGAACTCTTCGATGTCCAGGTGCCAGCTCTCCAGGTAGGCGCACACGGCACCCTTGCGCTTGCCGCCCTGGTTGACCGCCACGGCCGTGTCGTTGACCACCTTGAGGAAAGGCACCACGCCCTGGCTCTTGCCGTTGGTTCCCTTGATGTAGGAACCCAGGGCGCGCACATTGGTCCAGTCGTTGCCCAGGCCGCCGGCGAACTTGCTGAGCAGGGCGTTTTCCTTCAGCGCCTCGTAGATGCCGTCCAGGTCGTCAGCCACCGTGGTGAGGTAGCACGAAGACAGTTGTGAGCGCCGCGTGCCGCTGTTGAACAACGTGGGGGTGGAGCTCATGAAGTCGAAGGTGGACAGGACGTTGTAGAACTCGATGGCGCGGGCTTCGCGATCGATTTCGTCGAGTGCAAGGCCCATGGCCACGCGCATGAAGAAGGCCTGCGGCATCTCGATGCGGGTTTCGTCGATGTGCAGGAAGTAACGGTCGTACAGGGTCTGCAGGCCGAGGTAGTCGAACTGCAGGTCGCGCTCAGCCTTGAGGGCCGCACCCAGCTTGGCCAGGTCGAACTGCAGCAGCTTCTCGTCCAGCAGCTCGGCCTCCACGCCCTTCTTGATGAACTTGGGGAAGTACTCGGCGTAGGCCTGCACCATCTCTGCCTGGGTGAGTTCGCGGCCGACAATTTCCTTGCGGATGGTGTGCAGCAGCAGACGGGCGGTGGCGCGGGTGTAGCCAGGCTCCTTTTCGATCAGGGTGCGGGCGGCCAGGATGGCGGCCTTGTAGACCTCGTCGATGGGCACGCCGTCGTAGAGGTTGCGGCGGGTTTCGGCCAGGATGGGTTCGGCCTTCACATCGGCGCCGAGTTGGGCGCAGGCCGATTCCACCAGCGCCTGCAGGCGCACTTCATCCAAGGGCACGCGCTGGCCACCGTCAGTCACCATGAGGCCCGAGGCCACCACGGCCACCTCCGACTTACCCTGCTTGGCACGCTCCTGGGCACGGCGCTCGCGGTACAGCACATAGGCACGCGCCACCTCATGGTGACCACCGCGCATCAGGCCCAGTTCAACCTGGTCCTGCACGTCCTCGATGTGGAAGGTGCCGCCACCCGGGCGTGAGCGCATCAGGGCGCGCACGACGGACTCGGTCAGGCCTTCGACCGTCTCGCGAACGCTGGCCGAGGCTGCGCCCTGCGTGCCGTGAACGGCCAAGAACGCCTTCATGAGCGCCACGGCGATCTTGCTGGGCTCGAAGGACACCACGGCGCCATTGCGGCGGATGATCTGGTAACCCTGGTAGGCGTTTGCAGCCCCCGAATCCGCGCGCACGGACGCGGCGGCAGTGGTGCCGCCCATGGCGGCCGAGGGGATCAAGGTGGCGGAGGTTTGACCGAGGGTCGCGGATTCCATGTGGGGTCTCTTCTTCTGGTTTGGGGTGCCCGAGGGGGTGGGGAGGGCCGCAGCCAAGGCCTGCGGCGAGTCTTCGCGTTGAAGGGGATGGCCCACTATATCTAGTGGCGCATGCTTGCTCAAGACACTACCTGTAGTGTAGAGCTATGGAAATCCCCAGTGGACTCAAGCGGGGGAAGACCCCTCGCCATGGGCTGCGGTCGGCCCGCGAAGTGAGAACTCACGTAGCACCGGGGCCAGGGCCTGCCAATCGAAACCCGGGCCGGGATCGCGCTTGCGGCCCGGTGCAATGTGCTCATGCCCGACCACATCGGTCACAGGATGCTGCACGGCGAGCTCCCGCAGCAAGCGCTCCAGGGATGCGTATTGGGCGGCCTCGAAGGTCTCACCCTCTAGCCCTTCCAATTCGATGCCCACGGAATGGTCGTTGCAGCCGCTGCGTCCCCGCCACACCGATTCGCCTGCGTGCCAGGCGCGCTCATGGGTGGAGACGAACTGCAGCACTTGACCGTCGCGGCGGACAAAAAAGTGGGCCGACACCGTCAAACCGCGGATGCTCTCGAAATAGGGGTGTGCGTCCCAGTCGAGCCGGTTGGTGAAGAGCGCTTCGACCTCGCATCCGCCGTAGCGGCCAGGCGGCAGACTGATCGAGTGAATCACCACCAGGCCGACCTCGCCGGCTTGGCCCGACGGGCGCGGGCCGAAGTTCGGTGAAGGCACGCGGCGGGCCTGGCACCACCACCCGGATGACCAGGTAGGCGAATTCAGCTGTTCCTCAGCCACCGGCCGGCCCGGCACGTCGATGGGCCTCGCTGCAGTAGAAAGGGCCGGTGTGTGGGCCGGTGTGTGGGCCAGCGCCGGAGGTGGCCGCGCCCGGCCGCAGCGCATCGGCCTCGGGCAGCAGCACGCCGCAGTGGGCGCAGGCCACCATGGGCTGAGGTGCTGTCGACGCAGGCCCACGGCCGGCGCCGGCGCTCGGCGGCTGCCCTGCCGACGCACCCTTCGACCCCGCGTCTCGACCGGCGCGGCGCGAACGGCCCAGCAGCCACAGCACGGCCACCACCACCACCGCCAACACGAGCCACTTCATCATGGTGGCGTCACCGTTCGGTTGAGCAGCACCTCCGCCACGAAGCGCGAGCCGATGTAGGCCAGTGCCAACAGGCCCGCACCCGCATACAGCCAACGCGTGGCCCGGCGACCGCGCCATCCCTTGAGATGACGGCCGGCGATCAGGGCCGCGAAGGTGGCCCAACCCAACAGGGAGAACACCGTCTTGTGGTCCCATCGCCAGGCCGCATGACCCAGCACGCTGGCCAGCCAGCCCATGAGCAGCGCCAGGCTGAGCACCACGAATCCCGCCTCCACGAAGCGAAAGGTCAGGCGCTCCAATCGCATCAGCGGCAGCCCGAACAGGGCGGGCATCGCGCCCACATTCAGCCCTCCTGAGGACACGCCCGATACCCCGGGGCGACGCCTGAGGGCCCGCTCGGCCGAGTCCAACATCACGCCATGGATCACCGCCGCGCCGAAGAGGCCGTAGGAGGCAATGCCCAGCAGCAGGTGCAAAGGCATCAGGGGTGAGGTGACCCTCAAGGCCACCTCGCCCGGAAAGAACACCAGAAGCCCCGACACCACCACCCCCATGGCAGCCAGCGCGCGGCGCACACCCGGCAGGGGCACGAAGCGGCTTTCGACGGCATGCACGGCCAGCACCAGCCACACCGCGCCCGACAGGGCCGGCGCGAAACCGAAGCGCGCCCCACCTTCGGTGCCCCAGCCCGAGACATCCAAGGCCAATGCAGCACCATGCAGCAGCCATCCCGCCACCAGGGCCACCGAAGGCCCGGCGGCCGCCTCGCGCCCCTTGAGGGTAGCCAAGCCGTAGGCCGCACAGGCCAACAGGGCCAGCAGCGCTTCAGGGCTAACCGATACACTCATTTCCAAAGTGTAGCGACCCCCTGCGCCCCCGGCACCGTGGTGCGCGCCAACCCAACTCTTCCATGGCCTCCTCCCTCACCGACCGCCTGTCGCAACTCGTCAAGACGATGCGCGGCCAGGCGCGCATCACCGAATCGAATGTGCAGGACATGCTGCGCGAGGTGCGCATGGCGCTGCTCGAGGCCGACGTGGCCCTACCGGTGGTGCGGGACTTCATCGCACGGGTGAAGGAAAAGGCGCTGGGCCAGGAGGTGGTGGGCTCGCTCAACCCGGGGCAGGCCCTGGTGGGCATCGTGCACAAGGAACTCGCCGCGACCATGGGCGAGGGCGTGGCCGACATCAACCTGGCCGCCCAGCCGCCCGCCGTGATCCTGATGGCCGGCCTTCAAGGTGCAGGCAAGACGACCACCACGGCCAAGTTGGCCAAGCACCTGATCGACAAGCGCAAGAAGAAGGTGTTGACCGTCTCGGCCGACGTGTACCGACCGGCGGCCATCGAGCAGTTGCGTACGGTCACCCAACAGGCCGGTGCCGAATGGTTCCCGTCTGAGGCGCAACAAAAGCCGCGCGAGATTGCATTGGCCGCTCTGGACCATGCGCGGCGCCACTACTTCGATGTGCTGCTGGTGGACACGGCGGGTCGACTGGCGATCGACGAGGCCCTGATGGCCGAGATCCGCGACCTGCACGCCAGTCTGAACCCCGTGGAAACGCTGTTCGTGGTCGATGCGATGCAGGGTCAGGATGCGGTGAACACCGCGCGGGCCTTCAAGGAGGCCCTGCCCCTGACGGGCATCGTGCTGACGAAGATGGATGGTGATTCACGCGGGGGCGCGGCGCTCAGCGTGCGGCAAGTCACCGGTGCGCCCATCAAGTTCGCCGGTGTGTCCGAGAAGATCGACGGCCTGGAGGTGTTCGATGCCGAGCGCCACGCCGGCCGCGTGCTGGGCATGGGCGACATCGTGGCCCTGGTCGAAGAGGTCACCAAGGGCGTGGACATGGCCAGCGCCCAGAAGCTGGCCGAGAAAGTCAAGGGTGGCGGCGGCTTCAACCTCGACGACTTCTTGCTGCAGATCTCTCAGATGAAGAAGATGGGCGGGCTCTCCAGCCTGATGGACAAATTGCCCACGCAAATGGCGGCCAAGGCCGGCGCGGCCGATCTGGACAAGGCCGAGCGCGACATTCGCCGCATGGAGGGCATCATCCGCTCGATGACCGCCCGCGAACGCTCACATCCGGCCCTGCTCTTGGACGGCAAGACCAAGGCCAGCCGCAAGCGGCGCATCGCCGCGGGCGCCGGCGTGCAGATTCAGGACGTCAACCGCATGCTCGGACAGTTCGAGCAGATGCAGCAGATGATGAAGAAGATGCAGGGCGGCGGGATGATGAAGATGATGAAGAAGCTCGGCGGGATGAAGGGCATGAAGGGCATGCTGCCCCCCGGGATGGGCTGAGCCCTTCAGCCCAGCAAGGCCTGGGCGAATTCGTCGGCGTCAAAGGTCTGCAGATCTTCCAACCGCTCACCCACGCCGATGAAGTACACGGGCACGGGCTGAGACTGCCCATCTCTGCCCTTGCGCTCACGGCCCCACAGGGCAATGGCAGCCAACACGCCGCCCTTGGCGGTGCCATCGAGCTTGGTGACCACCAGGCCGGTCAAGCCCAGGGCCTCGTCAAAGGCCTTCACCTGGGCCAGCGCGTTCTGGCCCGTGTTGCCGTCCACCACGAGCAGCACTTCGTGCGGCGCGCCGTCCATGGCCTTGGCGGTGACGCGCTTGATCTTCTTGAGCTCCTCCATCAGGTGCAGCTGCGTGGGCAGCCGGCCGGCGGTGTCCACGATCACCACATCCTTGCCCCGCGCTCGGCCAGCCGTCACGGCGTCAAAGCAGACGGCCCCAGGGTCGGCGCCTTCCTGGCTCACGATGTCGATGCGGGCATCGACCTCACGCGCCACCACGTCGTTGCGCTGTGCCCAGGCGGCCAACTGCTCGCGGGCCGCCGCGCGAAAGGTGTCGCCGGCGGCCAGCAACACCGTCTGCCCCTGATCGGCCAAGTGGCGGGTGAGCTTGCCGATGGACGTGGTCTTGCCTGCGCCGTTGACGCCCACCACCATCATCACCGTGGGCTGGTGCTCGCCGATGGTCAGCGTTTGCTGCAGGGGCTTGAGCAGTTCGGCAATGGCCTGGGCCAGCAGCGCCTTGACCTGTGCAGGGTCGGTGGCGTTGGCATCCCTGACCCGGCGCTTGAGGTCGCCCAGCAGATGCTCTGTGGCCTTGACCCCGGCGTCGGCCATGAGCAGCGCGGCCTCGAGCTCCTCGTACAAGGCGTCATCGATCCGAGTGCCCGTGAACACGGTGGCGATGGACGCACCCGTCTTGCGCAGGCCCTGCGTCAGGCGTTGCAGCCATCCGCTGCGGGCAGCCTCGGGTTCGGGCGGGGCGAGCGCAGCGGGCGGCGCGGCGGGGGCCGCGACCACCGCCGGCAGGCTGGCCTCTGGCGCGGGCGACGGCGGCGCCTTCTTGCGAAAGAAACTGAACATGAAGATGGGGTGGCGACGAGCCGTTATACTGTCGAGTTCTGGCGCATTAGCTCAGCCGGTTAGAGCGACGGAATCATAATCCGCAGGTCCGGGGTTCGAATCCCTGATGCGCCACCAGAAGATGCGAACGCCGCACGCCCTTTCGGGGGTGCGGCGTTTTTATTGGCCGCACGGTGGGCCGCCGAGCTTGTCTGTACGGCCGGGCAAGGCCGCCTTGACGAGCTTCGAACACCGGGCCACCGGGCTATGGAATTCCCGATCAGTCGGGTATTCCAGTCGTCTCTACACTGCGCTCCTTCGCAGAAAGACGCGCCGGCCAATCACGATGGATGACCTGATCCTTGAAACCCGCCACCTGACCAAGGAGTTCAAGGGGTTCGTGGCCGTTGACGACGTGAACCTCCAGGTGCGCCGGGGCACCATCCACGCGCTGATCGGGCCCAACGGTGCGGGCAAGACCACCGTCTTCAACCTCCTGACCAAATTTCTACCGGCCACGAGTGGGCAGATCCTGTACAAGGGACAGGACATCACCGCTCGCAAGGCCGCCGAGGTGGCCCGCGACGGTCTGGTCCGCTCCTTCCAGATTTCGGCCGTGTTCCCCCACCTGACAGTGCTGGAAAACGTGCGGGTGGGCCTTCAGCGCGGCCTGGGCACGAGCTACCACTTCTGGAAGCCCGAGTCCACGCTGTACCGACTGAACGACCGCGCGATGGAGCTGCTGGAGCAGGTGGACCTGGGAGGCTTTGCCGACACGGTCACGGTGGAACTGCCCTACGGGCGCAAGCGCGCACTGGAGATCGCCACCACCCTGGCGCTGGACCCGGAGCTGATGCTGCTGGACGAGCCCACCCAAGGCATGGGACACGAGGATGTGGGCCGCGTGGTGGAACTGATCCGCCGGGTAGCAGCCAACCGCACCGTTCTGATGGTGGAACACAACATGAACGTGGTGGCCAATCTATCGGACACCATCACGGTGCTGGCCCGGGGCTCGGTGTTGGCCGAAGGGCCGTACGCGCAGGTGTCACAGGACCCGCGTGTGCTCGAAGCCTATGTGGGCTCGGCTGAAGCCTGAACATCACCCCTTGGCCATGAACATCCACCAGACACCCCGAGCAGGAGACCCGGCGTGAGTCCCACACTGCTGAAGGTAGCCGGGCTGCATGCCTGGTACGGCGAATCCCATGTGCTGCACGGCATTGACTTTGAGGTTCGTCAGGGCGAACTCGTCACCCTGCTGGGCCGCAACGGTGCTGGGCGAACCACCACCATCAAGTCCATCCTCGGCCTGGTGGGAAAGCGCAGCGGCTCCATCGAAATCGCCGGTGTGGAAACGGTGAATCTGCCCACCAACCGCATCGCGCGCCTGGGGCTGGGCTACTGCCCCGAGGAGCGCGGCATCTTCTCCTCCCTGTCCTGCGAAGAGAACCTGCTGCTGCCACCCCAAGTGGGCGAAGGTGGCATGAGCCTGGATGAGATCTACGAGATGTTCCCCAACCTGAAGGAACGTCGGAACAGCCAGGGCACTCGGTTGTCGGGGGGCGAGCAGCAGATGCTCGCCATGGCCCGCATCCTGCGCACCGGCGCCAAGATCTTGCTGCTCGATGAAATCACCGAGGGTCTGGCACCTGTGATCGTGCAGACCCTGGGCCGGGTGATCCGATCGCTCAAGGACAAGGGGCTGACCATCATCTTGGTGGAGCAGAACTTCCGCTTCGCCGCCCCTCTGGCAGACCGCCACTATGTGATCGAGCACGGCCAGATCGTGGCCACGGTTCACAAGTCCGAACTGGCCGAGAAATCCGAGATGCTGCACGACCTGCTCGGGGTCTGAACCGAGCAGGCACTTTTTTACCCACGAGCTTTACCCACGAGCGTTTTACACGCCACCACACCAAAGGAGACCACCATGAAACTCAAGACTCTGGCCGCAGCGGCCGCCCTCGCCCTGACCCCCGTTCTGGGTACGGCCCAGCAAGGCAAGCTGTCCGGCGACGTCGTCAAGATCGGCGTGCTGACCGACATGTCCGGTCTTTACGCCGACTATGGCGGCCCGGGTGCCCTGGCTGCAGCGCGCCTGGCCGTTCAGGACTTCGGCGGCAAGATGTTCGGCAAGAACATCGAGGTGGTCAACGCTGACCACCAGAACAAGCCCGACATCGCCAAGAACGTGACGCAGCAGTGGTTTGATCGCGACGGCGTGGACATGACGGTGGAGAACCTGAACTCCTCCGTGGCCCTGGCCGTGCAGGCCCTGGGCAAGGAAAAGAACAAGATCACCATCGTCACCGGGGCAGCCACCTCGCGCCTGACCAACGAAGACTGCGCCCCCGGCACCGGCATCCATTACCTGATGGACACCATCGCTCTGGGCAATGTGGTGGGCAAGGCCGTGGTGAAGGACGGCGGCAACAGCTGGTTCTTCCTGACGGCCGACTACGCCTTCGGCCATTCCCTGGAAAAGGACACCGGCGAAGTGGTCAAGGCTGCTGGTGGTCGCGTCAACGGCGCCGTGCGCCACCCCCTGGGCACCAATGACTTCAGCTCCTTCCTGTTGCAGGCACAGACCTCCGGCGCCAAGGTGGTGGGCCTGGCCAACGCCGGCGGCGACACGGTGAACTCCATCAAGGCAGCTGCCGAATTCGGCATCACCAAGCGCCAGAACCTGGCCGCCTTGCTGATGCTCATCACCGATGTGCATGCCATTGGACTGAACACCGCGCAGGGCCTGTATCTGACCGAAGGCTGGTATTGGGACCTGAACCCCGAGACGCGCGCCTGGGCCGACAAGTTCAGCAAGGTGATGAACGGCCGCAAGCCCAACTCCAACCACGCATCGGTGTACTCGGCCACCATGCACTACCTCAAGGCCGTGCAGGCTGCGGGCACCGATGACACGGCGGCCGTCATGAAGAAGATGCGTGAGACGCCGATCAACGACATGTTCGCCAAGAACGGTCAGTTGCGCGAAGACGGCCGCATGGTGCACGACATGTACCTGTTCCAGGTGAAGAAGCCCAGCGAGTCCAAGGGCACCTGGGACTACTACAACCTCAAGGGCACCGTGAAGGGCGAGGATGCCTTCCAGTCGATGGCCGCCGGCAAGTGCGCCGCGGTCAAGAAGTAAGGCCCGCTCAAGCCACAGACCAGACGGGACACCATGGACGAAATCTTTGGCGTGCCGATCCAGGCCTTCATGGGGCAACTCATGCTGGGCCTGGTCAACGGCTCCTTCTATGCGCTGTTGTCGCTGGGCCTGGCCGTCATCTTCGGCATGCTCAACATCGTCAACTTCGCCCATGGTGCCCTGTACATGGTGGGCGCCTTCTTCGCTTGGATGCTGCTGAACTACGCCGGCATCAACTACTGGATGGCGCTGGTGCTGGTGCCCCTGGCCGTGGGCCTGATCGGCGTGCTCATCGAGAAGTTCCTGCTGCAATGGCTGCAGGGCTTGGATCACCTGTACGGCCTGCTGCTGACCTTCGGTCTGGCGCTGATGCTGGAAGGCGCATTCCGCGAGGCCTATGGCTCCTCAGGGCTGCCCTATGAGCTGCCCGAGGTGTTCCGTGGCGCCTTCGACCTGGGCTTCATGTTCCTGCCCAAGTACAGGGCCTGGGTGGTGGTGGCCGCGCTGGTGGTGTGTCTGCTGACCTGGTACGTCATCGAGAAGACCAAGCTGGGGGCCTACCTGCGTGCGGGCACCGAGAACCCCAACCTGGTGAAGGCCTTCGGCATCAATGTGCCGCTGATGGTGACCCTGACCTACGCGTTTGGCGTGGGCCTGGCGGGGCTGGCCGGTGCGATGGCCGCACCCATCTATCAGGTCAGCCCGCTGATGGGCTCGAACATCATCATCATCGTGTTTGCGGTGGTGGTGATCGGTGGCATGGGTTCGATCCTGGGCTCCATCGTCACCGGCTTGGCGCTGGGCCTGATCGAGGGCCTGAGCAAGGTGTTCTATGCGGAAATCTCCACCACGGTGGTGTTCATCATCATGGCCATCGTGCTGATGGTGCGGCCTGCGGGCCTGTTCGGGCGGGAGAAGTGAACATGAGCCGAACCGCCCTCACCTTCTGGGTTCTGTTGGCGGCCGGACTGGCCGCGCCCTTCGTGGGCTACCCGATCTTCCTGATGAAGGTCCTGTGCTTTGCCCTGTTCGCCAGTGCCTTCAACCTGCTCATCGGTTTCACCGGTCTGCTGTCCTTCGGACATGCGATGTTCTTCGGCTTCGCGGCCTATGTGTCGGGCCATGCGGCCAAGGTGTGGGGCCTGACGCCTGAACTGGCCATCCTGGCCGGAACGGCCAGCGCCGCCGGCATCGGTGCCGTGACGGGCTGGCTGGCGGTACGGCGCCAGGGCATCTACTTCGCCATGGTCACGCTGGCGCTGGCGCAGATGGTGTACTTCATTTGTGTGCAGGCGCCCTTCACCTATGCCGAAGATGGCATCCAGAGCATTCCGCGCGGTTCGTTGTTCGGCGTGGTCGACCTGAGCGGCGACCGGACCATGTACTACCTGGTGTTTGCGGTGTTCATGCTGGGTCTGTTGGGCATCTACCGCATCATCCATTCACCCTTCGGACAGGTCTTGAAGTCGATCCGCGAAAACGAGGCTCGCGCGCTCTCATTGGGCTACGACGTGGACCGCTACAAGCTGGTGGCCTTCATCCTGTCGGCCACGCTCGCGGGCCTGGCTGGCGCCACCAAGAGCATGGCCTTCGGCCTGGCCACGCTGACCGATGTCAGCTGGCAAATGAGCGGCGAAGTGGTGCTGATGACGCTGTTAGGGGGCATGGGCACGATCTTCGGCCCCGCCCTCGGCGCAGCCATCATCGTCACCATGCAGAACTACCTCTCCGGCCTGGGCTCGATGGTGACCATCATCATGGGCGCGACCTTCGTGGCCTGCGTGCTGCTGTTCCGTCGCGGCATCGTGGGAGAACTCGAGTACCGTTTGGGGCGCAAGTCGGGGGGTTGAGCGGTCTGCCTACAATGGGGAGCTTCGCGGCCTCTGGATCTACCCCAACCCCGCCGCCAGGAGAACCCCATGAGCGACAGCTCCAAGCCGGCCGCCGCTGCGGCCCGCAAGGTCTTCATCCGCACCTTCGGGTGCCAGATGAACGAATACGATTCCGACAAGATGGCTGACGTGCTGAACGCGGCCCAGGGCTATGAGCCCACGGACAACCCCGAAGAAGCCGACCTGATCCTCTTCAACACCTGCTCGGTGCGCGAAAAGGCGCAGGAAAAGGTGTTCAGCGACCTGGGTCGGGTAAAGCACCTCAAGGAAAAGGGCGTGCTGATCGGTGTGGGCGGCTGCGTGGCCTCGCAGGAAGGCGCAGCCATCATCGAGCGCGCACCCTATGTGGACCTGGTGTTCGGACCGCAGACCCTGCACCGGCTGCCGCAGATGATCGAGCAGCGCAAGGCCGCTCGCCGGCCCCAGGTCGACATTTCCTTCCCCGAAATCGAGAAATTCGATCACTTGCCGCCGGCTCGCAAGGAAGGGGCTTCGGCCTTCGTGTCCATCATGGAGGGCTGCAGCAAGTACTGTTCGTACTGCGTGGTGCCCTACACGCGGGGCGAAGAGGTCTCGCGGCCGTTCGAGGACGTGCTCACCGAGGTGGCCGGCCTGGCCGACCAAGGGGTGAAGGAAATCACCCTGCTGGGTCAGAACGTGAACGCCTACCGGGGCCGCATGGGCGACACGGCCGAGATCGCCGACTTCGCGCTGCTGCTGGAGTACGTGGCTGAGATTCCCGGCGTGCAGCGCATCCGCTACACCACGAGCCACCCCAATGAATTCACCCAGCGCCTGATCGAGGCCTATGGCAAGACCGACAAGCTGGTGAACCACCTGCACCTGCCGGTGCAGCACGGCTCGGACCGCATCCTGATGGCCATGAAGCGGGGTTACACCGCGATGGAATACAAGAGCACCATCCGCAAGCTGCGGGCGGTGCGGCCCGACATTTCCATGAGCTCGGACTTCATCGTGGGGTTCCCAGGCGAAACCGAAGAGGACTTCGGCAAGATGATGAAGCTCATCGAAGACGTCGGCTTCGACGCCTCGTTCAGCTTCATCTTCAGCCCGCGGCCGGGCACGCCGGCAGCCAACCTGCCCGACGACACCCCCCAGGATGTGAAGCTCAAGCGCCTGCAGCACCTGCAGGCCACCCTCGAGGCGAATGTGCGTCGCATCAGCGACAGCCGCGTGGGAACGCTTCAGCGCATCCTGGTCGAAGGGCCCTCACGCAACAGCGCCACGGGCAAGGCGGGCAGCTCGGCCACAGAGTTGATGGGGCGCACGGAGTGCAACCGCATCGTGAACTTTGAGGGCGGCCCGCAGGGGGCGCGTCTGCACGGCCAGATGCTGCAGGTGCGCATCACCGAGGCGCTGCCGCATTCTTTGCGGGGCGAGGTGGTGGTGGGCTGATCAGTCCCTGGGCCACAGGAATGCGCGCAGCCAAATCGCCAGGGCCGTCGCGGTCACCGTGAAGGCGTTTCCCCACATCGAGCCCTCGACCCCGTTGTAGGCCCAAGTGCCGACATAGGCCAGCAGCGCAGCGAGGTAGGCCCAAAGCCACAACGAAAGCGCCCGGGTGCCTTGGGTTTGACCACGCCAAAGCAGCTTCACTGCCAACACCGACAGCGCCGACACGCCCAATGGCAAGGCCAAGGCATTGAGCACATGCCAAGCCGCGTTCGCTGGGTCCATAGGGTCACGATTTTATAATTCGCCACTTATGGCCGTCCTTGCCCTCGGGCTCAACCACCAGACTGCTCCGCTGGACCTGCGCGGGCGCCTGGCCTTTGCGCCAGGACAATTGAGCACGGTTCTGCAGGATTTCCGCCAAAGGCTGCAGCGGGCCGCTCCCGAGGCGGCGATTCTGTCCACCTGCAACCGCACCGAGCTGTATGTTTCGGCCGATGCCGCGGGCATCCATGAGATTGCCGCGCCGGCCCTGAGCTGGTTGGCCGCCCAAGCCGGTATCAGTGACGCCGCGCTGCGCGGGCACACCTACTTGCGCGAAGAACGCGATGCGGCGCGCCACGCCTTCAGGGTGGCCTCGGGGCTGGATTCGATGGTGCTGGGCGAACCGCAGATCCTGGGCCAGATGAAGGAGGCCGTGCGCGAGGCTGATGCCGCAGGCACCCTGGGCACCACGCTGCACCAGCTGTTCCAGCGCTCCTTCGCCGTGGCCAAAGAGGTGCGCAGCTCCACCGAAGTGGGTTCGCACTCGATCAGCATGGCCGCTGCCTCGGTTCGCCTGGCGGGCCAACTGTTTGAAGACCTGCGCGATGTGCGGGTGCTGTTGGTGGGCGCGGGCGAAATGATCGAGCTCGTGGCCACGCACTTCGCAGCCCGCGAACCCAAGACCATGGCCGTGGCCAACCGCACGCTGGAGCGCGGCGAGAAGCTGGCGGCGCGTTTCGGTGCGCAGGCCCTGCGCCTGAGCGATCTGGCCACGCGCTTGCACGAGTTCGATGTGGTGGTGTCCTGCACCGCCAGCAGCCTGCCGTTGATTGGCCTGGGCGCCGTGGAGCGCGCGCTCAAGGCGCGTCGCCACAAGCCCCTGTTCATGGTCGACCTGGCCGTGCCGCGCGACATCGAACCCGAGGTGGCGCAGCTCGATGACGTGTACCTGTACACCGTGGATGACCTCTCGGCCATCGTGCAGGTGGCCAGCGAGAAGCGCCAGGCCGCCGTGGAGCAGGCCGAGGTGATCATCGATGCAGGCGTGCAAAGCTTCGTGCATTGGCTGGACCAGCGAGCGGCCGTGCCGCTGATCCAGGCGCTCAATCGCCGCGCCGAAGAGTGGCGCGAGCTTGAATTGGTGCGGGCGCGCCGGCGGCTGGCCAAGGGAGAGGACCCGATGGTGGTGATGGAGGCGCTGAGCCAGGCACTGTCGCAGAAGATGCTGCACGGCGCCTTCGCCGAGCTGCATGCCAGTGACGGCCAGCAGCGAGACGCCCTGGCGCAGACGCTGTCGCGCCTGTTCCTGCGCGGCGGCAGCCCGACCCCATGAAGGCCGCATGAAGGCTGCGCTGCGCGAGCAGTTCGAGCGCTTGTCTCTGCGAGGTGCCGAACTCGAGTCTGTCTTGTCCGATCCTTCCGTGGCCTCGGACATGAAGCGCTACCGCGCGCTTCTGAAGGAACAGGCCGAGGTCAGCGCGGTGCTCACGCGCTGGGCACGGTACCGCCAGCGCGAAGCCGACCTGGCTGCCGCGCAGGAATTGTTGGCCGGTGACCAAGCGGCAGACGCCGACATGGCCGCCATGGCGCGCGAAGAGGCCCAAGAGGCCCAGTCCGAGCTCGATCAACTGTCCACCGACCTTCAGGCCGCCCTGTTGCCCAAGGACCCAGACGACGAGCGCCCCTGTTTCCTGGAAATCCGCGCCGGCACGGGCGGCGACGAGTCGGCCCTGTTCGCCGCAGACCTGCTGCGCATGTACCTGCGCGACTGTGAGCGCATCGGTTTTCGAACCGAGATCCTGAGCGCCAGCGACAGCGACCTCGGCGGCTACAAGGAAGTGGTGCTGCGGGTGGATGGCGAGGGCGCGTATGGACGGCTGAAGTTCGAAAGCGGTGGTCACCGCGTGCAGCGGGTGCCGGCCACCGAAAGCCAGGGCCGCATCCACACGAGCGCCTGCACGGTGGCGGTGATGGCCGAGCCCGATGAAGCCGAAGAGGTGCCCCTGAACCCTTCCGAGCTGCGCATCGACACCTTCCGCGCCAGCGGTGCCGGTGGCCAGCACATCAACAAAACCGATTCGGCCGTGCGCATCACGCACATTCCCACGGGCCTGGTAGCCGAGTGCCAGGACGACCGTTCCCAACACCGCAACAAGGCGCGCGCCTTGCAGGTGCTGGCCGCCCGGCTGCGCGACCGGGAGCGCAACGAAAGGGCCGCGCGCGAGGCCGCCACGCGCAAGAGCCTGATCGGCAGCGGCGACCGCAGCGACCGCATCCGCACCTACAACTTCCCCCAGGGCCGGGTGACCGACCACCGCATCAACCTCACGCTGTACAAACTGGGCGCGGTCATGGACGGCGACCTCGATGACCTGGTGGGAGCGCTGCATGCCGCACAGGTGGCCGAGGAACTGCAGGCCCTGGAAGCCGGGCGTGGGGCCTGAAGCCGCCGTGACGGTGGATGACGCGCTGCGAAAGGCGCGCGACGGGGGTGTGCACCGACTGGACGCCCAACTGCTGTTGGGCGCGGTGCTGCAGCGGGACCGTGCCTGGTTGATTTCCCACGGTGAGCATGTGCTCACACACCAGGAAAGCACTGAACTCCAGGGGCTGATGCGGCAACGCTCGGAGGGAATGCCCTTGGCCTACCTGCTGGGGCACCGGGAGTTCCATGGCCTGCGGCTGCGGGTCACGCCCGACGTGCTCGACCCGCGGCCCGATACCGAGACACTGGTGGAGTGGGCCCTGTCCCTCATGATGCCCCTGCCTTCACGGCTGTCTTCACCCCTGTCTGCGCCCCTGCCGGCGCCACGGTGGGAACCCCCGGTGGGGCGCCCTTCAGCCGATGTGGCCTCGGCGCCTGGGGCATTCAATGGCACCCGCATCCTGGACCTGGGCACCGGCAGCGGGGCCATCGCCTTGGCGCTCAAGCACGCGTGCCCGGGGGCCGACATGCACGCCACCGATGCCAGCGCGGCTGCCTTGGCCGTTGCGCGCGGCAACGCCACGGCACTGGGGCTGGCCGTGACCTTTCATGAAGGGTCCTGGTGGCACGCCGTGGGCGGTCTGCGCTTCGATGTGGTGGTGAGCAACCCTCCGTACATCCGCGAGGACGACCCGCACCTGGCGGCGCTGGTGCACGAGCCGCGCGCGGCCCTGGTGGCCGGCGAACAGGGCTTGGCCGACATCCGAGCGATCATCGATGGGGCGCAGAACCACCTGAGCCCCGGTGCCTGGCTGCTGTTTGAGCATGGTTTCGATCAGGGTCAGGCCGTGGCGGCGCTGCTGCGGGGTGCGGGCTTCATCGAAATCGACCACCGCCTGGACCTGGCTGGCCACACCCGGTGTACGGGCGGTCGGCTTCCACGATAATCGAGCCTGACTTGTTGTTCACACCGGACCCATCACCATGAGCGAAATCCACCAACGCATCGACCAGATCGTCAAGGGCCACCGTGTGGTGCTGTTCATGAAGGGCACCTCGCAGTTCCCGATGTGCGGCTTCTCGGGCCGCGCCATACAGCTGCTGAAGGCCTGCGGCGTACAGGACCTGGCCACGGTCAATGTGCTCGAAGACGAGGGCATTCGCCAGGGCATCAAGGACTATGCCAACTGGCCGACCATCCCGCAGCTCTACATCAATGGCGAGTTCGTCGGCGGCTCGGACATCATGATGGAGATGTACGAAAGCGGCGAACTGCAGCAGGCCCTGAGCCAGCCCAACTGAGCGGCGTGGCGTCCCCGGCATGGTGCCCGGGCCGCATACCCACCGCCTGAACAGACGAGCCGCCTTGCAGACCCATCCCACTCCCCGTCTGATCGTTGGGATCACCGGCGCCAGCGGCGCCGCCTACGGTGTGGGCCTGTTGCGCCGCGCGCGCGAACTGGGGGTGTATACCCACCTGGTGGCCACGCCCGCGGGCATCCTCAACGTTCACCACGAACTGGGGATGGACCGCAGCGCGCTGGAGGCCTTGGCCGGCGAGGCCCACAGCCCGGGTGACGTTGGGGCCAGCATCGCCAGCGGGTCCTACCCGGTGGATGCGATGGTCGTGGCACCTTGCTCGATGAAGACCCTGGCCGCCGTGGCCCATGGGCTGAGCGACAACCTGCTCACCCGCGCGGCGGACGTCACCCTCAAGGAACGCCGCCGCTTGATCCTGATGGTGCGAGAAACGCCCTTCAACCTGGCGCATCTGCGCAACATGACCGCCGTCACCGAGATGGGCGGCATTGTCTTCCCGCCACTGCCGGCCTTCTACCACCGGCCCACCAGCGTGCAGCAGATCATCGACGATGGGGTGGAGCGGGTGCTGTCGCTGCTGGGCATCGGCCGGGCGCAGCCCCAGGCCTGGACGGGTCTCTAGAAGCCCACTGGCGTTTCAAAGCCGCCAACGTTGGCGCGCCGCCAGCACCGCCTGCGGATAAGAGGCCAGGCCGCGGGTGCCGTTGTAACGCCCCAGGGCCATGAACAGATCACCCTGTTCGACGTTCAAGTAGTGGCGCAGGATCACGCAACCGAAGCGAAGATTGGTCTGCAGGTGGAACAGCCGTGCCGGCTCGCCGTCGCCGATGCTGCGCGCCCAAAAGGGCATGACCTGCATATAGCCTCGCGCACCGGCAGCGCTGATGGCGTACTTGCGAAATCCGCTCTCGACCTCGATCAAGCCCAGTACCAGCGCCGGCTCCAACCCCGCGCGAGTGGCCTCGTACCACAGCGTGTGGATGAAGTCCTCTCGGGTATGCGCCTCGGCCATCCAAGGCTTGAGCACGGCCCCGACAGCGGCTGCCCAATTCAGGAAGGCCTGTCGAGCCTCGTCGGTGGGGAAAGGGGGCAGGCCCGGCGGCGCGCGTTCGGCCACCGCCGCGCTCAGAGCGGTGCGTACCGAGTCGCTGAGGTCTTCCTCACGTTGTGCGCCGGCCCAGGCCTGCGGGGTGAAGGTGGGCGCCACCCAGGGCTGAAGCGCGGTGGCCGCCGCAGCCAAGCAGGTGCGCCGTGTCCAGCGGAGTTGGGTCAGCGGGTCAGCGTCCTTCTTCGGCCCCACCCGAAGTGTTCGCCAGAAAAATGACACTGACCCCATTTTTCAGCGGCGGCGCAGCACCTCGGCGAGGATGTCGGTGGCCGCAGCCGTTTGCGCGGCGCTGTCGCGGCGGCCTTGGATTTCGACGGTGCCGGCCTTGAGGCCGCGGTCGGAGAAGACCACCCGCAGGGGCACGCCGATGAGTTCCCAGTCGGCGAACATGGCGCCGGGGCGCTCGCCGCGGTCGTCCAGGAGCGCATCCACGCCCTGTGCCTGCAGTTGGTCGTAAAGGGCTTCGGCAGCCGCCTTCACGTCAGGGCTTCGGTCCATGCCGATGGGGCAGATCACCACCTCGAAGGGCGCGATGGAGGCCGGCCAAATGATGCCGCGCTCATCGTGCCCCTGCTCGATGGCTGCACCCAGGATGCGCGTGACGCCAATGCCGTAGCAGCCCATCTCGAAGAACTGCGGCTTGCCGGTTTCGTCCAGGAAGGTGGCGTTCATCGCCTTGCTGTACTTGGTGCCCAGGTAGAACACGTGGCCGACCTCGATACCGCGCTGGATGGCCAGAACCCCCTTGCCGTCGGGCGAAGGGTCACCCTCGACCACATTGCGGATGTCGGCCACCACATCGGGCTCGGGCAAGTCGCGGCCCCAGTTCACACCGGTGTAGTGGAAGTCGACTTCGTTGGCGCCGCAGACGAAATCGACCATGCGCGCTACGGTGCGGTCGGCCACGATCTTCACCGGCTTCCTGAGGTTCAACGGCCCCAGGTAGCCAGGCTTGCAGCCGAAGTGGTCTTCGATTTCGGCCACGGTGGCAAAGCGGAAGCCGCCCTTGAGGCCCTCGACCTTGCCGGCCTTCACCTCATTGAGGTCGTGGTCGCCACGCACCAAGAGCAACCACACCGTGCTCTTCTTGACGGCACCGTCTTCGGTGATGTCGTCGGTGGCCAGCACGAGACTCTTGACCGTCTGCTGCAGGGGCAGGCCCAACAGTTGAGCCACATCGGCGCAGGTGCTCTTGCCCGGTGTGGGCGTCTTGGCCATGGCCTGCGAGGCCGCGCCGCGCGCGGGCAGCAGCGCCACGGCTTCGGCCAACTCGATGTTGGCGGCGAATTCGCTCGTGGGGCAATAGACGATGGCGTCCTCGCCGGTGTCGGCGATCACCTGGAATTCGTGCGAGAGGTCACCGCCGATGGCGCCGGTGTCGGCCGCCACGGCGCGGTACTGCAGACCGAAGCGATCGAAGATGCGCTTGTAGGCCGCGAACATGGTCTCGTAGCTCTTGGCTGCTGCGGCGGCGTCTCGGTCGAAGGAGTAGGCGTCCTTCATCGTGAACTCGCGTCCGCGCATGATGCCAAAGCGCGGACGACGCTCATCGCGGAACTTGGTCTGGATCTGGTACAGGTTCTTGGGCAGCTGCTTGTAGCTGCGCAACTCCTGTCGAGCGATGTCGGTGACCACCTCTTCGCTGGTGGGTTGAATGACGAAGGCGCGCTCGTGGCGGTCCTGGATGCGCAGCAGCTCAGGGCCCATCTTGTCGAAGCGACCGGTTTCGTGCCACAGCTCGGCTGGCTGCACCACGGGCATCGTGATCTCGATGGCGCCGGCCCGATTCATTTCTTCACGGATGATGGCCTCGACCTTGCGGATCACCCGCAGGCCCATGGGCATGTAGTTGTAGATGCCCGCGCCCAGGCGTTTGATCATGCCTGCGCGCATCATCAGACGGTGGCTGACCACTTCGGCGTCGGCAGGCGCTTCCTTGAGCGTGCTGATGAGGAACTGAGAGGCTTTCATGAAACAGGAACGGCCCAGGGTTAGCGAGGATTCGCATCACGCACAGGGCCGGTGCAATAATCGAACCAACTTAAAAATTGGGGTTTGATTATGCTCGACCGTGAGGGTTTCAGACCCAACGTCGGCATCATCCTGCTCAACGGTCGCAACCAGGTTTTCTGGGGCAAGCGGCTGAAGACACATTCCTGGCAGTTTCCTCAGGGTGGCATCAAGCACGGGGAGACGCCCGAGCAGGCGATGTTCCGCGAACTGCACGAAGAGGTGGGGCTGCTGCCTGAGCATGTGCAGATCATCGCCCGCACGCGCGACTGGCTGCGCTACGAAGTCCCCGACCACTTCATTCGGCGCGAATCCCGCGGGCACTACCGGGGGCAAAAGCAGATCTGGTTCCTGCTCAAGCTGCTGGGCCGCGACAGCGACATGAACCTGCGTGCCACCGACCACCCCGAGTTCGACGCCTGGCGTTGGAACGACTACTGGGTGCCGTTGGACGTGGTGATCGAATTCAAGCGCGGCGTGTACGAAATGGCGCTGACCGAGTTGGCGCGCTTTCTGCCGCGCGCGCACTCGAACAACCGTTACCTGCGTGGCGGCATGCGGGCACAAAACGGGGGACATAGCGGCGGGCACAGCAGCGAACGCAGCGGCGCGCACAGCGGTGGCCATGACGGAGATGCGGCTGCAGGCCAAGCCCAAACGCCACAGGACAGTGCCGACCCGCGCACGGCGCCGGCCGACTCCGCCGCGCTCACATCAGGATCAGATTCGTCCGGTGGATGAGCTCGGGCTCATACACATAGCCCAGCACCGCTTCGATCTGGGTTGAGGCCTTGCGCGCGATGAGGCGCGCCTCGCTGCTGGAATAGTTGGACAGGCCCCGGGCAATGACGCTGCCGTCTGCACGCCTGACGGCGATCACATCCCCTCGGTGGAATTCACCCTCCACCTCCACCACGCCGATGGGCAACAGGCTCTTGCCCTCGGCGGTGAGCTTGGCCACCGCGCCGTCGTCGACGGTGACCGCACCACGCAGCTGCAGGTGGTCGGCCATCCACTGCTTGCGCGCGGCCAGCTTGGGTGTGGTGGCCACCAGGGCCGTGCCGATCGCTTCTCCCCGGGCCAGGCGCAGCAGCACATCGGGCTCGCGACCCCAGGCGATGATCGTCGACGCCCCACTGCCCGCAGCGCGCTTGGCCGCCAGCACCTTGGTGATCATGCCGCCCTTGCCGATGGACGAACCCGCACCACCGGCCATCTGTTCGAGCTGTGCATCGCCGGCAGGTGCCACTTCAATGAACCGGGCTGCTGCGTCTCTGCGCGGGTCGGCGCTGTAGAGGCCCTTCTGGTCGGTGAGGATCACCAGGGCATCGGCTTCCACCAGGTTGGCCACCAGGGCGCCCAGGGTGTCGTTGTCGCCGAACTTGATCTCGTCGTTGACCACGGTGTCGTTCTCATTGATCACCGGAATCACCCGCAGACCCAGAAGGGTCAGCAGGGTCGAGCGCGCGTTGAGGTAGCGCTCGCGGTCGGCCAGGTCGGCGTGGGTCAGCAGCACCTGCGCACTGTGCAGACCCTGCTCGCGCAAAAGGGATTCGTATATCTGCGCCAGGCCCATCTGGCCCACAGCGGCAGCGGCTTGCAGCTCGTGCAGCTGCGATGGCCGCGCGGCCCAACCCAGGCGTTTCATGCCCTCGGCAATCGCGCCGCTGGACACCATGATCACCTCGCGGCCCTCGCGCGCCAGGGCGGCCATCTGGCGACACCAGTTGCCGATGGCCTGCGCGTCCACGCCGCGTCCTTCATTGGTCACGAGGCTGGAACCCACCTTGATGACAATGCGCCGCGCGTCGCGCAGCACGGCCGCATCAAGGGCATTCGGGGTGTGGGGGTGGCCGTGGAGGCTCATGGGCGTGGGTGCGATGGGGTCCTGGAACCGGGCAACGGGCCGGTCGGCCTCGGTCAATCACGTCGAAAGCGGGGATCCTCAGGCTCCGGCTGGGGCAGCACCTCGGCCGAGGCCTCGAAGCGGGCATCGGGCTCGGGGATCACCGGCGCGCGGTGAGCCGCCACATGGTCGTAGATGGCGTGGATCAGGGGGTCCAGCCCTTGCCTGGCCAGCGCCGAGATTTCAAAGACCGGCCCCTTCCACTTGAAGCGCTTGACGAAGTCCTTCACACGGGCGGCACGCTCATCACCGGGCACCATGTCCATCTTGTTGAGGACCAGCCAGCGAGGCTTCTGATGCAGCGATTCGTCGTACTTGCGCAGTTCCTCGACGATGGCCTTGGCCTGTTGCACCGGGTCCGAGTCATCGAAGGGGGCCAAGTCGACGAGATGCAGCAGCAGCTCGGTGCGCTGCAGGTGGCGCAGGAACTGGTGACCCAGGCCGGCACCTTCGGCAGCGCCCTCAATCAGGCCGGGGATGTCGGCAACCACGAAGCTCTTTTCGGGACCGACACGCACCACACCCAGATTCGGGTGTAGGGTGGTGAAGGGGTAGTCGGCGATCTTGGGCCGCGCGTTGGAAATGGCGGCGATCAGGGTGCTCTTGCCGGCGTTGGGCATGCCAAGCAAGCCCACATCGGCCAGTACGCGCAGCTCCAGCCGCAGCTTCTTGGCTTCACCGGGCCAGCCCGGGGTCTTCTGCCGTGGCGCGCGGTTGGTGCTGGTCTTGTAGTGCAAGTTGCCAAAGCCACCGTCACCGCCCTTGCACACCAGCACCGGCTCGCCCGGCACCAGGAGCTCAGCCACCACCTCGTCGGATTCGGCATCGCGCAGGATGGTGCCCACCGGCATGCGCAGCACGATGTCGTCACCGGCCGCGCCGAATTGGTCTGAGCCGCGGCCCGGCTCACCGTTGCGCGCCTCGTGGCGGCGCGCATAGCGGTAGTCGATCAAGGTGTTGAGGTTGCGGTCGCCCACGGCCCACACGCTGCCGCCCCGGCCTCCATTGCCCCCATCGGGCCCGCCGAAGGGGATGAACTTCTCACGCCGAAAGCTCACGCAGCCGGCGCCGCCGTTGCCGGCTGCGACATCAATGGTGGCTTCGTCGACGAATTTCATGGAGACCTCAAAAGGGCAAACCCCGGCGGACCGGGGTTTGCGGCAGGTGCGTCTGCGACGCCGGTGACCGAATGGTCAGGCCGGGGTCACGGCCACCGTGTGACGGTTGAGCTCGCCCTTGGTAGCGAAACTCACGGTGCCGTCCACGAGGGCGTACAGGGTGTGGTCCTTGCCCATGCCCACGTTCGGGCCGGCATGGAAACGGGTGCCGCGCTGGCGAACGATGATCGAGCCGGCCGGAACGGCCTGGCCGCCGAACACCTTGACGCCGAGCATCTTCGGCTTGGAATCGCGGCCGTTGCGTGTGGAGCCGCCGCCTTTTTTCTGTGCCATGGATCTTTACTCCTGGAAGGTTGGAAGGGGCTGGGCTCAGGCGTTGACCGCGCTGATCTGCAGCTCGGTGTAGGTCTGGCGATGGCCTTGCGACTTCTTGTAGTGCTTGCGGCGACGCATCTTGAAAATGCGCACCTTGTCGTGCTTGCCGTGGGCCACGACGGTGGCCTTCACGGTTGCACCTGCCAGCACAGGCGTGCCAACCTTCAGCTCGGCGCCGCTTCCGACGGCCAGAACCTGGTCAATCACGATTTCCTGGCCAACGTCCGCAGCAATCTGTTCTACTTTGATCTTCTCGCCGGCAGCAACCTTGTATTGCTTGCCACCGGTTTTTATGACCGCGTACATGGGAAATCCTTTCGTTGATCACTTCTCCCGACCGCCCAGGGCTGTGCGCCCCGAACGCGGAGAACCCGAAAGTATAGCAAAAACCCGAACCAAGCGGATCCCGGCCCGAACCGGGTGGCTTCAAGCCCACCCGAGCCCAAATGGGGTCGCCAGCGGGCGGTTCCTATAATCCCGCCGCTGTCCTGACCCTGCCCTGTTCGTGAACACCACCCCAACCGCCGACATCGACTGCGCCCACTGGCTGGACGGGCAAATGGCCCAGGTGGACGCGGTGATCGGCCAGCAGCTGCATTCGGACGTGGCCCTGGTCAACCAGATCGGGCATTACATCGTGGGCTCGGGCGGCAAGCGCATCCGGCCGCGCCTGCTGCTGATGGTGGCCGCAGCCCTGGGTCACGAGGGTCCGCGGGCCCACACCCTGGCAGCGGTGGTCGAGTTCATCCACACGGCCACGCTGCTGCACGACGATGTGGTGGACGAAAGCAACCTGCGACGTGGCCGGCAAACCGCCAACGCCATGTTCGGCAACGCAGCGGCGGTGCTGGTCGGTGACTTCCTCTACTCGCGCGCCTTCCAGATGATGGTGTCGGTGCAGTCGATGTCGGTGCTGGACATTCTGGCCAACGCCACCAACGTCATTGCCGAAGGTGAAGTGCTGCAGTTGATGAACATGCACGACCCCGACCTGGCGGTGGCCGACTACCTCAAGGTGATCCGCTACAAGACCGCCAAGCTGTTCGAGGCCAGTGCCGAACTTGGCGCGGTCTTGGCCGGCGGCTCGGCCACGCAGCGCCAGCGCTGCGCCGAACTGGGTCGCCACCTGGGCACCACCTTTCAGCTCATGGACGATCTGCTGGACTACGACGGTCAGACCGAGGCACTGGGCAAGAACGTCGGCGATGACCTTCGCGAGGGCAAAGCCACCCTTCCGCTGTTGCTGGCGATGCAACATGGCACCGACGCCGAGCGGGCGCTGGTGCGCCAAGCCATCGAACACGGTGAAGTTGAGCGCCTTCCCGATGTGGTGGCGGTGGTGCGCCGCACACGGGCCCTGGAGGGCACCCGCCAAGCCGCCGAGCGCGAGGCCGACTTGGCGCTGCAGGCCCTGCACACCCTGCCACCATCGCCCTGGCGCGACGAATTGGCGCGCCTGGCGCGGTGGTCCACACAACGGTCCAGCTAGGTCTGGTCCTCAGCGGAGCCAACAGGATGGGACGCCGAATGTGGCTTTGCTGGATCAGTCTGTTGCTGGCCCTGCCTGCGGGGGCGTGGGCTGCCGCCGGCACGGTTCAGGTGGCGATCGGCCCGGCGCGCATCATCCAATCCACCGGACAGGAACGCGCCGCCATCAAGGGCGACGCCGTGTACGTGGGCGACATCATCACCACCGGCGCGGCCGGCCAGGTCCAGATTCGCATGATCGATGACGCGCGGATGTGGGTTCGGCCCAACACGCGCCTGCAGATTGAGCAATACCCCACGGATGCGGCGGCCGCCAAGCGGCCGCAGGCGCAAACCGCCACCCGCTTGATCGAGGGCAGCCTGAGGGCGGTGACCGGCGCGATCGCTCAGTCGAGCCCTGAGAAGGTGAGCCTGAGCACGCCCAATGCGGTGATCGGCATCCGGGGTACCGACTTTGAGCTGGCCTTCTTTCCAGAACGCCAGGCCGCGGCCATGCAGACGCCGGCGGGTACCTATCACCGTGTCTTCGAGGGTCGCACGCGCCTGACGGCGCCAGGCAGCCCGGCGCTGGATGTTCTCAGCGGGCAGGCCGTGTTCGTGGGAATCCGGCCGACGGACACCCCACGTGTGCTGCCGCAGATACCGCCCTTCCTGAATTTGCCGGATGGCCCCGTGGGCGGCAACCCGCCGCGCGAGGCCGCCGCAACCGCAAGGCCCTTGAAGATCGGCCTGCGCATGGCCTCACCGATGGCCGATGGCGCGGTGGTGACCGCCAGTGCCGGTGCGCCGGTTGAGCCGGTGCAGACCTCGGCGAGCGCGCGCGAGGGCGAGCCGGCGCGGCTGAGCCTGAGCTTCGCACCGCCACCCAGCTCGCGCCAGCGGCGCGCCCCCGAGCCGCCCACCACGGTCACCGTGGACGTCACGGCACGGTTGCAGGATGGGCAGGCCCAGGTGCTGGTGCAGGATCCGGTGCGTGGCGGATCGTTGAACCTGACCATGCCCCTGGGCACCTGGACCGACATCAGCGGCCGCGCCTCTTGGCTGGCCGGCGGCCGGCAAACCCTCTCGTCCAGCAGCGCAAGGCCTGACTCAGCCCAGGTGCTGGTGAGGGTGGATCCGGAGCCCTGAGATGCGGCGTGCCTTGCTGGCCTGCAGCGTCGTGCTGGTGCTGGCCGGCCATGCCCTGCAGTGGTGGATGCTGCCCGGACTGCAGCGGGTGGAGTGGTGGCTGTATGACGCCCGCCTGGCCGCTTGGGCCAATGGCGCAGCCCAGACCGAGCCCGACGAGCGCCTGACCATCGTCGACATCGACGAGCCCAGCCTGCGCGAACCCGAGCAGGGCGGCGAAGGGCGCTGGCCCTGGCCGCGTGATCGCATGGCCGAGTTGGTGCGGGCGCTGCTGCAGGATCAGGGCGCGGCCATCGTGGGCCTGGATGTGATCCTGTCCGGCCGTCACGAACACGATGCGCAATTGGTGCAGGCCATGGGTTTGGGCCCGGTCGTCGTGGGTGATGCGTTCCACACGGGCGGTGGCTCGTCGGGCGACCCCCCGCCCGGCCTGGACCCGTCGGCTTGGAAGCAGGCACACGTGCGAATCCGCTCGCATGAGCACGCCATTGGGGTGGTGCCGGCCTTGCGGGAAGTAGCGGCGGGCAGCGGACATCTTCAACCCTTGCGTGATGCAGACGGCGTGACGCGCCGCGTGCCGATGTTCATCGAACATGGGGGGCGCTGGCACCCGGCACTTTCCTTGGCCGTGGTGCAGGCGCTCTCGGAAGCACCGCCGCCTTCACCGGTGCTGCAGGCCTACGGGGGCACCAAGCGCATTGAAGCCGTGGACGTGGCTGGGCTGCAAATGCCGGTGGATGAGGCCCTGCAGGCCCTCGTGCCGTATCGAGGCGGCGCCAGGCCGATACCGGTGGTGTCTGCAGCCGATGTGTCACGCGGGCGCCTGCCGCCAGGCAGTCTGAATGGGCGCATCGTGCTGGTCGGTTCATCGGCTTCAGGCTTGGCCGATCTGGTCACCACACCCTTGCATACCAGTCTGCCGGGCGTGCAGGTGCATGCCGAACTGATTGCGGGGCTGCTGGATGGCAGGGTGCCGCGCCAACCGGCCTATGCCCGTGCCGCCGAAGCGGCACTGGTTCTGTTGATCGGGTTGCCCTTGGCATGGTGGGGCGGGCGCTGGCGACCCTTGAGCCTGGTGGGTGCTGCGCTCGGTTTGGCCGGCGTGGTGGTGGTGGGCAATGGGCTGCTGTTGCAACACCACAGCCTACTGCTGCCGCTGGCCACGCCGCTGTTGGCGATGGTGCTGACCACGGCGCTGCACGCGGGCTGGGGCTACGCAGTGGAATCCCGCTCAAGGCGGCAGATGGCCACACTGTTCGCCAGCTATGTGCCCCCGGAGATCGTGCAGCGCATGGCCGAGAACCCGGCCGCCTACGACATGAAGCCCGTGGAACGTGAGCTCAGCGTGCTGTTTGCCGATGTTCGCGGCTTCACCACGATCTCAGAAAGCCTCAGCCCCCAAGAACTGGCCGACTGGATCAACGAGTACCTGACCGCCATGAGCCTCGTGATCCGCGAAGGCCACCAAGGCACCCTGGACAAGTACATCGGCGACGCGGTGATGGCCTTCTGGGGAGCCCCGACGGAAGAAGTCGCCCATGCCCAGAAGGCCGTCGCGGCCGCCCTGGCCATGCAAAGGCGGGCGCGTGAATTGAGCACGGCCTTCGTCTCCAAGGGCTGGCCCGCCTTGGCCATCGGCGTGGGCGTGAACAGCGGACCGATGCGTGTGGGCGACATGGGCTCACAGATCCGTCGCGCCTACACGGTCATGGGCGATGCGGTGAACCTGGGCTCCAGACTTGAGGGCCTTACGCGCACCTACGGCGTGAACGTGCTGATCGGGCAGGACACGCGGACACGGCTGGCCGATTGGGTCTGTCGCGAGGTGGACCGGGTGCGCGTGAAGGGCAAGCATGAGCCGGTGGCCATCTATGAGCCTATCGGACCGCGCGGGGAGGTGAGTGCGCAGATTCAGGCGCAGGTGGATCGCTGGGACGAGATGCTCACCTTGCTGCGCCAAGGGCAGTGGTCAGATGCAAGGCAGGTCCTTCAAGACCTGGAGCGCGACGACCCTGGCCGCACGCTGTACCGACTCTATGGCCAACGCTTAGACCGCCTGGAGGCGGATCCCCCCGCCCCAGACTGGGATGGCGTGACCACGTTCGACACGAAGTAAACCCACCGACCGCACACCATGGCCCTCAAGTCCACCATCTACAAGGCCAACCTGGCCATTGCCGACATTGACCACGGCTACTACGCCGATCACGCCCTGACACTGGCACGTCACCCCAGTGAAACCGACGAGCGCATGATGATTCGCTTGCTCGCGCTGGCCCTGAATGCGCATGAACTGCAGGACACCTGCGCAGGTGATGGGACGCTGGCCTTCGGTGCGGGACTCTCCGACCCCGATGACCCTGACTTGTGGCTCAAGGACTTCACGGGTGCGACACGCCTGTGGGTGGAGGTGGGACAACCGGAAGATCGCCCACTCCTCAAGGCCTGCCAGAAGGCCGATGCGGTCAAGGTGTACGCCTTCCACCATGCGGCCGAAGTGTGGTGGAAAGGCATCGAGACCAAATTGACGCGCTTGGACAAGCTTCAGGTGTTCCGCGTGCCCACGGATGCCTCGCAGCAGTTGGCCGACATGGCCGAGCGCAGCATGCAGCTGCAGGCGACCGTGCAGGATGGGGCGGTGACCATCAGTGGTGAAGCTGGCAGCGTGGTGATCGAGCCGGCGCGCTGGATGTAGCGGGGCGCTTGCCGGAAGTGGCGCCCGACCAACGGGTGGGGGGTGCGAGGGGCACCATCCACCGGATGCCCTTGCGCGAAACGCCGATTTAGGCCGGGACGACCTTGACCACGGCGCTCACACCTGGGGTGCCCTGAATGCCGGTCGTGTCGATGACCGCATGCCAGTGCCCGGGTGAAGGAATGGTCAAACGAACCGGTGACTGGCGAACGACGCCACCCGTGTAGATGTGCTTGACCCCACTTTTGAAGTTCGTGAAGTTAGGGGTGTCCATCAACCTCACATTGGCCACCGCTGTGAGGCTCACCTGCACCACTTCACCGGCTTGGCGCGGCCCGAGGTCTGTGTAGAGGAATTTCATTTGGCCTCCGAGGCTTAGGGCCGGAAGTGAGAAAGTGGTGTCCGACCCTGTGTTGACCAGAGCGCATGTTACTGCCGAGTGCGGGCGGGAGGATCGACTTCTGATCTCACCACCCACGGCGAAAGATAACGGGTGTACCCGCCGGCACAGGGTAAGCCCCTGTGCGTGGCGGTGCCCCTGTCCCTAGCATTCCCAGGACCACCAGATGAAAGGAGCCGCGGGTTGAAGATCAAGCGATTCTTGAGGCGTGCCGCAGTCACGGGCCGCTTGGGGGCGTGCTTCATTGCTGCGCTTGCCACCTTGTGCTTGCCTGCAGCCCACGCGCAGCGCATGTACGACGGCTCTGGCCGCCAAATCGGGCGCGTGGATGCCGACCGCTATTACGATGCCTCTGGGCATC
>Ga0082207_1000237_pt1 | contig 32372 bp, 32 predicted proteins | sample LakMenEpi10Aug09_FD_71540 | JGI IMG/M metagenome (GOLD analysis project Ga0082207, IMG submission 71540)
GTAATAATTTAGGTTCGATCTCACCGGTAAGAGCATGCAGATCAACTATGCAGTAAAAAGCATCATGTGCTTCTTGCAGCTCCACCCACTGCTTGAGTGCGCCAAGATAATTGCCAAGATGAAATGAGTTGCTTGTAGGTTGAATACCTGAGAGAACTCTCTTATCAGTCATGGTGCTAATTCTTTCACACAGAAGTGTTGGGAGTGATCAACAACTGACCCGCGCGTTTGCCTTCCATGGTTAAAACCTTGATTTTGATGCCGTTTACATTAACTACATCATTTTCATGTGGAATTCTGCCTAAGAAGTGCATTACAAATCCACTTGCAGTTTCATATGGACCCTCAGGAATTTCAAGACGTGTTTGCTCGATTAAATCCTCAATAGAGATAAGTCCATCAACTTCAAAATCACCGGCGTGATCTTCTATGGCAAATTCCTGATTATGTTCATCATATTCATCACGAATATCACCAATTAAAACCTCTACGAGATCTTCTAACGTCACGATTCCGTCGGTGCCACCATACTCATCTAGAACTATTGCAAGGTGTTGACCTTGTGTGCGCATTTCAGAAAGTGCAGGCAAAATACCTTTTGTCCCTGGCAAATACATAATGTTTCGTACAAGTTCGACAATCTTTGTGCCCTTAGTTGCAAGAGATGTGTCCAAAAGATCGCGAACGTGAATAAATCCAACGACTTCATCAGATGATCCACGAACAACTGGGTACCGTGAATGTGCTTTATCGACAGCTAACTCGATTGCCTTTCCAACAGTAAGGGAGGCATCCATGAAGTCCACTTCGGTACGAGGAACCATTACCTCATGCACAGATCGTTCTGATGCGTTAAAGACTTCCTCAACAATATCTCGTTCTTCATCGCTTAAAGCAGCATGACCAGTTACAAGATCAAGTAACTCTTCTTCTGACATTTGAGTTCTTGCCTCTTTAGGATCAACTCCAAATCCTCGAACAACAAAGTCTGTTGACTTTGATAGTAGCCAGATAATTGGGCGAAAAATTCGGGCAACGATATCGATTATTCCCGCCGTCTTCATGGCAATTTCTTCTGCTTTAAAATATGCAATGCGCTTTGGAACCAATTCACCAAACACAAGTGAGAAATAAGCGATCACTAGAGTTACGCCAATGAGTGAAATCGTTGTACTCCAACCATTGGAGATTCCAAGTGACTCCAGCCAAGGAATGAGGTAGTTTCCTAACTGATCTGCACCTAAAGCCGCAGAGAGAAATCCGCTGACAGTCACACCAATTTGAACTGCAGCTAACAATCTGTTGGGGTGTTGAGCAAGTGCTGCAACGCGAGCGCCACGTCTGCCACGGGTCGCGATTTCACGGACTTGGCTATCTCGAAGAGAGATAAGGGCGATTTCAGCTGCTACGAAGAATGAGGCCAGAACAATCAGGCCAGCGATAGTTGCTAGATCAAGAAATAGTGAAGCCAACGAGGGAGGTTCCATTATGTGCCAAGTATACATTCTCACAGCCGTGGCGGATAGCGAGATCTTCCCTTATGCGGGGTTTACGCGTAATCTTCCCCCGTTGGCCAACCGGCCATCACCTTCATCCTCGGACCGTCGGGCACGTACCTGCCCGGAGAAGGAGAGCAATCTCATGGCATCAGTAGTTTTTGATGGCGCATCACGTATCTATCCAGGAACAACAGCACCTGCAGTCGACAAGTTAAATCTCACCGTTAATGACGGAGAGTTTCTCGTTCTTGTTGGACCATCAGGTTGCGGTAAGTCAACATCACTTCGTATGTTGGCAGGACTTGAAGAGATCGATGGTGGGCGCATTCTTATCGGCGATCGTGATGTAACAAATGTTGCACCAAAAGATCGTGACATTGCGATGGTGTTCCAGTCATATGCACTGTATCCACACATGACAGTTGCAGAGAACATGGGCTTCGCGCTAAAAATCGCAGGAACTCCAAAGGAAGAACGCGATCGTCGCGTTCTAGAAGCAGCAAAGTTGCTTGACCTTGAGCCATACCTAGAGCGCAAGCCAAAAGCTCTATCAGGTGGACAACGTCAGCGCGTTGCTATGGGTCGCGCAATTGTTCGCGAACCTCAGGTATTCCTTATGGATGAGCCGCTATCAAACCTTGATGCGAAGTTGCGTGTAGCAACTCGTACACAGATCGCTGCATTGCAGCGTCGTCTAGGAATCACAACTGTTTATGTAACGCACGACCAGGTTGAAGCTATGACTATGGGAGATCGCGTTGCAGTATTGAAGGATGGCTTGCTACAGCAAGTTGATACTCCTCGTAATCTTTATGACAACCCAGCAAACGCTTTCGTTGCAGGCTTCATTGGTTCCCCTGCGATGAACCTACTTATCGCTCCTGTTAGCGGTGGCAAGGCGATGCTTGGAGATCTAGCAATTGATGTTCCTGCATCTGCCGGATCATCCGTAACAGTTGGTGTTCGCCCAGAAGGCTTCACACCATCATCAAAGGGATTCCACGTTCTTGTTGAAGTTGTGGAAGAACTTGGTTCAGATGCTTTTGTTTACGGAAAGCCAGCTGACAGCAATGTTAAGTTCGCAAATGCAACAGATGAAGGCGCACAAGTAATTGTTCGCTGGGATCCAAAGAATCCTCCAAAGCCAGGTGACACAATTACTGTCGAAGCGGTTAAGGGATCTGTGCACTTGTTCAACTCAACTACTGGTGAGCGCGTTTAAAACTAATTAAATAAAAAACCCGCGGGAGCCAATGGCTACCGCGGGTTTTTTACTACCCTTTTAAGCCATGGCCTTCTTTAGGTTCTCGTCGATTGAATTCAAGAACTGCTGTGTTGTTTGGTATGGAGCATCCTTTGAAATAAGCAGCGCCAGGTCTTTGGTCATCTTGCCCTGTTCAACAGTTTCAATACATACGCGCTCAAGGGTTGCACAGAACTTTGCAAGCTCTGCATTGTTATCCAGCTTTGCACGGTGTGCCAGACCTTGTGTCCACGCAAAAATAGATGCGATTGGATTTGTCGAAGTCTCTTTTCCTGCCTGGTGATCACGATAGTGACGTGTGACAGTTCCGTGAGCTGCTTCAGATTCACAAATCTTTCCATCTGGTGTCATCAATACTGAAGTCATCAAACCAAGTGAGCCGTAACCCTGTGCGACGGTGTCTGATTGAACATCGCCGTCATAGTTCTTACATGCCCAGACATATCCACCCTCCATTCGAAGTGACATAGCAACCATGTCATCGATCAAGCGGTGCTCATACCAAATTCCTGCCGCATCAAATTGAGCCTTGAACTCTTTTTGGTAGATCTCTTCAAAAATATCCTTGAAGCGACCATCGTAGGCCTTAAGAATTGTGTTCTTTGTTGAAAGATAAACCGGGAACTTGCGAAGTAGTCCGTAGTTCAAAGATGCACGTGCAAAGTCGCGAATTGAATCATCGACGTTGTACATCGCCATTGCAACACCTGAAGATTCGAAGTTGAAAACTTCGGTGTTAATCGGTGCAGAGCCATCTTTAGGAACAAATGAGATTGTTAACTTTCCTGGACCTGGAACCTTAAAGTCTGTCGCACGGTACTGATCACCAAACGCGTGACGGCCGATAACGATTGGCTTAGTCCAGTGTGGAACCAAACGCGGAACATTGCTGATAATGATTGGCTCGCGGAAAATTACTCCGCCAAGAATGTTGCGGATAGTTCCATTGGGAGACTTCCACATTTTTTTAAGACCGAATTCTTCAACGCGTGCTTCGTCTGGAGTGATGGTTGCACATTTGATTCCAACGCCATGCTTCTGGATTGCGCGTGCAGAATCAATAGTTACTTGATCATCGGTTGCATCACGATGTTCCATACCTAAGTCGTAGTACTCAAGATTTACATCTAAGTAAGGAAGGATCAACGAATCCTTGATGAACTGCCACATGATGCGTGTCATTTCATCGCCATCTAGTTCGACGACAGTTCCCGTTACCTTGATCTTGCTCATAGTCTCCCCTTTATCAACTTTTGAAAATTACTTAAAGTGTTTGGACATCTGCTTGCTTTGCACGAACTGCTTCAGCGGCTTCTTTTAGTGCCACAATTTCTGAATCAGTTAATGAACCTTCAACAACCTTTTTGACGCCTGAGCGACCAATCTGGGCTTCAACACCAAGATAGACCCCAGAAATTCCGTATTCGCCATCAACCCATGCGCACACAGGCATTACCGCACCGGAATCTTCAATGACCGCTTTGGCCATACGAGCTGCCGCTGCAGATGGTGCGTAATAAGCAGAACCTGTCTTTAGAAGTGCAACAACTTCGGCGCCACCGTTACGTGTGCGGTCAACAAGATCTGCAATCTCTTCTTGAGAAAGTAGATCGCTTAATGGCTTGCCATCGACTGTGCAGCGACTTGGAACTGGAACCATTGTGTCTCCATGAGAACCAAGTGTCAGAGTCTTTACTGATGCAACTTTTACCGACAGCTTTTCTGCAACAAAGTTTGTAAAGCGCGCAGTGTCCAACATTCCTGCCTGACCCATGACACGGTTCTTAGGAAAGTTGGTAGCAATCTGAGCTAATGCAGTCATTTCATCCAATGGGTTTGAAACCACGATGATGACAGCGTTTGGAGAATGCTTTGCAATGTTTTCAGCAACGCCGCGAACGATTCCAGCGTTGACACCAATCAAATCCATGCGGCTCATTCCTGGCTTGCGTGGAAGGCCTGCGGTAATAACAACTACATCTGAATTTGCAGTGGCTTCGTAGCCAGCGCCTTCAGGAGTTGTTGTTGCGCCAATTAACTTTGTCTCAAATCCTTCAATCGAACGAGACTGGTTCATATCTAGAGCCAAACCTTCTGACTTTCCTTCAAGGATGTCAGTTAAAACGACGGTGTCGAAAACATCGTATTCAGCTAAGCGAAGAGCTGTTGTTGAACCGTAAAAACCTGCACCGACTACAGTGACTTTGCCACCCATCGTGACTCCATTCATGGCTAATTGCGAATGGGGCAACTCTACCGCCCGCGAGGAAGTGCAATTGCCAGAACAAAAAGTGCAATTGCTAAAGCCAGCGGAAGGTAAAACTCAATTCGGCGAAAATCTCGTGATTTCAGAGCTATGCCAGCGGTTCCAGCGGCGATAAATAGTGACCCGCCTCGCACTACTCCGAGAACCCCCAAAATCACACCGGTTAGGACTAGGCCATAACTAATCAGGCTAAGGAGTCGATTATTTAACTGCATGCATCAACCACATTTGTAAGCAACATTGCTCGAGTCATGGGACCGACTCCCCCAGGCATTGGAGATACATATGAAGCCTTTTCATATACACCTGGACACACATCACCATCTAAACCATGTTCTGTTCGAGAAATTCCAACATCAATTACAACTGCACCTTCTTTGATCATTTCTGCTTTCAGAAAATGCGACTGCCCAATTGCTGCAACAACAATGTCAGCCTTTTTTGTGTGCAGTGATAAATCCTTTGTGCCGGTGTGAGTCAGAGTTACAGTTGCATTTTCTTGTTTGCGAGTAAGTAACAAACCCAATGGCCGACCAACGGTTAAACCACGACCGATGACTGTGATTTCTGCGCCTTGCGTCGAAATTTTATAGTGATCTAAAAGCGCAACGATTGCACGAGGTGTGCACGGCAAGGGAGCTTCATAACCTAATACCAAGCGGCCCAGATTAAATGGGTGCAATCCATCTGCATCTTTGTCGGGATCAATTGCTTCTAGAATCCTTTGCGTATTGATTGCCTTTGGTAATGGAAGTTGAACAATGTAACCCGTGCACTCTTTGGAGGCATTTAAATCTGTAATTGCGGCCAAAACATCTTTTTCTGTTGCATCACCTGGAAGATCAAATCGAATTGAGTTGATTCCAACTTCTTTGCAATCACGATGTTTTCCATCGACATATGAGACCGAACCAGGATCGTTACCAACCAATACTGTTCCCAAGCCTGGAGTGATTCCTTGTGCTTTAAGTGCAGCTACTCGAACAGTTAATTCGGCTTTCATGGTCGAGGCTAGGGCCTTGCCATCTAGTATCTGCGCGCTCATGTTCTAAGCCTACCGACTGCGTTATGCATGCGAGAAATGCCGAGTATTGGTGAAAAACATTGCTATTCCCGCAGCCTTAGCCGCAGCAATAACCTCTTCATCACGCACACTGCCACCTGGTTGAATAACTGCGGTTATCCCTGCGTCAATCAGAATTTGAAGTCCATCTGCAAATGGGAAGAAGGCATCACTTGCTGCAACCGAACCCTTTGCTCGTGCACCTGCGCGAGCTACCGCCAAACGCGCAGAATCAACTCGACTAACCTGTCCCATGCCGATACCAACGGCAGTTGTCATCGAAGCGAGAATGATGGCGTTGCTCTTAACAGAACGAATACTTCTCCAAGCAAACTCGAGATCTTTCATTGTCTGCGCATCAACTTTTTCACCACACACTTGTTGCCAATTTTGCGGTGAATCACCTGGTGCATCAATCAGATCACTTTGCTGCAATAGAACTCCGCCTGAAATTGGCCGTAGTTCAAAAGCTTCATTTGCAGATTCTTTGACCTTCAAAATACGTAGCGAAGGTTTCTTCATCAATACTTCTAATGCATCCTGATCGTAATCTGGCGCAATCAATACTTCAGTAAAAACTTTGGATAATGGTTCTGCCATAGCAAGATCTACTTTTCTATTGGCTGCAACAACACCCCCAAATGCAGACACTGGATCGCACTCGTGTGCATGTTGGTAAGCAACTGCTACACCCAAAGCACACACAGCGATTCCGCACGGATTGGCATGCTTCATGATGGCAACCGCAGGATCTCTATGATCTCGAACTGCTCGCCAAGCAGCATCGGCATCGGTGTAATTGTTGAATGACATTTCTTTTCCATGCAGTTGCTGTGCATTAACAACTCCAGAATTCGACCCCGCATAGATTGCTGCCTGTTGATGCGGATTCTCACCGTAGCGAAGTAAACTCTTACGTTTCCAGATTTTTCCAAACCAAACTGGTAGCTCTTTTGAATCAGATTCTGCTAGCCATGTGGCAATAGCTAAGTCGTATTCGGCGGTTGCCCGAAAGGCTTCTAGTGCTAATTGACGACGTTCGGCTTCAGTAAATCCTCCAGCAGTGATTGCAGAAAGCAATTGGTCGTACTGTTCTGGATGAGAAATCACTGCAACTGAGTTGTGATTTTTAGCCGCACCACGAAGGATTGCTGGTCCACCAATATCAATCTGTTCAATACTTTCTTGGTAAGAAGCACCTGATTGGATTGTTTGAGCGAATGGATACAAATTAAGAATTACTAAATCAAAAGGTGAAATATCTAAGCTTGCAATTGCAGTCATGTGTTCTTGATTATCTTGATCCGCCAAGATTCCGGCATGGATTCGGGGGTGCAAACTCTTAACGCGACCATCCATGATTTCAGGAAAACCGGTGTACTGGCTTACCTCTGTCACCGGTATTGCCGCTTCAAGCAAAGTTTTTGAAGTATAACCAGTTGAAAGAATTTCGACTCCAGCCACATGAAGCGCCGTGCCAATTTCGACCAACCTATCTTTGTTATAAACGCTAATCAGCGCTCTACGAATTTTTTTCTTCATCTGCGATTTATGAATCTCGGCAGATAAATTGCCAGTGCAGCTCCAAGACTAAGTTGGGCGGCAATTGCTAAAGTGAATTTCCAAGTAGAGACGCCTACTGCAGACATCGCATCGGTAATCAACGCACCGCTAGCTGAATACCCTACAAATGCTGCAAGTAAAACGGCAACAATCAAACTCTGCGTAAGTATCTTTTGATTTAGGGAAATCGTCCATGAGACTAAAAGCGCACCCGCTGCAACAATAACCAATACTCCAAGGAGGGCAATCAGTGACTTACCTTCAGGTAGAGCGCCTAGTAATGGCATCGCTGGAATTTTGTTCAATCTAAACGAAGTTGGCGAAACTAAAGTTCCCGATCCAACTGCAAAGCCCACTCCTGAAAAGTAGGCCAGAGTAGAAACTATGGCATTTGGGATATACAAAATGTTAAGTAGCAGCAACAGGAATCCGCCAAAGATTCCTGGTTGCAAAACTGTTGTTAGATTCTTAACCATTGAGATATTGACCAGTAGCAAGATTCCAAAAACTATGGAAGAGATTCCAAGTAACAAAGCGATGATGCGGGAACCATACAAAAACCCTTGACCCAAAGCGACTCGTCTTCCAACCGTTGCTGCACATAACAAGGTAAAGGGAAGCACATAAATTAAGGCGAAGTACCAAACCGGACGAATTGATTCGGTCTTTGAGAAAAAGGAAGCCCCAACAGCAAAAAGTGTGTACAAAGCCGCAAAGACAGCACGCGCTGGGCCTACTAATGAACTGTCATGGTCTAAACGTTCAATTGTGCGAGCTACACCATTTCGAATAGCCAGAATGGGAAAGATCAACGCTCCCAAAGGAAGATATGAAAGATGGCCCGCTAAACCTGATGGTGGTAGCGATAAATCAAATGGAATTGAATGCGCACCGATCCAGATCCATAACGCTGCGCGGAGTGGATCTCCTGTATTTCCTGTTGCACTACCTGCAGTAGCCCAAGCAAGCAGAGCGATGAAAGATGTTGGTAATAAAAGCCAAGCAACGCTACGCAAGACTTGGGGCAATGCAGCTCCAAGTACTCGCGTAATCATTGTTATCGACCCATGATTGCGCGTAACAAACGCGCGGTTTCACTTGGTGTTTGGCCGACCTTTACGCCGGCAGCTTCTAAAGCATCTTTCTTACCTTGAGCAGTTCCTGATGAACCAGAAACAATCGCACCCGCGTGACCCATTGTTTTGCCTTCTGGTGCGGTAAAGCCAGCAACATAACCAACAACCGGCTTGGTTACATACTCTGCAATAAATGCAGCTGCGCGCTCTTCTGCATCTCCACCAATTTCACCAATCATGACAATTGCAGTTGTCTCTGGATCATCTTGGAATGCGCGCAGACAATCGATGTGGGTTGTTCCAATTACAGGATCTCCACCGATTCCAACTGCTGTGCTAAATCCGATATCACGAAGCTCATACATCATTTGGTAAGTCAGAGTTCCTGACTTTGACACTAAACCAATTGGACCTGCACCTGTGATGTCTGCCGGAATAATTCCAACATTTGATTTTCCTGGGCTAATCAAACCTGGACAGTTTGGTCCGATGATCTGCGTGGTTCCCTTTGTCTGCGCGTAGGTATAAAAACTTGCAGAATCGTGAACCGGAATTCCTTCAGTGATAACAACAACTAATGGCATTGCAGCATCAACTGCATCAATCACAGCTGCCTTTGCAAACTTAGGTGGCACAAAAACAACTGAAACATTGGCACCAGTTGCTGACATAGCTTCGGCAACAGTGTTAAACACCGGAAGTTGGTGACCGTCGATATCAACGACCTGTCCGCCTTTACCTGGTGTCACTCCGCCTACAACTTTTGTGCCTGAAGCCAACATACGTCGTGTGTGCTTGGTTCCTTCAGAACCAGTCATTCCCTGAACAATTACTTTGCTTGAATCATTGATGAAAATAGACATTACTTCGCCGCCAATTCTGCAGCGCGATTTGCTGCTCCATCCATTGTGTCTGCCTGCTCAACCAGTGGGTGGGCAGCTTTAGCCAAAATAGCTCGTCCTTCAACAACATTGTTTCCATCAAGGCGAACCACGATTGGCTTCGTCGCCTTTGAGCCAAGTAATTCAAGGGCTTGAACGATTCCGTTTGCTACCGCATCACATGCAGTGATTCCACCAAATACATTTACAAACACACTCTTTACATCTTTATCACCAAGAATGATTGAAAGACCATCGGCCATGATTTGTGCCGATGCACCTCCACCAATATCAAGGAAGTTTGCTGGGCGAACTCCACCATGCTTTTCACCTGCGTAAGCAACAACATCTAAGGTGCTCATTACAAGACCTGCACCGTTACCGATGATTCCTACTTCGCCTTCAAGCTTGACGTAATTAAGACCTTTTTCCTTAGCGGCTGCTTCTAGTGGATTTTCTGCCGCCTGATCAACTAATGCTTCGTGATCTGGTTGGCGGAAATCTGCGTTGTCATCAAGAGTGACTTTTCCATCAAGTGCGATGATCTTGCCATCTTTTGTCTTCACCAATGGGTTAACTTCAACAAGGGTTGCATCTTCGCCCTGGAAAACTTCCCATAGCTTGAGCAAAACATCAGCAACTTGATCTGCAACATCTGCTGGGAATCTCGCAGCTGCAACAATTTCCTTGGCCTTTGCAAGAGAAATGCCATCAACAGCTGATACTGGAATCTTTGCCAGCTTTTCAGGTGCAGTGTGTGCAACTTCTTCGATATCCATTCCACCTGAAACAGATGCCATCACAAGAAATGTTCGGTTTGAGCGATCAAGCAAGATTGCTAAGTAATATTCAGATTCGATTGGCGCGGCTGCAGCGATCATCACTGTATGAACTGTGTGACCCTTGATATCCATTCCAAGAATTGCGCCAGCCTTTTCGCGTGCATCTTGTGGGTTCTCAGCTAGCTTTACTCCGCCAGCCTTTCCGCGTCCACCAACTTTGACCTGTGCCTTAACGACAACCTTTCCGCCAATAGCTGCTGCTGCTTTTTCTGCCTCATCTGCAGTTGTTGCAACGCTTGCAGCTAGTACAGGTACGCCATGCTTTTCAAAGATGTCGCGGGCTTGGTATTCAAAGAGATCCACTGGGCTTCCAATCAGTTCAGTTCTGATGCGCTAATGAGGGTAATCCTAGAGCTTCTCTACGGGTGCATAACGCAGCAGCAAACGCTTCTCGCCGTATTGTCCGAAGTTAATTGTGGCTTCGGCCTTATCCCCGGCTCCTGCTACCGAAACTACGGTACCCAAACCAAATGTGTCATGTGACACACGCTCCCCGACAGCTAGCTCCATTGCAACGCTTTTCTTTCCTGTCGCTCTTGGCGGCGGCGATGATGGTGTTCGAGTTTTTTTAATTAAAGACGGCGATACAGATGTTCCTGATTGATTGCGCCATTCAATTACTTCTTCCGGAATTTCATCCAGAAAACGTGATGGCGGATTGTAATTTGGGGCGCCCCAAGTTGATCTGTATTCGGCGCGCGAAATATAGAGCCGTTGGCGTGCCCGAGTTAAGCCAACATATGCAAGTCGACGTTCTTCTTCGATCTCATCTTTTTCTCCAAGAGTACGAGAGTGAGGAAAAATTCCATCTTCCATACCTGTCAAGAAAACTGTTGGAAACTCAAGGCCTTTCGCTGTATGAAGAGTCATCATCGTTACAACTCCCCCATGATCTTCTCCCTCTGGAATCTCATCAGCATCTGCAACCAAGGAAACTTTTTCTAGAAAACCTGCAAGTGAAATCTCTTCATCTTCGCTAAGTTCTTCGTAGGGTCTTTCTTCATACTCCATCGAAACTGCAACAAGTTCTTTTAGGTTTTCAACTCGAACTTCATCTTGTGGGTCGGTGCTATCGATCAGCTCTTTCAGCAATCCAGACTGTTCCAGGGCGGCTTCGACAATGACAGATGGCTTGGTCTTGGCCTCAACCAGCACGCTTAACGCACTAATCATCGAAGTGAATTCATTAATTGCCTGTGCCGCACGTGTAGGTACCGATCCAACTTCTTGGCACCGCAGCAGACCTTGCCAAAATGAAATGTTGTTATCTCTGGCAAACAAATCCACGTAATCCAAAGAGGTATCACCAATTCCTCGTTTTGGAACATTGATAATTCGACGAAGCGAAATTTCATCTTCGGGGTTAGCCAAAACTCGCAAATAAGCAAGTAAGTCCTTTACTTCACGGCGTTCGTAGAATCGAAGACCACCGACAACTTTGTAAGGAAGCGCACTGCGCATAAAGACTTCTTCAAATACACGCGATTGAGCGTTAGTTCGATAGAAAATTGCAGTATCTCCAGGAGTAGAGACGCCTTCGCGTTGAAGTGATCTAATTTCATCAGCAACAAAGTTTGCTTCGTCATGCTCGCTTTCGGCAACATAACCAACCAGTGGTGTTCCAGAGCCTGCATCTGACCAGAGGTTTTTCTCTTTACGGCTCTCATTACAAGTGATTACGGCATTGGCTGCATTAAGAATGTTTTGGGTTGATCGATAATTTTGCTCGAGCAAGACTGTACGAGCATTTGGATAATCCAATTCAAACTGCAAGATGTTGCGAATCGTCGCACCGCGGAAGCCGTAAATGGATTGATCTGCATCTCCCACAACACACAGTTCTGCGGGTGGCTGGCCTTCAAGATCTGTTCCCACTAACTCTTTTACAAGGATGTACTGGGCGTGGTTTGTATCTTGATACTCGTCAACTAATACATGTCGAAAACGTGATCTAAATCGAGCTTTGGCTTCTGGGTAACGTTGTAAGACTTCTACCGTCTTCAAAATCAAATCATCAAAATCCATCGCATTAGCGCGCATCAATCGTTGTTGATATACCGCATAGACATCGGCGACGACCTGTTCAAATTGATTTGTCGTTGAATTTAGATAATCCTGCGGGCCCAATAATTCATTTTTTGCATTCGAAATCATGGACTGGAATTGACGTGCCGGGTACCGCTTTGGGTCAAGGTTTAACTCTTTGGCCACAATTGTTATCAGTCGCTGCGAATCAGCAGAGTCATAGATGCTAAATGAATTGCTGTATCCAAGACGTGTTGCTTCTTGCCGCAGAATCCGAACGCAAGCTGAATGGAAAGTTGAAACCCACATGGACTTTGCAATGGGCCCTACAAGTTCGGCAACACGCTCTTTCATTTCCCCTGCAGCCTTGTTTGTAAAAGTGATTGCAAGAATTTGATAGGGAGCAACATGTCTGCGCGACATTAAATATGCGATTCGACGAGTTAATACTCGAGTTTTTCCTGACCCAGCTCCGGCGACAACCAAAAGTGGCCCGCCTGCATGGGTAACCGCCTCCGCTTGTTGAGGATTAAGTCCCTCAATGAGTGGATCGATTTCAGTCATAAGGTCGAGTCTATTAGGCTTCATGCATGGAACCGATCGCAGATACCGAGATCAAGCGAGTTTTGGTAGTCAATGCCCACCCCGACGATTCAGATTTTGGAGCATCAGGAACTATTTCCCAATGGGTGAAAAAGGGAATCGAAGTCGCTTACGTCTTTTGCACAAATGGTGACCAAGGTGGCGAAGAGTCTGGCTTTACTAAAGAGGAAATGCCTGCGATACGCCAGCGCGAACAACGCGCAGCAGGTGCAGCAATTGGCGTTACTGACATAACTTTCTTGAATTATGTTGATGGACATTTAGAACCAACTCTTGCGCTCCGCAAAGATATTGTCCGACAGATTCGAATTTCACAACCAGATCGAATTGTGTGTCAAAGTCCAGAACGCAATTGGGATCGAATCGGTGCAAGTCATCCAGATCATTTAGCTGCCGGAGAAGCAACTATCCAAGCTGTCTATCCTGATGCTCGTAACCCTTTTGCTTTCACTGATTTAATGGAAAAAGAAGGCTTGCAGCCGTGGCGAGTCAAAGAAGTATGGGTCTCTGGTTTTGCCCACCCAGATCATTGGGTTGATATCACCGATACTTTTGATCTCAAGATGGCGGCGCTGCACGCGCATGCATCCCAAACTGCACACAATAAAGATTTAGAAAAGATGGTTCGAGAATGGGGTCAGCGCAACGCAGGTATGGGCGGACTTCCAGAAGGTCGAATTGCTGAAGCTTTTAAGATTGTTAATACTGCTTAACAAATTTAGTTGTTTGAAACCATTACACGATTAATTGCTATTGGCTGATTAGGTGTGCCATCTACGCCGCCACCTTTAACGCCAGCTTTAGCAATCGCTTTTACGATATCTAAACCTTGGGTAATTCTTCCCCAAATTGTGTAATTAGCCCCCAAAGTTGTGTCGGCAAAAACTAAGAAGAATTGACTTCCATTCGTTCCAGGACCTGAATTAGCCATTGCAACAGTTCCTGCAGGATAGTTATACAAAGATTCGGTTGGAAGATTTTCGTCAGGGTATGTAAAGCTTGGCCCACCGCCACCTGTAGCTGTTGGGTCACCACATTGCAAAACATAGAGACCTTTAGTTGTTAAGCGATGACACAAGGAGTTATTGAAATAGCCACCACGTGCGAGTGTGGCTAACTGGGTAATTGTGATTGGTGCTTTAGAACCAACAGTCGCTACTACGATATTTCCGCAATTGGTTGCCAAAGTAAATGTTCGTGGCAAGCGCTTTAAAAGTTTATCTGCCGGAGCAACTGAAGGAGGTGTGTGTCCCACTGCTCTAGTTTTTGCGCACTTGATCTCGGAAACTTTTGCTGACTTATTTTTTGTGTTAGCAACAGCGGCAGGAGCAACAATTAATGTTGAAGCAGATAATGCAGCTACTGATATCGCTGCAACGATCAATCTCTTCACTTGAACTCCCTTTGGCATGGCCTAATGGTAAATCGAAACCCTGTGAAAACCCTTAATTTATTCCCATTCAATGGTGCCAGGTGGCTTGCTTGTTACATCAAGAACCACTCGATTAACCTGACGCACCTCGTTGGTTATGCGGGTAGAGATCTTTTCCAGAACCTTATATGGAACGCGTGACCAATCTGCGGTCATGGCATCCTCAGAAGAAACTGGGCGCAGAACAATTGGGTGCCCATATGTGCGGCCATCACCTTGCACGCCGACGCTTCGGACATCGGCTAAAAGAACAACGGGGCACTGCCAAATTTCACGATCTAACCCAGCAGACTTTAACTCTGCCCTGACAATTGCATCAGCTTCACGCAATACATCTAGGCGTTCTTGGGTTACTGCACCGACTATTCGAATTCCAAGGCCTGGACCAGGAAATGGCTGACGCCACACAATCTCTTCGGGTAATCCAAGTTCTAGACCAACTTGTCGAACCTCATCCTTAAACAAGGTTCGAAGCGGTTCTACTAATGTGAATTGCAGATCATCGGGTAAGCCACCAACATTGTGATGGGATTTGATGTTTGCCGTTCCGGTTCCGCCACCAGATTCGACAACATCTGGATACAAAGTTCCCTGAACTAAGAATTCAACGTTCCCTTCGGCTGCTATGTTGCGGGCAGCTGCCTCAAAAGAACGAATGAATTCGCGTCCAATAATTTTTCGCTTTTCTTCGGGATCGGTTACATCTTTCAAGGCATCGAGAAACTGTTTCTTAGCATCGACTACTACTAACTGAACGCCAGTAGATGCCACAAAGTCGCGTTCTACTTGTTCGGCTTCGCCTTTTCGCAACAAACCATGATCGACAAAAACGCAGGTTAACTGATTTCCAACCGCCTTCTGGATTATTGCAGCGGCGACAGCAGAATCAACTCCGCCAGATAATCCACAAATTACTTTCTTGTCGCCAATTACTTGCTTGGCTTTTGCTATTTCAGTATCGGCAATATTTGCTGTTGTCCAGGTAGCATCGCACTTTGCAATGTTTAGCAGCCAATTGCTAAGGATTGCTTGTCCATATTCACTGTGCAGGACTTCAGGGTGAAATTGAACACCTGCAAATAGCGCCGTTTCGTTTTCGAAAGCAGCAATCTCGGTATCGGCAGTTGCGCCACACACTATAAATCCTGCAGGTACTTTGCTGACTGCGTCGCCATGTGACATCCATACTTTTTGCTGGGCTGGCAGTCCTGTAAACAACTTAGAAGTTGTAATCAGGGTTGTATCTGTCCGACCAAACTCTGATTTACCTGTTTGCTCAACAACACCACCGAGTGCCACTGCCATGACTTGGAATCCATAACAAATACCAAAGACGGGAACCCCTAGTTGAAGTATTTCAGCATCTAATGCTGGAGCATTTTCTGCATAGACACTGGAAGGCCCACCAGACAAAATAATGGCAGCTGGATTCTTTGCTTTTACTTGGGCAGCAGTAATTGATGATGGAACAATTTCTGAATAAACATGTGCTTCGCGAACACGCCTAGCAATTAATTGCGCATACTGTGCGCCAAAATCAACAACTAGTACTCCGCGCGTTTCAGCCACGATGAATAAGAACCTCTACGCGCTGGAACTCCTTCACATCTGAGTAACCACATGTTGCCATTGCGCGACGAAGAGCTCCAAACAAGTTCATTGATCCATCTGATGTATGTGAAGGTCCTAGCAAAATCTCTTCAAGGGTTCCCACAGTTCCAACATTGACGCGTTCACCACGTGGAAGAACTGGGTGATGCGCCTCTGATCCCCAGTGCCAACCAAGACCTGGTGCTTCAACGGCCTTAGCCAAAGGTGAGCCCATCATTACCGCATCTGCCCCACATGCAATCGCTTTTGCAATATCACCACTGCGACCAACCGAACCATCTGCAATCACATGAACATAACGTCCACCTGATTCATCAAGATATTCACGGCGAGCAGCAGCAACTTCGGCAACTGCAGATGCCATGGGTACTTCGACACCTAAAACCTTACGTGTTGTGTGCGTAGCACCACCACCAAATCCAACCAAGACTCCAGCTGCTCCTGCGCGCATTAAGTGAAGGGCAGCTGTCGATGTTGCAACTCCACCAACAATTACTGGCACATCTAACTCATAAATGAACTTCTTAAGATTAAGAGCTTCATCTGCGGCTGCAACGTGTTCGGCAGAAACTGTTGTTCCGCGAATAATGAAAATATCTACTCCTGCCGCAATAACAGCTTTATGGAATTCGGCGGTGCGCGCTGGTGACAACGATGCCGCAACAGTTACTCCGGCATCACGGATTTGCTGAATTCGATCTTTAATCAATTCCGGACGAATGGGTGCGGTATAAATTTCTTGCATCCGCTTTGTCGCGTGCTTATCGGGCATTGACGCTATTTCGCCCAAAGGAATTCGGGGATCTTCATAGCGAGTCCATAAACCTTCAAGGTTTAGAACACCTAGGCCGCCAAGTTTTCCAATTGCGATTGCAGTCTCTGGTGAAACCACCGAATCCATGGGAGCTGCAAGCATAGGTAAATCAAATTTGTAGGCATCGATCTGCCACGTAGTTGAAACATTTTCAGGATCGCGGGTACGTCGGCTAGGAACAATGGCGATGTCATCAAAGGAATAAGCAGTGCGAGCGCGTTTTCCTGGTGCGATTTCGATGTTATTCATTAGCGGCCCTTCTTCTGATAGTTCGGTGCATCGGCCACATGTGCCACATCGTGTGGATGGCTTTCCTGTAATCCTGCAGCGGTAATTTGAATCAAACGACCTTCTCGGCGAAGGGTTTCAATATCAGGTGCGCCCGCATAACCCATTCCTGATCGCAATCCGCCCACTAATTGGTGAACCACTTCGGAAACCTTGCCACGGAAAGCAACTTTACCTTCGATGCCTTCAGGGACAAGTTTGTCTTCAGACAAAACGTCATCCTGCATGTAGCGATCTTTCGAATACGACTTCTGTTCACCACGAGATTGCATCGCACCCAAAGAACCCATGCCGCGATAAGCCTTGTATTTGACGCCGTTAATCTCAATTAATTCGCCAGGTGATTCTTCGCAACCTGCAAGAAGTGATCCCAACATCACTGAGTTAGCACCGGCAACCAGCGCTTTCACAATGTCACCTGAATACTGCAACCCACCATCTGCAATTAACGGAATACCAGCTTTGTTGCAAGCCTTTGACGCTTCCAAAATTGCAGTCACTTGTGGAACACCAACACCTGCAACAACCCGAGTTGTACAAATAGAACCCGGACCAACGCCCACCTTTACTGCATCAGCGCCTGCATTAATCAGAGCTTGTGCACCTGCACGTGTTGCAACATTTCCACCAATGATTTGGGTGTTTGGTGAGAATTTTTTAATTCGGGCAATCGAATCCAAAACAGCTCGGTGATGACCGTGTGCAGTGTCTACGACGACAACATCAACTCCGGCTTCGATCAAAGCTTGTGCACGTGCAAAACCATCATCACCAACACCTACGGCCGCTCCAGCTAAGCCAACATTCTTAACAAGTTTGACATGAGTAACTTGGGCTTCAATCGGAAGGTTACGGTGGATGATTCCGATTCCGCCGGCCTTTGCCATGGCGATCGCCATTTCAGATTCTGTAACTGTGTCCATCGCTGAAGAAACCAGCGGTACCGCAATAGAAATATCTCGAGTTAACTGAGTAACTGTGCTGACTTCAGATGGGACAACATCAGATGCATCAGGCAGAAGTAAAACGTCGTCGTAGGTAAGTCCAAGCATTGCGACTTTGTCTGTATCGCTCATGTGGCCCCCTTCCCTATCGAAGGCCAAAGTCTATCGGGGCTTTAGAGCCCTACTGCACGCTCAATTTCAGCGCAAGCTTCTGATAAATCATTAACATGGGCTACCGGACAATCAGATTCCACTCCCCAGCCCGGACCTCCAATGATGATGCGTGGGGCGGGACGAACAGCTGGAATTTCTGTATAAAAACGTGGATCACCATTTCGCGGCAATTGTGCCCAAAGAAAAACTGCTGGCGGGGCTGAACGCGTAATCACACCATTGAGCGCTTCCATAGGTGTTCGAGCACCAAGAAAATAAGTGGAGATATTCTTTTCAGCCAACGCCGATGCCAGCGCATGCAAAGCCAATGAATGCATCTCTTCACCTACTGATGCCAACAACACTGGTCGAGGATTACATGGTTCGGTAATTCCCAACGACTTCTCGCGAAGTACCGACTTAAGAATTTCAGTTAGTAGATGCTCTACTTCGATGCCTGTTTGTGTTTTTTCCCAATCTTCACCTATTAAAAACAACAGTGGGACAATCACTTCAGACCACGATGCAATGACGCCATGTTTTGCGATGTCTTTTCGAAGTGCATCTTCAACAAAAGTTTTGTCCAATGACTTAGATGCGGCGTAAAGGGCTTCAACTAGATCTTCGCGAACTTCAAAGTGATCCAAGATGACGTCTAAAGAAATTTCACCCTTGAAATTTTTTGCTTGATGCGCAGCCTCTGCTGGTGCAACTCCTGCAGTGATTAACTTTCGCATTGCGGTCAGGATGGCTAGATCCTGTGGGCAGTAGCGCCGATGCTCACCAGCCTCGTGGGTTGAGGGTCCAAGGCCATAACGGCGGTCCCAGGTTCTAAGGGTTGCCGGAGCAACACCGATGCGGCGAGCGACCGCTGCAACGGTCAAAAGCTCCTCTTCCATGGGGCTATCGTGTCGTGAAGTGGCCCAACTCACCACCCGAAAACGACTTTTGAACAACTTTTGGCGCGGAAATACTTGAACAACCTATGACGCGGTTGTACAGTATGGCCATGGCAGAAATATCACGCTTACCCCGCCCCGTTGCCGATGAATGGGAGTGGCAGTACCAAGGTTCTTGCCGCGATCTTCCTTCTGAGATGTTTTTCCACCCAGATGGAGAACGCGGACCACGCCGACGTAATCGCGAGAACACGGCCAAAGCTGTGTGCGCATCATGCCCAGTAATTGCTGCCTGCCGTGCCCATGCACTTGCCGTGCAAGAGCCTTATGGAATTTGGGGCGGTTTATCTGAAGATGATCGCCTGGCAATTCTTGGCAAGGATGTCACACCAGATATTTCACACGCTTCTTAAATTTCCTTCTCATCGAGGATAAGAAAAGCCCCGCAGATAATTCTGCGGGGCTTTTTCACTTTAACTACTTAGTGGCTATGTCCACCTGGGCCATGTGAATGTCCATGTCCGCCGGCAGCATCAGCAGCTGCTTGCTCTGCAGGCTTTTCATAAACAACAGCTTCTGTTGTAATAAACATGGCAGCAATTGATGCAGCGTTAGCTAGCGCAGAGCGAGTTACCTTAACTGGATCGATAACACCATCTGCTGCAAGGTCGCCGTATACATCAGTTGCAGCATTGAAACCTTCGTTGTGCTTCATTGCGCGAACCTTTGCAACTACTACGTAGCCTTCTAGTCCTGCATTTTCTGCGATCCAACGAAGTGGCTCATCACACGCTTTGCGAACTAAACGAACGCCAACAGCCTTGTCGCCTGTAAATCCAAGATCGCCTTCAAGTGCATCAGCTGCATGAACTAGTGCAGCTCCTCCACCAACAACGATTCCTTCTTCAACAGCGGCGCGAGTTGCAGAGATTGCATCCTCTAGACGGTGCTTCTTTTCGTTTAGTTCAACTTCGGTGTGTGCGCCAACCTTGATCACACAAACTCCACCGGCAAGCTTTGCCAAACGCTCCTGCAACTTTTCCTTATCCCAGGAAGAGTCGCTGTTTTCGATCTCCTTGCGAAGTTCAGAAACACGAGCCACAACAGCTGCCTTATCGCCTGCTCCATCAACAATTGTTGTTGCATCTTTAGTAACAACAACGCGACGTGCCTTTCCAAGATCTTCAAGCGTTACTCCATCAAGCTTCATTCCAAGCTCTGTAGAAATTACCTGTCCACCTGTAAGAATTGCGATGTCCTGAAGCATTGCCTTACGACGATCTCCAAAACCTGGCGCTTTAACTGCAGCTGAAGCAAACACTCCACGCATGCGGTTAACAACTAGGGTTGAAAGTGCTTCACCTTCGATGTCTTCAGCGATGATCAATAGTGGCTTTGATGTCTGGGCAACCTTTTCAAGCAATGGCAATAGATCAGCCAGCGCAGAAATCTTGTTAGCCGAAATCAACACGTAAGCATCCTCAAGGATTGCCTCCATGCGATCTTGATTTGTGACGAAGTATGGCGAGATGTAGCCCTTGTCGAACTGCATTCCTTCTGTGAATTCAAGATCTAGTCCAGTTGTTGATGCTTCTTCAACTGTGATGACTCCATCTTTACCAACACGGTCCATAGCTTCAGCAATTAGGTCGCCGATTGCACGATCTTGTGCAGAAATAGTTGCAACATCTGCAATCTGTGGCTTTCCATTAACTGGCGTTGCCTGCTCGCGAAGTTTCTCTGAAACCGCTGCTACGGCTGCTTCGATACCCTGCTTGATATCCATTGGCTGGGCACCTGCTGCAAGGTTACGAAGTCCTTCTTTAACCATTGCTTGAGCAAGAACAGTTGCTGTTGTAGTTCCATCACCTGCGACATCATTTGTCTTTGTCGCAACTTCCTTAACTAACTGCGCTCCCATGTTTTCTGCAGGATCTGAAAGTTCGATTTCCTTTGCAATTGTCACACCATCATTTGTAATGATCGGTGCGCCAAAAGACTTTGCAATAACTACGTTACGACCCTTAGGTCCAAGAGTTACTTTTACTGTGTCAGCAAGAATGTTGACACCGCGCTCCATAGCGCGGCGTGCTTGCTCATCAAATTGAAGACTCTTTCCCATTTACTTCTCGATTACAGCGAGAATGTCGCGAGCTGAAAGAACGAGTAGATCTTCTCCACCGTGCTTGATTTCAGTTCCGCCGTACTTGCTGTAAAGAACTACATCGCCAACCTTGACATCCATTGGAACGCGTACGCCGTCATCAAAGCGACCTGGGCCTACTGCGATAACAGTGCCTTCCTGTGGCTTCTCTTTTGCTGTATCTGGAATAACAAGACCTGATGCTGTTGTTGTCTCAGCCTCATTTGTCTTGATAACAATGCGATCTTCGAGTGGCTTTACTGCCATGGTGTGCTCCTTCTAGGTTTTTACCTTTTGGTTTCCTCGTGCGGCTCGAATTAGCAGACTCGGGCCGTGAGTGCTAACGCAAACTCTAGGCGGGCTATTCCCCGTGGGCAAATCCAGATCTAGAGGCTTACGAGGGTTACTGGCAGGCTGGAATCAGCGTCAAAGGCCACTGGGCTGGGCGTGCGGCCAGCTGAAACCATCAAAGAACCCAAGGCTGCGACCATCGCCCCATTATCGGTACATAAACCTGGGCTTGGAACCCGCAGCTGGATTCCCGCCTTATCGCACCGCTCCTGAGCCACGGCGCGAAGTCTGGAATTAGCCGCAACTCCGCCTGCGATCACAAGGGAATCAATCCCAGTTTGTTTGCAGGCTGCAACTGCTTTCAATAATAGAACATCAACAATTGCTTCTTGGAAAGAGGCTGCAACATCTGCTCGCGCATAATCTGGATTTGCTTCTAGATATCTGGCTACTGCGGTTTTTAAACCTGAGAAAGAAAAATCAAATGGTCGGGTCTGCCAATCATTTGATGTTGTTAGTCCTCTTGGAAAATCAATGGCTGCAGCATTTCCTTGAACAGCTAGTTTGTCGATTGCAGGACCACCAGGGAAACCTAGCTGCATTACCCGAGCAATTTTGTCGAAAGCTTCGCCTGCTGCATCATCCATAGTTTCGCCAAGTTTTGTAATGGACCCGGTGATGTCATCAACTTGTAGTAATGATGAATGTCCACCGCTTACCAATAAGGCAATTGTTGGATCAAGTGGCTTGTCATGAGTTAAGTAATCAACGCTTACATGTGCAGCCAAATGGTTTACCGCATAGATTGGTTTATTTAATCCCAGGGCTAAACCTGCGGCCGAGCCAACTCCGACCAAGAGCGCTCCAACTAATCCAGGTCCACCAGTTACGGCAACTGCATCAATATCTTTTAGTGAAATCTTTGAATCTTTAAGCGCTTGGTGCAAAGTTGGAATCATTGCTTCTAGATGCGCACGACTTGCGATTTCAGGAACTACTCCCCCAAAACGTGCATGCTCTTGAACACTTGATGCGATTACGTTAGCCAGCAAAGTGCGGCCACGTACAATGCCAACAGCTGTTTCATCACAAGAAGTTTCAATTCCTAAAACAATGGGTTGGCTCATGACAGATCCAATCGCATCACCAAAGCATCTAAGCCTGCACCAAAGTAATCCTTGCGAATGTTTAGCTTTGAATATCCCAAAGATTCATATAAACCAATGGCCTCAGAGTTATCCACTTTGACTTCAAGCATCATGGCGATTGAGCCTTGCGCGGTAGCCCAGTCGGTAATCATCGCCATTAACTGGCGCGCAATGCCTTTGCCACGTTGGGCAGGAATAACCCCCACAGTTAGTACATCAGCCTCTGCGCCTCCTGGTGCGAAAACACCGGCATATCCAATGATGTTGTGCGCTTCATCTATCGCCACAACAAAGTGGCGGGTTGGACTGGAAAACTCTTCTTTGTATTGGGAAGCAGACCACGGTGAATATGGAAACAGGTCTTTGTCCAGCGAAACAAAAACAGGAAGATCAAAGGCGTTAGCTTGGCGATAAGTAATCATGAACGATCCGCCGTTGCTACCGCATCAGGTCTGCGCAAATAAATTGGCTCGGTGATGTTGCCTTGCAAATCAACCAATGACACCATGTTCGGAAAAAGATCTGCGTGAATTGGTGCACCGGTAACATCTGCCGGAAAATTAACTGCCGGTTGGCCAACTCGAACACCATTTGTATAGCGGGCCCAGTAAACCTCTTTGCGACGTGCATCAACGGTAATGATGAAATCAGATTCATTAATCTGTGCGGCAATTGCATCCAAGGAACAAACACCACGCACGGGTATGTCTCGGGCCAGTGCAAAACTTTGTGCAAATGCAATTCCTACCCTTAGCCCAGTAAAAGGCCCTGGGCCCATTCCAACAACAACTTGATCAACATCGCTGACAGCTAGTCCTTCTTGAACTAACGCAGGTAGCGATGGACCGTGTGCGGTTGCGCCATCTCGATAGCCGCTATACAAAACGGTGCCGTTTTCAATTATTGCCACACTAGTTCGTGAAGTTGAAGTATCAATCGCTAAAACTTTGCTCATAGTGAAAACCCTGCCCAGCGTGAACCGATGGGATTAACGTCAACTTTTCTCACGTCATCGCTTCGATCAATTGTGATTTCCAGGCGGTCCTCACTTAGTCGTGCTGATTCAGCACCGCCCCATTCGATCACAGTAATTGAATTGGCAATGTCTAGATCTAAATCATCTAAGTAAAGATTGGGGTTTTCAGAATCCACTAAACGGTAGGCATCAACATGGATAAAAGGAATAGCGCCCTTGTGAACTCTTGAAATAACAAAGGTTGGCGATGTAATTCCAGTGATGCCAAGTCCAGCTCCAATGCCTTGAGCCAAAACTGTCTTGCCTGCACCAAGTGGGCCATTTACAAGCACGAGATCGCCAGCGCGCAAATGCGCCGCTAACTGAAGGCCAAGTTGATGCATGGCTTCAGGGGTAGCGATTGTGATCACTGTCTTAGAGTAAAGGAAAGCGGGGCCAGATAAATCTGGCCCCGCCTTTTACTTACACTCTATGTAGAGCTGATTACTTAGTTATCTCCGTAGTATTTCAACTGCGGAGCGCTGTAACCACGATCGTAAGTCATATTTCCTGCCTTACGAAGCTTAGTCAGCAATGGACCTCCTGAAAGATGTTGCCCATTAGCTGAGGCATGTGCAAGTAGATCTGCAATTGCCATGTACTGAGATGTAGTGAAGTTACAGTGATTAGTACCAGTTGCGGCTGGAACTGTCGTATCTGGTGCTCCCGCAGCTGTGTACTTGGTGTACTTCTCAGGTGGGAGGTTCCAAAGGGCTAGCACATTGTTAACAGGACGCTTGCGATCTCCTGCCTTTCTTGCAGCTACCCACTTCTCTGCCCAATAAGTTGCATACTTATCAATAACTGACTGTTGGTTTCCAGCAGTAGTTATTGGATCAGCAACACCAGTAAAGAGAATGGTTGGAATTTCAACCTTTCCTGAATGTGAAGTAAGTGTCTTCAACTTGGCAACCGCAGCAGGATTTGCTTTAGCGCGTGGTGATGCAGCAAGAACGCTGAGAAGTCCCGCTGTTCCTGATGTACCTGAAAGCGCTGAAGCCCATGCAAACTGTTCCTCAGCAACTCTTGCTGAATAGTTAGTGTTGGTGTTATCAAACACTGCGCCGCCAGCTTGTAGTTCCAAGTCATGGGTTGCAAGAACTGCAAGTGCTGCAGCGTTTGCTACGTTCTGAAGAGCTGCAAAGGCTGGGTTAATCGCAAGCTGGAATGAAAGAGCGTTCGCAGCTGGCAAACCAGCAGGTGCTGATGTTGAATCGAAGTTTGCTGATTGCATTGGGATTCCTGACATCAACGCAACTAATACAAGTGCGCTACGTGAAGGAATTGCCTTGATTGCATCTGGAACCTTAGATGTCGCTGGCCAAGCTGGAGTGCTTGGGTTTGCAGCAAATGCGGCTTGAAGTGATCCGATTACTGTGAAGACCTTTACAAGGTCGCCCATCGCTTCGGTATAACCCGCAGTTCCAGCTGAGTAGTTACCACCCTTGATTGATGGATCAAAGAAGGTCTTGATTCCCCAAAGCGCATCCCCTGCCATTGTCATAAGCGGAGTGATATCGCTAGCCATACAAAGTGGTGCTGCAGCGCTGAAAAGATCTGCATGCTTCTCTGCAAGAGCTTGGGTAATGAATCCACCAAGTGATTCGCCCCATGCAACAACTTTTGTAGTCTTCGTGAATTGCTTCTTGAAGAGACCTACAAGTTCGACGTTAGTCTTGATTGCTGAATCAGCATTCCAACCTTGACGTGCAAATCCTGAACCAACAACGCCGTAACCTTTAGCTAAAAGCGCACCAATTACTGTTGCGTTTGGACCAGGTTGTGGCGTATTGGTGACTGTGTATCCACCGTATCCTGGAATTCCAGCAGGAACTGGAACGTTTGGACGGTATCCATGTGAATAGAGATAAACAGTTCCATTGAAGTTTGCAGGAACCATCATTGCGTATGGTGCACCATCAGATGTTGCGCCTCCGCATGTCTGAACTGGGACCTTGCCATCGCAAACAGGATTTGCGCTAGCAACTGTTGGTGCTGCAACTAGCAGTGAGGCAGCAAGTGCTGCACCTGCTACGAGCGTTAAGGAACGCTTGAATTTAAAGTTTCTCATGAGTTACTTGGTAATCCCTTCGCTGGCATTGCCGGACGTTTGAAGTTGGATACAACAACTGGACCGGAGCCACTATTAGTTGTGTAAAGCGTTACTTTTCCACCAAATGGCTTTCTATCTCCGTTGGCATCCATAACTGCCATGTAGTAACCGGTGTGACCAACATTGCTGGTCTTTGAGAATCCAAGTGGTGAGTAAGCAACTGATGCAAAGGTTGAACCCTTGTTTTCCATCGCAGCGATCAATCCCTTACGAGTTGGTCGTGGTCCTGCGGCGCGCAAAGCTTGAACAGTCATTAAACCAATGTTCATACCTTGCAGTACATAGTCATCAAAAGCAGTACCAGTGTTGTACTTGGTATTGATCTCTTGGAACTGCTTTACGTACTCATCGCTGGTGTCATTTGGTGATGGGTTACCAGCTGGAGTCTGTGCGCCATTGAGAACTGCCAATGGAACACCGAGTGCGCGAAGAGTTAGTGGGTCAGCACCAACTGATCCAAGGATCCACTGTGGTGCGTACTTAGCTGCTGCAGCTACTGCAAGCAGTGGAGCTGTTGCTGAAGTTACACCGAAGAAGACGACGACTTGAACTCCGCCTGCTGCAAGCTGGGAAACCCAGGTCTGTGCAGTAGCAGCGCTCTGAGTGCCTGATGTGTAAGGAACAGATACATCAAATTTAGTTCCGGCTGCTCTGAAGGCACCCATTCCATCGATACCAAATTCATCGTTCTGGTAAACAATGCCGATTTTCTTTCCAGCATGATTCTCTTTCAGGAACTGTGCCATGATCTTTGCTTCCATCGCATATGAAGGAAGAACCATGAATGAGGTTGGATATGTTTTCTTATTTGCAAATCCACTAAATCCAGTGTTGAGGAAAAGACTTGGGACTCCACGTCGTGCAATGCCGACTGACTTGTGTACTGATGTGAAGTTTGCAGTTCCAAGTGGGCCAACTAATGCAAAAACTTTGTCCTTCAAAATCAATTCGTTTGTCTTAGCAATCGACAACTGTGGGGAGTACTCATCATTTTTTTGGATGAGAGTGACTTTTCGACCATAGACTCCACCGTTGTCATTGACATACTTGAAGTAGGCGTTCATCGCATTGCCGATCTTGTTATAGCCAGGCGATGCTGCTCCAGTAAGCGGAAGAGTGATACCGAGCTTGATCTCACTGCCAGTAACACCGGTCTCTGCGTATGCTGGAAGCGATGTTGCAAATAAGCTACCAACTGCGAGCACCGTGGCGGCGAGCCAGGTCCCCTTTGCACGAGTCTTTCTGATCATTATTTTCCTTCCATCGAGGGTGGTTGAACTTCTCGTAATCTACTAGTTACTTACTAGTAACTTAAGCGCTCATGTCTTCTTTTTATGGTGGTGTCTTCGTAAATTATCTCCCGGACCATTTGGTGTAAAAATTACTGAGAGAATCAGCAATACACTCACAATCAGGCTTGGGAGATAGTTGTTTAAGTTCTCGGCGCCTCCCAATCGGTTGGCCACTACATCTGCGACCTCGGGTATAACTACCAAGATCAGGGCTCCAAGAACAACGCCGGGCAAGCTAGAGATGCCAGCAAGGACCGCCCCTGTCACCAGTGCAAATGAAAGGGCTAGCGTGTAAGCACCTGGGGCAACCAGACTGATAGTCATGGCCATCACCGCTCCAGCTAGTCCAGCAAGGGCTGAGCTGATGGTGAAAGCAAGGATCTTCATCCGCGAAGCATTGATTCCCGATAACTCGGCGGCCAATGGGCTACTGCGGATCGCACGCCAGGTTCGTCCATAACGCGATTGAAGAATATTAGAAGTGATAAACAAAGCTAGTAGTGCAATAAAGCTTGCGATCCAAAAGAACCATTTGTATTGCGAAAACTCTACTCCAAGCCTTTCAGGAGGAAGACCCACATCAAATAGAAGCCCAGGCACTCCTCCAAGGAAATCAAATTGGTTGGCAATTTCTGGCAGACCCACCGCTAATGCCAAAGTTGTTCCCGCCAAATATGGTCCGGACAATCGAGCGGCTGCCGTTCCTAGGAAAGCACCAAAAAGAGCGGCGGCAACAATTGCCATTAAAAATGCAAACCAAACAGGGCTGCCTAGATTGTTGAGGCTCAGCGCTGCGGCATATCCACCAACCGCCATCATCGCACCATTGCCAAGTGATACTTGGCCGGAGTAACCAGTGAGCAAAACTATTGATGCCAATGCAATCGTATACATCGCGATCTGTGCTCCTTGATACACACGAAGCTCATCAACGCGATCACCAACCAAAAGCAAGACCCAACCAAGCACAATGAAGAGAGCTATTTTTTTACGCACGGCGTGCCTTACCTTTCGCCATTATTCCATCTGGCTTAACAAGTAGCACAACAATCAGAACTACAAAGCCACCGATAAAGACCAAGGAAGTTCCGACATAGTTCAAAATAAAAGTAAGAGCAATTCCAAGAAGTAAAGCTCCAACAACAGACCCAACCATGCTTTCAAGTCCGCCAATGACAGCTGCAATAAATCCAAAGACTAGTAAAAGATCTAGCGAATAAGGTGAGAGGAAATTGTTGGCCGTTACTAACATGCCAGCGACTCCACCAACTCCACCAGCAATTGCCCAACCAATAGTTCTAATTCGCGCTGTTTTGATTCCCGCTAACTGCGCGATCTCGGGTGCATAAGCAGAAGCTCGCAGAGATAATCCTAAGTTTGTGCGTTGAAAAACAAGCGCCAGAATAATAAGGATTGTGAATACCGTACCAATAACCAGCAGATTTAAGGCTGAAAATGGAATTGTCGTATCTCCAAAAGTAAAACCGTCTGTAGATGCTGGTGCTTTGATTGATTTGAATTCTCCACCCCAGATCAATCCCACAGTGCCTCTGATTAATCCGAGTAAACCCAAAGTGGCAATTACTGGAGCGACAACAGCTGCAGCTCCCGAAACCGCGTGCTTAAACAAAACTCGCATGAAGAAAAAATCTACGCCCGCTCCAAGTAGCGCGCCGGCAACAATTGCAAATGCCAAGCCAAGCCAGAAAATTTCTGTTCGGCTAGCTATCTCAAAACCAATATATGTAGAAAGCACCGCTTGACCAGCTTGGGCAAAATTAACTACACGAGTGGATCTCCAAACTAGGACGAGAGCAATTGACATCAAGGCATAAATAGAGCCAGTTGATATTCCAATTAGGATCGTCTCTAACAATTTGTTCATTAGTACCCCAAGTATGCCGCGCGCACGGCAGGATCATCGATGAGCGCTTGTGCATGATTCATTGCTACAACTTTTCCAAGATTGAGAACAATTCCAAGATCTGCAATTTTTAGTGCACCCATTGCATTTTGTTCTACTAATAGAACTGTCAGATTCATTGAAGTTGTTAAGTCACGAATTGTTTGGAAAATCTGTTCAATTACAAGAGGTGCAAGGCCAAGGGATGGTTCATCTAAAAGAAGCAATTGTGGTTTAGACATAATTGCTCGCCCGATAGCAAGCATCTGTCGTTCGCCACCAGATAAAGTGTCTGCGCGTTGTTGTAGGCGCTCACCTAGTCGTGGAAAAATCGAAACAACTTGATCGATAGATTCATTTGATTCTTTGGCATTTCGCCGCCAAATGGCACCTAGCTCTAAGTTCTCGCGCACGGTTAACTCTGGGATAACTGATTTACCCTCAGATACATGTGAAATACCCCGGCGAACTAATGCTTCAGGTTTCATTCCAACAATCTTTTCGCCCTTCCACATGAATGAGCCATCTGTCGGATCCTTGAGTCCAGAAAGAGTGCGCAGCAAAGTGGTTTTGCCCGCTCCATTGGCTCCAATAATGGCGGCTAGCTTGCCCGTTGGAACTGCAATTGAAACTTGGTTAATTGCGCATATCGCACCATGGTGAACAGTTAAATTGGAAACATTCAGGCTCATTTAGCACCAGTTCCCAAATATGCAGCCATAACTGCGGGATCACGACGCACAGTTTCAGCATCGCCACTTGCAATTACTTCACCAAAGTTAAGAACATATAACTTGCTACAAACTGACATGACAACATCCATGTGGTGTTCAATCAAAAGCACTGCCATATCCACACTGAGATTCTTGATTAGTGAATTCATCCATTCAATATCTTGACTTCCCAAACCTCCAGCCGGTTCATCCAACATCAAAATCTTTGGTTCACTTACTAGTGCACGAGCAATAGCTACTCGTTTGGTATCCGGATATGACAATGTGTCTGCGCGGCGATGTGCAATACCACCGGCATAAACGCGCTCTAATGCAACTCGAGCTCTGTCGCGTATTTGATTCTCATCTTTTCTGTTGCGACCAAGAGCTGCTGATAGCAATCCTGTTTGCGCTAAATTCTGAGCACCGATCATCACATTTTCTAAAACAGTTAAGTCACCAAACAGACCAACACCTTGCAGAGTGCGTGAGATACCTAAATCAACTAATTCATGCGGCTTTGGAAAATCTATCTTTTTGCCATTGAGATGCAGTTCGCCTGAATCTGGAGTTACTAAGCCGCACAGAGCATTGAACAAAGTTGTCTTGCCGGCACCGTTCGGCCCAATCAAGCCAACTACTTCATTCTTAGCAACTTCTAAATAAACATCATTGAGTGCCCGAAGACCGCCGAAGGAGACATTTACTCGTTCGACTTTTAGCGCTGCATTATTAGTAGACATGAGGTGCATAGATTCTAGGCACACGGGGCCCAATTCGTGTAATTATTTCATAATTAATTGATAACGATGCAGCTCCCCAGTCATCTGCTGTGTACTCACCGGTAGCGCCATCACCAAAAATAATCACCCAATCACCCGTGGCAGCCTTGGAGTCAGCCCCAAGATCCACCACAAATTGATCCATAGAAACTCTGCCAATTATTGGTGCACGTTTCCCATCTACAAATACGCCAGCACCTTGTGCAATTCGTGGAATTCCATCTGCATATCCCATTGCAACAATTCCCAGTTTTGTCTCAGCAGTTGTATGAGCCGTAGCACCATATCCAACTGGTGAATTAGCTGGAACTGTTTTAACTAAGTGCAATTTTGCACGAACCTGCATCGCTGGCTTTAATCCAAGTGATGCGCCCTCACCCAAGGTTTTAACATCTGGCGACCAGCCGTACATCGCAATTCCGACTCTGACCATATCAAAAAGTGAATTCTTATCTTTAATTGTTGCTGCAGAATTTGAAAGGTGGCGAATGATGTTGGTGTAACCAAACGATTCTAAAGTGGCAACCATTTCTTTAAATCGATTGAGCTGGTCAATATTTTGTTGCTCACCTGGTTCATCAGCCCGGGCAAAGTGAGAGAAAATTCCAACGATGTCGATGTTTGCAACATGATGAGCATCTAATTTGCCCCACTCGCTTAGAAATCCTCCACGCGTCATTCCCGTATCTACTTCTAAGTGAACTCGTGGACGATTGTTAGATTTCACCGCCCCGATTTCTTCAAGGGCAATAATTGATGATGCGGCTAAATCGATCTGATTATCGACAGCTAATTTAAAGTCAGATCCTGGTGGAACAAGCCACGCAAGAATTGGTGCCGTAATTCCGGCCATACGAAGCGTTATCGCTTCTTCTAATAGCGCTACACCCAACATTGATGCGCCTGCATCCAGAGCGGCTTGAGAAACTGGGACTAATCCGTGTCCATAAGCGTCGGCTTTAACCACTGCCATTACTGGTACACCTGAAACTTGCTTCAGATGCTTGATGTTGGCCTTAATGCGATCAAGATCAATACGCGCTTCAGCTCGCTCGAACATTACTGAAGTCTAGTGCAACTGGCTTTTCGAAGGAACATACCTATCAATAGCAATTACTGCGACCAACAACGCACTTCCAACAAAAAGGCCACCCAAAAGATCGCTAAACCAATGGGTATGGCGAATTAGAGAAACGACGCAAACTGTAAGACTTATTAGAACCACACCTGCACTGGCCAGCCGTCCTTGATAGCGATCGACTTTTGCATATCGGTAAATCAAGTACGCCAGAATTCCCCACGATAAAACCGCGTTGGATGCATGCCCGCTTGGATAAGACATTCCACCCGCGTGCAATAGATCAAAGCCATCACGAGGTTTTGTGCGACCCAAAACAATTTTGAATGTTCCAACAACAAGGTTGAGCGAAAGCAAAGAAATCATGGCTAAATTCAGTGGACGCCAGGTTTTAAATTTATAGGCGATAAAAGATGCTGCAATAAGCAATACGGTTGCCGTCAAACTGCGTAAACCTAAATCATCTAAACGCCGTAAAGTAAATCCGGCTAGACCTTCAAACTGCGGTTTAGGTTGGCTATTTATCTCTTTGTCATAAGCAACTAATGGACCATTTGTCAGAACTTGTTGGGTAACAACTAAAAAGCCAACAAATAGAAGTAAGGACCAGCGAAGAGCTCGGTCCATTTGCCGTCTACGAGTTTGTGCTAATTTGTGCATTATTCAACCGT
>Ga0082207_1000238_pt1 | contig 32364 bp, 25 predicted proteins | sample LakMenEpi10Aug09_FD_71540 | JGI IMG/M metagenome (GOLD analysis project Ga0082207, IMG submission 71540)
GGCGGTAAAACCATTGACTTCCTCTCCCTCTTTGACTCCACAAATATAGAGGGCGTGGGGAATTTTACGCAGAATTGTTTTTTTAGCGGCTTCGTCTAACACGGTTTGAATTAAGTATTGAGTGATTTTACGCAATTAGTTTAGCAAAAAACTAGAAGTTAAGACGGCATCACCCCTAAAACATAATCCCATTGATTTACGGAATGATTTTTGGTGATATCGAAAATGAGTCCGTCTCCTTCGGCGAAAATCTCCCGAATTTGGGGTAATTCCCCAATTTTATTGAAACTCAAAATAGTATAGAGTTTCTGATTTTTATAAATAGTTTCTCCCAGTTTAACATAAAATTTAATCATGCCTCCGGCGGGGGAATAATAGCGTTGAATTTTATCTTTAGGGGTAAGATGAATCCGATGATTTGGGGTGAAATCTACGGGGAAATCTTTTATTGATAACAGTCCTTTGGTCGCCAGATAATTTTTGATTCCCCTAATTCCTTTCTGCACAGATTCGGGATTCATTTCTAACCCAGAACCCAGTTCTACCGTCCAAGATTCTATCTCAAATCTAATATTTTTTCCTAGTTTAGCTAATTCTCGTTCTAAGGCTAACCAAGGCTTCATAAAGGCTTCATCAAAGGCATCTCCATCATAATCATTCATTAATATTCCCGTATCTAATAGAAAGGCATTAGCACTTGCTTCTTGACTGTGAAAACAATATAAATAATCCAGGGCGTTATTCGTTGAACTATGTAAATCAATCACATAATCAGCATCTAGGGCTAGGTTTTGGAGTTGATAGCGATAATAATTATCGTAGGAAACTCCGGGGTAACTTCTAATGAGTTTAGCCAGTTGATGGAATTGATTTAAAATAGTTTGACGATATTTTGCTTGAATTTCATTTTGTTCTAAATCCTGATTATCTTGGGCAAATTGGCTAATATTTGCTCCGGTTTTTTCATAATCCCAAAAAATTCGATTCCAGTCTTTGCCATCATAAAGATTATATCGACCGGAGGAAAAATAATGTGATCGCTGATTCACTCCCAAAGGATTACAAACAGGAACTAATAAAATTTCTCCAGTTAACTGAGTCTTATCCAAAGTTATTAAAAAATTAATTAAATCCTGAATTACCGCATTTCCACTAATCTCAGCCCCGTGTAAATTAGATTGTAAATAAACTTTTTTGCCTGGATTCTCGCCCGTAAACTGATAACTTTGAATAAATAATTGATCGCCAGAAGCGAGTTGAATCAAGGGAATAGTTGAAATATTAGGAATCATAAATCAGTCATCAGTAATCAGTTAACAGTTATCAGTTGTAGGGGCGGGTTAATCAAGATTTAAGTAATTAACAAATATCTAAATAAACCCGCCCGTACCAGTTAACAGTTATCAGTTAACAGTTATCAGTTAACAGTTAATAAGTTTACAGTTAAATGGCAGGTCTCTACACTTTTGAAAAAAATCCATGCTATGATGGGGGTTTTAACGTTAAAATTAGTCTTATTATTTATATTCCTGTGTCCTACTCTACCGAAAACAATCCCCAACTGGATCTCAACGCCCTATTTCCATTTCCCCTGGATGACTTTCAACACGATGCGATTACAGCGTTGGATGATGGAAAGTCCGTTGTGGTTTGTGCGCCAACGGGTTCGGGAAAAACCTTAGTAGGAGAATATGCCATCCATCGGGCCTTGGCGGGCAATCGGCGGGTCTTCTATACTACACCCCTAAAGGCGCTATCCAATCAAAAGTTTCGGGACTTTCGAGAACAGTTTGGGGCGGACAAGGTAGGGTTATTAACGGGGGATATTTCCGTTAACCGGGACGCGGCCGTGGTGGTGATGACTACGGAGATTTTCCGCAATATGCTCTATGGTACACCGATTGGAGAAGTCGGAACTTCCATGGAAGCGGTAGAAGCGGTGGTTTTGGATGAATGCCATTATATGAATGACCGCCAACGGGGGACGGTTTGGGAAGAATCAATTATTTATTGTCCCAGGGAAATTCAATTGGTGGCGTTATCGGCAACGGTGGCTAATAGTGAACAATTAACCCACTGGATTTCTCAAGTTCATGGCCCAACGGAGTTAATTTATTCTACCTTTCGGCCGGTACCCTTACAATATCATTTTTGTAATATTAAAGGCTTCTTTCCCCTATTAGATGATTCCCTGAAAAGAATTAATCCTCGCCTCAAAGAAAAAAAGAGCCTTCCTCCACGGGGTAGACGCAATGATATTCCGAATTTAGGCGCGACTATATCCCATCTAAAAGAAAGGGATATGTTACCTGCTATTTATTTTATCTTTAGTCGGAAAGGTTGCGATCGCTCCGTCGGAGAAGTGCGTCATTTATCCTTAGTTAATGAAGCCGAAACCGCCCGATTAAAAGAGCGAATTGATGCGTTTTTAGCATCTAGTCCCGAAGGCATTCGTCCCGAACAAGTTGAAGTATTATATAAAGGAATAGCCGCCCACCATGCCGGACTATTACCCACTTGGAAAGGGTTAGTGGAGGAGTTATTTCAACAAGGGTTAATTAAAGTAGTATTTGCCACGGAAACCCTCGCCGCCGGGATTAATATGCCCGCTAGAACTACGGTAATTTCTAGTTTATCAAAACGCACCGATGACGGTCATCGCCTGTTAAAAGCCTCGGAATTTCTGCAAATGTCAGGACGGGCGGGACGGCGCGGCATGGATACGGAAGGCTATGTGGTGACGGTACAAACTCCCTTTGAGGGGGCAAAGGAAGCAGCCTATTTAGCGACGTCTAAAGCTGACCCCTTAGTAAGTCAATTCAGCCCTAGTTATGGCATGGTCTTGAACTTATTACAACGGCATAGTTTAGAAAAATCTAGGGAATTAGTTGAACGAAGTTTCGGACAATATCTGTCTACAATTAATTTAATTCCTGCTCAAGAAGAAATTGATATTATGCAGGCGGAATTATCGTTAATTGAAGCCCAATTTGGCTTTAGTGGCGAACAAAATATGGCATTGTTGGAAGAAACCCTAGCCAGTTTTGAAAAAGTTTATGACCGTCTACGGGAAGAACGTCGTTTATTAAAATTCCTACAACAGCAAGCCGAAGATGTCCGAATGCACCGGATGGCCCATGACATGGATGCTACCCCCTTGGGTACAACTTTAGGTTTACGGGGAAAAAATGTTCCTACGGCTCGCAAAATTGAGTCTGACCCCATTCCGGCCGTATTAGTCGCCAAAACCCCCAGTTCGGGACAGGCACCCTATTTCCTCTGTTTAGGACGGGATAATCGCTGGTATGTGGTGAGTGCGGCTGATATTGTGATTTTGCAACCCGATTCTAAACGGTTAAATGTGGATTATTTGGAAATTCCTAATATTCCGTTTAAACTCGGTCAATGTCGTAAAGGAGATGAGTTAACCGTAGCCATTACCCAACAAATTCCCGAATTAAATATACCTGAATCGCCCCCAGAAGTCATCGCTCAACAAAAACAAGTCGAACGGTTAGAGTTAGAATTAGACGCCCATCCTATTCATAAATGGGGCAAACCGAATAAACTGTTAAAACGGTGGCAACGCTGGGCAGAATTAAATGAAATGATTGAAGAAATGCGAGGGGAATTAGAAGAAGATTTAGCCCGTCATTGGGATGAATTTATGGCTTTAATTTCAATTTTGCAATACTTTCAAGCCCTAGATGAGTTGAAGCCTACGGATTTAGGACAGGCTACCGCCGCTCTGCGGGGAGATAACGAATTATGGTTAGGGTTAGCCTTGAAGTCGGGGATTTTTGACCAACTTGACCCCCACCATTTAGCAGCGGCCTGTGCAGCTTTGGTAACTGAGGTTTCCCGTCCCGATAGTTGGACTCGCTATGACTTATCGGAGGTGGTGGAAAACGCCCTGGGACAGTTGCGCCATCTGCGCCAGGAATTGTTTAAACAGCAACGACGGTATCGGGTTGCTTTACCCATCTGGTTAGAACGGGATTTAACTGGTTTAATTGAGCAATGGGCTTTAGAAACCGATTGGTTGGAGTTGGTCTCTAATACCAGTTTAGACGAAGGAGATATTGTCCGAATGTTCCGAAGAACTTTAGATTTTCTTTCTCAAATCCCCCATGTTCCTTATTTAAGTGAATCTTTGAAAAAAAATGCCCTACGCGCCCGTCAGTTAATAGACCGATACCCGATTAATGAGGCGGTAGATTAGGGTTTAACATCTTACTAAGGGAGGGAATAGGTAATAGGTAATGGGTAATAGCAAGAGTTTACCCCCCCTGCTCCCCTGCTCCCCTGCTCCCCTACTGCCCCTTACATATTTCTAATTTCGCCCCTGTAGCGCAGGCTTCTTCCGCCATTCCTAAAGCCACACCGTCAAATACAGGGGTCGCCCATTGTCTCCCTGCTTGAATTGACCCCGCCCGTTGAATAATTTCTGCGGCTTGAGCAACCTCAATAATAGCCACTTTAGGATTATATTCCGCCGCCCTTTCAATCATCGGATGCCAAGCCAAAGAATGACCCTCACGATTATTTTTTCCCCCACGAACTCTCGGCCCAATATTAACTAAACCCTGCTGTTGATAAAACCCAACTAAACGGTTTTGGATGCGATATTCCCACCATAAATCCCGTTGATGGAGTCCCGTAACTAACATTTGAGCACCAGGACGGGGGTTAGCAGCATTCGCCACATTAGCATCGGCTGTTAAAACCACCGTTTGCACCGAAGAATTTCCCTTATGAACTCCAGCAATAAAATGTTCTAAAGCCTGAAATCCATCTATATTTTCTCCATACATAGAAATCGTCGGAGTTAACACATAAAACCCTAACGCTTCTAACCGTCGTTTCATTTCTTCAACCGTAATATAATTCCAAATTCGACCCACGGAAACACCGTTAACACTGGCTCCAGATTGTACACCATTGCTAGTATATTGCATCGGTAAAATTGCAATCGGTTTGTTAGTATTAATTCTAATGGGAGCCACATCAGCATGAGTCCAATTTTCTCCAGTGTAATTGTAGCGAACTCGATAAATCCCCTGTCCGGCTTCATATTCATAAGACCGACCATCTTCTAAAATTGCCACGGTTTCTGTTGAGTTGGAGTTTTGACAAGCAGAAACAGAAGTCGGACAGTTAAGATTCTGTGCCGTTGCCGGGTAGGAAAAGCCTAAAATTAGGGAAGTTAAACAGAGGGCAATTTTTGTTTTCATAAGTTAATTTAAAGGATGATTCAAGGTTCAACAGAGGACTTTAACATAAATCAGGAAAATTGAATCAAATCAGGCTGGTTTAATCATATTTTTTAGGCTTAAACTGAATAAATAAGCACAACCCGCGACTAAAATAATCGTTGCACCGGAGGTTAAATTAAGAAAGTAGGAAATTCCTAAGCCTAGGGTGGTAAAAACTATTCCTAAAATACTGGATAATAGCATCATTTGTTTTAAGTCTTTAACAAATTGTCCTGAAATTGCCGCCGGAATAGTTAATAAAGCAATCACTAAAATTAAACCTACCACTTTCATCACCATCACCACGGTTAAGGCGATGGCAACTATTAACATTAGATAAAGTTGGTCAACTGGTAAATTTCGAGTTTCGGCAAAAACTGGGTCAAAAGAAATTGCTACTAATTCTTTATAAAATAAAATAATCATCACCCCAATTAAAATATTTAAGATTAACATTAGAATTAAATCCGATTGGGGGACGGTGAGAATACTGCCAAATAAATAACTCATTAAATCAACTTTATAACCAGGGGTTAAGTCAATAAAAATAATCCCAATTGCCATTCCTATTGCCCACATCACCCCAATAATAGTATCTGCCCGTTGTTGGGTTTTACGATAGACTAACCCCATTCCTAGGGCAGAAATGACAGAAAATATAATTGCTCCTAATACGGGACTAAATTTAAAAAAGTAACCCATACCAATGCCTCCATAAGCAGCATGGGCAATTCCGCCACTAATAAAAACAATCCGATTCACAACAACAAATGTTCCAATCATGCCACAGGCAATACTAACTAAAAGTCCTGCTATTAAAGCATTTCTCATAAATTCAAATTCAAACAATTTAATTAATTCTGTTAGCATTATTTTTGATTATAGAAAATGGAATAGATTGTAAAATCGTCAGTTATATTTTCTCCAAATTCCCCCCTTTTTTATGGGGTTAGGGGGGTAACTCCTTAATCGACTCTAGCCTCCTAAGTTAACTAAAATAACGCCCCAATCGAACGCCCCATATTTTCAAGTTTCATCGCTTCTATTGCGGCTGTTGGTTCATAACCACAGTGAACCATACAATCTACACATTTAGGATTTCCGCTTGATTTTCCGTATTGTTCCCAGTCGGTTTTTTCCAGTAATTCTTGATAGCTAGAATAGTAACCTTCATTTAATAAATAACAGGGTTTTTGCCATCCTAAAACACTATAACTTGGACTTCCCCATGGAGTACAATCATAGTCTTTTTCTCCGATGAGAAAATCTAAGAATAAAGGATTATGATTAAAATTCCATTTCTTTTTACCTGATTGATAGGGAGATAAAATTTCACAGAATAAGGCTTTAGTTTGTTCTCGTTTTAGGAAATGTTCTTGGTCGGGTGCCCATTCATAACTATAACCAGGAGAAATCATCATCCCATCTAAACCCAAAGTCTCCAGAAAATCAAAGAATTTCTGCATTTCTTCCGGCTTAGTTCCAGCAAATACCGTTGTATTAGTTGTGACTCTAAATCCTTTTGATTTAGCAACTTTAATCGCTTTTACTGCAATTTCAAACACGCCTTCTCGGTCTACACAGTGGTCATGATGTTCTTTTAAACCATCTAAATGCACACTAAAGGTTAAATAGGGAGAAGGTTTAAATTTTTCTAAACTTTTTTCAAGTAAAATTCCATTAGTACACAAATAAATAAACTTTTTGCGAGCAACTAAACCCTCAACAATTTGATCAATTTGCGGATGTAATAAAGGTTCACCACCAGGGATAGAAACCACAGGTGCGCCACATTCTTCTACGGCTTTAAAACAGTCTTCTGGGCTTAAATTTTGCTTGAGAATTTCTTTCGGATGTTGAATTTTTCCACAGCCAGAGCAGGCTAAATTACAGCGAAATAAAGGTTCTAACATCAACACTAGGGGGAATTTTTTTCGCCCCATTAACCGTTGCATGAATAAATATTTACCAACGGTGATTGCTTGTTCAATTTGAATGGCCATTTTTTGTTCACCTTAAATAAATTTAGAATTGGGTTAATCTAAAATCACCCTAACTCATCAACATACCCTTGTGTTATAAACCAATTAACGGCATCTTTCAAGGCGGTCTTAATTGAAGATTGAGGTAAACCCAATTCTTGAACCGCTTTTGAGGGATTATAATACATCGGTTGTCTTGACATTTTAACGCCATCTAAGGGGAGAGAAGGTTTTTTTCCTAAATTAGCTAAAATCATTTCATCGACCCATGCAATGCCCAAGGGAAGCCAAACTGGGATGGTTTTTTCAGGGGCGGGTAATCCGGTTATTTCTGACAATAAATCTAAGAATTGTTTCAAGGTTAAATTCTGATTACCTAAAATATAACGTTCTCCGGTTTTGCCTTTTTCTAAAGCCAGTAAATGACCTTGGGCGACATCTCTAACATCAATAAAATTCAATCCAGTATTAATATAAGCGGGCATTTTTCGGCGGAGAAATCGTAAAATCAAATCCCCCGTTGGCGTGGGTTTAATATCCCAATAGCCAATGGGTGTACTGGGATTAACAATCACAATATCCTGACCTAATTTTACCGCATTTTGGGCTTCCTGTTCTGCCCAATATTTAGATTTTTTATAATATCCAACTAAATTCTCAACTGGACTTTGATAATTTTCATTAACAGCAACCCCAGGTTTTACTCCAATAGCAGCAACGGAACTGGTATAAATTGTTCGTTTAATTCCCGCTTCTCTAGCGGCGGCTAAAATATTACGAGTTCCGATAATATTATACTGTTCTAATAATAATCTATCCCGTTGCCAAAGGGAATAATGGGCCGCACAATGAAATAAAACTTGACAACCTTTTAAAGATTGAGATAAGTTAGCATCTGTTAAGTTTCCTTCAACAATTTCAACCTCTAAATTTTTCAAGTTATCTAAATTACTCTCAGGACGAACTAACACTCGAACTGCATAATTATTTTGCAATAATAATCTAATTAAATTCGCCCCAATAAACCCCGTTCCACCCGTTACAAATACTTTCATTATATCTTAGTATCTTTGTGGTTTATTTCTATAAACTTTGTTTCTTAAATCGTTTTTTAATCTTCAACCATTCATCTTCCAAAAATGTATTTAAAACCGGAACAACAATTAAACTTAATAAAGTAGAAGTGATTAAACCCCCAATAATCGCAACGGCCATCGGTTGTCTTAATTCTGACCCTGCACCTAATCCTAACGCAATCGGTAACATTCCCAAAATCGTCGAAGCAGTAGTCATCACAATGGGTCTTAAACGTACAACTCCCGTCTCAATAATTGCCTGATTTCGACCCATACCTTTTTGACGTAATTGGTTAATATAATCCATCAATAATAACACATTTTTATCTAATAATCCTAACAGGAAAATCAACCCAATTAAAGAAATAATGCCAAAATCACTTTGAGTGATTAATAAAGCTAACATTGCTCCCACTAAACACAAAGGAAGCGTTAACCCAACTACCGCAGGTTCTACCCAACGACCAAATAATAGGAATAGTAACCCTAACATACAAATAACAGAAAATAAAAGAGTTACCAGAAAGCTATTTAAAACTTGACCAATTCTGGCAGAATCTCCAGTTAATTTTAAGGTAACTCCATTAGAAATTAAAGGTTGAGCAATCTCAATAACTTGATTTGTCGCATCCCCTAATAATTGACCTTGGCTTAAATTAGCAGTAATATAAGCCGCCCGTTGACCGTTAAATCGTTCAATTTGGTTGATAGTATTAGATATATTTTCTTCACCCGTTACCCGAACATCCACAAAACCCGGTAATTTTGCGACTTTTTCTTTAATGGTTTTGGCTATATTATTTAATTGTTGAATATCCTCTCCAACTAACACAATTTGTAGGGGTTTTTCATCCCCTGTTTCTACAAATTGAATATCTTCCACACTGATAGTAACGTTATTAATTTTGGGCAAATTTGAACGAATTTGATCTTGAGATTCTAAGGTTGTTAGTTGACGATTATTTTTTAGTTTGACATAAATTCTACCTTTATTTGGTTGTCCTTTAATTCCAATAATTATTAAGGCTTTTTCAACATCGGGAGTATTCAAAACCACCGTTTCTATTTTTTCGGCGGTCGTGCGAGTTTTTCTCAGAAATAGTTGAATTGGATTTTTGGCTAAATCTGTTAACCAATCAAACGCTCCTTGCTTTTGAAATATATCATTGGAGACTTGTCCTGGTGCGTCTCTGGGGGGGGTATTTGGTTCAGATTTATTCTGAAGTTGAAGATTAGAAATTTGAGGAAGGGGATAGGAATAATTAATCACAAATTCTCCCCTATCGAGTCGCGGTAAAAACCCTTGGGGGACAAAAGGAATTAAGGCTAAACCAGCAACAAAACTCAAAATAGCGATTAGAATAACTCGTTTTCGGTGGCTGAGTGACCATTGCAATAATCGACGATAACTTTCGATAATTGGGTTGGGTTTGGGAGTATAATTTTCCGGTCTATTTTTTGCGGGTTTTAACCAATAAACTGCTAAAACTGGAGATAAAGTTCTGGCGACTAATAATGATATAACTACAGCCGAAGAAATCGTTAAAGCAAAGGGTTTAAAAAACTGTCCCAACGCATCTCCCATAAAGGCTACGGGGAGGAAAACTGCTACAATTGTTAAGGTGGAAGCTGTCACCGTTAACCCAATTTCATCTGTTCCTTTTATCGCGGCTTCTCTGGGTGTTTCTCCAGCATCAATTAATCTGGCAATATTCTCTACATCAACAATAGCATCATCTATAACAATTCCAATTACTAATGCTAAAGCTAATAGGGTTATTGTTTCTAAGTTGAATCCAGCAATTGCCATCACAATGCAGGTTCCTAATAAAGAAGTGGGAATGGCTAAGGCGGTGATTAAGGTTGCCCTAAAATTCCTTAAAAATGGAAATACAATTGCAATGGCTAAAACAATTGCTAACAATAATTCATTAACTGTAGAATTGGTAGCTTCTCTAATATAATCGGCTTGGGTTTCTGCTAAAATTAGCTTGACATCTGTTAATTTATTTTGTATACTATTAATGGTATTTTTAACTTGATTAACTACTTCTAAGGTATTGGCATCACTGCGTTTTACCACCTGAAACGCTAAGACATTTTCCCCATTATATCTAACTAAAGTTTGCGGGTCTTGAATTAACGTTTGAGAACTGGATAAGGAGGCAATATCCTTTTTCGCCTCCCGACTTAATCCATCTCCTAATAGATTAACTTTTAACACCCCTGGTAAATCTTTGAGTTGGGGAATAATTGCACTTTTAGTAATTGTGGTTAATTCTTTTAAGGTTTTGCTTTCGCTTTTAATTGCGTAAGTAATTGCCGTTGATTCGTTTAAGTTTAAAGGAATTATATTATAAGTAGTTTCAGCAGGTAATTGAATAGTTTTTAAAGCTGTTTCTACTTGATTTGTTGAGGATTCTAAACTGGTTCCCACTAAAAATGCTAAACTAACAATACTCCTACCTGGATAAGTCGATGAACGGAAATCATAGACCCCAGGAATAGATTTTACCCCCGTTTCAATCGGTAAAGTAACCTTTAATTCCGTGTCCGTTGCGGTAGAAATGGGTGCAGTGGTACTCACAACTACCACCGGAAATGTCACCTCTGGAAATAAGGCATATTTGAGATGACTAAATGCCAAAATTCCGGCTATAATTACCCCAATCCAAAACCCAATTGCAATTCGAGGATGAGCGATACAAGCGCGAGAAATATTAAACTTTTCTCGCATAGCAGATTTGAGAGGAGACTGAATCATAGCAAAGATTGACAATAAATGATTATTCAAAAAATGATTATCTTCTTTAAGATAAACCTGAAATAATTAATTTGCAAAATTAAGTTTATTGGAGCAATTTTTCAGCACATTCAATCCCAACATCCACAAACTCATCAGGGGATTCTTTTGTCTTTTGAGCTTGAGTATAAATTTTTATAAACTGATCAAAACTGTACCGAGATTGAAATTGATTAATCGTACATTGACAAACAGTTTTTGCCTGTTGCTGGGTTAAACCTTCTTGAACACTGCGTTGACTACAACCACTGATATAAGTATTAACAATTTCTTGGGGATATTGATATTTAGGTTTGGGTTGAGTAGAATTATTTTGAGCCAGGGTGGAAACCGGATAGAGTCCTAAAGCCAAGAATAATATAAAATACAATAGACGAACAACGACGAAAGGACTGATAATATTCATAAAGGATTGGTTTTAAATGAATTGGCGACCATTACAATTAAAACATAAATTGTGCCTAAAAATTTTACTCCTAGGTGTTATTATTCTATTGATCACGTTTTCGAGTAGTGTTTGGCATCAATTCCAGAAGCTATCTGTCGCCTCCGGGCAACCTGTGGATACATTTTTCGTCCTGGGGGGAAGTATTAAACGGGAAATGTATGTCACCGAACTAGCAAAACAAAATCCCGATATTCGGATTTTAATTTCAACCGGATCAGATGATCCCTGTATTTTAAAATTATTTGAACGCGAACAAGCTCCGACGCAACAAGTTTGGTTAGAAAAGTGTGCAAATTCTACTTTTGATAATTTTTTTTATAGTCAACCTATTCTGAGCAAATGGCAGGCTCATCATGTTAAATTAATTACCTCTCCCACCCATTTACCCAGGGCAAAATGGATGGCTCAAATTATGTTAGGATCTCATGGAATTTGGGTAGATGTGGAAACAGTAAAAGAAAGCGGAGTTCCTGCAAATCGGGAATTGTGGCTAAAAACAGGAATGGATGTAACCCGAACTTTTTTATGGGCGTTAGCAAGTCAAGTAATTCAACCCTCCTGTTCTAATCTAACTCAACTTGAGGAGGTAAATCTTAAAAAGTGGTGTCAGGAAAAATTTAGCTGTGAATATCAAAGTGGGATTGATTTTAAGTTGATTTGTCAGGAAAAGGAGCCCTAATTAGAGCTTAACTTTACATACGCTTTTGAAAAAAAAGTCCCTCAACCTTCCATCTCATAGGTCTTACAAGCCATAAAATTTCAGCCATCAATATAAAGATTGAGTTAAAGATTTAATAAAAATCATCGGTATCTGCTTCAAGTCTGGAACACCCTTGATTAAAATATGCCATTATGCCAGGATACCTTACGGCGATAGGCAACTTGATTGAATATCAGAATCCTCTAAATTATCTGAAAAGCAATCGGTGCTGTTAGACCTTGGTTTTTACTCAATTGGTGCTTGACTCTTGTTTTTAGGAGTCTCCCTTATCAATGGGATCTCACCGGACAACTGTTAACCCCCCCCAACCCCCCTTGCTAAGGGGGGGCTAGATTTCCATTTGCGAAGGAGGTTTTGAAGGGACTAGAAAAGCCTAATTTGTATTCCTACGGGCTGCTTCATTGATTGCTAATCTACACTATTTATACCCTCAAAACCATGATCAAACCTAACTTAACTGAACGGGATCGGGCGTTTACACCTAGCCCTAAGACTTCTCAATATTTATTGATTGCCACCTTAGAAAATCTCTTAACACAAATCCAAGTCGATACCATTAATCTTGCAGCTTGGAGTCAACATTGGCATCTCCACTCGTTTCAACTAGGAGATTCTATTGATGATATAGCCATTTTTACCAAAAAAACAGTTAACAGTGAACCCAATCCAAAACCCCTGGTTTATTTAGTCGTTGAAGGTCGAGTCCGACTCCTAGCCTGGGACAAAAATCTAAATCGGGAGGTTTCAGTTTCAGTGATTGAACCCGGTGAAACCTTTGGCGGGGATCAAGCCGGATGGGAATACTCAAATTTATCTTATCAAGCGATCGCAGCCAGTGATGTCATTGTGGCTTCGATTCCTCTTGTCGAAATTCCAGCCCAGACCCAACTACAAACCTATCTAAAAACCACCATCGAAAGCCGACAACGGCTATTATTCTTCAAAACCCAAACGGACTGGCGACGGTTGGCCAGTCACCGACTACAAGAACTTTTATCCAACTGCACCCAACATCACATCAACGCCGGAACTCCCGTACTCTCTGCGATCCCAATAGAACAGAGCCGATTTTGGCTGTATCAAGGACAAATTACAGGCGCCGATACCGTTCCCCAGGTGGGCGACAGTTGGGGAGAACCCGATCGCATCTCCCCAGAATGGATCGCCGCCACGGAGTTAGTCGTGTATCAACTTCCCGCAGAAACCTTACAGACAACATCCGTACAAGGCGGGAAATCTCCGATACGGACACAGGAAAAAACCGTTTATCTTCAACCCCCCACTGTGAAACCCTCTCCAGTGATCGCTCCGCCAACGCCCCAAACCCTCAGCTTCCCAAAACCCAAACGTCAACGAGTCTGGCGAGGATTTTGGCAACGCTATCCTTTTATAGAACAGCAAAGCTCCTCCGACTGTGGGATCGCTTGTTTGGCGATGATTAGTCAATATTGGGGGAAATATTTAAGTATTAATAGCCTCCGTAATATTTCGGATGTAGGACGATCTGGAGTCTCCTTAAAAAATCTCACTCTTACCTCAGAAAAATTAGGTTATCAAGCGCGACCAGTCCGGGCAAGTTTGAATCGTTTAGAAACCGAAAAAAAACCTTGGATTGCCCATTGGCAAGGGGATCATTATATTGTGGTCTATAAAGTCCGGCGCCATCAAGTGGTGATTGCTGATCCGGGTGAGGGCAGAAAAACCCTCTCTCGTCAGGCGTTTTTAACCGGATGGACGGGCTATGCTTTACTTTTGGAACCCACCGATCAATTCCATGAACTCCAAGAGCAGAAACGCTCTCTCGGTCGGTTTGCTGGGGTAATTTGGCCCCATCGGTTTTTAGGATTACAAATTGTTTTGTTATCCCTATTAATTCAGATATTTGGGATTGTTACTCCCTTATTAACCCAGATTATTTTAGATCGGGTTGTGGTGAATAAAAGTCTCACCAGTTTGAATGTATTTGCCTTGGGGTTGTTATTATTTGGCGTGTGGAGTTTGGGGTTATCTTCAATTCGACAATATCTATTGAGTTACTTATCAAATCGTTTGGATTTAACTCTAATTGGTGGGTTTATTAACCACGCCCTAAAACTTCCTTTAAAGTTCTTTGAGTCCCGCCGCGTCGGGGATATCATTACCCGGGTTCAAGAAAATCAGAAAATTCAACGGTTTCTCGTCGGTCAAATTTTATTGTCGGCGTTGAATGTTGTGACGGGGTTTGTGTATTTAGGGTTGATGCTTTATTACAACTGGAAACTCACAATTTTAATTTTAGGAATTGTGCCTTTAATTATTCTTCTAACCTTAGCAGCAACGCCAATGTTACGACATATTTCCCGTCAAGTATTTAATGCCTCTGCCGATCAAAATTCAACTTTAGTGGAAATTTTGACCGGAATTAATACAGTAAAAGCAGTAGCGGCGGAACCGGAATTACGTTGGCGTTGGGAAGAACGATTAACCAAACAGATGAATGTTCAGTTTAAAGCTCAGAAATTAGGGATTAATTTAGAATTTGTCAGTGGGTTAATTAATTCAATAGGAAGTACAGCCTTACTTTGGTTTGGTGCAACTTTAGTAATTCAAGATCAATTAACTATTGGTCAGTTTGTCGCCTTTAATATGATGCAGGGTTATGTAATTAGTCCGATTCTTGCCTTAGTAGGATTATGGGACGAATTGCAAGAAGTATTAATTTCCGTAGAACGGTTAAATGATGTATTTGAACAAGAACCGGAAGAAACCCCGCAAAAACCGTTAATTGTATTACCGAGAATCCAGGGAGAAATTCACTTTGATAACGTGACTTTTCGTTATCAGGAAGATGCCGAAACGAATATTTTGCAAAATCTTTCTTTTAAATTTCCTCCAGGTCAAACCATTGCTATTGTTGGGCGCAGTGGTTCAGGGAAAAGCACCCTAGTTAAATTACTGCAAGGTTTGTACCATCCCACAACCGGACATATTTATGTGGATGGGCATGAAATTCGCCATGTTTCTCCCCCTTCTTTACGTTCACAAATGGGCGTTGTTCCCCAGGATTGTTATTTATTTTCAGGAACGCTTTTAGAAAATATTACTCTGTATCGGGATGAATATACTTTAGATCAAGTTATTGAGGCTGCAAAATTAGCAGAAGTTCATGGATTTATTCAAGGTTTACCTTTAGGATATTATACCAAAGTTGGAGAACGAGGATCAAGTTTATCGGGAGGACAACGGCAACGAGTAGCGATCGCTAGAGCTTTATTAGGAAGTCCTAGAATTCTAATTTTAGATGAGGCAACCAGTTCTTTAGATACCGAAAGTGAACACCGTTTTCAACGCAATTTAGAACAAATGCAACGCGACCGCACCACCATTATTATTGCCCATCGTCTCTCAACCGTGAGAAGTGCCGATTGTATTTTAGTTATAGACAAAGGAATTTTAGTTGAACAGGGCAACCATGAACACCTAATGGCAACTCAAGGACTCTATTATCATTTAGCTCAACAACAACTGGCTTTATAGCCCAGGGCAATTGCGTGACCTCTCCCCCAACCCCTCTCCTACAAGCGAGGGGGGAAGAATTCTTACTATTAAATCTTAAAATAAAAAGATTTAAAAATATTAATTACTCCCCCTTCCGAATAAAAATATTCTTCCTTTTCCCTCTCCTTGTAGGAGAGAGCAGGGAGAGGTCGGGAATGGGGGGTTAGGTCTTAGGATTTACCATCAAAAATAAAACCGCCCCAAATCCTAAGCTCATCTTCTCCGATCTGCTATTTTAAAAAATTTCTGTAACAAATGTGCCAAATTGGCAGTTTAAAATCAAAAGTTACCCTAGTATAAATACAGAGGATTTTGATAAAAACAAGAACACTGGTCTGACCGTAAGATCACTATTTCATTTTAAAAAAACAATTAAAACACCAACCTTTGTTGGCTAGGTTTTACATAACCCTATGAAACCGTACAAACTATTTTCCTCTCTCAGTAAAAACACTAATGATGATTCAGACTCCCAATTGTCTGTAACCTCACAGGAGGAATACTTAGAGGATCTGGAATTGGGTATTGAACAGACAAAACACACCGATCATATTTATGGCGGTATAGCGGGTTCTGTTCCCTTTCCTCAACTTGCACCCCCCCAAAAAATCCCCAAAAAATCCCATCCTCCAGCTAGTGTTCCGACGGCAAAACCGGACTGGTCAAATGCCTTACAGTCCCTACTGGATCAACCCCCGGCGTCTTTTCCCCTGCAATTAATGTTAGGAGGATTTATTTTTTGTATCGCCTTTGGTGCATGGGGATATTTCGGAACCGTAGATGAAGTCGGTCAAGCTAGAGGGAAATTAGCACCCCAAGGAGAAGTTTACAAAATCCATCCCGTTGAGTTGGGAAAAGTTTCTCTAATTTCGATTAAAGAAGGGCAAACTGTTAAAAAAGGTCAGGTTTTAGCCGAACTAGATCGACAAATTGCCACCCAAGAATTAGCGGGATTACAACAACAACTCACCGCCTTTCAAGCCGAACTAACTCAAAAAAAAGGGTTAATTGAACGGATTCATTTAGAAGCCCAAACCCAAACGGCGATTGCCACGGCTCAACTTCAATCTCAACAAGCCAGTATTGAACGAGTTGAAAGCCAAATTGTATCGAATCAGCACTTACTAGGTCAACTCAATTTTGAGGCGTCAGCAACTCAAAAACGAGTTGAATCTTTACAACCCTTAAAGGCAGAAACTCAAAGCCTAATTGAAAAATTGCAGGAGGGAGAATCAGCGGCTAAAGAACGACTAGAACGGCTACAACCTCTGTTAGAAAGTGGTGCTATTTCTAAAGACCTATTATTTCAAGCCGAACAAAACTTGCGGGATCAACAAAGAGGCATTGTTCAAGCTCAATTATCAGAAAAAAATAGTACCCAAGAACTGATTTTTCAAGCGGAACAAGGTTTTCGGGATCGACAAAGATTAATCACCCAATCTCAAGGAGAATTAAAACAATCTCAAGTTGAAATTGAACGATTAAATGCGGAATTAGCCCAGAAACAAGCGGAGGCAAAAACAATTCAAGTCGCAACCCAGCAAAAAATTCAACAAACTGAGTTAGAAGTAACTCAATTAAAAGCGCAAATTACAAATACTCAAAATTTAATTACAACGGCTGAAGCTAAACTTCAAGAACGATATCTCTATTCTCCCATTGATGGAGTTATTTCTGCCTTGAATGTGTTTAATGTGGGAGAAGTCATTCAACCCGGACAAACCGTGGCTGAAATTACGCCCAAAAATGCACCCCTAATTTTAACAGCTAGTCTCCCGAATGAGAAAGCTGGATTTGTGAAAACCGGAATGTCGGTTAAAGTCAAATTCGATGCTTATCCCTATCAAAATTATGGGGTATTTGAAGGAACAGTTCGCTCAATTTCACCCGATACAAAAGTCGATCAAGCAGTCGGGTCAGTTTATAAATTAGAAATTGTCTTAAAAAAAGACTACGTTTTGCAAAAGGATCAGAAAATTCAGTTAAAATCTGGACAAACGGCTAGTGCGGATATTATTATTCGTCGTCGTCGGATTATGGATATTCTACTTAATCCCATTCTGCAATTGCAGAAAAATGGCATAGATTTGTAGAACACTATTTACTAATTAGGAGTGCAAGAAATGTCTGCTCAATATTCCTACAATAACTCGAAAGTCGCTAAAGCGATGAGTGAAGAACAATTTGAACAAATCCTAGATGCGATTTTATCGGGAAAGTATTCTTGGGCTTGTGTTTTAATCCTGCGTTTTGCCGGATATAATCCACTGCATTATATTCCCTATCGCACCTATAACCGACTGGCTAAGGATAATAATTCTAATTCTCAGTCTCAAGGTAATCCGACATCTGTTAAGTCAAGTGCTCACACCCAGACTATACCTTCTGGTGCGGGCAAAGTTCGGGACTTAACCTATTTGGAGCCTATTCCTGAATTGAGTCGGGGGGTTTCGGGAGGATTTCGGCATTTAGAGGTTGTCGAGAACTTCTATAGTCCTTAGAAACTGCACTAAACGACCGATCCAACTTTAACCTTCTGTTCGCCTAAGTTTAAAATCATTTTTTTGAGTCTGTTTTTCACTTTTTTAAAAAAATCCGCTTTTCCACATCTTTTCATCTTTTATACAACCTGTGTTCAAGCAGGTTTTTTTTTGGAAAATATAAAAAAACTGCCAAAATGACAACAATTATTCCGAAACGTAATTACAATACCATTTACACGACCTTGAATATTAAAGTTTGAATAAAACGAACTCCTCTGAAAGTTATTTCTGATTTTCAGAGCCTTATTTATGGTCGGTTTTTCAAAATCAATCCTTTTTCATCTATTGATTTCAACTCCAAAAAAATAATCTACAAATATGCCAAAATGGCAACACAGGCAAGAGAAACCAGATTATATTAGAAACATCAACAAACAAACAAAGTTGATACCCAAGTAAACCATTCTTTAGGAAAAAAACCATGTTTATTCAAGATTTAAACCATTTAGAAGTCGTTGACGAAGCATCCAATATCAAAGGCGGTATTGTTTTTGCTGATGCTTATGCTGGTGCTTATGCAAACGGTAACTACTTTGCTTCCACTTTTACCAGAACTTATACCTCCGCCTCTCAAGGGTCTAGCTGGTGGTTTGGAAGCTATACCTCCGCTAACTCTGAGTCTGTTAGTTCTTCGGCGGCTGCTTAATCAAATTTACGGCTAGTAGTTGCAATACCATCGCTGAAAGCTAGTTCAATTTAATCATTGAAAGCTTTCAGTGCTTTTTTATATTTGTGGAGAAATTTATGAGTCAGATCACCATTGCTAATTTGAGTTTTTGTGAAAATACGGGTACTAATGCACAGGAAATAAAAGGTGGCGGTTATTTTTCTGCTCCTTCTAAATCTGTCAGTACCGATCATAGTTCCAGTTACAATGCCTTCTACATTATTCAAAGATTTGATGACAGCTACTCGATATATGCTTCTTATGGTGGCTCTGCTGCTGGTGCGGTAGCTGGTGCGATTTCAGATGGAAGTACATCTACCTATGCCTATGCTTCCACCTATGCCAGTTAACCTCTGTGAAGTGGCGTTTTTTCTCATGATTCACTTTTTGATTAAGTAAAAATATTCAACAGATAAAAATCCCTATTCCTGATAAAATAGGGACTTTTTTATTTTAAACTTGTTAATCTAAAGTTAATTAGGATAACTAGAGGTTGAGGAAGAACTAGAACTCGATTTAGCCTGACTGTAACCATTAACAGATGAAATATTGACAAAAACACTTTGGCTAATTTCATTTTCTTGATCATCTGATGTTGAAACTATACTTTTAGCCTCCGCAATAACTTTACCATCCGGTGAGACTATGCGTTTGAATACTACTTTATAGTTAGACATAATTTTAATACCAACTTATTAGGATAGAACATAAACTAATTTATGAAGCTAATGTTGCCATTTTGGCAACATTTATCAAAATAATTTAGTTACACTTTGATTTTATAGCTTGGCTCCAAAAAGTTAGTAAATTTCCTGACTTTGACAATGATCTTTTTACTACATTACTTAATTTTCTGTAACAGCAATGAGCAACATTACTAACAATTCTAACGATATTCCCGTTATCCTAGATGAACCTATAAATACAGTATCTCCGACCACTACAATTAACTCCCCCGATGCCAATTTTCAAGGGAGTAATTCTAGTTCCACTGCTATTGTCAATGACATCGGTGCTGGGGGAGAAAGTCAAGCTACAACAATTTCCCCAACTGGAGAAGTTAAACAGAGTAGTGAGTCTGTGTTTATTCCTGGTGCTACTTCTAGTGAAGCAACAGCAACAGCTATTAGTGGTACGGATATATTACCAACTACCGAGGTAAAAGTAGTGCTCAAACCTGATAATAACAATAACAATAGTAATTCTAGTTCTAGTTCGACTACTATTGTCAATGACATCGGTGCGGGGGGAGAAAGTCAAGCTACAACAATTTCCCCAACTGGAGAAGTTAAACAGAGTAGTGAGTCTGTATTTATTCCCGATGCTACTTCTAGTGAAGCAACAGCAACAGCTATTAGTGGTACGGATATATTACCAACTACCGAGGTAAAACTGGCAATAGAATCTGATAATAACAATAACGATAGTAATTCTAGTTCTAGTATCTTAATTCAGATTAGTCCAGAACCGAATCCTTTAACCGTTATAGCTATTGAACGCACACCACAACTCGGTAGTATCGAAAATGATCAACTCATTGGTAGCAATGAAAATGATGCAATACGCGGGTTTAAAGGCGCAGATAAAATTGAAGGTAAAAGTGGAACAGACTTATTACAAGGAAACAAAGGTAATGATACTCTTGATGGAGGAAATGATCGCGATATTCTTCGAGGAGGAAAAGGCAATGATGTCTTAATTGGTGGCAATGGTGATGATATTCTAATCGGTGATCTCGGTCAAGATGAATTAACAGGGGGAGCAAATGCGGATGTATTTGTCTTAAACACAAATCCCAATTTCCCCAACTCCAACCCCAATTTAGCAGATATAATTACAGACTTTAATGCTGCTGAAGGTGATAAGATTGGATTATCGGAAAACTTAATCGGACAACCGTTAATATTAGAAACCTTCGATTATAATGCTGATGGAAGTCTTGATGCTACTATCATTAAACTCGGTAGTGATAGTCAATCTGAAGTTCTTGGTGTTGTGTTAGGTACAGTTTCTGTAAATGGACAAACGACATTAACGCCAACCGATTTCACCGTGATTTCTAACAGCCTGCTAATGTTAAGCTAAAAGAGTTAGGATTACAACAAATGGTCATGGTGCAACTTTCCAAAGACTCACTTGATAATGAGGAAATTATTGGTTTCCTGAAACAAAACCTGGAATTCAAGCAATTCTATCAAAAAATATTGTTTCAAAAAGTAATCAATCAAGTTGCTGAGGAAAGAGCAATTACGGTAACGGCTGAAGAAATTCAAAACCAAGCTAACCAACAACGTCATGAAAAACGCTTAGAAAAGGCGGCGGATACCTTAGCTTGGTTAGCTGACCAAATGATCACTTCCGATGACTGGGAAGCGGGAATTCGAGAACATCTTTTAGCGCAAAAATTAGCGGAATCTTTATTTGCTAAAGATGTTGAAAAATACTTTATTCAAAATCGCTTGAATTTTGAGCAAGTTTCATTATATCAAATTATTGTTCCCTATGAACGCTTGGCTAGGGAATTATTTTATCAAATAGAAGAAGAAGAAATTAGTTTCTATCATGCCGCCCATTTATATGATATTGACCCCCGACGTCGTGAACAATGCGGCTATGAAGGTAAACTGTATCGTTGGGGATTAAAAGCGGATTTTGCCGCCATTGTATTTGGTTCAAACCCAGGAGAAATATTAAGTCCAGTCAAAACTGACCAAGGTTATCATCTAATCTTAGTTGAGGAGTTTATTCAAGCTGAATTGACTCCTCAACGTTATCAAGAAATTCTTCAGAAACTATTTAAAGATTGGTTGGCTAGTGAATTGAATTATCGGCTATATAACACTTAAAGTTTTACTTTAAAGTTATTGTCACCCGATAAAATGCACCCTGAAATTGATTAGTTGACAGAATTAATCAGATAAACTGGATCTTTTTTTCAAGCCCAATGCTGTTCCTAATGCACCGAAAATTAATAAGCTCAAAGCAGTTGAAGGTTCAGGTACTTTAACCTTTGTTGAACTGGTTTGATAGGTAATTAACGTTAGGTTTTGACCTTGACTAAACTGACGTGAATATAATCCCGATAATAAAATATTGACAGATGCTTGATTTTCTTCGGCGTTTGTTGTTGTCAATGGTGATAATTGAAACCCCTGACTATTTTTGGTGGATAAATTATGTTTGTTAGCAGAATTCATCGAGCTATTTAGACTAAAGAAATCTAACAAATTATTGGTAGAATCTTCAAACAAATAGAAAGCGATATAATTCGCGGATTGAGTCGATTCTTGTTGCAGTGATTTTTGGGTTTCTAAATTTAAAATCGAGATAAAATCAAAAGAAAATTCTTGGTTTCCAGCAATTTCAAATTGATAACCAATAGCTGATGCTTGACTTTGAGCTAAACCCAAATATTCTTTACCTTCTCCTTGAGTTTTCGCTTGTGAACTATTGTTAGCCAGGGGAAAACAATAGTCAGGTTCCGAGCAGTTAACATCAAAATAGGCATTAGCATTCGCTTCAGCTAATACAGCCCCTTTCCGAGCTACTGCTAGGGTTTGAGCATCTGTAAACGTGGAAATGCTGGTAGGAACTTGACTAAAATTATAAATTAAGGTTTCAGCTTCAGCATTAGCAAATGTAGCTGCAAAACCGGGAGAAATACTACTTAATAAAGTAACAACGGGAGTGGCTACTATCAAGAATTTCAAAGTTGATTTGGGTAGAATATTCATGTTAAATTATTTTGTTAAGTTTTAAATCAAAATTGATCACGGTATCAATACCGATAATCTATATATTTAATATAGTCTGGTGATCCAGGAATTAACAGGGGTTAGTGTAAAGATTTTAGTTTTTTTTGTAAAGATACAATAAAAAGATTAATGACAACAAATTATCCCTATAGTTTATTGCATTCGATCAATAGTTCGGTATTGAATAGCCTCGGCAATATGGGCGGGTTTAATATTATCTTCCCCCGATAAATCAGCAATAGTTCGACCTACCTTTAAAATCCGATCACTCGCCCTTGCTGACAACCCTAATTTTCTAATCGCATTTTCTAATAAACTCTGTCCCACAGTATCCAATTGACACCATTTTTGAATATGCCGACTCTGCATTTCCGCATTGGATTTTAACTGGGGCTCATCTGCAAATCGTTGAAAAGTTCGCTCCCGGGCTGTAATTACTCGTTGTCGAATATTAGCAGAATTTTCACCTTGAGATTGCTGTAAAATTTCCTCTGGTTTTAATCTATTAACTGCCACTTGTAAATCAATCCGATCCATCAATGGCCCCGATAATTTTGCCCAATATTGTTCTCGTTGACGAGGCGAACAAGTACAAGGTTGAATAGTATCCCCATAATATCCACAGGGACAGGGATTGGTACTCGCTACTAAAGTAAATTTAGCCGGAAAAATCACCGATTGTTTAGTACGAGAAACCGTCACAAATCCATCTTCTAAAGGTTGTCTTAAAAACTCTAATACATCCCGTTTAAATTCTGTCAATTCATCGGCAAACAAAATGCCCCGATGGGCTAAAGAAATCTCCCCTGGTTTCGGATAGGTTCCTCCCCCAACTAAAGCCGGGCCGGAAGCGGAATGATGGGGACTTCTAAAAGGGCGATCGCTAACTAAAGTTCCACGATTTTTTAATAGTCCCGCCACCGAATAAATCCGAGTTACTTCTAAAGATTCTTCAAAACTTAAAGGGGGTAAAATCCCAGGTAAACGCCGGGCTAACATAGTTTTTCCACTCCCCGGCGGCCCGACAAAAATTAAGTTATGTCCTCCGGTCGCCGCAATTTCTAACGCCCGTCTAGCGTGAGCCTGTCCCTTAACTTCACTTAAATCTAAGCCAATTGTTGTTTTTTGAGATAATAAATGCGATGCAGTTAATTTAATAGGTTGATAAGCACTGGGATGATTTAAAAAATCAGTAACATCTAATAAACTTTTAAATCCATAAACCGATAATCCCTGAACAACCGCCGCTTCTTGAACATTATCTTCAGGAACAACTAATCCAGTAATTCCCATTTTTTGGGCTGCTACAGCAATCGGAAGTACCCCAGCAACGGGTCTTAATCCGCCATCTAAACTCACCTCTCCTAAAAATAAAAAATCCCCCAATAAATCAGCTTTAATTTGTTCCGATGCGGCTAAAATCCCAATACTAATCGGAAGGTCAAAACTTGGCCCTTCTTTGCGTAAATCCGCCGGAGTTAAATTAATTACAATATTTCGCATCGGGAAAGCGTATCCGGCATTTTTTAAAGTCGCTTTTACCCGTTCTCGTGATTCCTGAACCGCCGCATCGGGAAGTCCCAACACCATAATTTTAGGCAGTCCCCCGGAAATATCGACTTCCACCCCAACTTTAACCGCATCAATTCCAACAATAGAGGCACTCCAAACCCTAGCTAACATGATTTTTAACTCTTAGGTTTTAAACCCATCATAGCATCGTTACCGTGACCAATCGCCACCATTGGGAAACAATCTTCATTCTGAGTGACCTGCACATCTGATAAAAAACCGGGTTTATGGGTAATGACGAATTGAAACGAAGCCAGGGTTAAATTACCGCAACAACACTAACCGGAGTTTCCTGCTGTTTAAGTAATAAACCATATTCTAAGCCTTCTACAACCGCTTGATAGGAAGCATCAATAATATTAGTAGAAACTCCCACCGTCGTCCAACGTTGCTGACCGTTACTGGACTCAACTAAAACCCGAGTTTTTGCCGATGTTCCTGAACCGCCATCAATAATTCTAACTTTATAATCCCGCAGTTGAAATTCAGCAATCATCGGATAAAAATTTACTAATGCTTTTCTTAAAGCAGCGTCCAAGGCTGATACAGGGCCATTTCCCTCAGCGGCTTCTAAAATATCTTCAGCATTAACAGTAACTTTCACCGTTGCTAAAGCATGGCAAACTTCATCGCTGAATTTATCACAATGTACCTGAAATCCTTTCAGTGTAAAAAAGGCTTTGCGGGTTCCTAATGCTTCTCGCATTAATAAATCAAAACTCGCCTCTGCCGCTTCAAATTGATAACCCTGATTTTCTAAATTCTTCAGTTGTTGTAAAATTTTACGACTGGCGGGATTATTCCGATCTAAATCAATCCCAAAGGTTCTAGCTTTGGCTAAAACATTACTTAAACCAGCTTGATCTGAAACCACAATTCGCCGTTGATTTCCAATAACTTCTGGGGGAATATGTTCATAGGTTAGGGGATTTTTTTGTACCGCAGAAACATGAATTCCTCCCTTATGGGAAAAGGCAGATAATCCCACAAAAGGCGCGTGATCATCCGGGGCTAAATTAGCAACTTCACTCACAAACCGACTTACTTCTGTTAGTCTTTTAATCTGTTCATCTTGAATACAATTATAGTCTAATTTTAATTGAAAATTGGGAATTAAAGTACAAAGATTAGCATTTCCACAACGTTCTCCATAGCCATTAATTGTTCCCTGTACCATCTTTACCCCTTCTAATACGGCTGCGATCGCATTACCAATAGCCGTTCCCGAATCATTATGACTATGAATCCCAAATTGCAGAGGAAAAGGCGTTTCTAAGTCTTTTGTAGCTTGGATTGCATCCCTAACAATTTGAGTTACTTCATGGGGTAAAGTCCCTCCATTCGTATCACAAAAAACCAACCATTCCGCCCCCGCCTGTGCCGCCGTTATTAAGGTTTGTAAAGCATAATTAGGATTGTTTTTATAGCCATCAAACCAGTGTTCTGCATCATAAATTACCCGTCTTCCTTGACTCCTAAAAAATTTAATTGTATCCGCAATCATCGCCAGATTTTCTGTTAGGGTTGTTTGCAATCCCTCGATGACGTGCAAATCCCAGGATTTTCCAAACAATGTGATCCAATGAGTTCCGGCGGATAAAATTGCTTTTAAATTATCATCTTCTGCCGCATTACTATTCGGTCTTCTGGTCGAACAAAATGCCACAACTTCCGAATTAACTAAGGGTTGTTCTTGCAACTTCCAAAAAAACTGCACATCTTTAGGATTAGCCCCCGGCCATCCTCCTTCAATAAAAGGTATTCCTAAACTATCTAATTGACGCACAATTCGCAATTTATCATCAAGAGATAAAGATAATCCTTCCCGTTGGGCGCCGTCTCTTAATGTTGTATCGTATATCCAAAGGGGATGAGTCATAGGTTCTAAGATTTATAGTTAACAATTAATCATATTTTAGCGTTGGGATTTGGTGCTGTGACCTCTATGGGCTTATAATCATCCATTCCAGCTAATTTTTTCTTTTTCAATATTATTTTACTTTTAAATCTCTCGTTTTGGGCTTGAAAAAAGTAACAATTTAGTTAAGAATCATTGCATAACTTTTATTCAGGGAAAAATGGTACAAATTCAAGCTCAAGGGAAAACTATCAGTTGCGATCGCGGTGCTAATCTCCGTAAAGTCCTATTAGAAAATGGAATTGATCTCTATAATGGTCAAGCTTCGGTGATCAACTGTCACGGATTTGGGACTTGTGGGACTTGTTGCGTCGAAATTGAAGGGGAAGTTTCCGAACCCCAATGGAAAGAGAAAACCCGCCTTTCCCTTCCTCCCCATTCCTCAGATAAACAACGCCGTTTAGCCTGTCAGGTTCAGGTTTTGGGGGATATCAAAGTTAAAAAATATGATGGTTTCTGGGGTCAAGGTTCCCAAACCGCCTGGACTCCCTAATTAGAAATCCAGATTCTGGATCACCCAGTAGGCTAAAAATTCAGAAATTTTAAGAATTTTCCATTCAAATGCCAATTTAGTATTAGTAGGCATTTGGATGGAAAATTGAGCATATTCTTTTATGTTAATATCATGGTAAACTAAAATTAATGTGAGATATAGTACCATGAGGGTTTGATCGTGCTCAGTAGTATTAAACAGCAAGTGGTCGTTGGCAGAAATGGCAAAATAGAAATTCAAACCTCTGATTTAGCCGGAGGAATAATTGTTGAAGTGATTGTTTTAGTTAAACAAGATGTTCTTGAGACAAATACTAACCCATCTATAGCAATCCTATTTGAGTTGTGTTTAAAATCCCTGATCAAAAGGGAACACCGGAACAGCCCCCCCCAAACCCCCCGTGCACGGTGGGCTAGGGGGGGAGGGATCTGGGGTAATACTTCTGGCCGTTTCATATCAGTATTGAAATGTTACAACCTATTTAGGATTGCTATATTCAACAAGATGAAACAGAGTATTTGCCGTCTACTCAAGCTAATCGTGAACCTGATGGCTGCTATTCAAAACATTCAAACAAAGACCAACTTGGTCAGTTTTACGCATGAGGAATGGAATGAAGAATATAACATTACAAGGAAATGAGCAACTATGACTAAAATACAACTCCATTTCAACGCTAGTTTTGCCCTTAAAAAAGAAGAAATTAAGAGAATCCTAGATGCGGCTTCAGAAACCCAAGGGTTAAAAGATACTTTACAAAATCTAATGGCAAAAACGGGTTTAGGTAATGCTAAAGTCGGCAAAATTAAAACTTGGTCAGTGAGATCAGGATTAATTAAAGATAACCATTTAAGCCCCGAAGGAAAAATAGTTTTAAAACATGATCCTGATTTACAATCAATTATTACTGATTGGTTAATGCACTTTTACTTAAGTTTTGGAAATCAAGGCTTAAATAAAATACCAGAAAATCCTGCTGATTGGGGAGGATGGACTTATTTTGTTTATACTTTTCTTCCCCACAATCCAACTTTTACTAAAGATATTTTAGATAAAAATAGTATTTCTATCTTTGAAGAACCGGAAAAAGTAATTCCTGAAAGAATGAAATATATTTTAAGAGCCTATACGGAGCAACAAGCCCTAGCTAATTGTCAATTTATCAAGGAATTTAAAACCAATAAATATGAGGCAGGACATCCTAATCTTCCTAATTCTTATTTAATAGGTTATTTTCTAGCTAAACTTTGGCAACGGGATTTTGATCAAGAAACTTCAGTTTTAACCGAGGATATTATCAACCAAAAAATGGGGATTTTACCCGTTTTAGGGATTCAAGCTGAATCATTACAGCAACATCTTAATGCGATGGAAGCTCTAGGAATTATTGAACAAAGACGAACAGTTGCACCCTATCAAATTATCCGGCGCTGGGATAATCCTTTAACGTTATTAGAGAAAGCCTATGTCAAACATTAATCATCTATCTCTCGAAGATGCCAAACCGACGGATATACCCCATTTGTTATTATGGGATACTCCGAATGATTTGGAAATAAATCAACTTTTGTTTAAAAATAATGCTCAACGAATAAGTTATCGGGATAATTTATTGAGTCGGATTAACAATGAACAAAAATTTTTAATCCTTCATGAAAATTTAGGTCAAGAATTAGAAGCAATTAAACAAATTTGTGAATCTGCCACAAAACCTGTTATATTACTAACAGACCTTGATATCTTGATTACTTATCTTTACACACAGCCAAATGCTCCTATTAGCTTATTTTGGCACAAATTAGAATATATGAGACATTTACAAAGTATTCTATGGATTCTACTGCCTTCTAAACTTAGTCCGCCAAATTGGAATAAAAGACATCTTCAATCCGTTGTTAGTGACCGCCCTAATTAACTTAGATAGGAGGGCTAAAGCCCAACAACCAAACACCCAAAGGAAATTTAAACTATGCAACTTCATCAAATTGTTAGAATTAATGAATCGGGAATTGTAGCTAACGCCGTTAACTTTGGGATGATGGCTGATGCTGATAAAAACTTGCAGTTGTGTCGAGGATTTGTTTTTAATTACAATCAGGGTCATCCTAAATCCTCAACATTAGGTGTTCTCGATGCCATTCAGAAAAGTTATCAGAGTGTTAATCAAGCTAATATTCATTTATTTGTCCAAGATTATGGTAAGGGCAAATCTCATTTTGCCTTAGTTGCAGCCAACTATTTTAAACAATTATTAGACAGTCCCGAAGTTGAAGGAATATTAGATCAAATAAAAATCGCTTCAGAACATAATCAAGGAATCGTACAAGATTTAAAAACCTATAAAAGACGTAATCCTAAACATTTAGTTATTTGTATTAATGGTGGTTCATCAGAATTAGATTTAAGAAAAATATTTTTGCGGGCTTTACGTCAAACTTTAGAGACAGAAGGGATTACGGATTCTTTGGCACCACAAATTTGTCAAAAACCCCTAGAATATTTAACCCAACTAACAGACACTCAAAAAGAAAGAGCTAATCAATATTTAGAAAATAACGGTCATAAATTCGGAGATTTAGATAGTATAATTAAGGAATTAAATCAAGATAATTATCGAGTTGTTTCTACAGTCAAATCAATTAGCAGTGAGCTAAACGATGGATTTCCTATTGATTTTGAGACAGATTTAAGTGTTGATAGAATTTTAGAAGAATTAATCACTGAATTATGCTCTGGAGCAGATGCCAAATATTCAGGAATTTTGATTTTATTTGATGAACTTAATAATTATCTTCAAGCCTGGTCAACAGATCCATATAATTCGGGGGGACTTACTTTACAGAACATAACTGATGCTTGTGAAAATTATAAAAGTAAAATAGCGCTCGTTTGTTTTACTCAAATTAGACCTTTAAAATCAGTTCCAAATCAATCAGCAGAAGATTATAAAAAACTAGCATCTCGGTTAGAAATTTCTGAAAGCACTTATGAACCCGTTTCCAGCTTGGAGTTAGTAATTAAAGGATTATTAGATCAACAAGTTAATCCTAATTTATGGAACCAATTTTGTCAAACCTGGGATAATACTCTTTTTGCAGATAGTAGAAAAGCCCATCAAACTATAATTAATATTGATCGTGAAAGGGACTGGAAACTTGAAGATTTTCAAACAAATTTGACCCGCCGCGGTTGTTTTCCCCTTCATCCTCTCAATAGTTACCTACTTTGTAACTTAGATTTTACTCAAGGGCGTACAGTAATTCAATATATTAAAGAAAATGTTAAAAAGTTTATTAATTCTCAACCTGTTGAAAAGAATGGCAAATTAAACTATATTCCGGCTATTTCCTTAGTCGATGCTTTTGAACAACTAGAATTTTCTCGCCATTATTCAGAATATCAAAAAGCCTATGATACTATTCGTTCCTCAGCTACGGAAGCTGAGAAAGCAGTTTTAAAAGGACTTTTCTTATTTTATGTGAGTCAAAATAAACTCAAAAAATCCGAATCAGAAAAACATGATGTCATCCTTAGTGAATTAACGGGTTTATCGGAAAAAGAAACTAAAGAAACATTAGATATATTATCTCAGAAAAAACAAGTTATTTATTTTAATAAGGGAGATAATACCTATCGGTTTTATTCCGGGAGCAATTTACGAGAAATTGAGCAAGAAATAGAAGAAGAAGTTAGTAAAAAACTCAATGAAATCTCGGTAAATTTAGTGGTTAATCATTGTCAAGAAAAAGTTGAAACTTATTTTCCATCTGAAAAAGTAGAAGGAATAGATTTTATTAACAAGAATAAATTACTGAATGATGAATGGTTTTTTGAATATAAATTCTATAATATTCCTGATTTAAAACGGGTATTAAATAGTCATCAAGTCGTAGAAAATTTAAAGGCTAAAGGAATTTTTGCTTACGTTTTAGCGGAAACTCTTGAAGAATTACAAGGGCTTCGCCATCAAATTAATGATTTGCTTTCCCAAGCAAAAAATAAAAAACAGATTGCTGTTGCTATTCCCAATAATAAACCCATTAGAGATATCTGTAAAGACCTGTTAGCAATAGATATTATTACCAGAAAAGGAAGAAGTGAAAAAGAAGAATCAGGAACAGCTTATGAACAATATAAAAAACAACTTCAAGAAAAAATCAAAAGAGAAGTTAAAGCAATAATTGGTTCTTCTACTTATTATTTTCTTGAATCAGATCAATTCACTACTGTTCAAAAACAAAATCCAGAGAATGTCGTTAGTCATCTTTTAAAACAACTTTATCGTTTTGTCCCTCCCCTGGCAAAAAATGATAAAATGGCTTTAAACAGTTCTACTGGAAATACTATAATTGGTTATACAGCTAAACGATTACTAGAAGACGAGCTTAATCCTACTAAATTTCCCAATCAATCCTATCATACTTTAGTTAACCAAGTATTTGTTAATAGTTGGCAATTATTTACAAATACTTCTCAAAAATATTCAGTCCAAATTCCTACCAATGAAAATGTTAGAGAAGCATGGGATAAAATAGATCAATTAACAGCTTTAGAAGACAAAAAAAACACATCTATTAATATTAATAAAATTTGGCAAGAGTTATCTAACTCTCCCTTTGGTTATAATGAATATACGTTTACGATGCTATTGACTGCGTGGATAGTTTATCATCGTAGTGAAGTTATGTTAGAAGGAAGTTTTGGGATTCCTAAAAATAGTAAAGAGCAGGTATTAATTCAAAAAAAACCGCTAAAAGATTGGGCGACAACTAATGTATTTGACAAACCTAAAGATTTTGTTAATAAATGGATTTTAGCCCCTGGAAAAACACCTCAATTAATTCGTAGTCAGACTGTTGCTTGTCCTGAAATACCAGTAACAATTGATTATAATAAAGCGGAAAAGCTGATCAAAGAGATTGATCAATTTATCAATTCTGCTGATCCAGATCCAGCAAAAGTAGAAGAAATTAAACTGAAAAGAAAACAGCTTTCAGATGAAGTCAAAAAAATTAATGATTGGTTTAAACCTGTAGAAGAAGCAGAAAACTTACCCGATAATGTCAACCTGGAAACCTTACTAAAACTTTATCCTAGTCTTCAACAACAACCCCAAAATATTAATCTCGCGTCACCCCTTAAATCAGATAGTATTGTTGTTAATCCTACTAAGGAACAAAATCAACGTCAAGCTGATGCTGTAATAATTATTAACGATAAAATTCAAGAACTGATTGATCAGTTAAGTGAAAAATCAGAGTCTCTCAAAACCGAACAAGACTATGGATATTATCAAGGAGAACTTGAAACAGCAATTGAGAAAATTGATCAAGTTTCCCTACCTTCCCATTTAAAAGAAACGTTAAATTACTCCCTTCAAGTTGCTACAAGAAAACTAGATGAAATTAAACATCAAACTGAAATTAAAGACTGTTTGGAAAAAATCAACCTTCGTTATAATTCTCTGAGTACAAATGCGAGTCAAGAGGATTATATTCAAGCATTGAGTGAAATTGAAAACTTAACTAATAATCTTGAAATTGTTAAACAAGAATCTCAGTATCAAACAATCATTCAAGATGTTGAAAGTAAAC